>WBZP01001616.1_pt1 | contig 27289 bp, 19 predicted proteins | sample 5204301 | NCBI WGS metagenome assembly WBZP01 (sample SAMN12412401, study PRJNA552823) | activated sludge metagenome | isolation source: activated sludge from nitrification reactor of wastewater treatment plant... | place: USA: Pennsylvania | collected 2017 | reverse complement strand
ACTATGAGGACCAACTGGTGCGCCACGGCTCGATCCTGGTGAAGTTCTGGCTCGCCATCAGCGCGGAGGAGCAATTGCGCCGCTTCAAGGAGCGCGAGACCACGCGCTTCAAGCGCTTCAAGATCACCGCCGAAGACTGGCGCAACCGCGAGCGCTGGCAAGACTACGAAAGCGCCGTGTGCGACATGGTCGACCGCACCAGCACCGAGATCGCCCCGTGGACGCTGGTCGAAGCCGACAACAAGTATTACGCCCGCATCAAGGTGCTGCGCACCCTGCGCGACCGGCTGGAGCAGGCGATGTCGACGTAGGCGCGGCGGAGTGGCGGCGCGTCGATCGCTGGCGTGATCGACGCCGGCTGATCTGCCGGCCTGCAAGCCGCATCGGTCGGCGTTTTCCGGCATGGCAAGGCAAAAACCCGCATGGAATGGCGCTCTCCGGCTATGCCGGCCTGTGAGCCAGTATCCATGAGGCTTGCGGGGCAGGTGATCGACGCGCTCTGCCGTTTGCGCGGTTTGCGGGCGCCTCGGTCGCGGCTCGATTCGGGGCGGCGCCAGCGAGTTTCGCGTCGCTTGCCGCGCCGGTTGCCGCGCTCGCGCCGGCGTGCCGGCTCGGGTATGCTGGCGCCCATGCTGCGGGCCGCTGGCGCGCGCCGAAGAACAGCAGGGGGAGGGGCGATGAATTCCGATGTCCATCGCCGGCCGATCGCCGAACGCATCGACTGGCTGTTCGACCTGGCACGCCGCCACGGCGAAACGTACCGCAGTCCGGAGGCATGGCTGGCGCGCGAGCGCTACCTGGCCGAGCATCCGACGGCGATCGCCGTGCTCAAGTGCATGGACGGGCGCATCAACATTCCGGTCGCCACCAATACGCCGACCGGCATCCTGATGCCGTTCCGCAATCTCGGCGGCATGTTCGACCTCGGCTGGCCGCATCTGGGCGAAGTGCTCGCGCACCACGTTCAGCGCATGGTGGCGGCCGGGCGACGGGTGTTGTTTCTGATCACCTACCACTACTCCAAAGGCGACCCGCAGCGCGGCTGCGCCGGCTTCGCCTTCGACACCGAGGCTGCGATCAGCCACATGCGCGAGGTGCGCACGCAGGTCGAGCACATTTTCGGCGCCGGCCACGCCACGGTGTATCCGCTGGTGTGCGGTTTCGAGACCGACGAGGACGCGCTGATTCTCCACGGCGACAACGGTGCGCGGCTCGACCTGTCCACGCTGAGCCCGTGGGACCGCACCACCCTGGAGCCGCGGCTCACCGTGCTGCTGCCGGACATGCCCGAGCGCATGCGCGCCGATCTGCTGCCGCTGTTGCTGGGCAATCTCGACCACATCGCCGAAGTGCGCGGGCAGGCGGCGCGCAGCGAGCGCCAGCTCGACATCGAACATCGCGAATGGATGATCTGCCTGGGCCGCGGTTTCGACTTTCTGCATACGCCGAATCTGGCACTGATCATCGGCCCCTACAGCCCGAATCTGGCCGACCCGATCCGCAAGGCCGCGGCGATCATCGTCGCCAACATGGCGGCCGGCCGCATTCCGGATGACGGCTTCCTGTTGCTTGCCTCGGTGCCCTACGACGAGATCGGCGTGGACCGCGCGCGTGCCGAACTCAAGTCACGCTTTCTGTCGGGTTTTGCCGCGCATGTGATCGGGGAGGAGTTTCCGGCACTCGCCGGCCGCATGGCGGTGCGCACCGCGGTGCTCGACTGGCGCTCGCGCACGCTCGAATCGATCGGCAGCTGACCGCGGGCAGCGCAAGCGCCGGTGCGGCGCGCAATTCAGGCGGGGTGGCGCAACATCTTGTCGACTTCGCTGACGTGCCGGGTCTCGGCTGCGATCTGTTGCCGCGCGTATTCTTCGAGCATTACGTCGCGGCCTTCGACCAGACGCAAGAGATCGCCATACAGGGCGAGCGCGGCCTGCTCGTGCGCCATCGCCTCGCGCAGGATATCGCCGATGTCGTGCCGTTCCGTTTCGAGCAGCTTGCCGATCCCCAACGACGGATGGCCACCGAGCGCGGTGACCAGTTCACCGGCTTCCTGCGCGTGCAGCAGCGATTCGTCGGCCTGCGAGCGCAGCCATTTGACGATCGGGATGCGGCCGTAGCCATAGACCATGAACGAGTAATGCGTATAGCGCACTACGCCGGCGAGTTCCGCCTCGAGAATGCGGTTGAGGGTGGCGATGACGGCTTGCTGGTCGATTGCGCTGGGGGACATGATGTTCTCCGGTTCGGTTGATCGGTTGCACGGGGCGACGCACCGCGGCAGAGCAAGGCGTCTTTGGCGCTCGGACGATGCACTGGCTCCCCGCTACTGTCAAGCGATGCGCACGCCGCGCCGCACGGGTAGACGGTGCTACGCGCCCCGAGTTCGCTAAAAAGTGCGGCGCCAAAGAAAAGGCCCGGCTTCCGCCGGGCCTGGAAAAAACCGTCGCAGCGATCGCGTCAGCGGATCTTGCCCTGGTACTTGGCCTTATTGCCGAGCTGCTCCTCGATCCGCAGCAACTGGTTGTACTTGCACACGCGGTCGGTGCGCGAGAGGCTGCCGGTCTTGATCTGGCCGGCGCCGGTGCCCACGGCGAGGTCGGCGATGAAGGCATCCTCGGTCTCGCCCGAGCGGTGCGAGGAGATCACGCCGTAGCCGGCCTTCTGCGCCATCTTGATGGCATTGAGGGTCTCGGTGACGGTGCCGATCTGGTTGACCTTGATCAGGATCGCATTGGCGGCATCCATCTTGATGCCCTTGCTCAGGCGATCGGTGTTGGTGACGAAGAAGTCGTCGCCGACGATCTGCACCTTCTTGCCCATCGCCTTGGTGAACTTGACGTAGCCGTCCCAGTCGTTCTGGTCGAGGCCGTCCTCGATCGAGACGATCGGATACTTCTTGCACCAGTCGGCATACTTGTCGACCATCTGGTCGGCGGTGAACAACTTGTCGGGATTGGACTTCCAGAACTTGTAGCCCTTGCGATCGCCTTCGTCGAACAACTCGGACGAGGCGCAATCGAGCGCGATGGCGATCTGCGACCCGGCCTTGTAGCCGGCCGCGGCGATCGCTTCCATCACCACTTCGAGCGCCTGATCGTTGGTGAGGTCGGGCGCGAAGCCGCCCTCGTCGCCGACCGAGGTCGCCTTCTTGGCTTTCTTCAGGATGCCCTTGAGGGTGTGGAACACCTCGGTGATCCAGCGCAGGCCTTCGGAGAACGAGGGCGCGCCGACCGGCATGATCATGAATTCCTGGAAATCGATCAGGTTGTCGGCATGCTTGCCGCCGTTGATGATGTTGGCCATCGGCGTCGGCAGCACGAAGTTGCGGTTCTTGTGCAGCTTGCCGATGTATTTCCACACCGGTATGCCCGACACGTGGGCGCCGGCCACGCAGATGCCCATCGAGGCGCCGAGAATGGCATTGGCACCCAGGCTGTTCTTGTTGGCGGTGCCGTCGAGATCGATCATCGCCTGGTCGAGCCCCTTCTGGTCGAGCGGATCCTTGCCCTTGAGCAGCTTGGCGACGCGGGTATTGACGTTCTCGACCGCCTTCATCACGCCCTTGCCGACGTACTTTTTCTTGTCCCCGTCGCGCAGCTCGCATGCTTCGTACTCGCCGGTGGACGCGCCGCTCGGCACTGCGGCCCGTGCGACGAATCCGTCGTCGAGGACAACGTCGACTTCAACCGTGGGATTGCCGCGGGAATCGAGAATTTGCCGTCCTATGACTTTCGTGATCTTTGCCATGTTGACTCCAGTGGAGGTGAGAAGAAAACGTCGCTTGCGGGCGGGACTGACGGCGCCCCCGAGCCGGGATCGCTGCGCGACCGCAACGATCAAAACGGCCAATCCGTCAAATCCACAGCACGGACGCGAGTATTTCGGGTTTGCACGTCCCGGTCAACCGTCGCATGCTTGCAGCGGCCTTTGCCGCCGGGCGTCGACGGAAATTCTGTGCTCGCTTCGATCGGGCGGGCATACCCGATGTGCGGGCATCGGGTGACGCTCGCCGGCGCCCGCGCGCAACCCGGCCGGTGCGCCGACCGGCGGGCATGCCGATCGGGTGGCAGGTGCCGGCCCAATCGCCGGGCATGTGGTCCGCCGGCTTGCCAACCCCGCGAAAACCGCGCGGATCTGAACCGCGCCGAAAACGCCGACAGTTGACGCCCACGCCCGAACCCCCAATACTTAGCGGGGGAGTGAGATTTACGCGTCAAGCTCACGGCTTGCATTGGCCATGGCAGCAGAGATGCACGGCACCACGGTGTCCGGGCAGCGCCAGAGCAGATGCGGGCCGCCAACAAAAACACGAAGTCACGAGCTTCAAAATCCTCAACCTGTGGCAGCGGGCCGGCTCGCAATCGAATTGCGGCCGACGCCGGGCTTCAATCGTCGCCAGTCATTTCCGATGAAGTGCGGGCGGAGCTTGGTCCCGGGAGTACGCCATTGCGTATTCCGCCGCGACCGGTTGTTTTGATTGTTGTCGGCATCGCATCCGGCTCAGTGCCGCTGCGACACGGCCGGGGCGGAGGCGCAGAGCATCTCATCGTCGATCAGTAATTGCATTGTCGTTCGTTGCCGGTCGCACCGGCAGGGGCGCGAAGTCACGGTGTCGCGGTGTGGGTTTCCGCGTCATCAAATCCGTGGGCGGTTCGGGCTTGTCGCGCGAAGCGTCCTTTCCTTGCCTTATCACCCGCGAGGTACTTATGCCAACTGAAACCAAGAACATCTATGTGTTTGGTGCCGCCCGAACTGACGGGGACGCCAAGATGAAGAATCTCCTCGGAGGCAAGGGTGCCAACCTTGCGGAAATGTGTCGCCTGGGAATTGCGGTGCCGTCCGGCTTCACGATCTGCACCGAAGTGTGCACGGTCTACACCGAAAAAGGCCAGGATGCGGTGGTCAAGCTGATCGAGGCCGAAATGCTCAAGGGCGTTGCGTTCGTCGAGCAGGAGATGGGCAAGAAGTTCGGCGATGCGTCCGATCCACTGCTGCTGTCGGTGCGCTCCGGTTCGCGCGCCTCGATGCCCGGCATGATGGACACCATCCTCAACCTCGGCCTCAATGACGATGCGGTGGCCGGGCTGGCGCGCAAGGCGGGCAACGAACGATTCGCCTGGGACTCCTACCGCCGCTTCGTGCAGATGTACGGCGACGTGGTCATGGGCCTCAAGCCGGTATCCAAGGAAGATCACGATCCGTTCGAGGTGGTCATCGATGCGGTGAAGGAGAAGAAGGGCGTCCAGCTCGATACCGAACTCGACACCAATGACCTGAAGGAACTGGTGCAGCGCTTCAAGGGCCTGATTCGTGCCCGTGTCGGCCGCGAGTTCCCGACCGATCCGTGGGAGCAGTTGTGGGGTGCGGTGATGGCGGTGTTCCAGAGCTGGAACAACGACCGCGCCAAGGTCTATCGCGAGTTGAACGACATTCCCGAATCCTGGGGTACCGCGGTGAACGTGCAGGCGATGGTGTTCGGCAACCTCGGCGACCACAGCGGCACCGGTGTTGCCTTCACCCGCGATGCCGGTACCGGCGAAGACCTGTTCAACGGCGAATTCCTGATCAACGCGCAGGGTGAAGACGTCGTCGCCGGCATCCGCACGCCGCAGCAGGTGACGCTCGAGGGTTCGCGCCGCTGGGCCAAGTTGGCGCAGGTCAGCGAAGACGAGCGGCGCACCAAGTTCCCCTCGCTGGAAGAACTGATGCCCGATATCTACCAGCAACTGGTGGCGGCCGAGAAGAAGCTCGAAAAGCACTACTCGGACATGCAGGACATCGAGTTCACCATCCAGGAAGGCCGCCTGTGGATGCTGCAGACCCGCAACGGCAAGCGTACCGGTTCGGCGATGGTGCGCATCGCGATGGAGATGCTGCGCCAGGGCATCATCGACGAGAAGGAAGCGTTGCGCCGGGTCAGTCCCGAACGCCTCAACGAGCTGCTGCACCCGGTGTTCGACCCGGCCGCCATCAAGAGCGCCAAGTCGATCGCGCACGGCCTGCCGGCATCACCCGGCGCCGCCTCCGGACAGATCGTTTTCTTTGCCGATGAAGCCGAAGAATGGGTCAGAAAGGGCAAGGCCGTGATCCTGGTGCGTCAGGAAACCTCGCCCGAAGATCTGCGCGGCATGAGCGTCGCCCAGGGCATCCTGACCGCGCGCGGCGGCATGACATCGCACGCCGCGGTGGTGGCGCGCGGCATGGGCAAGTGCTGCATTTCCGGCGCAGGCTCGGTGCACGTCGATTACCATGCTCGCAGCATGGCGGTCGGCGGCAAGACCTACAAGGAAGGCGACTGGATTTCGCTCGACGGGTCGACCGGCGACGTCTACGAAGGCCGGGTGACGACCAAGGAAGCGGAACTCACCGGCGACTTCGGCGCCCTGATGGATCTGGCCGACAGCTTCAAGAAGCTCGGCGTGCGCGCCAACGCCGACACGCCGGAAGATGCCAAGGTGGCCCGCGCATTCGGTGCCAAGGGCATCGGCCTGTGCCGTACCGAGCACATGTTCTTCCAGGGCGATCGCATCCGTGCGGTGCGCGAGATGATTCTGGCCGAGGACGAGGCCGGACGGCGCAAGGCGCTGGCCAAGCTGTTGCCGATGCAGCGCAGCGATTTCGAGGGCATCTTCCGCGAAATGAACGGGCTGCCGGTCACCATCCGCCTGCTCGATCCGCCGCTGCACGAGTTCGTGCCGCACGATGAGGCCAACCAGAAAATCATGGCCCACGAGATGAACGTTCCGCTGGGCGTGATCAAGATGCGGGTCGACGATCTGCACGAGTTCAACCCGATGATGGGCCACCGCGGCTGCCGGCTCGGCATCACCTACCCCGAGATCACCGAGATGCAGGCGCGGGCGATCCTCGAGGCCGGCCTCAACATGAAGGCCCAGGGCATCGACGTCAAGGCCGAGATCATGATTCCGCTGGTCGGCACGGTGCGCGAATTCAATGCCCAGGCCAAAGTCATCCGGCAGACGGCGGCAGACGTTTTCGCCCAGCGCGGCGAACAGCTCGACTACCTGCTCGGCACCATGATCGAGACCCCGCGCGCCGCCCTGATCGCCGACAGCATCGGCGGTCAGGCGCAGTTCTTCTCGTTCGGCACCAACGACCTGACCCAGATGACGATGGGCTTTTCGCGCGACGACTCGGGCAAGTTCCTGCCGAGCTACCTGAAGGACGGCATGTACGAGCGCGATCCGTTCCAGTCGATCGACCAGAAGGGCGTCGGCCTGCTGGTGCAGATGGCGGTCGAGAAGGGCCGCAAAGCACGCCCCGATATCAAGCTGGGGGTGTGCGGCGAACATGGCGGCGATCCGCTGTCGATCGACTTCTTCCATCGCACCAAGCTCAACTATGTGAGCTGCTCGCCGTTCCGGGTGCCGATTGCCCGTCTGGCAGCGGCGCAGGCGGCCATCGACAACGAAGCCTGACAATCCGTCGAAAGACGGGAGCCTGAAGGGAGTCGTCCCCGGTTCCGCGCAGCATCAGGCGCAGAACCGGGGACGATGCATTTGCGGGCGGGCGCGGCCCGTCGCGGTTCGCCCTACTCGATCACTTTCACCAGTTGACCGGGCTGCGGCTGGCCGCCGGCGTAAAAGCCGTTGAGCAGCCGCAGTTGCGCCTCGGCGTTGGCACCCAGCGGCGATTGCCGGGCGAGCTGGGCAAAGCCGCCGCGCGGCAGGGCGACCGTCCTCACCGCCCACGGTCGGGCTGCCGCAAGATCGGCATTGCCGAGCGGGCGGAACGAGGCTTCGGCTTCCTGAATCCGCGGCCGCGCGCGCTGCAGCGCCGCTTCGTCCTTGGCGCCGTAGAGCAGCAGATAGTGCTGCTGCTTCGGGCCGCTGACCACGGTGGCTTCGACTGCCTGCGCCTGCCCCTGCCGGTTCTTGCGCAGGCCGGTGAAGTGGGTGGCCGGCAAACTGCCCAGCGCCAGCTTGGCGACGCGACCCTGTTCGGGCTGAAAAACGTTGCGGATGATCTCCTCGTGCGTAGCGCCGGCCGCGGGCGGGGCCACGCTGACCACCAGGCCGGCATCGCCGGCGGGATTGACCACCGTGATGGCATCCGCCGCGTTCTGAATTTTCCAGCCCTCGGGCGCGGTCAGCGCGATGCCCAGCGGCTCGTGGTAGAAATTGCGCCCGCGGGTCACCCCCTGCTCTCGGCTTTCGCCGAAGGGAACGCCGTTGATTGCCTGCAGGTAGCGGCCGCGGCCGTCGTCGGCATAGTTGCCCTTGTACTGGCTGGCGACCTGGCGGATATCCTCCAGCCGCTTGTCATTGCTCGGATGCGAGGCCAGCCAGTTGGCGCGCGGCTGCGGCGTGCGGCCCTCGGCGCGCGCGCTGTCCTCGGCGTACTGTTCCTGGTTCTTCAGAACCCCAATGACGTCGACCATGTTCTTCGGATCGAGGCCGACGCGCGACAGATACTCGGCGCCCAGCCGGTCGGCCTGCGATTCCTGGTCGCGGCTGTAGGAGGCGACGTAGCCGGCGGCGACGCCCTGCGAAGCCTGACTGGCCATCTGCCCGGCGCCGCCGATCCCGGTCACCCCCTCGACCACCGCACCCAGTATGGTCGCGGCGACCACGCCGATGCTTGCCACCTGTTGCCGCGTGGCGCGCTGTGCGCTGTGGCGCGCCGTCACGTGGCCGATTTCGTGCCCGATCACCGCCGCCAGATCCGCTTCGCTGTCCAGATAGGCCATGATGCCGCGGGTCACGTAAACGTAGCCGCCGGGCAGTGCGAAGGCATTGACTTCCGGGCTGTCGAGCACCGTGAAGTGCCATTCCAGTTGCTGGCGGTGCGACTGCCGGGCCAGCCGCTGGCCGATGTCATTGACGTAGGCTTGCAGCGGCGGGTTGGCCAGCACGGTGTACTCCTTGAGCACCTGCTCATGCGCCTTGCGACCCTCGGCGACTTCGCTGCTTTCGTCCATCACGGTGCGTTCGCGCTCGCCGCTGACCGGATTGGTCACGGTCGCGCAGCCGGCCAGCAGCGCTACGCTGCAGGCGACGATCAGCCAACGGATTTGCATCGGAATCTCCTGTTCGGATCGGGTGGCGGCAGCCGTTGCCAATGATCCAAGAAATCGCCTGCCGGTTGTAGCGGGCGCGGGCAAAAAGTAACAGTGTGGCAGCGTCCTGCCGACGCGGGCGGCACCAACGAAAACGGCCGCGTCTGACGACGCGGCCGCTGTGCCGGATGCGAACGGCGGAAATCAGGCCTTTTTCATCGGGCAGGTATTCATGCCTATCAGGGTATAGACCGGGCAGAAATTGAGCAGCCCGGTGGCCAGCGGCACCACGCCGATCCAGCCCCAGGCGCCGACCATGCCGGTCGCGGCGAGGACGATCAGAATCAATCCCGCGACGATGCGCAAGGTCTTGTCGATACCACCCACGTTGGACTTCATTTGCGGCCTCCATTCGGGAATCGTTCAGGGTGGCACTAGCGTACGCGCCGACTGCGGTGGCGTCTGTAACCTAGGTTACATTGCCGCGGGGCGGCGGCCTGTGCACTGCCACCGGCCTGGAACCCGCGCGGAATGGCGATCTACGCGGGTCGTTACGCCGAGATGCCCGTGTTTACTGGCTCTGCGGCCGATGGGGGTGAGGGATCAGCGCGGATCGTGCGCCAGGCTGCGCAAGCCGGCCGGGTCCAGAATCTCGATCTGCTCGCGGCCCAGGGCTACCAGGCCCTGCGCGGCAAAGCCCTTCAGCAGGCGGCTGACGAACTCGCGCACGCTGCCCAGTTGGTCGGCCAACTGCTGGTGCGTTGCATGCACCACACGGCCGTGGCCCAGCAACTGGGCGGCCAGCCGCTGGTCGAGTTTGCGGAAGGCGACTTCCTCGATCAACTGCATCAGGTCGGCGACGCGGTCGGAGAACAACCGGAAGACGAAAGCGCGGAACGGCTGCTGCGCGAGCAGTGTCTCGAAGCTGTCGCGCGGCAGCAGCAACAGTTCGGTCGCCTCCTCGGTGATGCCGCGCGCATTGTAGTCGGTGTGCCCGAGCAGGCAACTCGATGTGATGACGCAGGTTTCCCCCGGCAGCACCCGGTACAGCGGCAGTTCGCGGCCGTTCGGCGCGGCCTTGACGACGCGGATGCCGCCGGCAAGCACGAAAGGAAACCCGTGGCAGTCGTGATGCTCGTCGAACACCATGGTGCCGGCGGCCAGTTCGATGCGTTGCGCGCTTTGCAGCAAAGTCGTCAAGGCGTCCGGCGACAGGCCGGCGAGCACCGGGTAGAGGGCAAGCAGCCGGTCGTCCTGGAAAGCTGGATTCATGGCGTCAGCGGGCGAATTCGGCAATGACCGGCGCATGGTCCGAGGGGCGTTCCAGCTTGCGCGGGGCGCGGTCGATGCTGCAGGCGGTGCAGTTGGCCGCCAGCGGCGGCGACAGCAGCACATGGTCGATGCGCAGGCCCTTGTTCTTCTGGAAGCCGAGCATCCGGTAGTCCCACCACGAGAAGGTCTTCTCCGGCTGCTCGAACAGGCGGAAGCTGTCGGCCAGGCCCAGTTCGAGCAGCGCGCGAAACGCAGCCCGCTCGGGCGCCGAGCACAGTACCTGGTCCTTCCATGCGGCGGGGTCGTGCACGTCGCGATCGTCGGGCGCAATGTTGTAGTCGCCGGCAATCGCCAGCTTCGGGTGCTGCGCCAGCTCCTCGCGCAGCCAGCCGGTGAGCGCGGCATACCAGCGCAGCTTGTAGTCGTACTTGTCGCTGCCCACCGCCTGGCCGTTCGGGCAATAGACGCAGATCACCCGCACGCCATCGACATCAGCGGCGATCGCGCGGCGGTGGTCATCGGCGAAATCCGGGATGCCCGCAACGACGTTCTGCAAGGCGGTGCGCGAAAGTATCGCCACCCCGTTGTAGGTCTTTTGCCCGCTGAACGCCGCGCGGTAGCCGGCGGCCTCGATCTCCGCGAGCGGGAACGCCGCATCCTCCAGCTTCAGTTCCTGCAGGCACACCACATCCGGCTGCACCCGCGCCAGCCACTCGATCAGGTGCGGCAGGCGAACCTTGAGCGAATTGACGTTCCAGGTGGCAATTTTCATCTAAATTGTAGCAAAATGATTAATAATAGTTTTTCCAACTTATCTCCTTTATTTTCCTATCTGGCTACCCATCTGGCTACCCATGTTCAGGGCGGTATGCCTCCTTGACTCGATGGCGATGGAATAGTTTGCCCATATTGTCCCATCAGGTTTCATCGCTTGCTAGGTGTGGGTCAGCCTTTTGCAGGCTGAATGAGCAGTTCGAATTGGTCCCTGCTTACCTTTCCGTAGAGCTTGCATCGATAAGATCTCTTCGATCCTCCGCAACATCGATGGCGACCGAGTGGGGGGGCAGGGCCGGTCCCTGATGGCGTGGGCCGTAGTTTTGGTACTGACTCTTACATCAGCACAGAGTACAGCTTCACTGTGCAGTGAATATTGTCGTTTTACCGAATGTTCGCTACAATGGCCATGTTCACTGTTCAGGAAACATGGGAATTCTGGCGATGCTAGATCCACAGTTGTCGGAACGTCAGTTGGTCGAGCAACTCCTGGAGACGCTTCAGGCCTTGCCTGACGTGAGCGCTCGTCTGTCGGCACAGGAAACGGGCGAGCAAGGCAGTGCTCGCCGACACGATGCCGAACTCAGCTTCGATGTCCTGGGTAGTTCAGTAACGATCCTCGTCGAAGTCAAGAAGTCGGCCTTCCCCCGCGATGTCCGTGAGTTTCTTTGGCAACTCAAGCAGTCAGGTGCCTACCGGGGACCGGTGGGACCTCAGCGGCGAGCGGTTCCCCTCCTTGCCGCTGAATCCATTTCCACGGGAGCGAAGCAGTTGCTCCGCGATGAGCGGGTGGGGTACTTCGATACGGGGGGCAGCTTGTTCCTGCCCGCCCGCGGGGCCTACATCCTCATAGAAAAGCCGACACCCAAGACTTTGGCAAAGGCGGTTCGCTCGTTCTTCACGGGGCGACGTTCGCAAGTGCTGCATGCGATGCTGCACCGACCGCGCGAGTGGTTCGGGGTCAAGGAACTGGCCGAAGAAGCCATGGTGTCGCCCGCCACGGCGTCAGAGACGTTGAGTGCACTGGAGCGGTTCGACTGGGTGATCGCGCGCGGACAGGGGCCGGCCAAGGAACGCTGCTTGACCGAGCCGGGAGCCTTGCTGGACGCGTGGTCAAGGCAGATTGCTACCCAACGACAGCCCACAATGCGCCGCTATTTCGTGCCTGGTGTGAGTGCCGAGAAACTACTCGGTCGCGTCGCGCAAGCCTGTGATGCACACGATGCGGAATATGCCGTCACCTACGAAGCCGCTGCGCAGTGCTATGCCCCGTTTCTTTCGAGCCTCTCCCAAGTGCGATGCCGGCTTCTGGGCAGCAGTGCGGCCGATGCGGCAATCGGCGATCTGGATGCTCGGGTCGTCAATGAGGGGGCCAACCTGGTGGTGATCGAGGCGAAGTCGCACGGCGATTTCCTGTTCCGTGAGCGAGTCGGTAGCGCATGGCTTGCAAGCCCGGTTCAGGTTTATCTCGATCTGCTGCGCGGCGAAGGCCGCGCCAAGGAAATGGCTGAGCATCTGCGCAAAGAGAGGATCGGCTTCTAATGGCCAAACCTGCAACCCTTGATGGCTACAGCGACCAGTACACGCTCGACTGTGAGCGCGTACTGGTGACGCTGCTGCGTGGACTTGGTCCATGGAAAGACTCGGTGTATCTGGTCGGCGGCCTCACGCCGAGGTATCTCGTGCCCGCACGGCCGCCCGCCGTGCCGGCGCATGCGGGCACCATGGATGTAGACATTGTGATCGACCTGCAAATCCTGGCCGACACTGACGCGTACGCCACGCTTGAGGACAACCTCAAGAAGATGGGCTTCGAGCGTGCGGAGAACGAGAAGCAGCAAAAGCTCTCGTGGCGCTGGCAGACCCGCACCGAACACGGTGCGCTGATGGTGCTCGAGTTGCTCGCTGACGCGCCGGATATCGCCGGCGGCAAGGTACAGCCCTTGCCGACAGAAGGCACGATCTCAGCGCTGAACATTCCGCACTCCTCTATCGTTTTCGACCTTCACCAGGTCACCGAAATCAAAGCCGAACTGCTGGGGGACAACGGCATCGCGACCGAGAAGGTAAAGCATGCAAATCTAGTAAGTTTCACCTGCCTGAAAGCATTCGCGTTCGACCAGCGCTTCGAACGCAAGGACGCCCACGATCTGATTTATTGCATTGAGCACGCGCCAGATGGTCTTGATCCTGTCGCCGGTGCATTTCGCAAGGAACGCGACGGCAAGCATGGTGCAGTGATCCAGGCATCACTGGAGATTCTGCGCACGCGCTTCGCACAGGATGATAAGACCGAGGGTTATCGCAAAGATGGCCCCGTGTCGGTGGCCAAGTTCGAACTGGGCGAGGGCGACGAACCCGATCAGCGAGAGGCGCGAGCCCTTCGCCAGCGCCAGGTAAGCGACCTGATCGACCGGCTTCTCGCGCTTAGTGTGTAAGGAACTGGCAGGCATCGATGGGGAGGACAAAGACGTAATGCTGCTCAATCACCTGCCAATATCTTTCTCTCAGCCCAAGTTCTCGGGCTTCCGTCTCTCGTATCAGAGTAGCGAGCAGCTCAAGAGCCTGCGCAAGCGCCTCGCGAACACGCACTTTGTGATGCGCGTGGGAGACCACGTTGCCCTTTTCCCCTATGAGCACGGAACGCAGACCGAAGGGGAGGCAATCACCTTCGATACGACGGACGATCACTCGGTCGCCAATGCACTGGCGCGACAAGCTCTGCTGCGATCGTTTTTCAATCACAACCGCCGAATTTCAGGTGTACGCCCCGTCAAGATCGTGAGGGACGCGGCCAATTTGCTCAATGGAAAGGGTGCAGACACCTTCGCTGTCTTCCCTGAGTACGCATTCGACGTCCGACCTCTTGCTCCGCAGGAGGGTGGTTTCCTCAACGGCGTGTTGGTCAACTTCGGCGCTCGACTGCTCATCAAGCCGAATGTTGCCGAGCTTGCCGAGCGTGGCCTGAATCTCGAAGGCATGTACGTGGTTGCCGACAACGACGTCGATGATCCGTATATCCTACCCATGTTCAACCGCCGACTGGCGGGGCGTATTGATCGTATTGAAGGCAACTTCGCCGTGCTTGCCGATGCAAGACAGGAGCGTCTTGCACTTGATCAAGCACACGTCGAACCAAGCAGAGCCAACTTCGAGCGGGTTGGTCGTGCGATTCTTGGCGCCGGCTACGAGTCGTTCCAACGACAGTTGATGCCGTGCTTGTACTCGGTGTCGGCGGCCGATAAGCAACTGGAGCGGTTGAGCCAGATGCTTGCTTCCTTCAAGGACTTGCAGGGGGACCTGCCGTGTTGCGCCGGCCTGACGGTGGCACTGGACGGGCATCTGACGGAGATCGCGATGGGTATCGGGGTCGGCCTGTCGCGAAAACTGGGTACTCCTCAATGTAGCCTCCGGCCTGGAGGCTCCATCACCGTCCCTTGGCCTGTCGACCCCAAGATCAATGCCAACGGGCCGTTCGATGCGGACGGGTTCGAACGTAAGCATCCGCGGATTGCCGTGATCTTCCCGGCCGAGCACAAGGGACATGTGGAGCGGTTTGCTGCGCAACTCCGCGATGGTGTGCCACCCAACGGTGGCAACACGCCACTTCAGCAAGGCATGGTTCGCAAGTATCGGCTCCAGGGCATGGACTTCGAGTTCGTTGGAGTTGATGTCCGCGGCGGCAAAGCCCAAGCGTATCGACAGGCCGGGTTGGAGGCATCACAGCGCAAGGTCGACGCCGCTCTCCTGGTCATCACCGATGAAGACCGCCTCCTTGTGGGAGTGCACAGCCCCTACTACACGGCAAAGGCGGTTCTAATGTCCCAGGGCGTGCCGGTGCAGGCCGTTCGCTTGGCCACAATCCTTCAGAACAACGTGGGCTACAGCCTCAACAACCTCGCGCTGGCGCTTTACGCGAAATTGGGCGGCATCCCGTGGACCTTGTCCGTGCAACAACGGCTGGTGCACGAAATCGTGGTCGGGATCGGCAGTGCGCGTATCGGCTTCGATCGATTGTCGGATCGAGAGAGATTGGTGGGAATCACGACAGTGTTCAGCGGCGACGGCAACTACCTCCTCGGCAACGCCACTGCTGAGGCGCCCTCGAACCAGTACCAGACCGCCCTGCTCGACTCCTTGCGAAGCACGCTTGCGGAATTGCAGCGGCGATTCGGTTGGCGCAAAGGGGACAAGCTGCGCATCATCTTTCACCAGTCGTTCAAGCGCTACAAGGAAACCGAGGCAGAGGCCGTGGCCCGCTTGGTCGAGGAACTGACCGACTTCGATGTCGAGTATGCCTTTGTCCAGGTCAGCGGCGACCACGACTGGAAACTGTTCGACAAGACCGCGGAAGGCGTTTCGTACCGCCAGTCGCGCAAGGGTGTTGCCGTGCCGGAGCGGGGACAGATCGTGCCCCTGGGCCCTAGGGCGGCGTTGGTCACGCTCACGGGGCCCCAGCAACTGAAGACGGACCTTCAGGGGTGCCCCAGCCCCATGCTCGTCGGCATCCACCCGAACTCTACGTTTAACAGCCTCGACTACATCGCAAAGCAAGTCTTCGACTTGACCTTCATGTCGTGGCGCTCCTTCATGCCTTCGACGCAGCCCGTGTCGATCGCGTATCCGAACTTGGTGGTGGATTTGCTGGGTAACCTGCGGCAGATACCAAACTTCAACCCGGACATCCTCATCACGAAGCTGCGCGAAAGCAGGTGGTTCCTGTGATGGAGACATGGATCGCGGATGCGCTGGAGAGGCTGCGCTCCGATGTCGCCGCAGCAAACATCGGTGGCAACGTCGAAGGTTTGCTCGCACGGCATATCATCGGTGACGACTCACGACTGCAGATCCGCTGGGGTGTCGATTGCGATGAAGTTTGGTTGCAGAGGAGCTACGATCCTTCGAGCCTTCCCAGCGTTGCTGCGCTCGGCTACACCTTGGCGCATCACCCGGAGCCGCGATTCACATCGCCCATGGAGGAAGGCGTGCAGCGTGCCACAGCTCGCGACCCAACCATGGCGGGCCATGGCGCTGCGCTACACGATCCAGCCGTGCTCATAGGCCTGGCGCTGGCGGCGCGCGAGCTGCGCCCGACCAAACCGCAGTACCTTGCTTGGTGCGGCCAAGTGGTCAAAGGGCTGGGTCAGGGAACCGCCGCACGCCTTGACCCTATGCTCGCGTATGCTGCGTGGGTCTGCGACACCGACATCGGCCAACCGTCGCTCGACGTCAATGCACCACTGAACTACTGCGCCGCGCTGGACTGGTGGCTGGACCAAGACCCGAACCGTGCGCATGCCAACCCCGAGCAACGGCGTGCCCTGCGCGCTTCCTTGGTCGAACGAGCGCTGTCCGAGACGGTTGGCCGTCGGCCTGCCCACCAAGCTAGTCTGCTGTGGCGCTCGTTGCGTGCGGCGGTCAGCGAGGAGACCGCAACGATCTTGAGATCGCACTTGACGGTAGCGCATGCGCTGGAGCAGTTCGAGAGCTGCTTGCGCCGCTGGCGATGGGACGATTTAGACCTAAGAAACCCTGTGCGCTGGCTCATCAGAAGCGAGCGGGAGGTTCAGGACATCCTTTGGGTGATCCTGCGCAGCCTGTACAAGGATCTGGAAGACGAGGATACGTTGCCGAAGTTTGGGCACTCCACGTATCGGGCGGACTTGGGAATCCCCAGCCTAGGTCTGCTCATCGAGGTGAAGTTCGCGCGTTCAGCAGCCGAGTTCAAGGCGATTGAGAAGCAGGTGCTCGAGGACATTATCCCGTACCTGCGATCTCCGGAACGATACCGGGAGGTGCTTGTGTTCATTTACGACGACTCGTGCAGTGTCCAGGAACACGCAACAACGAGGCAGGCATTGTGCTCGGTTACCGGCGTTGCAGATGTCCTGATCGTCAGCCGCCCATCGCATCTGCCTGCGTTTGCCGAACGGCAGGACTGGGAATCGCGCATGATGAACGGAAGTAAATAGCGTTCTCGGGGCGGGCCGTTGGAAGGTGTGAAAGACCGACGAGGAGTTGTGATGGTAGATTTCGCGAAACTTAGAACACAGAAGAAGAAGGCGACGCCCACCGGGCCGCTGGAGATCTTCCGGCGGCTGCCCAAGCCACCGGGCATTAACGACCTCTACACCAGCCAGGCGGAGGTGCTCGAGACTTGGTACGAGCGGCGCAACCAGCGGGACGTCGTGCTTAAGCTGCACACGGGCGGCGGGAAGACGCTGGTCGGGCTCTTGATGGCGCAGTCGACTATCAATGAGATGAACGAGCCCGTGCTGTACCTGGCGCCCACGACGCAGCTCGTGAATCAAACGCTCGAAAAGGCCAAGGCCTTGGGCATTGCGGCGGTACCGTACCAAAAAGGTGAGCAGTTGGACGACGCGTTCGTCAACGGCAAGGCCGTCATGGTCGCCACTTACAAAGCTCTTTTCAACGGCAAGAGTAAGTTCGGAGTTCGTGGGAGCGCGGCGTCGCCCATCAAGGTAGCCGCCGTGATACTCGACGACGCGCATGTGGCGTTCTCTGTGGTCCGCGATACGTTTACGCTGGAGATCAAGACCGAGGACAACAAGGAGCGCTACCAAGAACTGGCCGGTCTGTTTCGGCGAGCTTTTCGCGACATAGATCGTTTGGGTACGTTCGATGACACGCTTTCAGGGCTGAGCTATGGTGTGATCGAGGTGCCCTACTGGGCGTGGAATGAACAACTGGATGCCGTCCGTGAACAGTTGCGCAGCGACGCGAAGAAGTATGGCCTCGTGTGGCCTCTGTTGCGGGACAACCTCCACCTCTGCCACGCCCTGATCAGCCGGGACACCTTCACCATTACGCCCGTGCTGCCGCTGGTGCACTCCTTCCCCACGTTTTCTGAAGCGCCCCGGCGGATCTACATGTCGGCCACGATCGCCGACGACAGCGAGATCGTGCGCACCTTCGACGCCGATCCCAAGCTGGTCAATGACGCGTTGACCTCTCGATCCCTGGCAGGGGTGAGCGAGCGCTTGATCCTGATCCCGGATCTGATGCCGTTCCGGTTCAACGTTCGCGAAGCGATCGACAAGCTGTTGGAGTGGACAACGACGAAGAAGAACGTCGGCGCCGTGGTGCTGGTGCCGTCGAACAGCGCCGCAGAGAAGTGGGAAGGAACGGCGACCGTCGCGGAGGGCTCGACCGAAGTCCAGGATCAGGTCGATGCGCTGCAAGACGGGTCGACCAAAGGTCCCGTGGTGTTCGCGAGCCGCTACGACGGAATCGATCTTCCAGGAGATTCGTGCAGGCTTCTCGTCATGGAAGGCCTACCCGCGGGTACATCCGACTACGAGTTGCTTCGAGCCAGCGCGTTGTATGGAGGCGCGACGATATCGCGAATGCTGGCCCAGCGCATCGAACAAGGCGTCGGACGTGGAGCGCGCGGCTCGGGCGACCACTGTGTCGTGCTGCTGATGGGCGCGGACCTGGCCGGCTGGATCGCCAAGGATGCGAATTTCCGCCTTCTGACGAGCGCGACGCGAGCGCAGCTGGACATGGGCTCGACCGTGAGCAAGGCGGTGAAGGATCTTAAGGACCTCGCCACGACGGTCGGCAAGAGCTATGACCGCGATTCGGACTGGGTCGAGTACCACGCAGAAACGCTCGCCGAGGAAGTCGAGCCCGAACCGGCAGATCCTAATCGGTTCGATCACGCGGCCGACGAACGGAAGGCCTTCAACCTGTGGCAAGACGGATACCACCAGAAGGCGATAGCCCGCATTGAGAAGCTGTTGGATGGTGCCACGGGACTTGACGTTCAGACACGCGGATGGCTACAGCAGTTTGCGGCTCGTGTTGCGAATCAGTGGGGTCAGATCGAACGGGCCGACGACCTTCAGCGTGAGGCCTTCGGTAGCAATCGTAATCTGCTGCGTCCCAAGGTGCCGCCACCATATCGCGCTCTAGCGGTACCGGGTAAGCAAGCAAATGCGATCGCCGAGGCGCTCAGCACTTACCGTATGCGGCGGGGGTTCCTGCAGCGCTTCGAGGAGGTCATTGCCAATCTGCATGCGGCGGCGTCGGCTAACCAGTTTGAGCAGGCGCTTACCGATCTCGGCACCATGATTGGTCTGACCGCCGAGAGGCATGATTCGCACGGTGTGGGGCCGGACGTCCTCTGGCTCCTACCAAAGTCCGTCGGCTGGATCATCGAAGCGAAGAGTCGGAAAAATGAGAAGAACGCCTTGACGAAGGAAGAGCACGGGCAGTTGCTCGTGGCGGAGGAATGGTTCGGCAATCACTATGACGGCGTCGAGTGCGTACGAGTGTCTGTTCACGCACAAAACAAGGCGACCAAAGCGGCCGCAGCGACCGGCTCGTATGCGCTGACTTATGAAAAACTGGCATCCCTGGTTTCTGACGCCAGAGCCTTCTTCACAAAGCTCTGCGAATCGCAACTGAAGGACAACGATCTGATCGCCGAATGCGCGCGCGAGTTGGCGAAGTCTCCACTGCAAGCCGACCGTCTGGCCAAGAGTTACCTTTTTAGGTTCGTCGACGAGTGAATTGCACGAGTAGCCTGCGCTTCCGATGCAAGGGCTTGCTCATGGATAACGTAGGCAAGAAAAGGCCACCAAGTGGTGGCGTAAAGCGTACCAGACAGGGAGGGTGGAAACGGCTGCGCGCAGACTGACTCTAGTAGCGGGTGTCTTTCAGGCTATGCGCTTGCCACCCAGGCGCCCAAAATCTATCCGAAAATAGAAGGCGGAATTGCAAATCGGATTTGCTCCGGTACTGTTACGAGAAGGAGTGCGGCATGCGAAAACTCATTTTGATCGGATTCATCGTGCTGGGCGCGCTGGTCGGCTTGGTCTCTGCCGCAAAAAACGATTGGGGAACCCGCCTTGTGATGATGGGAGTCGGTGCACTTTTCGGAGCGCCCATTGGATGGGCTCTGGCTAGCATTGGCAGGAAGGAGCGGCAGCGTCTCGAATGGGACGAGAATCCACTTCCTGGGATGTGCACTACGCCGAAGGATTTGGCCGCGAACTACTGGCGCGACAAAGGCCACCCACCGTTCATGAAGCCGTCTGAAGCTGAACCCGACAAGCACATGTTCGACCCGGACAGACTCGGCTGACTACTTTCGCAGCAAATCCTTCACTACCTCTTTGGCATTGTCGAGTGTCGCTGCGGCGTCCTTACCGACCTGCTTGCCTGACTGCACCAGGAGTGATTTCTTCGATGCAAGCGTTCCGTCATCGGTCTTGATGATCTCCGCCTTGGCGTCGAAGTCTGCACGGCTCGATTCTGCTCCGGTGCGGATTTGATCCCCGTGGGTACGAATCTCGTCTCGAATGGGCGATACCGTGGGAGCGGTTCCCTGCGACAGCTTGATGTTCCCAAACCGTGAGGTCTGTTCTCGGTTGGATTGGTGCAGGCCGGCGATGTCGGGCATCAGCACGGCATCGCCCTGCTGATGCACATGTTGCTCCCGGATGTCTCCAAAGGAGGCTGGCAGTGCGGTACCGTCGGAGAACACCCGATTCGGGCGAAGAGACTGTCGCGCCAATTCCGACTCCATCAAGGTATGTGCCGCGGCGCTGCTGCCGCCGTATTGCTCCGCGTAGCGCATAAACATCTCCAGGTTGTGAGGGTCCTGAGCGATGTCGATGGAGATGGCTTCCCCTTTCTCGTGGGCTGCCGACACGCGTTCAGCGAAGGCCGTACGATCAGCGAGGCTCGCCTCGGCGCGCTCCGATCGTGCATGCGTAGAGGCAAGCCGGGCAGTCATGTCGCGTGCTTCGCGGGAATCGTTGGCGATCAAGCTCATGAAGCTGGCATCGCGCGACACCCTGTCGCCGAACTGTTTGAACTCCGCCAACTGTTCGCTGCTCATGCTGCCCAAGACCTTTTGTTCCTGGGCCGATAAGCCAGACAGGTAACTCTTGTCCGCGCTGGCGTTCAGGCGGCCTCCAACTGCTCCGGCGTTTAATCCCAGGTGGCCAGCTGCTCCGAACGCGATACTGGCAACTTGAGATTGCGATAGTCCGGTGCTGTCGGCCACACTCTTTGATATTTGATCAAGCCTGTTCAGTGTTTCGCCCATCTGCTCGAAGCTGCTGGACGTAGAGCCACTGCTGCTGCGCGATGAACGAACTTTGGTTAGGCCACGAGTGAATGCGTCCGACAAGATGGCCGAGCGCTCAGTACTGGCAGCGACAGCCTCGTTGCGCGCCGCGTCAGCCTGCCGGCTCGCCTGCACCACATCCTGCTCGGACACGCGCATCGAAACCATCCGGGATGCAAAACCCTGGTTGCGCAGCAGGCTGACGGCGGTACGCCCGGTCAGCGCATTCGACGAGAAGGTGTTCCCACTCAGGTCGTTCTGCCAACTACTCATGAAGGCGGACGTGCGGTTGGGCGCCAACTGCATCTGGTCCATCCCCACGTTCCCCATGGAAACGTTGCCGACGGTGGATACCGAGGTGCCACCCGAGATCATCGCCTGCAGGCCCGACAGGCCGCCGACCAGAGCCGTCCCGAAATTCTCCATACGCTTCAAGGCCGCCCAGGCGATGAAGGGAATACTGATGGCGAGGTAGCCGACAACGGCCTCGCCCGAAATCGCGCGCGAGTAGATCGTCGAGGCGGTCTGCAGGGCCAGCGCCTTGGTGCCGGTGCCCAGGTCCGCCGCGGCCGCCAAGTCGTAGGCCGCGTAGATCGAGGCCATGTAGTTCAAGATGGCGTAGAGCGGCGGCCAAAGCTGGATCCAGATGAGCACCGCCGCATAGCCCTTGAAGGCCAGCATCGTCTCGCGTCCGCTGGTGAGCAGGAGCAGCAGTACGAAGAGCGGGAACATCGCGTAGGTCACCGCCTCGACCACATTGCGGAAAACCGGCAGGGCCTGCTCGGCCACTTTGCCGTAGTTGAGCCAGGTCGCGTTCTGCTGGGCCACTGCCTGGGCCCGGCCGACGGCGAGCACCATGGCCGCCGGATCGTTGACCTTCTGGCCGACGATCTTGCTGGTGTCCTCGATCGCGTTGAGCACCGCGTTTTGCCGGATGAGGTCGGCCGCCGTGGCCGCAGCGGTGGCGATACTGTTCTTGATATAGGCCTGCTGGATCTGTCCGGCGATGACGGCCGCCGCCGCGGCTCCCGGCAAGGTCGGGTTGAGCTGGAAGGCGAGCCGCCCCTGAATGCGGGTGATCTGCGCCGGCAGTCGCCCATTGAGGCTCTGGTAAACGTTGGGGCAGGTGTCGACCCCGACGCTGCCACCCGCGGCGGTCAGCGTGGAAAAGCGTGCCGGATTGGGCGAGGCCATCAGCGGCCAGACATCATCCGAGGCGGAAAAGACTGCCGGATCGAGGGTGCCGTCGATGAGGTCGTAGGTCGTGCAGTTGTGGATGAAGTTGATGAGGTCGGTGCGAAAGGCCGGATCCTGGAACACCACGTTGCCGGTCTCGCGGATCAGGCGGTTGCCGAACATCAAGCCGTTCTGCTGGTAGCTCAGTTCGGCCGGGAGAGCCCCCACGCCCGGGATGACCTGGAAGGCCGTCTCGAAAAGCCCGGTCAGCGTGTTGCCGATGGTGCTCGTGAGGCTGCCCAGGACGGCCACGCCGAAGGGCACGTTGTCGACCACCTTGACCGCGGAGCCGCCCGTCTTGTCGATGATGCCCACGGTCACCTTGGGTACGATCAGCACCGAGAACACCAGCACCACCGTGCCCAACCATTTCCAGCCCTGCAGTTTCTCGGGGGCGAAGGCGTAGGCGATGAGCGCCGCAACGAAGCCGCAGAAGGCGACAGCGGCTACAGCCGACAGGTAGTCCCCCGATGCATGGATCGCGGCGGCGGCGTTGAAGACACCGAACAGGCTGTCGGCATTCTGGTAGGCGTAGATTTCCCACATGGCGCTCCCTCTCCTCGCGCAATTCCGTCTGCGCTACTGCGACAGATAGGCGGCCTGCTGGCCGAGCATGTCCATCACGTGCTGCGGCATGCTGGAACGCAGTTGGCGCTCGAGCTGTTCCAGGTGGCTAGCCACCGCCCGAAAGGAACCCACCTTCTGGTAGAGCAGGTTCTTTTCCTGCGACAGTTGCAGCAGCATCGCCTGGGCACGCTGGCGGATCTGGTTGGCCTGGTCACGTTGCGTCTGCTGCAACGTGTAGTTCTTGTCCAGGGCGGCCATGCCCAGACGCAGGTTGCGCTCCAGAAAAACGTAGGCATAGTCGGCGGCGATGACGTCGCGGTACTGGGCGATCAGGCTGTCGGAGAGGCCGGAGCCCGGGATGCTGGTGCCGATGGACAGCATCTTGTAGACCGGCTCGGTGGTCTGGTTCACGAAGCCGACCTCGGTCGAATTGTTGGGGATGGCAGTGCGCGTGGCGATCTTCTCGGCGATGGAACGCATCAAGGCCTCGACCTTGGCAGTGAAGGGCGTGTGGGTGTAACCGGTGTTCAGGGTGACCACATCGCAGTTGGTGTAGTCGTTGCACTTCAGCATGTGCTGGATGACATCCGTGCCGCCCGCCGCGCTCTGGCCATACAACAACTGGCTGATCGACGTGAGGGTGGGCGCGATCGGTTCGGGGTCGCGGGCCGATTCCTCCGGGTAGTAGATGATGGTGCCGACCAAGCTCATGATCAGCTCGCGCTCTTGATCGTCGAGGTAGGAACCCGTGTACTGAAGCGCTTTCCAGGTCAGGTTGCCGACGAAGGGGGCCTTGTTCTTCACATTCGGATCGGTGGAGGAACGCGCCGATGCCAGGATGCTGGGCCGGTCGGAGCCACAACGCCGGCGCGCCGCATCCCGGTCGCTTTCCAGGCCCATCTCGACGGCGAGGTCGGCGCAGGTTTCCTGCGAACTGTAGCCGACGGATTCGGCGGCCGTGCTGACGATGGCTTTGGCGGTCTCGCACGAGTTGATGCGCGCATTGTTGATCCAGGTCTCCAGCCCCTTGGCCCATTTGGTCAGCCCACCCAACAGCGGCGAGACCGCTTCGAGCGCCAACTGGAAGGCGATGCCCGGCAGCGCGGCGGTGATGTTTCTCAGCATGTTCTTGAACTCGGTGGCCGAGATGTGCGAGAACGAGCCGCCGAAGACGTCGATGCCGCCGCAGCCCGCCTTGGCGCTGGGGAACTGGATGGCGGCGAGCTGATAGACCTTGTTGGGCGAGCGCATCATCAGGTTGCCGCCGGTGTACGTGTTGAAGGTCTGGCCGCGGAAGGCCCCGGGGGCCGTGTAATTGCCGATGGCGCCCAGGTTGTTGAACATGTCATTCACTTCCGTGTTGAGGTCGCCGGCACGCAGCGGCGGCGGCGAGATCACCAGCAGCAACGCCAACAGCGCGGCGGAGGGTCGCCACAACGGGGGATGGTCGGGGTGGTTCATGGGGCCTCCTGGGGCAGGGCAAGACGGTGCGTCGGTCCGGGCAGCATCGCCTGGGCTTGCGGGCCGGACACGACGGCGATGCGTTCCAGCAACTGGGATTCCGAGAGCACGCCGAAACCGATGGGCGTAATCTTTCCGGTGAAGGGCTGGGCCAGGAATACCGCGGGCACCTGGGCGACCTTCAGGGCGGTGGCGATGCCGTTGTCGGTACGCGCCTGGGGGAAGCCCGGCATCGGGCCGCCATCGACGCTGATGGCCACGACCTGGATGCCGTGGCGCGCCTGGAAGGCCGCCAAGGTAGGCGCAAATGCATGGCAATACGGACAATCCGAGCGGTAGAAGAAGAACAGCACGTGGTCCTTGCCCAGTTCGGCGATCGAACGGGATCGATCTACCAACTCGGTCTGCTCGAACACCTCCAGCGCCTTGGCGTTGACCGGCCGACCTTGCAGCGTCGGATCGAGCGCCGGCGTGGCCCAGGCGACCCGCTGCGCCACGTCGGCGAAATAAGAGGCACGCGCGACCACTTGGGACTCTAGTTCCATGTAGCGGCGCACGTTCGCCTCGGTCGGCCGCATGATGGCGATGTTGCGGGTGTCCTCCAGCGTCTTCTGCAGGCGTTCGAACTCGACCAATTCCGGGGCTTTCGAGGGCAGAGCCGGTGGTGCCGCGGGCACCCCCTTGTCCGGCAGCGGCCGACGTTCCCGTTCCTCGGGCATGGGATCCTCGTAGAAATGCCAGCCGCGCCAACTCTCGGACCAGTAGCGCGCAGCAGCATCCTGGGCCGACGCGGCGCCGGCGCCCAGCATCGAGGCCAGCGCCAGCGCCAAGCGGACGGGTATGGGGAACGCGAAGCGCTTCATATGGGCTCTACTTCAGGGACTGCGGTGGCCGGCCGTCGAGGCAGTAGTTGATGCCGAAGTCCATCGTCTGCCGGCGGGGGCCCAACGCACCGGGCAACAGAACGCCGTCCTGCCAGAACGTTACCTTCAAGCGGCTGCAGCCGGGTTGGGCGTAGCGCTTCTCGGTCGTCACGTCGATGTAGATCGGCGAGGTGGCGCCGAAGCGCTTGGTGATCGCGTCGGCCATCTCGCCGGAGAGGACGCCATGGGACTGGCCATCAGCCGCCTGCAGGGCGGCCAGCATCAACGGGCGCGCATCAGGCACCTGCGTGCGGAGCACGTCGTCGGCGAGGGCGGGCAGCGCCAATGCTGCGAGAAGCGCAGCGGCATATATAGGTCTCATTGGCATTTCCCCTGTCCGTAGTAGCAGGTGGTGAGGCGCGAGGCGTTGCTGCCCTGGATCGTTCCGACACTGGGCAGCGTCGGGACGATGGAGGCATAGAACTCAGAGAGGTCCATCGCCGCAAAGTCCAGGCTCTGCAGTTGCGCGATGGTGAAGCCCGAGCAGTCGGGGTTCTCGCCGGAGCCCCAGCCCTTGCCCACCTGGACGCGGCCCTGCTCGTTGACTATGCGCGCGAGCTTGCTGTTGAAGCAGCACTTGCCGGTGGTGTGCTCGATGCAGGCGACACAGGCGCCGAGGATGCGGATGCACGACGAACAATAGGTCCCGATGCTGTGGCACAGGCCGGCCCCTTCCTTCATCGCGAGCTTGCCTTCGTCCTCGTTGCAGGACGACATCGACATGACGATGTAGATCACCACCGCAATGGCGAGCGACCAGGGATCGAAGGCGACCACCAGGCCGTCGCCGGAGTAGAGCACGACCGAACTGGCCGGCAGCGCGGTGCCGTTGATGGCGACGGTGACGCCATAGGTCGTGAAGCTGCCGGAAAACCCGCCGCTCATCAGCAGCGCCTGCATGCCCTGGTACAGAAACTCGCGGTTGTCGGCGTTCATCAGCACGTCATAGACGAGGCGCGAACCCGTGCCGAACAGGCTCTGGTTGGTCATGCCGGCGCCGGCCGAGTCGGAGTAGCAGCAGTTCTTGAAGAGCCGGTCCCGGCATTTGTTTGACTCGCCCTTGAAGACCTGCATGTTGGTGGTATCGAGGTACACGCCGGCTTCGCGCGTGGCTTCCATCAGCGACATCGAGCGGGCGAAGTCGGCGTCGTTGGTGTAGCTGGTGTCAAAGCAGTTCGAGCCCAGGCAATAGACGTTGGCGGGGCAATTCGAGGCGGTGGTGGCGGTTTGGGCAGAGACCGGGCAGGTGTAGGTGTCCTGGGTGATCTCGCACAACCCGGTCGCCGCATTCATCTGCTTGCAGGTGCTGGTCGCCGGGGTGCAACCGCTGCTCGCCAGTGGGGCGCACTCGTCCACCGGGGCGCCGGAGGTGCAGGTGAGAGTGCGCTCATACGACCAGCAGGCGCGGGTGACGGCATGGCCGTCGATGGTCTTGGTGGCGGGGCCGTCGACGCAGCGGTCGGCCGTGGTCACGGTGCAGCGGCCGCCCTCCGTCAGCGCGGCGCTCTTGTCGACCCAGACGTCGGTCTCGTGCTGCTGCATGGTCGGCTGGACGAAGGACAGGGGCAGACTCCAACCGGAGGCGCCGACCAGGGTCGCGGATCCCGCCGGTAGGGCGCAGTGCGTCCCGGCGTCGTCGTAGATGGTCGTGCTGCCGATCGGACAGCCCGCATCAGGATCGGGGGCCGTGACCGTAAAGCACTGGTCGGCAGACCCTGCGTACCCGCACCGCTCTCGTGGCGGCGTCGCAGTCGATACCTGCCTGTTGCCCGACGATCCGCTTTCGCGCGTGCTGCGCGGTGCCGGTGCGGATCGGCTGATCTTTCCCGACCCGGATGTCCTTGGCCGTCATGCGGTGGGAGTCACTTTCTTGCTCATCCTTCCATGCCGCGCGACCGGGGCGCCGGCGGCATGTCGTCGAGTTCTGCGTTCCCTATC
>WBZP01001614.1_pt1 | contig 27318 bp, 24 predicted proteins | sample 5204301 | NCBI WGS metagenome assembly WBZP01 (sample SAMN12412401, study PRJNA552823) | activated sludge metagenome | isolation source: activated sludge from nitrification reactor of wastewater treatment plant... | place: USA: Pennsylvania | collected 2017 | reverse complement strand
CAGCGTGAAGCTGGGGTAAAGAACGGCCCAACCCTTGAGCACCGGCGCGAAGAGCGCGGCGGAAAAATGGAAGACATGGACATAGGCGACGAGGTAGCCGAGCAGGAAGGCGCCCAGCGATACCAGCATGCTCTCCCACAACTTCATGCGGATCACGTCGCCGGTTTCCCAGCCGATCGCCTTGAGGATGCCGATTTCCCGCTTTTCCTCGGCGGAAAGTCCGGAAGCCTTGTCCCAGGCGAGGATGGCGAAGGCCAGGATGGTCGCCGAAAGTAGCGCCAGGGCGATGCCCTCGCGCCAGTCGAAGATCGACTGGTAGGTGCGCAATACCTCGTCGCGCAGAATCGGCCGTGAATCGGGCAGCGCGGCGGCCAGCTTGGTCGCCACCGTGCGCACTTCCTGCGGGTTGGCGACGCTCAGGGCGATGTCGGTGAAATGGCCGGCCGGGTAATCGAAGAAGGCGCGGAAATCGGCTTCGTTGAGCAGCACGAGGTCGGCGCTGACCAGCTCGGATTCGGCCGGCAAAACGGCGTCGACCGTGAAGGTGAACAACTTGCCCGAATAGGAGCGGAAGGACAGTATATTGCCTGCCTGGACCCCGCGAAAACGCGCCAGCCCGGGGCCGACGACGATGCGGCTGGGTGGTGGCGGATTCTCCTTGGCTACCTGGAATGTGTAGTTGGCCTTCACCACCGCATCGTAGTAATAGCCCCAGAGCCGGCCTTCGACCTGCTGCACGCCGCGGATGCGGCCGATGCGCTCGATGTAGCCGGGCGGAATCAGGACGTGACGGCCGGCCACCATGCGCTGCAGCAGCACTTCCGGCGAATCTGCCAGCACCCGCGCCGCTTCCTGGCGCAATGCCGAGGTCAGCAGGGTGACCGAGGCCAGCGCGAAGACCAGCAGCGAGAACACCAGCAGCAGGCCAATGTTCTTGGTCTTGCGCCGCGCCAGCGAAGCCAGCGTGAAGTCAATCAGGTAGCGTTGCTTGGCGATCCAGAGGCGCATGGTTTCTCAGGTGGGCAGGCGGCGGCATCAGGCTGCCGGAAGGAAAGTGCTCGAAACTCAGCGGATGATCCTGGGCGGCGGAATGCAGGTCGGCGAGTGACGGGTGGCGGGTGTAGCGGGCCTCGGTGAACAGGGCGAGATCGGTCAGTTGCAGCTTCGCGGCCAGCGCGGCGCGCGTGGCCTGCTCGCCCGCCCGTTTCTGCGCGAGTCGTCCGGCATCGGCGAAGCTGGCGAGAAAGAGCACGATGAGCAAGGCGAAGACCCGGGCCGCCAGGCCGGAGGGGCGCCCGGCGTATTTCATAAGGCCTTACGAATCGCGGCGCGCAGGTCGTCGGCCGGTGCGCCATAGGGCAGCGTCACCGCCAGTTTGCCGTCCTTGCCGACCAGATAGGTATTGGCGCTGTGGTCGACCGCGTAACTGCCGTCCGAGCGCGCCGGCTGCCTGATGTAGCCGGCGCCGAAGGCCTTGGCGATGGTCGCGATCTGCTCCGGGGTGCCGGTCACGCCGATCAGGCTGGGATGGAAATAGGCCGCGTAGTTCTTGAGGCTTTCCGGGGTGTCGCGCGCCGGATCGACGGAAATCAGCACCGGCTGGATTTTCGCCCGCTCCTCGGGCGTCATCCCATTCAGCACCTCGTTCATCGCCGCCAGGGAGGTCGGGCAGACGTCAGGGCAATGGACGTAGCCGAAGAAGACGAGCATCAACTTGCCGCGGAAGTCGTGGCTGTCGACCGGGCCGCTCGGCCCTTGCAGCACGAAATCGGCGCCTGCGGGTTTGCTGCCCTGCGGCGCTGGCGAGCAGGCGGCCAGCAAAATGCAGGAAAGGAGAAGCATGGCCAGCCGTGCAGTCAGGCGATGCATGAGCTTGGAGAAAGCGACGGTGTTTTCCGAGAGAGGATCGCGATTCTCGCACGGCGGACGGTGCCACCGCCTTGAAGAAGATCAATAAGGTCGGATATTCGGATCAGGCGCGGTTGGCAGCGCGCATCAGAACACCACGCAACGCGATCGTCACGCTGGCGCCCAGTCCAACCCGCTGGGCCAGCGCCGGTACCAGAATCAGCGACGCCAAAACAAGGCCGGTGCCGACGAGCAAGGCCGGGAATTCGTCGCCCTCTTCCTGCTGAACCTGCAGATCGTTATTCATGTATGTCGCCCCCTGTCTTTATATGCGCCCAGCTTACTCAAGTCGGGTCATGCAGCGGTTTGATTTTAGACAAGAAAACGCCCGGCGCCATTGCGACAAATTGTCGCAGCCGGGCGAAGGGCTCCGGCTCAACGTAAAGCCGGGGTCGCTTCGATGGTTGCGGTTTCGATCCGCCGCGCATCGACCATGCCGGCATGATGCTTAAGATCCGCCACTACCTGAGCGCCATCGCGCCGGTCGCGCTCGTCGATCACGGCGCGCGCCTGCTCGCGCCAGGCCTGCATCTGCGGCGTGTGGGCATGATGCATGTGGTGCTTGCGATGCGCCGTTAACCAGCGATGCGCTTCCTCGGGGTCGGCTTCGACACCCAGCCCGGTCTGGTACATGAGGCCGATCTGGAACTGCGAAACCTTGTCGCCGTGCTCGGCGGCGACCTTGAACCAGCGCATCGCCGTCGCGTAATCCAGCACGACGCTGTCACCAAACTGGTGGATCACCGCCAGATTGTAGGCGGCATCGGCGTTGCCTTTTTCCGCCCAGGTTTTCCAGATGGCGACGGCCTGGGCGGTGTCGCCGCCCTTGTGCAGCTTCGCCGCCTGACGCAGATCGTCATCGACATTCCCGGCCTTGGCTGCAAGGCTGGTCGTGACGAGCATCAAGGCAAGCGTCAGCAGGGCAAGGAAACGGTTCATGGGGAGTCAAATCGCCGAGGGTTGGAACGCGGCGAATGCTAAACCCGGTCATCCTTCCTTGGAATAAGGCAAATTGCCGCGCGACAATTTGCCGCATTCCCCGTGCGCGCGGTGCGGGCGACAATCCGGCCCGCCAAAATTCAATAATCGAGGGAGTGATTCATGGGTTATCGTCTTCATCCGCTGGCGGCGGCTGTCGCCGTTCTTTTCTCCGGGGCCGTCGCGCCCCAGTTCGCCGCCGCGCAGGGCGCCGAGGCCAAGCCGACGGTTCTCGACGATGTCGTGGTCAGTGCCGACAAACTCCAGCCGGTTCCGGTTTCGAGCACGGTCAGTTCGAGCAGCCTGGAGCAGATGCGTCCGGCGACAAGCGATACCGCCAGACTGCTCAGGAACATTCCCGGTGTCAGTACCTACGGGGCGGGCGGGGTTTCGAGCCTGCCGGTCATCCGCGGGCTGGCCGACGACCGCATTCGCATCAAGGTCGATGGCATGGATCTAATCGCCTCTTGCCCCAACCACATGAACCCGCCGCTGTCCTATATCGACCCGACCAATGTCGGCACACTCAGGGTCTACTCCGGGATCACGCCGGTCAGCGTCGGCGGCGACAGCATCGCCGGCACGATCATCGCCGATACGCTTGCTCCCGTATTCGCGGCGCCTGGCCAGGATTATCTCGCAACGGGCCAAATCGGCGGCTTCTACCGCAGCAACGGCAACGCCTGGGGGGCCAACATAGCGGCTACTGCCGCGACCGAAAACATCAGCGTGACTTATACGGGTTCGAGCGCCCGGGCCGACAACTACAAGGCCGGCGGCAACTTCAAGACGACCACGGCCACGGGCCGCGTGGGGCACACGCTGCCGCTCGACGAAGTCGGCTCGACGGCCTACGAGAGCCTGAACCAGATGCTGAGCTTCGCGGTGAAAGGCGGCAACCATCTCGTCGAGGCCAAGTTCGGCTTCCAGCACATCCCCGAACAACTTTATCCGAACCAGCGCATGGACATGCTCGACAACGAGCAGAAGACCTTCAATCTGCGCTATCTCGGCCAATTCGACTGGGGTCTGTTCGAGGCGCGCGCCTATTACGAGAAGGTGGACCCGCATTACATGGATTTTGGCCCCGACAAGCGGTTCTGGTACGGAGCGGCCTCGGGTGGCCCCATGGTGGGCAACGGCGCACCCTGTTCGCCCGTCAGCGCCAACTGCGCGGCCGGCATGCCGATGTACACCAAGAGCAGCAACACCGGCGTTAACGTCAAGGCCGATGTGAATCTCGACGCGCAGAACCTGCTCCGCGTTGGTGGCCTCTACCAGCACTACACCCTCGACGACTGGTGGCCGCCTTCGGGCGCCGCCATGTGGCCGGGCACTTTCGACAACATCAACGACGGCTCGCGCGATCGCCTCGGGCTGTTCGGGGAATGGGAGTCGCGCCTCAATGCGCAATGGCTGACCCTGCTCGGTGCGCGCTATGAACGGGTCAAGACGGATGCCGGCAATGTTCGCGGCTACGACCCGACCACCAACGGCATGGGAATGATGGTGAACGACCAGAAGAAGGATGCCGCCACCTTCAACGCGCAAGACCGCGAACGTACCGACAACAACTGGGACCTGACCGCGCTCGCCCGCTGCACGCCGGATGCCAACAGCGACATCGAGTTCGGCGTCGCGCGCAAGGTACGTTCGCCCAACCTGTATGAGCGCTATACCTGGTCGACCTGGTCGATGGCCGCCGTCATGAACAATTTTGTCGGTGATGGCAACGGCTATTTCGGCAATATCAACCTCAAGCCGGAACAGGCGCACACGGTTTCCGCAACCTGGGACCTGCATGCCGCCGACCGGCGCTCTGAACTCCGCATCACGCCCTACTACACAAGGGTTACCGACTACATTGATGCCATCCGTTGCACGGCGGGCGCATCCTGCACGCCGGCCAACCGGACGACGACCAATCAGTTCGTCGTGCTCCAGTATGCCAATCAGTCGGCCGAACTCTACGGTATCGATGTCTCCGGGAGAATGCCGCTCGCCTCGACCGACTTCGGCGACTTCGGCCTCACGGGTTCGTTCGCCTACACCCACGGCAAGAATCTTGACACCGATGACGGCCTCTACAACATCATGCCGCTCAACGGGAAGCTGGCGCTGACCCACGCGCTGGGCGGATGGAACGGCGCGGTCGAAGTGGTCGCGGTTGCGGCGAAGGATGATGTCTCCGACGTGCGCAACGAGATCAAGACCGCAGGTTACGGGCTGACCAACCTGCGTGGCAGCTATACCTGGAAGCAGGTCCGGGTCGACCTCGGCGTCGACAACCTCTTCGACAAGTTCTATTCGCTGCCGCTCGGCGGCGCCTACACCGGTCAGGGAACGACCATGATGCTCAACGGCATACCGTGGGGCATCGCGGTTCCCGGCATGGGCCGCTCGATCTACACCGGCGTGACCTTCAAGTTCTGATCAGGTCAGCCGGTTTCTTCGGCCAGGAAGGCCCCGGCAGATGCCGCGGCTTTCGACCTTTCAGCTTGGAGTCGTGAAATGAGCCATGTTCACCCTGTTGACCGCAGCAGCTTGCCTGGACTGCGTTCGGCACGACGGATCCCTGCTGGGGAGCACCTTTATCGGGCGGGCGCTGAAGGTCTGGCCTGGCGTCTGCACGCGGGCGCCATCCGGCTCGATACGACCGGACCGGACGGCGATGCCGTCTTCGCTAGCCTGGCGATCGCCGGCGACATTCTCGGCTGCGAAACAATGCTCTTCGGCGCCTACACTTTCTCGGCCACGGCATTGACCGAGTGCTGGCTGCTGCCCTGGCCCGAGGGCGTGAGCGCGCCAGCCGGCGATACCCTGCTCGCCTCGCTGGCGCAGGCCCAGCAGCGTGCTGCCAACATCGTCGCCCTGCGCGGCGGCCAGGCCATGGCGCGCGTCGTCGGGCTTATCCGCCTGTTCGGGGACAGCGCCGGGCGCGTCATTCTGCCGACCCGCCGGGACATCGCCGACATTACCGACCTCAGGTTCGAGACCATTTCACGCATCATCAAGGGGTTGGAGCGTTCCGGCGCGCTTGTCCCGGTGCGTGTCGAAGGCGTGCCTGCGACGCGCAGCTATGCCGTCGATCCGGCGGTACTGAACGGATTGCCCGCCGCGTGACGGCAGAGATTTCCGCCAGCCTTGATGCAGGCGAATTCTGAGCCGGCTCGTCTGCCCTAGAATTGCACCATGACTGCCGATCTCCTGACGATGCCGGTCGCGCCGCCGGAATGGCGGCACAGCGGTCCCTATCTCGTCATCGCGCTTGCCTTGCACGCGCTGGTGCTGGTCCTGACACCAAGCCTCCTGCCTAAGAAACCGGGCGTCCCGCCGGCGCAGACAATGACCGTCGCCTTCGAGCAACCGGCGACGCTGACCGTTCCGCTGGCGCCGCCACTGCCACCGGCCGCCGTGGCTCCCAAGGCTCCCCCGGCTCCCGACAGGCCGCGCCAGACTCCCGTCCCCAGGCGCGCCGTGCTGGCAGTGGTGGCGCAGCCGGGGGCAAAGCCGGCGCCATTCTCCGTTGCTGAAAGCGCAGTCGCTTCTGCCGATGAGAGACCGGCGGTGGCGCCGGCCTCCGCGTCAGGCAACGTGCCGGTCCCGGTCTTCGCAGCGCATTATGATGCCGCCTACCTGCACAATCCGCGTCCCGCCTATCCACCGCTGTCGCGCCGTCTCGGCGAGGAAGGCAAGGTGCTGCTCAGGGTTCGTGTTAGCAGGGAAGGCCAGCCTGCCGCGGTCGACCTCGAAAAAAGCAGCAATTTCGAGCGCCTCGACGAGGCCGCCCGCCAGGTCGTCGCGCGCTGGCGCTTCGTGCCGGCCAAACGTGGCGACGAAGCGATCGAGGCGACGGTGATCGTGCCGATCGTCTTCCGGCTGGAAGGCTGAGCGGGTTTGAAAAAGCCGGTCCGGAATTGACGACGGGGACCGAAGTCCCCGCCGGCTATCTTTGGTAACAAGGCTCTAGCAGCCCCGGCTAACCGTTTTTAGGCGGCAATAGCAAAATGCTCATCATTGGCATTTATGGATTTGCTTCATTAACGTCGATCGCCTGACGAGTTGCCTGCGCACCTTTGTCCGCCCTGTCGAAACCGGTACATCCCCACCTAAACGCATTCCGCTGCGCTTAGGTGGAGATGAGGGGAGTCGAACCCCTGTCCAGAACGCCTCGAGATTGCCGGAATTACAACCATGCGGAAAATGGTACAGCCTTGGCTGGCGCGTTTCAATCCATCCGGCGCACTGAATTGTTGTCGACTTGTAACCGCCCGCCGCCTGCGCTCAACGGGCGCACCAGTCCCGGCGGTCGCCACGGCCGAAAGGCATCGACTGGCGCTCGGCCAGGCTCGCCGTGGTGCGGACCCTGCCGCTCTTTCCGGCGAAGAACACGTTGAAGCGCGCCGGTTCGCTGAAGTCATCGCACCAGCGCCACTCCCAGACCAGTTCGTCGCGGGCGGCGAAATACTGGGTCCATCCCGGGAACGGGGGGCCGATGACGCGCAGCACTTCCTCCTGGCTCATGCCCTCGCGGAGCCGGGCGAAGTGCTTCGGTACGAGGACGTTCTCGAGGCCCGCGAAGTAGCCCTTGGGGTCGATCCGCACCATATAGGTCTGCACGCCGGCCGGGCCGCGCGGGTAAGCGAGAACCTGGCCGCCGTCAGCCTCCTGCCAGCGCAGCGCGGGTTCGCCCATCAACTGGATAACGTCGCCGGTGCTGCTGACGCCGGGCGTGAGTCCGCGCCCGTCATAGGACGCACACCCGGCGATCAGCAGCGCGCAGATCAGGACGACGACGGCTTTCATCGGAGTTCTCCTGCTTGGCCGGCCGGCAGGCCATCGGTAGCCCTGGGAACCGGTTTCACATCAACAATCCACGGTTCGAGGCGCCGGCCAACCAGAAGTTCCACGGTGAAACGGTCCACGCCACCGGGTTCGCCAACGCCGCGCGCCGAATCGAGCGGTCCGCGCAGGGCGTAAGGGACATGGATCCGGCCCGTGCCGATGCGCGAGACGTAGCCGGTCGCTTGCGGGGTGTTGTCACCGTGATCGCGAACGGCCGGCCGCACGGTTCCGCGGAGCAGCAGGAAGCGATTGCGGTCGGGATATTTCTCGCGCAACTGCCGGGCGTCGAGCCCGGCGTCGATAACGAAGAGCCGGCTGTTCGAGTTTTCCTCGCGTGCGAGTTCATCGTTGGCCTGTCGGGCGCGGTCGGCGAACTGCTTGCTGCCGGCGTTGGCCGCGGCCGCGGCCGCGTGGCGACCGGCATTTTCCCGCGCCCTTGCGAGCGCCCGCTGCCACGTCGGGCCGCCGAGTTCCATGACCAGAATCGCCTCGCGCGGCAGTTGCCGCGTGTAGCGGCGGCGTCCGCGATCGGAAGCGAGGTCGCCGGGCGTGAACCCCAGCGCGGCCATATGCGCGGCATCGAGCCATTCGGGTGTGCCGCCATTGAACGTGACACCGCTGACGAACTCGCCCGCCTCACGGTCGCCGACGCGCCAGTTCAGGTTGAGCGACAGGCCGCTGTCCTCGGCGAAACGCAGGCTGCGCCAAGGCAAACCGAGTTCGCGCTCGCTCAGGGTCAGCGCGCTTTCCTGCGGGGCGGAACGGTTCCACCAGACGCCTCCCAGCGCCACCGCGTTGGTCAGCACGATCAGCGCGATGCCGATGGTCAGGGTGTGGCCGCGTGTCCATTGGTTCATGGTGCGCCCTCCCCTGACTGTGGCCGGAAGGTTCGCCGCAACCGCCTGAGGATGAGCAGGATCAGCACCGCGGTCAGGCCGACCACCAGGAAGAACAGGTACTTGGGCATGATCTCCCACCACCACTGATAGAACTTGGTGTACAGGAAGATGACGAAGAAGACGATGCCGGTGTTGACCGTTTCCGGCCAGCCGCGGCGCGCCCCGAGCCAGATGGCGAGCGCTGCGCCGACGAAGCCGGCGACCTGGTAGCCGCCCTCGATCAGGTCGGCGTCGAGGTCGAGATGGCTGGCCCGCCCCCAGTGGCTGAGGATCAGCATCGGGATGAACAGGCAGAGCAGGCCGAAGATCCGGTACAAGGGCGCGAAGCCGGGGAAGCGGCGATGCCCGACCAGCAGCGGAAAGACGAAGAGCAGCGCGGCCACCGGGAAGAAGTTCTCCGGCCGCTCGCCGGCATGCAGCCAGTAGATGCCGTTCCAGGTGCCGACGCGTGCCTGCGCCCAGGCGATGACGCAGCAGATGCCGGCCGCCAGCAACAGGCGCAGGTCGCAGGTGTAGGCGAGCAGGAAGGCCATCGCCGCCCACGGCAGCAGGGCGTTGTCCGAGGGTGTGATGTTGAAGATCTGGCCGAGCATCGTAATGTTCAGCACGAAACAGGCAAAGGCCACCAGCGCGGCCAGCTTGGTGAAGTAGCCGGTGGCGTCGCGGCCCTGAACGAACATCGTCAGCCCGAAGCCAGCGAGCGCGCTGGCGATCAGGATGGCGACCTGCGCCGTTTCGCCGAAATGGCCCCAGAACTGGTAGAAGAGGAAAAAGACACTGGCGGCCAGCGCCAGCGCGCCGAGGAAGGAAGCGACGCGCATCCCGAGCGACAGCTGCTTGGCGCGACTGTCGCGGTCGACGTCGAAAAGAGCGGCAAATTCGGCCAGCAGGCGTTCGTGGTGGTTGCCGACTGCCGCCTGCTGCGCCGCATCCAGCCGCAGTACGCCTTCGTCGGCGAGGCGCGCGAGCTCATTGCGGAAGGTATGGATGTCATCGGCGCGCTGCTGCGCTTCCGAGCGCGACGGCAACGTTGGTTCAGTCATCGCCGCCGGAGCTCAGCAAACGCTCGCAGTAGCGCGCGACGAGATCGACTTCCAGGTTGACCCGGCTGCCTGCCTTCAGATTGCGCAGCGTGGTGTTTTCCAGCGTGTGCGGAATCAGGTTGATGGTGAAGATCTCGCCGGCGACCTCGTTGGTGGTCAGGCTCGTGCCATTGACGGTGATCGAGCCCTTGCGCGCGATGAATCTGGCCAGTTCCTCCGGGGCGCAGATTTCCAGCAGGCGGTTGTCGCCGACCGGGTCGAAGCGCAGCACCACGCCGACGCCGTCGACGTGCCCCGAAACCAGATGACCGCCGAGACGGTCCATCAGCCGCAGCGCTTTTTCGAGGTTGATCTCTCCCGGCGCATCGAGGCCCACCGTGCAGGACAGCGTCTCCGGCGATACATCAACCATGAAATGACCGGCCTCCTTGCCGACAACGGTCAGGCAGACCCCGTTGCAGGCGATGGAGTCGCCGAGGGCGACGTCGTCGAGGCCGAGCTTGCCGGCTTCGACCTGCAGACGGAAACCCGCCTCGCGCGCCGTGAGGTGGGTGATGCGGCCGATTGCGGCAATGATTCCGGAGAACATGGGAGGCACCGTTGGCAAAAAAGGGGAACTTTATCATGCCCGCCCAAGCATGCCGCTTGCACTGCGGCCCGGATGGTAATAGGGTCTTGACTTTTGCGTAATCGATTCACCGAAGGGGAGACAAATGAAGAAGACAATCGTTGCCACACTGCTTTCCGTGCTCGCCGCAACCGCCATGGCCGACCTCAATGTCGGCGTGACACTCTCGGCGACCGGCCCGGCGGCATCGCTCGGCATTCCCGAGAAGAACACCATCGACCTGCTGCCGAAGACGATCGGCGGGCAGAAGGTCAACTACATCGTTCTCGACGATGCCTCCGACACGACGACGGCGGTCAAGAACACGCGCAAGCTGATCGCCGAGAACAAGGTCGATGTCGTGATCGGCTCGACGACCACCCCGAATTCGCTGGCGATGATCGATGTCACCGCCGAGAGCGAGACGCCGATGATCGCGATGGCCGCGTCGGCGCGCATCGTCGAGCCGGTCGACGAAAAGAAGCGCTGGGTGTTCAAGACGCCGCAGAACGATGCGCAGATGTCGACCGCCATCGTCGAGCACATGACCAACCACGGGGTGAAGACCGTCGCCTACATCGGCTTCTCCGACGCCTACGGCGAAGGCTGGTGGAACGAGTTCTCGAAGATCGCCGAGGCGCGCAAGATCCAGATGGTCGGCAACGAGCGCTTCAACCGCACCGACACCTCGGTGACCGGCCAGGTCCTCAAGATCCTTGCCGCCAAGCCCGACGCCGTGCTCATCGGCGGCGCCGGCACGCCCGCCGCCCTGCCGCAGAAGGCGCTCAAGGAGAAGGGCTACAAGGGCCAGATCTACCAGACGCACGGCGTCGCCAACGCCGACTTCCTGCGCGTCTGCGGCAAGGATTGCGAGGGCACGGTCCTGCCGGCCGGTCCGGTGCTGGTCGCCGACCAGTTGCCGGCCGACCACCCGGTCAAGAAGTCGGCCATGGAGTACGTGACCAAGTACGAGGCCGCCCACGGCAAGGGCACGGTGTCGACCTTCGGCGCCCATGCCTGGGACGCCGGCCAGTTGCTCAATGCCGCGGTTCCGGTGGCGCTCAAGAAGGCGCAGCCGGGCAGCAAGGAGTTCCGCGCCGCGCTGCGCGACGCGCTCGAGGGCGTCAAGAACCTGCCGGTCGCCCACGGCGTCGTGAACATGAGTGCGCAGGACCACCTCGGCTTCGACCAGCGTGCCCGCGTCATGGTCAAGGTGGACAACGGCGCCTGGAAGCTGGTCAAGTAAGACCCTGATCGGGCAAGGGAAGAAGGGGGCGGGCGTGCTAAACTCCCGCCCTTTCCACGTCTGCAGCCCGCCCGGGAAGGAAGCCATGTCCAGGAAAGCCGTCCTCGCCACCGTCGCCGCTGCCGCGGCATTGTCCTTTGTCCCGGCCGCGGTCGCCGACATCAACGTCGGTGTGTCCGTTTCGGCAACCGGCCCGGCAGCCTCGCTGGGCATCCCGGAGAAGAACACGATCGCCCTGCTGCCGACCAGCATCGGCGGGCAGAAGGTGAATTACATCGTCCTCGACGATGCCACCGACCCGACGGCAGCGACCAGGAACATCAAGAAGCTGATCAGCGAAAACAAGGTCGACGTGGTCATCGGTTCGACGACGACGCCAAATTCGCTGGCGATGATCGATGTCGCGGTCGACAACGAAACGCCGCTGATTTCCATGGCCGGTTCGGCGATCGTCGTCGAACCGATGGACGCGAAGCGGCGTTGGGTTTTCAAGACTGCCCAGAACGATGCCCACATGGTCACCGCCATCGTCCAGCACATGAACGACCGGAACATCCAGACCGTCGCCTTCATCGGCTTTGCCGACGCCTATGGCGAAGGCTGGCACCAGCAGTTCTCCCGAATCGCCGAGGCGCGCAAGCTGAAGATCGTCGCCAGCGAGCGCTTTCAGCGCACCGATACCTCGGTGACCGGCCAGGTGCTCAAGGTGATGGCGGCCAAGCCCGATGCGGTCCTGATCGGCGGCGCCGGGACCCCGGCCGCCCTGCCGCAGAAGACGCTCAAGGAAAAAGGCTACAAGGGACTGATCTACCAGACCCACGGCGTGGCTAACAGCGATTTCCTGCGTGTCGGCGGCAAGGATGTCGAGGGCGCCTTCCTGCCGGTGGGTCCGATGCTGGTCGCCGCCCAGTTGCCGGTCGACAACCCGGTCAAGAAATCGGCGCTGGAGTATGTGAACAAGTACGAAGCCGCGCACGGCAAGGGCAGCGTCAGTTCCTTCGGTGGCCATGCCTGGGATGCCGGTGTCCTGTTGCAGAACGCGATTCCGGTCGCGCTGAAGAAGGCCGAGCCGGGAACCAGGGAATTCCGCAAGGCGCTGCGCGATGCGCTGGAAAACACCAGGGATCTGCCGGCGGCGCTCGGGATCTTCAACATGACGGCGAACGACCATCAGGGTTTCGACCAGCGCGCGCGGGTCATGGTGACCATTGAAAACAATACCTGGAAACTCCTCAAGTAAGCGCCCGCTTGCTCCAGACGTGACGGAAATGAACGCTGTGCCAGTTGCCACATCCCGTTTTCCCCGTTTGTGCCGCGCACCGGCGGCGCGCCCCGGGGATCGCCGGCGCTGCCGGATTCGCTGATCCATGGACCTGCAGATCTTCCTTCTCCTGGGCCAGGACGGCATCACCAACGGCGCCATCTACGCCCTGCTGGCGCTGGCGCTGGTGCTGGTGTTCGCGGTCACCCGCGCCATCTTCATTCCGCAGGGCGAGTTCGTCGCCTACGGCGCGCTGACCCTGGCATCGCTGCAGGCGGGCAAGGTGCCGGGCACGATCTGGCTGCTGCTGTCGCTCGGGACGGCAATCGCCGTCATCGATGGCATCCGTCTCCTGCGCGAAGGGCGCTTCCGCAGGTTGCCGCCCTTGCTGATCTACAACGTCGGGATTCCGCTGGCTTTTGCCGGCGGCCTGTTCGTGGTGCCGCCGACCCAGCTGCCGCTGTGGGCGCAGGTCGTGATATCGATGCTGCTGGTGGTGCCGCTGGGGCCGATGATCTACCGCCTTGCCTACCAGCCGGTGGCGAGCGCGTCGGTGCTGGTGCTGCTGATCGTCTCGGTGGCGGTGCACCTGGCGCTGATCGGCCTCGGCCTGCTTTTCTTCGGTGCCGAGGGATCGCGGACGCCTGCCTTCACCGACATCAGCTTCGAGCTCGCCGGCGCGCCATTGCAGGGCCAGACCGTTCTCGTCGTCGTCGCCTCGGCGCTGCTCATCATCGCCCTCTATTTCTTCTTCGAGCACACCATCTATGGCAAGGCGCTGCGCGCCACCGCGATGAACCGCACCGGGGCCCGCCTGATGGGGATTCCGCCGGTGCTGGCCGGCAAGCTGTGCTTCACTTTCGCGGCGGCGATCGGCGCCTTCTCGGGCATCCTGATCGCGCCGATCACGACCATCTACTACGATTCCGGCTTCCTGATCGGTCTCAAGGGTTTCGTCGGCGCCATCATCGGCGGCCTCGCCTCGTATCCGGTCGCCGCCCTCGGCGCGGTGCTGGTTGGCCTGCTCGAATCCTATTCCTCGTTCTATGCCAGCGCCTTCAAGGAAGTGATCGTGTTCACGCTGATCATCCCGGTGCTGCTGTGGCGCTCGCTGACCACGCACCACACCGAGGACGACGATGAGCACACGGACATTGTCAGCCCCGATCCCCGGCACTCGCAGGTCGCCAGCCGCTGGCGCCGGTATCTGCCGTTCGCCGTCTTCGTCGGCCTGCTGCTCGTCGCCCCCCGGATACTCCCCGAATTCTCGGTCACGCTGCTCAACTACATCGGCCTCTATGCCATCGTCGCCGTCGGGCTCGTGTTGCTGACCGGCGTCGGCGGCCTCACCTCGTTCGGGCAGGCGGCTTTCGTCGGTCTCGGCGCCTACACGACGGCATGGCTGACGACGACTCATGGCCTGTCGCCATGGGTCACGCTGTTCATCGGCCTGGCCATCACCGGCGCCGTCGCGTATTTCCTCGGCTTCATCACGCTGCGCATGGGCGGCCATTACCTGCCGCTGGGCACCATCGCCTGGGGCATCAGCCTGTATTTCCTGTTCGGCAACGTCGACTTCCTCGGCGGCCATACCGGCATCACCGGCATTCCGCCGGTGACGCTGTTCGGCTGGGAGCTGAAGTCGGGTCGCGAGTTCTACTACCTGATCTGCATCGTCCTGCTGCTCGCCATCGTCGCCATCCGCAATCTGCTCGATTCGCGCGAGGGCCGGGCGATCAGGGCGCTCCCGGGAGGCATCGTGATGGCCGAGGCGATGGGTGTCGATACCCAGCGCACCAAGGTCAAGATCTTCCTGCTCGCGGCGCTGCTGGCGAGCGTTTCCGGCTGGCTCTACGCCCATCTGCAACGCTTCGTGAATCCGACGCCGTTCTCGCTGACGCAGGGTATCGAATACCTGTTCATGGCGGTCGTCGGCGGCATCGGCCACGTCTGGGGCGCCGTTCTCGGGGCGGGCCTGATCACCCTCCTCAAGCAGTGGCTGCAGGACTGGCTGCCGCAGATTCTGGGCCAAAGCGGCAATTTCGAGATCATCGTCTTCGGCATCGCCATGGTCCTCATCCTGCAGAAGGCGCGCGCCGGACTGTGGCCGCTGATCATGCGCCTGCTGCCGGTGCGGACCCTGCGCCGCGAAATCGCGCAGGCGGAAATGCTCCCCAAACGCGAGTCGACCGCACCCGGCGTCCTGCTTCTCGATGCGAGCGAGGTGACCAAGCGTTTCGGCGGCCTGGTCGCCAACAACAACATGGCGCTGACGGTGAAGTCCGGCGAGGTCATGGCGCTGATCGGTCCGAACGGCGCCGGCAAGAGCACGATGTTCAACTGCATTTCCGCTGCCAATCCGGCAACCGAGGGCAAGATCGCCTTTCTTGGCGAGTCGACCGAGGCGCTTGCCGCGCGCGAGATCGCCCGTCGCGGCATGAGCCGCACCTTTCAGCACGTCCGCCTGCTCGGCCAGATGTCGGTGCTGGAAAACGTCGCCATCGGCGCTCACCTGCGTGGCCGCAAGGGCTTCATGTCCGCGGCGCTGCGCCTTGATCGCGGCGAAGAGCATCGGCTTATCGCCGAGGCGGCGCGCCAGATCGAGCGGGTCGGCCTCGGCGAGCGCAGGTTCGATCCCGCCGGCAGCCTCTCGCTCGGCCAGCAGCGCATCGTCGAAATCGCGCGGGCGCTGGCCTCCGACCCCTGTCTGCTGCTCCTCGACGAGCCGGCCGCCGGCCTGCGCTACAAGGAAAAGCAGGCGCTCGCCGAATTGCTGCGCAAGCTGCGCGCCGAGGGCATGGGTATTCTGCTCGTCGAGCACGACATGGATTTCGTCATGGATCTTGCCGACCGCGTCGTGGTCATGGAGTTCGGCGAGAAGATTGCCGAGGGCCGGCCGGAAGACATCCAGCGCGACCCGAAGGTTCTCGAAGCCTACCTTGGGGGGGTGGACTGATGGTCACCCGGCATCCCCACCTGCACGAGCACGAAACCATCCTCGAAGTGAAGAACCTGTCGGTCTCCTACAGCAAGATCGAGGCTTTGCACGATATCAGCCTGACCATCCGCCGCGGCGAGATCGTCACCGTCATCGGCCCCAACGGCGCCGGCAAGACGACCCTGCTGCTGGCCTTGATGGGGCTGCTGCCGGCCGTCGGCAGCATCGTCTACATGGGCCATGCGCAAGGCCGGGAACGCGAGGTCGAGCACCTGGTGCGCCAGGGGATGACGCTGGTTCCGGAAAAACGCGAGCTGTTCGCCGAGATGAGCGTCGAGGACAACCTGGTGCTCGGCGCTTTCGACCGCTACCGTACCGGCCACCGCGACCACATGGAAACCATGGACGAGGTGTTCGAGCTCTTTCCGCGCCTGGAAGAACGCCGCGCCCAGTTCGCCGGCACGCTCTCCGGCGGCGAGCGCCAGATGCTGGCCATGGGCCGCGCGCTGATGGCCAGGCCGAGGCTGCTGATGCTCGACGAACCCAGTCTCGGGCTGGCGCCGCTGATCATCAAGGAGATCTTTCGCATCATCGCCGAACTCAAGGAAACCGGCGTCGCCATCCTGCTGGTCGAACAGAATGCGCGCGCCGCCCTGCACATTGCCGACTACGGCTATGTCCTGGAAACCGGCGAGGTATCGCTGGCCGGTCCGAGCAGTGAGTTGGCGGCCGATCCGCGCGTCATCGAGAGCTACCTCGGCCTCGGGCACAAGAAGGACTGAAGTCTCCGATCGCGCTCACGGGGCTACTGCATGCCCCTTTCCCCCCGGCGCTCATTGTGGCCGGGATTTCCTCCGCGATCGCGATCGCCATGCGCTGGCGGCCGCTGGTCGGGTCGCGGCATTTCGCGCATCGCGGCTGGTGGTGTCGGCATGGGCCTTGGCGCCTCGCGCACCATCGGTGCCGGCGGCCGTTCGTGCGGCATTGCATCGCGGCGCCATTCACGTGGCATGGGCGCTGCCTGTGGCATCTCGCGCAGCGGACCGGAAGCGGACGGCATCTGCGTTGACCTGCCTGTCTCACGCACCATTGGCACCGGCGGGCGCTCCTGTGGCGGGGCCTGCCGGAACATCTCGCGCCGCGGTTCCTGGGCAATGGCGCCTGAGTGCGGCATTTCGCGCATTGTTGGCGGAGCCGGACGCGACGGTTCCGGTGCTGGCGGCAAGGAGGGCATCCCCGGCATCTGGCGGGAGCGCTGCTCCACCCGGGGCGCTTCCGGAATCGCCGACGGGCCCGCCACTGTCCTGCCCGGCTGGTTCTCCTGAACAGGAAAGCGGCCGCGGTTCTCCAGGTTGCGGCCGTCGTTCGGGGCGACACGCGCAGCATCCTGGCCGGGGAAGTGCGCCGCCGTGTCGGGCATGCGCAAAGGCTGGCGCGCGTCGGGGCTGGCCTGCGGCGTCCGCATGGCCGGTTGCGGTGGCCGCTCCGACAGTCCCGGAAGCGGCGTCAAAGGACGCCTCTCCTGTTCCAAGGGGCGGCCCGGGCGCGCCGCGCCAGCCCCGGGGGCCAGCCATTCGCTGCCGGGCGCCCGCGCCGTTGCCGGGGACTGCCCGAGTTCATGGTGGTCATAGCGGCGAATGGCAGCCCGGTCGATCGGCCGCCCATCGCGGAGCGTGCTCGTCGGCACCACGGTTACGGCATGCGGCAGCCCGTGGTGCGCGTAGTTGGGCCGGTAGTCGGGCCGCAGCGCATGATCGATGTCCGCGGCGTTCCTGACGTGCGTGACATTGACCTGGCGGATGTACGTCGGGCTGGTGCGATAGGCCGGCACATAGACCTCGCGCGGAGCCAGCGGGAACCAGCCGACCGCCGGCGCCGAACCGACGCTGAAGCTGGCGTTCCAGCCAGGGTTGCCGACCCAGCCAACCAGCGCCGGCGCATAGACCGGGCGGGCGACATAGGCGCCCGGGGCCCAGCCCCAGCGCCCGCGGACCTGAACCCAGCGTCCGTAGTGGAACGGGGCGAAGCCCCAAGGGGCGGCGTCGACCCAGGTCCACCCCCAGGGCTCGACCCAGGCCCAGCGGCCATAACGGTACGGCGCCCAGTCGGCGGCGACCGCCCTTGGATACCAGACCGTCCCGTAATCCGCAGCCGTGCTCCAGTCACCATAGTTGTCGAGATCGTCGTAGCCGGTCATGTAGGGCGACACGTTGCGCCGCGCCTGCGCCGACTTCTCCCGGTTGTCGCGCGCCGAAACCCAGGCGTCGAAATCGTCGCCGTAGCGCGCCGCTTCGATGGTAAGCACGCCGCGGCCGTCAATGCTGACCATCTCCCCGGCACGCAGCGTCACCGGCCGTTCGTTGGCGAAAATCTCCGCAGAGCCCGACTGGGCTGCGATGATGGTCCGGTCGGGCGCTACCTCCAGACGGTAGCGGCCGGTTCCGGAAAAGCGGACCTGCCCGGCGGGCGTCGTGACCCCGAGATCGTCCGCCTGGTCGCGATCGCGGATCGTGACGGCCAGCGTGCCGCCATGCAGCAGAAGGTTGACGCTGCGGTCGTCGACGCTGGCGAATTCCGCCTGCGTGTCGCCGCCCAGCCGGTACGCCGTCGAACCGATCCAGACCTCGGCCCTGGCGCGGCGCTCGGTGTCAACGATGGCGCCGCTGCTGACCGGCCAGTTGACCAGTGCCGGGCTGCCGGAATCCTGCTGACTGGCGCGGTAGGTCACGTTGCCATCGACCAGCGACAGGCGACCGACACGGGCCGGCGGGTCTCCCGCGGCGTGCGCCGGCGCCAGGAGGGCGATCACGGTCATCAGCGCGAGGAAATGGCGAAAAAGGGAAGGCATGATCAACTCCGTCGACAGCGTTTGCAGGCACAGCTTACCGCTCTTCAAGATAACGTGCGTGCGCCGGATCGGATGAACGGCTGTGCCGGGAAAGTTGTTACCGATTGTTGCGGGATGCGGTGGGCCGCCGCGGAACAGGTCGGGGACGGCAGCCAAAACCTGTTACTTTTCAGCGCCCTGACGTAAAATCCGGCACCCACTACTGTGCCGCCATCCCCCTGTAGCCATGCTCTATCCCACCCGTTTCGATGTCATCGTTGTCGGCGGCGGCCACGCCGGCAGCGAAGCCGCGCTCGCCGCGGCGCGGGCGGGGGCGAACACGCTGCTGCTGACGCACAACCTCGACACCCTCGGGGCGATGAGCTGCAATCCGTCGATCGGCGGCATCGGCAAGGGGCACCTAGTGCGCGAGGTCGATGCGCTGGGCGGCGCGATGGCCGCCGCCACCGACGAATCCGGCATCCAGTTCCGCATCCTCAACGCCTCGAAAGGCCCGGCGGTGCGCGCCACCCGCGCGCAGGCCGACCGCGTGCTGTACAAACAGGCGATCCGCGGTCGACTGGAAAACCAGGCCAATTTGACGATTTTTGCCGAGGCCTGCGACGACCTGATCGTCGAGGGTGACCAGGTCCGCGGCGCGGTGACGCAGCTCGGCATCCGCTTTTTGGCCCAATCCGTGGTGTTGACCGCGGGCACCTTCCTCAACGGCAAGATCCACGTCGGGCTGGAAAATTACACCGGCGGGCGCATGGGCGATCCGCCGTCGCTGTCGCTGGCGGCACGGCTGAAAGAGTTGAACCTGCCGCAAGGCCGCCTGAAGACGGGCACGCCGCCGCGCCTCGACGGCAAGACCATCGACTTCTCGGTGATGGAGGAGCAGCATTCGGACGACCCGCTGCCGGTCTTCTCCTTCCTCGGCCACGCCGGCCAGCACCCGAAGCAGTTGCCGTGCTGGATTACCGAGACCAACGAGCGCACGCACGAGATCATCCGCGGCGGGCTCGACCGCTCACCGATGTACACCGGCGTCATCGAAGGTGTCGGGCCGCGCTACTGCCCGTCGATCGAGGACAAGATCCACCGCTTCGCCGACAAGGACCGCCACAACGTCTTCCTCGAACCGGAAGGCCTGACGACGCACGAAATCTACCCGAACGGCGTGTCGACCAGCCTGCCCTTCGACATTCAGCTGGCCTTGGTGCGCTCGATCCGCGGCCTGGAAAACGCCCACATCCTGCGCCCCGGCTACGCCATTGAGTACGATTTCTACGACCCGCGCGGCCTCAAGGACACGCTGGAAACGAAAGCGATCAACGGCCTCTTCTTCGCCGGCCAGATCAACGGCACCACCGGCTACGAGGAGGCGGCGGCGCAGGGCCTGCTCGCCGGCATCAACGCGGTGCGCTACGCGCGCGGCGAAGCCGGCTGGTGCCCGAGGCGCAACGAAGCCTACCTTGGTGTGCTGGTCGACGACCTGATCACGTGCGGCGTCTCCGACCCCTACCGTATGTTCACCAGCCGCGCCGAATACCGCCTGAGCTTGCGCGAGGACAACGCCGACCTGCGCCTGACCGAACAAGGCCGCGAACTCGGCCTGGTCGACGACATCCGCTGGGACGCCTTCTGCCGCAAGCGCGACGCCATCGCAGGCGAGCAGGAGCGGCTGAAATCGACGTGGATCAACCCAAAGATCACGCCGGAGGAAGACTGCGTGCGCGTGCTGGGCAAGCCCATCGAGCACGAATACAGCCTGTTCGAACTGCTGCGCCGGCCGGAAATTGCCTATGCAGCGCTGCTGACGCTGCCCGGCTGCGGTCGACCGGAAAATTCGCCCGAAATCGACGCCGCCGTCATCGAGCAGCTCGAAATCTCCGCCAAGTACCAGGGCTACATCGACCGCCAGGCCGAAGAAGTGGCCAAGGCCGCGAATTACGAAAACACGCCGCTCGCCGCCGACCTCGATTACGGCAAGGTTGCCGGGCTGTCCAACGAAGTCCGGCAGAAGCTGGCGCAGCACCGGCCGCAAACCCTCGGCCAGGCTTCGCGCATCCAGGGCATCACGCCGGCGGCGATCTCGCTGCTGCTGATCCACCTCAAGCGCTGCAACCTGGCGCAGGCCGCATGAACGCCGTCCTCGCCGCCGGCCTCGCCGAACTCGGCATCGCCCTGCCCGCGGCGGCGCAGCGGCAGTTGCTCGCCTTCCGCGACCTGCTGCTGAAATGGAACAGGATCTACAATCTGACCGCCCTGCGTGACCCGGATCAGGCTGTCCCGCACCACCTGCTCGATTCGCTGGCCATCCTGCCGCATGTCGGCGACGGCCCGCTGCTCGACGTCGGCAGCGGCGGCGGCCTGCCAGGCATTCCGCTGGCGATTGCTCGCCCCGACCTGGCGATCACGCTGGTCGATACGGTGCAGAAGAAAGCTGCCTTCCTGCAACAGGCCGCGATCGAGCTTGAATTGAAGAATGTTGCGGTCCACCATGCCCGGGTCGAGGAAATGCGCGGACAATATGCCCAGATCAGTTCGCGCGCCTTTGCCGAACTGGCGCGCTTCGTCAGCCTGACACGCCATCTGCTGGCGCCGGGCGGGCGCTGGCTGGCGATGAAGGGCGCGCTGCCCGACGGTGAATTCAAGGCGCTGCCGGCCGGCGGCGAGGTTGCAGCGATCATCCCGCTGGCGGTACCGGGGCTGGATGCCGAACGACATTTGATCATTTTGAAAGCCGGGTCATGAAAGTATTGGCCATTACCAATCAGAAAGGCGGTGTCGGCAAGACGACGACGGCGGTCAACCTGGCCGCGTCGCTGGCGGCTGAAGGCCGGCGCGTACTGTTGATCGACCTCGACCCGCAAGGCAATGCCACGACCGGCGCCGGGATCACCAAACAGGAAGCGCTGCCCACTGTCTATCAGATGCTGATCGGTACCGCCAAGCTGGGCGAGGTCAGCATCACGACCGAATTCGGCTTCGACATCGTTCCCGCCAACCGCGAGCTTGCCGGCGCCGAAGTGGAGCTGATCGGACTCAAGGAGCGCGAATACCGCCTCAAGAACGCGCTCCTGGCCGGCCACGCCAATTATGACTTCATCCTGATCGACTGTCCGCCGGCGCTCAACATGCTGACGGTCAACGGGCTGGTTGCCGCCGATTCCGTCCTGATCCCGATGCAGTGCGAGTACTACGCGCTGGAAGGGCTTTCCGATCTCGTCGAAACCTTGCGCAAGGTGCGGACCCATCTCAATTCGCGCCTCGAGATCGAGGGTCTGCTGCGCACCATGTACAACGCCCAGAGCACCTTGACGCAGCAGGTTTCCGGCGAACTGGAACGCCATTTCGGTAACAAGGTTTACCGGACCATCGTGCCGCGCAATGTCCGGCTGGCCGAGGCGCCGTCGTACGGCAAGCCGGTCATTGCCTTTGACAAGAGCTCGAAGGGCGCTCAGGCCTACAGCGCGCTCGCCAGGGAAATTCTCGAAAGGGTCGCCCCATGATCAAAATGAAAGGACTCGGCCGCGGCCTCGACGCGCTGCTCTCGGGCAGCGACAGACCACATGGCGACGAGCAGCGGAACCTGCCGGTCGACCGCCTGCGCCCCGGCAAATATCAGCCGCGTACCCGGATGGACGAGGGTTCGCTGGGCGAACTGGCCGCTTCGATCAGGGTCCAGGGCGTCATGCAACCGATTCTCGTGCGTGCCATCGATGGCACGCCGGGCGCCGAGCGCTACGAAATCGTCGCCGGCGAACGCCGCTGGCGCGCCGCGCAACTGGCCGGTCTCGGCGAAGTCCCGGTGCTGATCCGCAGCATTCCCGATGACCAGGCGCTGGCGATGGCGCTGATCGAGAACATCCAGCGCGAGAACCTCAACCCGCTCGAAGAAGCGCAAGGCCTGCAACGCCTGATCGACGAATTCGGCTTGACTCACCAGCAGGCTGCCGATGCGGTGGGTCGTTCGCGCCCCGCTGCGACCAATTTGCTCCGCCTGCTGCAGTTGACCGCAGCCGTCCAGGAAATGCTGATGTCGGGCAAGCTGGACATGGGCCATGCCCGCGCCCTCCTGCCGCTCGCCGGCGCGCAGCAGGTCGCGCTGGCCCAGCGCATCGTGCACAAGGGACTGTCGGTGCGCGAGGCCGAGCGCCTGGTGCAGCACCTCCTGAATCCGCCGCGAAAGGCTCCGGAAGCCGCTGTCGACCGCGACCTTTTGCGTCTCCAGGAAGAACTTTCCGACGGCCTGGGGGCAAATGTCGCGATCCGCTCCAACAGGAAGGGCGCGGGCAAGGTGACCATCGAGTTTGGCAGTCTCGACCAGTTGGACGGCCTGATTTCACGTCTGCGCGGGTGATCGATGGCGGAACGCGGAAGGTGTCGTCAAGGCGGAGAAATATGCTCTTTGTGCGACGCAGCAATTGACTCATCTATAAGACTTCATTACAATCATGGGGTTTTCAGTCGGGGCCTGTCGTGCACCCGCATGTAAGCTGGATACTCAGCCGACAAGCGGCGCTGGCGCTACTCCTGGGAGTCGTTACCTGGGTATCGGTCGGCAGCAATGCGGCAATCTCGATTCTGATCGGGGGATCAATCGGCATCGTCGCCAACGCAGGCTATGTCCTGCGGGCCATGCGAGTGTCGACAGGAGAAGACCCGCTCAGGCTGTATCGGGCGCAGTCGGCCGGGGAGGGCTTGAAGTTCGCTCTGACCTTCGCCGGGTTTGCGCTGGTGTTCTGGGGGTACAGGGAGGTGTCGGCGTTGCCGCTCTTCCTTGGCTACGCATCAACCTTTGTCATCTTCTGGGTGGCACTCTTGAAGCAACGTTGAGCTGACTGGAGAAATCATGAGCGCTGAAGGCGGCCTGACCACAACGGCCTATATCCAACACCATCTGACCAACCTGACCGTCTGTTCCGACGCAGCCAGGGATGCGGCGGGCCACTGTCACGGATTCTGGAGCTTTCACCTCGATACCCTGGTCGTTTCCGGCCTGCTCGGTCTCCTCGTCTTCGGCCTGATGGCCAAGGTTGCCGGCAAGGCCACGTCCGGCGTGCCGGGCGGCCTACAGAATTTCATCGAAATGGTCGTCGGCCTGGTCGACCAGCAGGTCAAGGATACTTTCCACGGCAAGAGCAAACTCGTCACCCCGCTCGCCATCACCATTTTCGTCTGGGTGTTCGTCATGAATGCCATGGACCTCATTCCCGTCGATTTCCTTCCCTTGGGCGCGGCCGCAGCGGGCATTCCTTACTTCAAGTCAGTGCCGACCACCGATCCCAACCTGACCTTCGCGATGTCGATCACGGTTTTCTGCATCATGATCTGGATGAACCTCAAGGTAAAGGGTGTCGGCGGTTTCCTGCACGAGGTTTTCTCGGCTCCGTTCGGCATCAAGCTCGCCCCGGTCAATTTCATCTTCCGTGTCGTTGAAGACGTTGCCAAGCCGATTTCGCTGGCACTGCGTCTTTTCGGCAACATGTATGCCGGCGAAATGGTCTTCATCCTGATCGCCCTCCTCGGCATCTGGCAGCTCCCGCTGGCCTTGCCCTGGGCGCTGTTCCACATCCTGATCATCACCCTGCAGGCCTTCGTGTTCATGATGCTGACCATCGTGTACATGTCCATGGCTTCGGAATCGCACTAGTATTCGCAGTATCCCGTAGTTTCTGACTTCAACCGCAACAACCAACCTTACTGAGGAGCAAACATGGAACTCGCAACCGTTCTCTCCAACACCGCCATCGCTGTGGCCATCCTGATCGGCGCCGGCGCCCTGGGAACCGCCATTGGCTTCGGCATCCTTGGCGGCCGTTTCCTGGAAGGCGCTGCCCGTCAGCCGGAAATGATCCCGACGCTGCAGGTCAAGATGTTCATCGTTGCCGGTCTGCTCGACGCGGTGACCATGATCGGCGTCGGTATCGCCCTGTTCATGCTCTTTGCCAATCCGTTCATCGCCCTGGTCAAGTAATCATCCGCGCGCCTGAAACCCTTATTACCAGGAGGTTAGCGTGAATATCAACGCGACACTGATTGGCCAGGCCATCTGGTTTGCCGTCTTCATCTGGATCACGATGAAATATGTCTGGCCGCCGCTGCAGAAGGCCATGGCTGAGCGTCAAGCGCAGATCGCCGAAGGCCTGGCAGCGGCCGAACGTGGCAAGCACGAGCAGGAGCTCGCCGCCAAGCGTTCCGCCGATGCGCTGCGCCAAGCCAAGGAGAAATCCGCGGAAATCGTGGCGCAAGCCGAAAAGCGTGCGCAGCAGATCGTCGACGAAGCCAAGGGCAACGCCAAGGTCGAAGCCGACAAGGTCGTTGCCGGTGCCAAGGCGGAGATCGACCAGGAAGTCGAACGTGCCAAGCAGCAATTGCGTGAGCGCGTCGCCGAACTGGCGGTTGCCGGCGCCGAGAAGATCCTGCGCAAGGAAGTCAACGCGTCCGCGCATGCCGCCATGCTGGCCGCCCTCAAACAGGACCTGTAAGCAGATGGCCGAATCCGTCACTATCGCCCGCCCTTACGCCGAAGCCCTGTTTCGCGCGGCCAAGGAAAGCGGCAATCTGGCCAAGTGGTCCGGGCAGGTTTCGCTGCTCGGTCAGGTGGCCGCCAATCCCGAGGTCCGCGAGGCTATCGGTGATCCCAATGTGGCGGCCCCGCAACTGGTCGACCTGTTCCGGTCTGCCTGCGGCAAGGCGGTAGATGCGGAGCTTTCCAATTTTATCCAGCTGCTTTCCAACAATGACCGCCTGGGGTTGCTGCCCGAGATCGGAACCCTGTTTGAAAGCTACAAGCGGGCTGAAGAAGGCACCAAGCAGGCCGAGATAGTTTCGGCCTTCCCGATCGACGCTTCCCAGGTCAAGGCGCTTGTTCCCCAACTCGAGGCTGTCTTCAAGTCAAAACTCGAGGCTTCCGTTTCGGTCGATCCCGAACTGATTGGTGGCATCAAGGTAATCGTCGGCGACCAGATGCTGGACGCGTCTGTCCGCGGCAAGCTCGACGCCATGGCTACGGCACTGAACAACTAGGAGAAATTCATGCAGTTGAATCCTTCCGAAATTTCTGAACTGATCAAGAGCAAGATTCAGAATCTGCAGGGCGCATCGGAAGTGCGCACGCAGGGCACGGTAGTCTCGGTTACCGACGGCATCTGCCGCATTCACGGCCTGCAGGATGTCATGCAGGGCGAGATGCTGGAATTCCCCGGCAACACCTTCGGCATGGCGCTCAACCTCGAGCGTGATTCCGTCGGTTCCGTGGTTCTCGGCGAGTACGAGCACATCTCCGAAGGCGACGTCGTCAAGACCACCGGCCGCATTCTTGAAGTCCCCGTCGGCCCGGAACTGCTCGGCCGCGTCGTCAACTCGCTGGGCCAGCCGATTGATGGCAAGGGGCCGATCAACGCCAAGGAATTCGACAAGATCGAGAAGGTCGCCCCGGGCGTCATCTGGCGCAAGTCGGTTTCGCAACCGGTGCAGACCGGTCTCAAGTGCGTGGACTCGATGGTGCCGATCGGCCGCGGCCAGCGCGAGTTGATCATCGGCGACCGCCAGACCGGCAAGACCGCCGTCGCCGTCGACACGATCATCAACCAGAAGGGCAAGGACCTGTTCTGCGTCTATGTCGCCATCGGCCAGAAGGCTTCGACGATCGCCAACGTCGTGCGCAAGCTCGAAGAGCATGGCGCCATGGAAAACACGATTGTGGTCGCCGCCTCGGCATCCGAATCGGCCGCCCTGCAATACATCGCGCCGTACTCCGGATGCACGATGGGCGAGTACTTCCGTGACCGCGGCCAGGACGCCCTGATCATCTATGACGACCTGACCAAGCAGGCCTGGGGATACCGTCAGGTTTCCCTGCTGCTGCGCCGCCCGCCGGGCCGCGAGGCCTATCCAGGCGACGTTTTCTATCTCCACTCCCGCCTGCTCGAGCGTGCCGCGCGCGTGTCGGATGCCTGGGTCGAGCGTTTCACCAACGGCGAAGTCAAGGGCAAGACCGGTTCGCTGACCGCGCTGCCGGTCATCGAAACGCAGGCCGGCGACGTTTCCGCTTTCGTTCCGACCAACGTGATCTCGATTACGGACGGCCAGATCTTCCTGGAAACCGACCTCTTCAATGCCGGTATCCGTCCCGCGATCAACGCCGGTATCTCGGTGTCCCGCGTCGGCGGCGCTGCCCAGACCAAGCTGATCAAGAAGCTCGGCGGCGGTGTCCGTCTCGCCCTGGCGCAGTATCGCGAACTCGCTGCCTTTGCCCAGTTCGCTTCCGACCTCGACGAAGCGACCCGCAAGCAGCTCGAGCGCGGCCGCCTGGTGACCGAACTGATGAAGCAGCCCCAGTATTCGCCGATGAGTATTTCCGAAATGGCTGTCACGCTGTATGCAGCCGACAAGGGCTACTTCGACGATGTCGAAGTCAAGCGGGCCCTCGAGTGCGAAAAGGGAATGATCGGGTACCTGAAGGCTCACTGTGCGGAGGTAATGGACAAGATGCAATCCACGGCGGATCTTGACGGCGAAGCCGAGAAGCTTCTCGCCGCCGGCATCGCCGCCTTCAAGAGCAGCTGGGCCTGATCTAGGAGAAAGCCATGGCTAGCGGCAAGGAAATTCGCAACAAGATCAAGAGCGTCGAAAACACGCGCAAGATCACCAAGGCCATGGAAATGGTGGCCGCATCCAAAATGCGCAAGGCGCAGGACCGGATGCGGGCTGCCCGGCCCTATGGCGAGAAGATCCGGCGCGTTGCAGCAAACCTGT
>WBZP01001613.1_pt1 | contig 27319 bp, 21 predicted proteins | sample 5204301 | NCBI WGS metagenome assembly WBZP01 (sample SAMN12412401, study PRJNA552823) | activated sludge metagenome | isolation source: activated sludge from nitrification reactor of wastewater treatment plant... | place: USA: Pennsylvania | collected 2017 | reverse complement strand
GTGCTCCTTAACTGTTCCAGGATGCGCGGAAACCCGCGCTCTGGTTCATAGTTCATCAAGGATTTGAAGAAGTTGCTTGTACGATATGGTGGCGTTGCCGCGAGAAGGAGTGAATTTCAGGAAAATACCGGGGAATTTTAATTAAACACTGCTCAAGAGGATTTTTCCCGACTATACTCACGCTACTTCTTCCCTGTCCTCATTCATGCCCGGAGATGCCCATGGCCAATTTATTCAAACGTATCAGCGATGTACTCACCGCCAATCTCAACGATATGGTGGATCGGGTCGAAGACCCGGAGCGGATGATCAAGCAACTCATCCGCGAGATGGAGGAGAACATCAACAGCGCCCGGGAAGGGGTGATCGATGCCTTGGCCAGCGAGAAGCAACTGGCCAAGGAACTGGACAGCCAGCGCCGGCAGGCCGATGACTGGTACAACCGGGCGCGGCGGGCGCTGGAAACCGGCAACGAAATGCTGGCGCGGGAAGCGTTGCTGCGCAAGAAGGAACACGATGGTACGGTCGCTAGCCTGCAAGAATCCTGGGAGTCGTCCCGGCGCACCAGCGAGCGGCTCAAGGCCCAGTTGCGGGCGCTGGAAACCAAGCTGGAGGAAGCGCGGTTGAAGAAGGGCAGCCTGGTGGCGCGGCAGCGGGCCGCCCAGGCGCGCGAGCAGATGGATAAAGTGAGCGACCGGTTCCAGACCGGACTCGATCTCAATAACTCATTTGGCCGCATGGCGGACAAGGTGGGGGAGATGGAAGCGCGGATGGAGGCCCGCGCCGAGGTGTACGGCGAGTACAGTCCGGTGGAACGCGAGTTTTTAAAGATGGAAGTGGATATCGAGGTCGAGGCCGAACTGGCGGTGCTCAAAAAGGAAGTGCGCAAGGAATAACCGTCGAATCGGCGAACATCACAAAATCCAGCGGGAGCGAGTGGAGGGCGCATCGTGGAATGGATGATTCTGGGATTTCTGGCGCTGGCGTGGTTGATTTCGCCGATCATCCTGCTGGTCGCGCTCATCGTCGCGCGCAGCCGGCTGAATGAACTACGACAGCGGTCGGTCGCCCGAAGCACCCCCGAACCGCCAACCGAAACCGCGCCCGTTGCCGCCATGCCGGTGCTGGACGGCGGCCATCGTTACGCACTGGCTGATCTGGAAAATCTGCTGCTGTTGCGACTGGAACTGCAACGGCTGGTCGATACGGACGTTTTGCCGGAACAGCAGTGTCGGCAACTGAGCGACGACCTGGACCGGTTGTGGGGGCGGCATCTGCGCAAGGGCGGAGTGTCCCCGGATAGCGGGGTGTGGCGGCTCCGGCGGACAATGGCCTGGAATCTGTTGGTGCAAGGGGTGGATACGCCGCTGGGAGCGCCACCCTGGCAACCCAGCGCCCTCACCCCCGGCCCCTCTCCCGCCAGCGGGCGAGGGGAGGAAAGCGCCCTCACCCCCGGCCCCTCTCCCGCCAGCGGGCGAGGGGAGGAAAGCGCCCTCACCCCCGGCCCTTCTCTGGTGGAGAGAGGGGAGCCTTCAGCCCTGCCGCCGCCCGGAGTAAAAGCTCCCTCCCCTCTGGCGGGGGAGGGCTGGGGTGGGGGGGCTGAACGGTTATCACCGCCGCTGACCCTGGAGCCGCTGGAGCCGCCGCCGGTCGCGCCAGCCGAACCTCAACGGTTGCCACTACCGGTTCCGGCTATCCGCCGCGCGCCGGTCGAACCGCCCGCGCCAATTTCGGCGGAGGATCCGGTTCCCGTAGCCGACTGGCGTCCCGCCGCGCCGACGCCGCTGGAACGGGCGCTGCGCGCGTTATCCGGCTGGCCGGCGCTGATCGCGCCGTTTCTGGCCCAGAACATCGGCTGGTTCGTCGGCGGGTTCTGCTTCGTGGCCGGCGCGCTGTTCCTGATCGCCAACACCACCGGCTTCGTCAACGCTCTGGTGGTGTTCGCCAGCTTGTTCGGCGCCACTGCTTTTCTGATCTGGGCCGGTTACCAGTTCCGCCGCAGGCGCCCGGAATTGGTGGTCGCCAGCGGCATGTTGTTGACGCTGGCAATGTTGCTGGCGCCGCTGGATCTGGCGGTCGCGGTTCGCCTGGCGAGCGCCAGCACCGGCGAAGGTTTGTTGTTGGTCGTCAGTCTGCTGATCGTGACGGGTACGCTGGCGGCATTCGCCTGGGCCGCGATGCTGGTCAGCGGCCTGATGGATCGGGCGCTAATGGGGCGCTACCCCTGGTTGCTGACGGCGCTGGCGGCGATGCAACTGGCCGCGCCCCTGGCTGTGGTCGCGCCGGACTGGCCGGGACTGGCGGCGGTGCATGTCGTGCTGCTGGGGCTGCTCGGTTACGGTCTGTGGGCCTTCGTGGGCGAGTGGTTGCGGCGGCTGTTCGTGGACCGGCGGCTGACCACCTATTACGCCGCTGGCTTGCTGGTTTACACGGCGGCGGTATCGTTCGTTCACCTGACCTGGAGTTGGCCGGCGCCGCTGCCGGCCGGCTACGCGGGACCGTTCCTGATGGCGCTGTGCGGGCTGCTGTTCCCGGTGGACGCGGCGTTCAAGGACTGGGTCCACAAGTACGCTTTCCTGTCCCGGTTCAGCTTTGCGCTTTACGGGCTGTCGGCGGTGGCGGTGGCGGTTGCCATCCAGACCACACCGACGGCGATGCTGACCTTGGCGCTGGGCGCGGTACTGTACGGTTGGGTGACCTGGCGCTACCGGACCTTGCCGCCGCTGTATCTGCTGTTCGGCTGCGTGGCCGGGTTGTACGGGTATGGCGTTCTGAACATGCTGCCACCGGCCTGGCACGGGCTCGCCAGCCTGCCGGGTTTGCTGGCGCTGTTGGGGCTATGCCGCTGGGTGGGTTCCCGCTCGCGCGCCATCGCTTTGCAGTCTCTGGTCGCGTTTGGATTGCTGCTGGTCGGTCTGACGGCCTGGAGTCTGGTCTGGACCACGCCGGGGTGGCTCGGTTTTGCTACCGTCACTGCCGCGGCGGTGCTGGCCTATGTCGCGGTGCGGCTGGCGCTGGCGTTGCCGGAGGCGGACCCGCGCTGGGCCTGCGCCGATGTCGGCGTGGTCGCTCTGGCTACGGCGGCGGTTGCCTACGCCCCGGACTGGATGCCGCTGGTTTGGGAATCGCGCACCGCGTTCGGCCTGCTGGCGCTGGCGGCGCTGTGGACCGCGCTGGGCCTGCGCGACCGCCGGCAAGTATCGATCAGCCAGACGGTGTTCATTGCTGGCGCGCTGTTGAACGTGATCCTGGCACTGGCGTTGGGAGGGATGGCGCTGTGGCCGGCGCTGCTGGGGCAGTGGGAACCGATCCTGCTGCTGGCGCTGGCGGGCGGGCTGTTGCTGTGGCTGAGTCTGGGTCTGCGCCAGCAGGCGCTGTTCTACGGGGTGCTGGCGTGCGCGGGCGGCATCGGCGTGCTGGTCAAGCGCGGCTATTTTCCCGGCCCGAGCGCCGGTTTGGGCGGATTCGCGGCGGTGCTGGCGCTGTGGGCGTTCCTGTGGTGGCTGGCGCGGCGTTCGCGGTTCCGCGAGGTGCTGGAAGACGGGCTGGATCGTCTTGAAAAAGATCATCGTGAAGCTAGCGCGTTCGAACCACCCCGGCGCTTCGCGCCACCCCTCCTTAGCCAAGGAGGGGAAACGGCATTCCGTCCTGTTTCACTGGTGTACGCGCCGCTGGAACAGGCCATGGCGTTGCTGTGGGTGATTGGCCTGATTCATCTCGGCCAGCGGTGGGTGGCGGGCGAGATGGCATGGCAATGGCCATGGGCGGCCGGGTTGGCGATGCTGACCGGCGGGTTGCTGATCGGTCATTTCCATCTCTTCCGCTGGGCGGCGCTGCCGCTGCTGTTGGGCTTGGCGGGGTTGCTGGTCGGCCTGGAGCGGGTCGGATGGACACTGCCGTGGCTGGGCGCGGCGGCGGTGTTGTACGCGCTGCTGGGCTGGCGGTTGGGAAGCGCGGCACTCGCTAAACCGCTGGTTTGGCGAATGGTGCGGGTGCTGCGTTTCACCATGCCCGGCGGCGCTGGTGGTCGCCGGCAGGTGGAGGAGAGCCTGCGCGACGGCGCGCTGCTGATCGCGGCGGCGGTAGTGGCGGCCAGCCCGGCGCTGGCGTTGTCGGGCTGGCCGGCGCCGGAACTGTGGCCGGCCCTGGCGCTGAGCCTGCTGCTGTTCGGACTGGCGAGCTGGCAGGACCGATCCACGCCATATGCCTACGCCGCGTTGGTCACGCTGACGGTTGGCGTCTGGTTGACTGGTCATTGGCTGGCGCCGATCGCGCTGTTTGGCTTGGGCCAGCCGTTGCTCAACGCCATGTTGAGTCTGGTCATGGCGGTGGTGGCGGTTGGGTTGGAAGCGGAGCGGGCCGCCATGTCGCTGGCGTACTGGCGCGCGCCGCTGGCCGTGACCGGTGGCTTGCTGTACATCCTGGCGCTGGCGGGCGCGGCGCTGGGATTTCTGGCCGCCGATCCCCGCCTGCCGGGCTTGCTGGCGCTGCTGTGCGTCGCCCTGTTTCCGGTGGCGCGGCCCTGGTCGAACGCCGCTGTCTGGCGTGGTTTAGGTTTGCCCGTGCTGCTGAGCGCCCTGGTCGGGAGCCTGGCGGACAGGCTCGGCTTCAACGCGCGGGAGGGCGCCTGGCTGGCCATCGCCTGGGGTTACGCGCTCTGGTGCGGCGGCAATCTGCTGCTGCCACGTTGGAATGGCCGCTGGCCGGGCTGGGCGGTGGAACCGACGTTTTGGCCGCTGCTGGGCTTGGCGAGCGTGCTGGGCGGTGGAACAGTCGGCGCGCTGGCTGGCGTACCGTCGCTGGCCGCGCTGTTGGCTGGGCTGGCGCTGTATCTGTTCCTGCTGTTGCGCAATACGGCGTGGCCCGGCATGGCCTGGTTGGCGGTGGGGATGTTGACGGCGAGCGGTTTGCTGGCCAGTGGCGCATTGGAGTGGACTTGGTGGGGCCGCGGTTATGGGCAAGCCGCCTCGATGCGCGGGTTTGCCATCGCGCTGATCGGGTTGAATCTGCTGTTTCTGCTGGTTCCGCTGTGGCGACGGCATGGCCAAAGGCTGGCGCACGGGTTGCGCTGGCGGCAAGCCGAACTGGAAACGCCGCTGTTCTGGACGCCGTTCGCGGTGCTGATTCTGCTGCTGGCGCGCTTGCTGCTGCTGGAGGCCGGCGGCCTGTTGTGGGATGGCGCGTTCCTGCTGGAGCGGTCGTCCTGGGCGTTGACCGGTTTGGCGCTGCTGCTGGCGGCGACGGCGGGCCATGCTTTCCGGCGGCGGCCGGAGTTGCTGACCGCGCATGTGTTGTTGGCGGCGTTCGGCGCGACGATGCTGGCCGCCCTGCTGGATGGGGCCGCGCCGCTGGTTGGATTGCCGCTGGCGGTCGCGCTGTGGAACGGCGCGCTGCTGCTGGCGTGGCGGCACGGGCCGCGCCGCTGGGAGGTCTGGCGTTCGGCGCTGAATCTGTGGCTGACCATCCTGCCGGCGGCGAGCCTGGGTTTGCTGCTGCTGGTGGCCGGTTCCCACTGGGCGGTTTGCACCGTGACCCTGCTGACGCTGGCGGTGGTGACGCTGGCGCGGGGCTGGTGGCAGGGGCTGCCGTTCTGGCTGAATCTGGGACTGGCGCTGGCGCTGGCCGGTAGTCATACGGCCTGGTTGACGGGTGCGGCAGCGTTCGCCTGGACGCCGTGGATCGGGTTGGCGCCCTGGTACGCCGCGCAGACGGTGTTGCTGATGCTGGGACTCATGGCGCTTCGACCACGGCTGGCGGCTTGGCTGGACGCCGCCGATCCCGAGACGGATTCGGAGCGGTTCAGCCGGGTTTACGACCTGGAACAGGCGTTTGGCGGGGTGAACCGGTGGTTGCTGGCGCTGGGCCTGCTCTGGCTGGGGCTGCACGGTTGCGCGGTAGTGGCGCATCTGGCCGGGTGGGGACCGTCGCCGTGGCGGTTCGGCATTCCCGCCGATCCGTTGGTGGCGGGCGCGGCATTGCTGATGCTGGCGGGTCTGACATTGACGCGCGCCTGGCGGCGGCCGGACGAGCCGAACTGGATTTACGCGACCGCATTGCTGCTGGGATTGCTGGCGGCTTACGGACGGTTGCTGGTGCTGGGCTTAACCCCGTTCGCGGTCGGCGATACCGTCGTTCTCATGGCGGCGAGCTATGCCGCCTTCCTGCTGTATCAGTTCACCGGTTCGCCGCCGCTGTACCGGCTCGCCCTGTGGCTACCACTGCTGGCGCTGGCCACCGCGCCGTGGAAACTCGCCTCGGTCTGGACCGGTGGAACATTGCTGGCCGCCGCCGTGCTGTACCTGTCGCTGGCCAGCGTGCTGCGCAATCCCTGGCCGCTGTATCTGGGCGTACTGGCGCTGAACGGGGCGATCTATCTCTGGGCGCCGCTGTGGGCGGAGCGCCATGGGTTGTGGCAGTTCTACATCGTGCCAGCGGCGGTGTCGGTGCTGGCGCTGCTGCATCTGCACCGGCGGGAACTGCGCCCCAAGGTGCTGAACGGAGCGCGGTTGGCGGCCTTGAGCGTACTGTACGCCGGGGCGGGACTCGATGTGTTTCTGCGGCCGGAGTTGAGCGTGTTCGTGCTGGCGCTGGCTTTGGCGCTGGTCGGGATCGTCGCTGGCGTTGCCTTGCGCATCCGCGCCTTTCTCTACGCCGGGGTGGCGTTCCTGGTGCTGAACGTGGCCGGGCAATTGGTCCGGTTTTACCCCGAACAGAGCCTGAGCCGGGCGTTGATCCTGCTGGGGCTGGGAACGGTGATTACGGTGGGGATGGTGCTGTTCAATCTCAAGCGGGAGACGATCCTGCGGCGGCTACGGATCATCCGCGCTGATCTGGCGGCGTGGGAGTAGAGGGTCAGGAGTCATTCCCAATCAATTTGCTTGGTTGCAATGAGCAGCTACGGTGGTTGGCCGGAAGAGAGCTCAGGCCGGCTGCCGTCATGCTCTCCAATAGTTGGTCCAGTTGCATGGGTCGCAACCAAAGCGCCCACGTCCAGTTGCCGCAGCGCGGAAATCGCGTATTCCCAGCGCCCCTCGGCGCACAGGCCGAGAACGCCGCCTTCCTCGTAGGTTGCCAGCGCTGCTTCGATGCAAGCAGCACGTACCATTTCGGCCAATGCTCGCGATTCGTTCAAGGGACGCCCCCGCTTTAGTAGGTCAGGTGGGTATACATCCGCAACAACTGACGCAGCAAGTCTTCGGGACATGCCTGCACGGTCATGAGGAACTGATAGGTGGTAAGCAGACTGGATTCGATCAGGCGGGAACAGCAGCCATGTTCCAAGAAATACGGCTATCATTCCTTGATGAAGGTCAAGGAATGCCTGCCTTGTACCCAGCACAATCGCTGACAATCCATTGAGCCAGGGAGAGAAATCATGACTGCCATCGCCGAGTTTCTCACCGCCGAGCATCGCTGCTGTGATGAGAATTTCGCCGTCGCCGAAGAGGCGGCTCAAACGGGTGATCTAGCTGGCTGCCGCGCGCGTTTCCGGCAGCTTCAGGCCGCGATGGAGCATCATTTCCACAAGGAAGAGGCGCTGCTGTTTCCCGCCTTCGAACAGGCCAGCGGCAACGCCATGGGTCCGACGCAGGTGATGCGGCTGGAGCACCGGCAAATGCGGGAAGCGCTCGCCGAGATGGATGGCGCGCTCGCCCGCGGCGATCTGGAGGATTTTCTGGGGCAGGCGGAAACGCTGTTGATCCTGATGCAGCAGCACAATATCAAGGAGGAGCAGATTCTTTACCCGATGTGCGATCGATTTCTGGGCGGCGCCGTCGAAGCGGTGCTCCAGGCCATGCGGGATCTTCCGACGAGCTGGCCGACATGAATCCGTCCGAGATCGTGGTGGATGGGCGGGGGCTGGAGCATCCAGAGCCGCTGGAGCGGGTGCTGACGGCACTGGATACGTTGCAACCGGGGCAACGGTTGCGATTTTTGATTCACCGTCAGCCCTATCCGCTGTATGACATTCTGAGCCGCCATCACTACTGCTATGAGGTTACCGAGGTCGCAAACGGCGATTTTGAAATTCTGATTTTGCCGCCATGAATCCGGTCGGACTCTCTCTGGAACAAGCGCCGCCTTTCGATGTGCCGCTGCGATTTTTCCTGACTGCGCCGGGATTTCTGGTGCTGGCGGCGGCGGTGCTGCTTTGGCAAGGGCCGGAATTTTTCGCCAGCCGCTGGCTGCCGGCCCCGCTAGCGCTCACTCATTTACTGACGTTGGGCTTCATGGCGCAGGTCATGGTGGGCGCGTTGCTGCAAATTCTGCCGGTCGTCGTAGGGGTTGCCGTGCCGCACCCACGGTGGACGGCGGCGCTGATTCATCTTCCGCTGACCTTGGGTGCGCTGGCATTGGCCGGCGCATTTTTGCTTGGCATCCCGGTCGGGTTTCACATCGCGCTGGGGTTGCTGGGGGTGGGGTTTGGCGTGGCGCTGATCGCGTTCACTTTCGCGGTGTGGCGCGCGCCAGTGACGAGCGGCACGGTGATCGCGGTGCGCTGCGCCTTGGGCGCGTTGCTGGTCACAGTTGGACTGGGTTTTTTGCTCGGCGGCTTTTTCGGCTGGGGACTGCGGTTGCCCGTCGTGGCCCTGACCCACCTGCACGCCGCTTGGGGACTGGTGGGTTGGACGGTGCTGCTGGTGGCGGGGATCGCGGATCAGGTCGTGCCGATGTTTCATATCACCCCGTCTTACCCGCGCTGGCTGAGTCGTGGATTCGCGCCGTTGATGGCTGTGGTGTTGGCGGTATGGTCAGCGTTGATTCTTGGCAACTGGGAAACTGCGGCGCAAATAGCGGGAGTGGCGCTGGCACTGGGCATCGCCGTTTTCGCCGGGATGACGCTGCATTTATTAAATCAGCGTCGCCGCAAGATTGGCGATCTCACCTTGTGTTATTGGCGAATCAGCATGATCAGTTTGTTGGCGAGCGCGGCGCTATGGCTGGCGGCCTCGTTCGTCCCGGCGCTGATGCCCTGGTCAACGGTTGAATGGTTATTGGGAATCCTGCTGATCTTCGGTTTCGCGGTCGGCGTGATCAACGGCATGTTGTATAAAATCGTGCCGTTCCTGGCCTGGTTTCACTTGCAGGCGCAACTGCTCGGGCGGGCAAAAGTGCCCCACATGAAGCAGTTGCTGCCAGACACGCCTGTTCGGCGACAGTGGCAATCCTTTCTGGCGGCGCTGTTATTGCTGCTGACCGCCGCCGTTTATCCCCCCTTTACCTATCCCGCCGCGCTCGCTTTGGGCCTCACTGGCGCATGGCTAGGCGTCAATCTGTTCGGTGTCTGGCGGGTTTATCGCCGGGCGCTGCGCAAGGGATTGGCCGCCGGGTAAAATCTGAATTCCCTCTCCCTCTGGGAGAGGGTTAGGGTGAGGGCGCTTACGGCGTGAATCAAAACTCTCACCCCCGGCCCCTCTCCCAGAGGGAGAGGGGAGGCCGTGCCTACACCCCGCACATCCCCACCGATCACGTCGTCATCGTCTACACTTTGAGCGCCGATGGGTGTTACGGTAAACCCGTCATTCACGAAACCAGGGGAACGCTGGCGGCCGGCCTGTTTCCTGACTTGCTGATCGAGTGGGAACGGGTGTTCCAGGATTCGACCGTTCAGCCGTCTTCTCCCCCAACCAAGGACCTTGCATGAAGGCAAATATCATCATGAACCCCCATCCGATGACGCTGCGGCCCACCGATACGGTGGCGACCGCCGCCGACCGGATTCTCAAGCATCACTTGCGCCATTTACCGGTGGTGGACGAACAAGGCCGCTACCTGGGCACGTTCAGCGTCTACTCGCTGCTGAAACTGACCCTGCCCAATGCGGTGCTGGACAAGCACGGGTTGGATAACGTGTCCTTCGTCACCGAGAGCGTCGAGGATCTGGCCCAGCGCCTGGGCAAGCGCCGCGACGAACCGGTCAAGAACTGGTTGAACATCCACGAGGTCGCTCGTCCCGATACCCACGCCATGGAGATCATGCTCCTGATGCTGCACGGGCGAACCACTAGCGTGCCGGTGGTGAATAAGACGAATAACCGGTTGGAAGGCATCATTTCGTTCTGGGATGTCCTGGAAAAGCTGGTGGGGGAGAACCCCTGACATGCACGAAACGACCGCAGCCGCTTCAACCTTCCACATGGTGCTGGCTGCCCTGATCTTCGTGATCACCTACGTGGTGATCATGACCGAGCGGGTCAATCGCGCCATCGTCGCCCTGCTTGCCGCCGGCGTGATGATTTTGTTCGGCGTCATCAACCAGGAAGCCGCCATTCGCGGCATCGACTTCAACACCATTGGCCTGCTGATCGGGATGATGGTCATCGTCGCCATTACCCGCCAGTCCGGCGTATTCCAATATTTGGCGATCTGGTCGGCCAAGAAGGTCGACGCCAGTCCGTGGGGCATTCTGGCGATGCTGTCGGTGGTCACCGCAGTCGTTTCGGCGTTCCTGGATAACGTCACCACGGTGCTGTTGATCGTGCCGGTGGCTCTGCTGATCACCGAGGAACTCAAGGTCAAAGCCTATCCCTATCTGTTCTCGATGATTATTTCCTCGAACATCGGCGGCACCGCCACCCTGATCGGCGATCCGCCCAACATCATGATCGGCTCGGCGGTGAATCTGACCTTCAACGACTTCGTGGTGAATCTGGCCCCGGTGGTTGTGGTGGTCTTGATCGCCAACCTGATCCCGATCTATTTCATCTGGGGTCGGCATCTCAAGGCTGCTTCCGAGGATCGCCAGCGGGTCATGAACTTCAACGAGCGCGAGGCGATCACCGATCAATCGTTGCTGAAAAAGTGTCTGGCGGTGATCGGGGTGGTGGTGCTGTCGTTCGTGTTCGCCCGCTTCCTGGGGCTGGAAGCCGCCACCATCGGCTTGTTCGGCGCCGCCGCGCTGCTGCTGCTGCAATGCTGGCCGCACGACGCCGACGAGCAATCCAAATTGGTGACGCACGCTTTCACCGAAACCGAATGGATCACCATCTTCTTCTTCGTCGGGCTGTTCATCGTGGTGCATGGCCTGGACAGCACCGGTCTGCTCAGACTGCTGGCGGACAAGGTGCTGGCGGTGACCGGCGGCGAGTTGAACGCGACCGCGATGGTCGTGCTCTGGTCCTCGGCCGTTCTGTCGGCGTTCATCGATAACATCCCCTTCGTCGCCACCATGATCCCGCTGATCAAGGCGATGGCTCCCACCTTTGGTGGCCCGGAAGGCTTGATGCCGTTGTGGTGGGCGTTGTCGCTGGGCGCGTGCCTGGGCGGCAACGGCACCCTGATCGGCGCCAGCGCCAATCTGGTGGTGGCCGGCTTCGCTGAACGCGCCAATCAGCCGATCCGCTTCGTGCCCTTCCTGCTGACCGCGTTTCCGCTGATGCTCTTGTCGGTCGCGATCTGTACCGTCTATCTGTACTGGCGGTATTTGTAATACCGCACAGGCGCTTTGATCGATTCGCGAGAGCAGGTTTTTAGATGTCAACGCCTGATAGCGCGGGAAAAATGAAAGGGGCGAAAGATTTTCGCCCCTTGGAGGAACCAGTAAATTGCCTGGATGCAATCCACCGGGTTGGAATCAGCCCCTCTGCATCATCGGGAGCAGGAAGGCGATCAAGGTTGCGGCAAAAATGGCGCTGGTGATCACGCCGCTAATGTTGGCGCCCAGCGCGTGCGGCAGGATGATGACACCCGGCCCCACCGATTTCTGCGCGACCTTGGCGGTCGTCGGTACACAGCTCACCCCAGCGATGCCGATGACCGGGTTGTACTTCTTGCCCGACCAGTAGTACATCGCATAGCCGCCCAGAATCCCGCCGATACCGGAAATCAGCAGCGCCAGAATGCCCAGCACCAACAGCTTCAGCACCACCGGATTCAGGATCGTATTAGCCTCGCACAGCACGCCCAGCAGCAACCCCAGGAAGAAGGTCGAGCCGTACAGCACGGTGTTGGAGAAAAGTTCGTAGAAGTTGGGCAGATCGCTCTCGCGGATGACTACGCCCACGAACAGCGACAACAGCAGCGGTGAAGCGACCGGGAACAGCAGGCTGAGCAACACACAGGCGATTACCGCGAACACCAACTTCTCATTGGAGGTAATCGTGCGGGTCTTCTCCATCGGCATCGGTAGTGCCCGGAGTTTTTCGGGAATCATCAGCTTGATCAGGTACGGGTAGCCGCCATAGGTCAACCCCAGGTACAGGTAGGCTACCACCGTGATCGGCACAAATAGCTCCCGCGCCAGTTGCAGCGAGGTGAATAGCACCATCGGCCCATCCGCGCCGCCGATGGTCGCGACTGCCGCCGCCTGCCCCGGATTTAGCCCCATCGCCACCGCTAGCGGGAACACCACGACCGTACCCAATTCCGCGAACAGGGCGATGATCATGCTCTGGAACGGCCGCGCCATCACGAAGCCTACGTCCAGCAGGGTGCCGATGCCCATGAATACGAAACAGGCAATCAGGCCGTTGCTGAACATAAAGGTGTAGATCGGCTGCAACCAGTCGATTTGCAGGATATTCACCAGCGCGTCGGTGTCCTGCGCCAGTGGCGCGACAAACAGGGTGCCGGGGAGTTGTTGTATCTGTCCAGCGGCGATATTCATGCCGGTCGCCGGATCGTAGGCGGAGAAGAACATCACCCCGGCGTTGACCGTCGCCATGCCCAAACCCATCGGGATCATCAGCAGGGCTTCCAGCACCCCCTTGCGTCCCAGATAGAGCAGCAGGATGCCCAGGAACATCAAAAAGATGCGGCCAAAGGCAATTTTGGGGTCGGTGGAGAAGCCTTGCACCAGGGTGTTGATGCCCTGGAATAAATCGAGAAAGTTCATAGGGAACGCTCCCGGCCTCAGCCGATGGTCATCAACACCTGCCCCGCGTCTACGGGATCACCCGCCTTGACCGCGATGCTGATGACTTGGCCGCCCCGCCGGGCGATAACGTGGGTGACCATCTTCATCGCTTCCAGCGAGACCAGTTTATCGCCCTCGTTGATCACCTGGCCGACGTTGACATGGACCGTCTGCACCACGCCGCCCAGCGGCGCGACTTCATCGCCTGGCCCGGCTGCGCTGGGTGAAGGTCCGGCTGCCACTGGCGCGGCTGCTACTGGTGCTGCCACTGGCGCGGCGCTTAGACTCGCCGCCGCCGTATCCTGATAAATATTCTGGGCGTCGGCCGTGATGTCCTCAACCGTGACGACATAAGGCTTGCCTTCGACGGTGATACGGAATTTCTTCTCCATGGATGATTTCTCGCAAAAGGTTGGCAGGAAAGTTAGGAAATAAAATCAATGCGATGCACGCGGCGCGTGCGAGGTGTGATGGACGGTGCGCGCCTCGGCGGTCCAGCCGAAGCCGCGATCCGGAGTTTCGATGTGAACGATGCGGTGCGCGCCCATCATGGCGCCGACCGCTGCCGCAATCGCGGCCAGATGTTCCTGGGGTACGCCGCTGGCAATCGCTACCGGTCGCGCGACGGGCGCCGGCTTGGCCGGGGCTTTGGCGGCTTCCTTTTCAGCCTGCCGCGACAACACGATGACAATGCCGCGAATAACCACTGCGACCAGCATCGAGATGATAATCACGATACCGTAGATCACGAACATGTCGCCGATGGCGTCCAGCGTGGTGTAGGTCTTCATCGGTCAATTCCCGTTGGGTTCAGCGGAATCAAAGCGGAATATCGCCGTGCTTCTTGGCCGGGCGCAATTCGCGTTTGGTCAGCAGCTTGCGCAACGCCAGAGTTATCGTGGCGCGGGTATCCGCCGGTTCGATCACGTCGGTGATGTAGCCCCGCGAAGCCGACATGTACGGCGAGGCGAACTTGGCGCGATATTCATCCGCCAGTTCCGCCGCCTTGGCCTTGCGATCCGGGGCGTCCTTCAGTTCGCCGCGATAGAGGATGTTGACCGCGCCTTCGGCACCCATCACCGCAATTTCGCCAGTCGGCCAGGCGTAGACCACATCCGCACCCATTTCCTGCGCGCACATTGCCAGATAGGAACCGCCGTAGGCCTTACGCAGAATGATCGTGATCTTCGGCACCGTGGCGGAGGCGTAGGTGTAGAGCATCTTGGCCCCGTGGCGGATGATGCCGCCGCGCTCCTGCTCAATGCCGGGCAGGAAGCCGGGCACGTCCACCAGTGTCACCAGCGGAACGTTGAAAGCATTGCAGAAGCGGATGAAGCGCGCGCCCTTGTCGGAGGAGTCAATGTCCATCGCGCCGGCCTTGACCATCGACTGATTGGCGAGAATGCCGACCACGATGCCTTGAATCCGGGCGAAGCCGACCACGATGTTGCCGGCCCAACCGGCGTGGACTTCGAGGAACTGGCCGTTATCCACCAGCCGCTTGATGATCGGCTGTACGTCCATCGGTTCCGACGAAGTGTCGGGAATCAGGGCGTTAATGCCCTCGTCCGGCGACAGGTCGAGATCGGGGTAGGGCCGATGCGGCGGATCCTCGGTATTGTTGGACGGCAGGTAGCTCAGCAGCGCCTTGGCGATCTGGATGGCGTGGCGGTCATCCTCGGCGACAAAGTGGACGTTGCCGCTGACCGTGGCGTGCATCAGGGCGCTGCCGACTTCATCAAGACTGGTGGTGCGTCCGGTCACCGCCTTGATCACCTCCGGGCCGGTGATGAACATGTAGGCGTTGTTGCGGGTCATGATGATGTAGTCCATCAGCGCCGGCGAGTAGGCCGCGCCGCCCGCGCAGGGTCCGGCGATGATGGCGATTTGCGGCACCACGCCCGACACCAGCACGTTGTTGTAGAACACTTCGCCATAACCGGACAGCGCGTCCACCCCCTCCTGAATGCGGGCGCCGGCCGAGTCCTTGAACGCCACCACCGGAATGCCGGTTTTCAGCGCCATCTGCATCACTTGCACGATTTTCTTGGCGTGCATCTTGCCAAGCGTGCCGCCCATCACCGTGAAATCCTGGCTGAACGACGCGACCGGGCGACCGTCCACAAAGCCGGTGCCGACGATCACGCCATCCGAGGGCAGTTCCTTGTCGGCCAGGCCAAAATGCTTGGCGGCGTGCTTGGCGTGGGTGCCTATCTCTTGGAACGTGTCCGGCTGGAACAGGTTCAGCAGCCGTTCGCGGGCGCCCAGCAGGCCCTTGGCGTGACGCTCCTGAAGTTTGTCCTCGCCGCCACCGGCCAGAACCTTGGCGCGACGCTCATGCAGGATTTCAATTTGTTTCTCGGAAAGCATGTTTCCCACCTCTAGGTATTGGTATTGATTCGATCAATGGACAGTCAAACATCCCCCATCGGCTCGCGTTGGGGAAACGCGGGCTGATTGTTAGAGTTATGCGCGGGGGGAACGGCCTGGGCAGCGTGGTGGGCGGTTAACCGGGGCGAACTTCCACCCATCCCGCGATGACCCGTTTTAACAAGATTTGGTTAAGGGTAGCCGAAAACCGGCCAAAGGTGATAGCCGACGATTTTTATCGCAGAATAAAATGGACATTCTTACCAGGGTTTTTGGTATCCACGCATGGCTACCCTGGATCAGAATCGTATCGGGCGCGAGTACTCGCCGGTCGGTTCGGTTTCCGGTGGCGCAGGCGGGTTGGGTGTTGCGGATTGGCTTGCGCGCTCACTTTCCGGGATGAGCCGGATCAGTTCGCCGCGCCGGTGGGAACGCTGCATCGTGGCCTGGCTGAGCAGGCGGCGGGCGCGTTGGGCTGGACCGGTGCGGGTGGTCATGGCCGCAACGCCGCCGCTGTTTCCCGCAAGGTCTGGCTATTGATGGCCGCGTGGTAGTGAACGCTGTAGTCCGAACCGCGCAACGCCTTCTTGACCATGCTTTCCAGATTGGGGCGCTTGTCCTCGGGATTCGTGCCGCTGCCCAGCCCGCCGCCGAACTCGATCATGGTGGTGATACCGTCGTGAAAGGCGGTTTCCAGGTTGCCGATCCACTTAACCGGGTGGAACAACTGGAAGAACAGTCCGGTTTTAATGGCGGACGGGTCGGGCTCGTGATAGGCGCCGGTGTAATTGGAGAGCACCCGGATGGTGGGTGCGTTCATCGTGGCGGCGTCCAGCACCGGTCGGTAATGCTGGGCGGCGGTGATCATGTAGAAGGTGTGGAACGCGCCCTCGGTCTTGAGCCGGGTCGGCCGCTTGCGCGGGAAATGTGCATGAGCATCCTCGGTGAGTCGGTCGAGATCCTCGCCAAGGCCCCCGACCACGGTCTGGTCGGGCAGGTTGCGAGCGGCGACGACGCAGTAGTGCTTTTCAGCCAGTGGCTGGATGTTGTCAAGGTGCAGCGGGAAAGCCAGCATTTCACCGTCGCCGTAGATCCCCATATACTCGCCGCGCTTCTGCACCAGCCGCAGGGCGGTTTCGAAACTGAGGGCGCCGGCGGCGACCAGGGCGCAGTATTCGCCGAGACTGTGACCGGCCGTCAGCACCGGTTGCACTTGGCCATCAGTCAGTTCGCGGAAGATGTCCAGGCAGACCAGCGAGTGGGTGAGCAGGGCGGGCTGGGTGTGGCGGGTGAGCCTCAGATCTTCTTCCGGCCCTTCCAGGCAGAGCTTGGCGAGGTCGTAGCCAACGATATCGTTGGCCTGTTCGTAGCGCCGCTGGGCGACGGGAAAATCCCGCAGGAGATCGCTGCCCATCCCGACATATTGGGAACCCTGTCCCGGAAACACGAACATGATCTGCTGGTCCTGACTCGACACGGCCAATGCCCTCCTGTTGGGGGGTGATTTAAATAAACGCACAAAGATACGGCCAAGTCACGAACAAGGCAAGGTGTGCATAAAGCCGGCTGTAGTAGAATCGACGGCAAATTTCAGCGATCACGAGGAAACCCATGGCCACGGCCACCATCATCGACGGCAAACAGTTCGCCGCCCGGTTGCGCGCCGGCATCGCCGCGCATGTCGCCCAGCTCAAGGCGGAGCACGACATCACCCCCGGTCTGGCGGTGGTGCTGGTGGGCGAGGATCCCGCCAGTCAGATCTATGTTCGCAACAAGGGCTTGCAGGCGCGGGAAGCCGGCATCAACTCGTTCGAACACCATCTGCGGACGACCACGACCCAGGCCGAACTGTTGGCGCGCATCGCCGAATTGAACCAGAACCCGGCGGTCAACGGCATTCTGGTGCAACTGCCATTGCCCAAGCAGATCGACCCGGAAGCGGTGATCGAAGCCATCGTGGTCGGCAAGGACGTGGACGGGTTCCATCCGCTCAACGCCGGTCTGCTGGCGGTGGGAGGAAGCGCCATGGTGCCCTGTACGCCACTGGGTTGTCTGATGCTGCTCAAGGATCGGTTGGGCGCACTGACCGGCCAGCGGGCAGTGGTGCTGGGGCGTTCCAACATCGTCGGCAAGCCGATGGCGGCGTTGCTGCTGCGGGAACATTGCACGGTGACCATCGCTCATTCCCGCACCCGCGATCTGGCGGAGGAATGCCGGCGGTCGGATATCGTGGTAGCGGCGGTCGGCAAGCCGGAAATGGTCAAGGGCGACTGGATCAAACCGGGGGCGACGGTGATCGACGTGGGCATCAACCGCATCCAGACCCCGGACGGCAAGGGCCGGCTGGTGGGCGATGTGGACTTCGCTTCAGCGGTCGAAGTGGCGGGCGCCATCACCCCGGTGCCGGGCGGGGTTGGGCCGATGACGATTGCATGTCTGCTGTTGAACACCCTGACCGCCACCTGCCGGCAGCATGGCATTCCAACGCCCGAGGTTCGTCCGGCCGCCTGATCCCGCCATGGCCGTTGGAACTTGGAAATCCATCCTCTTGCACCGCCGCGCCAACGCGGCGGCGATGAGGAGGGTTTGCAACGGGTTCAGGGCCTCACTCGACTCGCTGCCACTTCTGTTCCTTGCTAAAGAACATCCATTTACCGGTGACGTCCAGCGTCTTGCCGCCATCGGCCAGCTTGGCCTTGCTCGTGTAGGTGCCGCCATCGGCCGGGTTGAAAATCTTGCCGTCCGTCCACTCATTCCCCTCTTTCTTCAAATCCCACAGAATACGCATCCCAAGCAGCGGCTTGTCCTTCAAGTCGCCCTCGCACTTGCTGCAGGTCTTCTCGCTGGCGCCTTCCAGCAGTTCCACGATCTTGCCGGTCAGCACGCCGTTGCTCTCGGTGATTTGGACAATACTCTTGGGCTTGCCGGATTTGTCGTCGATGGTTTTCCACTTGCCGACCGGCGAGTTGGGGTCGGCGGCATGGGCCGTGGCCAGCAACAGCAATCCGCACAGTGCGCCGATTCCGGTACTGAGTGATGTCATGTTCATTCAGGGGTTCTCCTTGTTTTGGGAGTTCTCCGCGGTCGTGCGGCGATCGCATTAAGTGTAGGACGAAGTGATTGAGTTGCCTGGTACATACCGGCCGCCGTGAGATCGGGCGGATCGTGTAGGGGCGGCGACTGGGAGTGTCGAATTTTAACATGGCCGGGTTTGCCGGATCATCGCGACTGTCGGATTGCGACATGCTGTCCATCGAATTGAAGTTACTGTTGCTGATTCTGATCGCCAACGGCGCACCGATTATCGCCGCGGTGGTTTGCGGTGAGCGGGGCACGCGCCCACTGGACGGTGGCCGGGTGTTGGCGGATGGGCATCGTTTGTTGGGAGATTCGAAGACGTGGCGCGGGGTGGCGTTGGCGTTGCTAGCGACCGCCATGGGCGCGATGTTGCTGGGTTTGCCAGCGTGGGTCGGGGGAGTGGTCGGCATGGCCGCCATGCTGGGCGATCTGCTGTCGAGCTTCGTTAAGCGGCGGTTGGGTGTACCCGCCAGTGGTATGGTCCTGGGTCTGGACCAGATTCCCGAGTCGCTGTTGCCGCTGCTGGCGGTGGCGGATACGTTCGCGCTGACGGGGCCGACCATCGTGGGGACGGTGGCCGGGTTCGTCGGGCTGGAACTGGCGCTATCGCGAGTGCTGTACCGGCTCGGCATCCGCAACCGGCCTTATTGAGCCGGAGCCGGTCCGGCGCGCAGGTGGTGCAGGGTGATTTCTGGCGGGCAGTTGAAGCGCACCCCGACCACCGAGGAACCCGATCCCACCGAGGTATAACCCTGCATGTTGTGATAGCGCCAGGCACCCTTGCAGAAGCGGCGTGGGCAGTCGGCATTGGTCATCAGCGCGATTCCGCCCGGCAGGCAAATCTGGCCGCCGTGGGTGTGGCCACTCAGGATCAGGTCGAAACCGGCATGCGCCGCTCGCTGGTAGGGTTCCGGCGAATGCGACAGCAGGATGGCGATGGCGTCGGGCGGAATGTTCTGGGTGGCCTTGTCGAAGTTGTCCACCTGAAAGTAGTGTGGATCGTCGATGCCGGCCAGGTGGAGGAACGCGCCAGCGCGCTCCAGGGCGACCGATTCGTTGAGCAGGGTGGTGATGCCCAGCGCTTCGATGGCCGGCACCATGCGGATGGAATCGTGATTGCCGAGAATGGCGTAGACCGGGCCGCGCAGGTGCGGGCGCACCTTGGCCAGGGCAGCGATGGCGGCGTCGTGGGGGCCGTGGGTTTTGGCCCGGAAATCGCCAGTCATCACGCAGACATCGTAATTCACCTGCCGCAGGCGCTCGATCAGCGCGGCCGGATAGCCCTCGGCCATGTCCAGATGCAGGTCGCTGAGGTGCAACAGGGTGAAGCCTTCGAACGCGGTGGGCAGTCGTGAGATGACGACGTCGTTGTGGCGGATTTGAATGGCGGTGGCGTTGCGCAAGCCCCGGCGGTACAGTCCCAGGCCGTGCAGGGTCAGGCGGATGAGAGTATGGATCGAATACCAGTTTTCGATGTGAAAGACGGTGCGACCGCGTCCGAAGATTTGGGTGGCGTGATCGGCTTCGATGCCGAGCCGCTGCTGAAGGTGGATCCGGCCCATGCGTTTTTCCAGCCGCTTGAGTTCGACCGTTTCCCGGTCCACGATCACACCGGTTGAGGCGCGGGCACCCGTTGGTTTGGCGGAGGGGTGAGCATCGTGAGCGGGAGGTTTTTTCATGACGGAGTCTCTTCGCCGAGATCGGCGGGTTATAACCGCTGTCGCAGCACCTCGGCAATTTCGGCATCGCTCAGCACCAGTGGATTGGTTTTCATGCTGCCGCCGCGCGAGTGGGCGACGATACGGGCAAAATCGCGCTCTTGAATTCCATAAGCGTTCAGTCGGGGCAAAGCCAGCCGTTCGGTCCAGTTGTCCAGTAGCGCCAGCAGGGCGGCGTGTCCTTCTGCGGGGCTGGCATAATGCCGACCGTGCAGGAGGTCGCCGGCCCGGGCGTATTTGCGCCAGGCGAGATTGGTGGGTTCGCGTTCCCGCAGCGCGGCCAGATTGACGCGGGTGGCGGCGCCGACCAACGTACCGCAAACTACGCCGTGCGGGATCGGGAAGAAAGCCCCCAGTGGCGAGGCCAGGCCGTGTACCGAGCCGAGGCCGGTCTGGGCCAGACAGACGCCCGACAGCAGCGCGGCATAAGCCATGCGCGAGCGGCCCATGGCGGCTTGATCCCCACCGTCGTACCAGGCGAACAGACCCTCCCGCACTGCCTTCAGGCCGCTTTCCGCCAAGGCGTCGGTGAAAGGGTTGGCCTTGATGGAGACATAGGATTCCAGCAGTTGCGTGAGTGCGTCCATCGCGTTCGCGGCGATTTGCGGCTGGGGACAGGACGCCAGCAAATCGGGATCGAGCAGGGCGTATTCTGGAACCAGCTTGTCGTCGCGGAAGGATTTCTTGAACCCGTTGGAGCCGCGCGCGCTGAGTACGGCATTTTTGGTCGCTTCGCTACCGGTGCCGGCGGTGGTGGGCACGGCGATGAACGGCGTGGCGGGACCGTGGTACGGCTTCTCCGGTCCGACCCCCTCCAGATAGTCCATGACCGAATCGCCGCCCGGCAACAGACCGGCAATGGCCTTGGCGGCGTCCAGCACGCTGCCGCCGCCGATGCCGGCGACGACCTTGATTCCCGCGTCGTGGAATTGCTGGACGGCTTCGTCCACGATTTGCGGCGAGGGTTCGTCGCCGATCCGGGTTTGTTCCCAACGGATGCTGGCTTGCTCCAGCGCCGCCAGCAGCGCCGGCCAGTGGGGCGAGTCCGTGAACGAACGCTGGCCTGTCACCAGCAACACGCGATTGCCGTATTGGGCGATCAGGCCGGGCAGTTTACCGATAAAACCGGCGCCGAATTCGATGCGCGGCAGGCGGGCGATGGCGAAGGGAGCGATCATGAGCGGTTGCTCCGGAGAGAGGCAAAGGGTGAGCATCACATCGTTCGCCTCACCCCAGCCCTCTCTCAAAGAACGAGAAGTTAGAACCCGTATAGCGCCTTGTACTCGGCGTCGCGACTGGCGATCAGCTTGGCGAGATTGAACACCACCTTGCACTGTTTCCAGGTGGCGTCGTCCTGCATCTTGCCGTCGATCATCACCGCGCCGCTGCCGTCGGGCATGGCCTCGATGACCCGTTTGGCCCAGGCCACTTCTTCCGGCTTCGGGCTGAACACGCGCTTGGCGATGGCGATCTGGTTCGGATGCAGCGACCAGGCGCCGACGCAGCCCATCAGGTAGGCGTTGCGGAACTGGTCCTCGCAGGCCACCAGGTCGGCGATGTCGCCGAACGGACCGTAGAAGGGCAGGGCGCCGACGCTGGCGCAGGCGTCCACCATCTTGCCGATGGTGTAGTGCCAAAGATCCTGTTGCGCGGTGGGACGCGGGGCGCCGAGATTCTTCGGATCGGGATCGGTGCGCACTACATAATCGGGATGGCCACCGCCGACCCGGGTGGTCTTCATCCGGCGCGAGGCGGCGAGATCGGCGGGACCCAGGCTCATGCCCTGCATCCGCGGGCTGGCGTTGGCGATCTCGTCCACATTGGCCACGCCGAGCGCGGTTTCCAGAATGGCGTGAACCAGCAGCGGCTTTTTCACACCGTGCTTGGCTTCCAGTTGCGCCAGCAGTTGATCGACGAAGTGGATGTCCCACGCGCCCTGAATCTTGGGCAGCATGATCACGTCCAGCTTGTCGCCGATCTCGCCGACCAGTCGGGTCAGGTCGTCCAGGAACCACGGGCTGTCGAGGCTGTTGACCCGGGTCCAGAACTGGGTATCGCCGAAATCCACGGCCTTGCCGATCTGGACCAGCCCTTCACGGGCGGCTTCCTTGCGGTCGATGGGCACGGCGTCCTCCAGGTTGCCGAGCATGATGTCCACGGTCTTGGCGATGTCCGGCACCTTGACCGCCATTTTGGGATTGCTGGGATCGAAGAAGTGGATCATCCGCGAGGGCAGCACCGGAATTTCGCGGAGCGGTTCAGGGGCGCCGACGACCTTGGGTTTAAAAAAATCGCGGGGACTGTGTAGCATGGTGATTCCTCCCAGGTTAATGGCCTTCGTATTTATGAATGAGTTGTTGCGCCGCCACGGTGGGCGGGATATGCCCATTCACCACCGCCTCTTCGATGTCGGCGCGGATGCTGCCGACGCCGGCATGGTTGAAGAAGCTGGTGCGCAAGTGCTCCTCGACCATCGAGTATACCCAATCCAGGGTTTGGCGTTGCCGACGCTTCTCGAACGCGCCGCTGGCGGTGATCTGCTGGCGAAAATCGCTGATCACTTTCCAGATGGCGTCGATGCCCTCGCCGTTGAGGGACGAACAGGTGTAGGCCTTGGTGCGCCAGCCCTCGGTGGCCGGGGCGAGGTAGTGCAGCGCCCGGTTGTAATCGGCCTTGGCGGCGTTGGCGCGGATTTTGTTATCGCCGTCGGCCTTGTTGACCAGCAGGGCGTCGGCCAGCTCCATGATGCCTTTCTTGATGCCTTGCAACTCGTCGCCGGCTCCCGCGATCATGAGCAGCAGGAAGAAATCGACCATCGAGCGCACCGTGGTTTCGCTCTGGCCCACGCCGACGGTTTCCACCAGGATCACGTCGAAGCCGGCGGCCTCGCAGACCAGGATGGTTTCGCGGCTCTTGCGGGTCACGCCGCCCAGGGTGCCGCTGGACGGGGAAGGTCGGATGAAGGCGCGCAAGTCGCGGGACAGCAGCTCCATGCGGGTTTTGTCGCCGAGGATGCTGCCGCGGGTGACGGTGCTGCTGGGGTCCACCGCCAGCACCGCGACCTTGTGGCCCTGCTCGCACAGGTGCAGGCCGAGCGCTTCGATGAAGGTGCTCTTGCCGGCGCCGGGTACGCCGGTGATGCCGATTCGGATCGAGTTGCCGGTGTGGGGAATCAGTTGCCGCAGCACTTCCTGGCCCATGTCGAAGTGGGCTTGGGAGTTGCTTTCCACCAGGGTGATGGCCTGTCCCAAGGCGTTGCGGTCGCCGGCCAGCACGCCGGCCACGTACTCGTCCACCGTCAGCCGGCGGCGGCGCGGGGTGTGCTTGCGCGGCACCGCCACGCTGGCTTGACCGGGAATGCCGTCATGGCCGCCTTCAACGCCGGACATGACCGACGTGGTGAATTCCTTGCCAGCGTTTTCGGGAACCCAGTCGGGTTTGTGGTGTTTTTTGGTCATGGGAATTGTTCCGCGCTCTAAAGATAATGGCCAAACAGGCTGTTCGTCGGCGGTTTGTTTTCTGATTTTTGCCCCTGCACTCGAATTGGCGAGTGAAAGACAAACTTTCCTTAGTTGATTGACTGTTTTCAAGCGATTGATAATCGCCTTTTTACTCATGTCAATCTTCATCGATTAATCCTGTCAAATACTTAATATCATCTTCATCCTGACCGCTTTTTCTCAATGATTTCAGTTCAATCAAGCCTTTTGGAGATACAACTTTCAATGCTCCTCCTTCCCATTCAACAGTTATTCGGCTGTCCCACGATAGTCTGGTCTCGGGAGTGACAAGCAATAAATCCAGCGATAGATGTTCTCCGAGTTCATCATCAAATTTTGTCATTCGATGAATCTGAACAGCGCCTCCTTTGAATTTCATCGGCATGGCATGAACAGCAAATCCAAGTGTTTCCGCTTTTTTTTTGATTTCGTCAAGACAGTCAGGATGCACCATAATATCAATATCAAGCGTAGCCCTTGGTTTCGCGTATACAGCTAGCGCTAAGCCACCGCATAGCGCATAATCTATCTCATCTTCGTTAAAAGCTCTGATTATGTTAGCTAGTTCAACCAGCAAATCCATATCTATAGTGCTTGACGGGGTTGGCTATTTATCAATAGTTCAGCAGGGCGGGTAGGACATGAGTCCGTAACTCGCTGATTGTGAAGTCGTTCAACTCTGGTGGGTTACGCTGCGCTAACCCGCCCTACGCGCTACGCGCTTGACGGGGTTGGCTATTTTTACCGTGATGTTTGGCAATTAACTCCCTTACTACAGGCACAAGCTCCGTAGGTATTTCCATCACGGTTTGGGTTTGATCCTGGAGAATAGCCTCGTCTTCGGCAACCGCCTCGTCTTCGGTCTGCGTTTCATAGTGCGCAATAACTTTCTGAACTTGCTGTTCATCCCAGCCGGGAGGGAATTTACTTTGCTTCATTTTCAGTAGCTTGTTTTACTATTTTGCTGGCCGTAGATTCCGGTAAGGTATTGATAAAGGATACCACCTTTCTTTTTCCAGCCTTTTGTTGGTTGCGTAAATCATCAAAGATTGCTTCAAGTTTATCATTGAAACGGTTGGCGTGTTCGTCGCGAAATTTCCAGATTTCTTCAAGCATTTCATTAGATGACATGGGTTATTCTCCAAAGAATTCGGCGGGCGTGCAGATAACAGGGAATTGATGGATTGATGAGTCAGAATGCCAAAGAATAATGCGCCTTAGAATATCTGGATTTGCAATATGCCGACAATTCCAAGTTAGTAGAAAGTCCATTTTGTGTACTGCCGCCGCCGCCAAGTGAAGAGCGTCCTCTTTTGCTCGGGCTGGCAGAATTCCGTCATCTAATAGAGCCTTCGCCAAAGCAAGTACCTCAGGTGTGAGGTCAAGCAGGGGAATATTTTCGAGAGTCTGTAATCTCTTTTGAGCCGCCTCAGAATCTCCCGCTCCTGCTTCCTGAATGACAAGCTGCGAGACGAATATCTGAAAATTTTGGCGTTTCAAATCCCACCAATCTCTAGTGATTTGCTGGTGAGCAGCCAAGATAAGGTCTCGGCTGGGGCGAGCAGTCAAATAGCTTATAACCGACGTTTCAAGGTACAATTTCAGCATTATCATAGTTTTATCAAAGCGGGTTGACTCCTAACTCCCTCTACAATTAACTCAGCCAAGTAGGGTACGCATCGCGTACCGTTATTCATTGCATCAACAACCTTAGTGCGGTAGCGCGGATTAAGATAGGGGTCCGTAACCCGCCGATTGTGGAATTTTTCAATTCCGGCGGGTTACGCTGAGCTAATCCGCCCTATGCGCTATATGCTCATATTTCTTCAATTAGTATATCCAAAAGAATAACGTGGCTATAAAAACAGCGATGAAAAGCAATAGGTGCGACAATATTGCTAATCTTGTTGAACTAAATTTATGACGATTCTTTGTTAGTAACCTGTCGAGTTCAAAAGGTATTATTGCTTGGCTTAAACCCCATTTCTTATGCATTTCATAAATCGATTTCTCTAGTTGTTTCATCAGTATTCGCGCTCTATATACATTTAGAAATGTGCTTCCTAAAAATAAGGTGAGTAATGTCAACACACACTTTTCAATGATTCCAGCTTTTGTAAAATGACTATTATTGTTTCCAGTACTTAACCTTCCAGCAAGAAATCCTATTAATGCAAGCACAATCATCCCATATTGCCAAATATAGCCTTCCCATTTTCTCCTTGTTTCATGTGCTTGCTTGTACGCCTCGATTTCGTGTGGTGCGGGGTTTTTTTCACCTTGCTCTATCATATTGCTACTCTTTTATCAGTCTAGCTAATCAATGTATGGGTTCTGTATAATTCTCTTTAGAAGTTAAGCAGAGTGGGCATCGCCCACCCTGCCATCCCTCACCTCACCCTCACGCCGCCAACCGCTCGTTCAACTCCACCAGCACCTTCTGCGCGGCGACCGGAATCACCGTGCCGGGGCCGAAGATGGCGGCGGCGCCGTTGGCCTTGAGGTACTCGTAGTCCTGGGCGGGAATCACGCCGCCGATGACCACCATGATGTCCTCGCGGCCCAGCTTCTTCAGTTCCGCGACCAGTTGCGGCAGCAGGGTCTTGTGGCCGGCGGCCAGCGAACTCATGCCGACCACATGCACGTCGTTTTCCACCGCTTGGCGCGCTACCTCCTCCGGCGTCTGGAACAGCGCGCCGATGTCCACGTCGAAGCCGAGATCGGCGAACGCGGTGGCGATGACCTTAGCGCCCCGGTCGTGCCCGTCCTGGCCGAGCTTGGCGACCAGGATACGCGGCCGGCGGCCTTCGTTCTTTTCGAACTCGTCGGCCATCTGCCGGACCTTAGCGATTTCCTCGGCCTCGCCGAACTCGCTGCTGTAGACGCCGGAAATAGCGCGGATGACCGCCTTGTGCCGGCCAAACACCTTCTCCATCGCATCGGAGATTTCGCCCAGCGAGGCGCGGGCGCGGGCCGCTTCGACCGCCTTCTCCAGCAAATTGCCGGAACCGGCGCGGGCGGCTTCGGTGAGGGCGTTCAGGCAGGCTTTCACCTTGGCCTCGTCGCGCATGGATCGCAGCTTCTGCAAGCGCTGCACCTGCGCCTCGCGCACGGCGGTGTTGTCGATGCTGAGGATATCCAGCTTGTCTTCCTTGGCCATCCGGTACTTGTTGACGCCGACGATGGTTTCCTTGCCGGAGTCGATCTGCGCCTGCCGCCGCGCCGACGCTTCCTCGATCCGCATCTTGGGCAATCCGGTTTCGATAGCCTTGGCCATGCCGCCCAGGCTCTCTACTTCCTGGATGTGACCCCAGGCCCGCTTGACCAGTTCGTGGGTCAGAGCCTCGACATAATACGAGCCGCCCCACGGGTCCAGCACCTTGCAGATCGCCGTTTCATCTTGCAGGTAAAGCTGGGTATTACGGGCAATACGCGCCGAGAAGTCGGTCGGCAGGGCGATGGCTTCGTCCAAGGCGTTGGTGTGCAACGACTGGGTGTGGCCCAGCGCCGCCGCCAACGCCTCGATGCAGGTGCGGGCGACGTTGTTGAACGGGTCCTGTTCCGTCAAGCTCCAGCCCGAAGTCTGGCTGTGCGTGCGCAGCGCCATCGACTTGTCGCTCTTCGGGTTGAACTGCTTGATGATCTTGGCCCACAGCAGTCGTCCGGCCCGCATTTTGGCCACTTCCATGAAGTAGTTCATGCCGATGGCCCAGAAGAACGACAGCCGGGGAGCGAAGGTGTCGATGTCCATCCCGGCCTTGATGCCGGTGCGGATATATTCCAGGCCGTCGGCCAGG
>WBZP01001612.1_pt1 | contig 27324 bp, 25 predicted proteins | sample 5204301 | NCBI WGS metagenome assembly WBZP01 (sample SAMN12412401, study PRJNA552823) | activated sludge metagenome | isolation source: activated sludge from nitrification reactor of wastewater treatment plant... | place: USA: Pennsylvania | collected 2017 | reverse complement strand
CATTCAAAATCTTTGTCGTCATCAATTCTGATATCAAAATCCTGGTCTCCTTTTCTTTCTTTAATTATAACCTTTGTCTTTTTGTCAACTTTGCCATCAATCAAAGTATCAAGATTTTCATCGATGATTACCGCATCTGACATACCGTTGGATTCGATTTCCTTCTCAATAATTTCAACCTTTCCATCCACTTTTTTCTCAATTCTGACTTTCTTTTTTCCGGGAGTATCACTGTTGGTCACATCGACTTTTACTTCCTTTTTTACTTCTTTATTTTGGGCAAACCCTGTAAAGGATGCCGCAAAGCCTAAAGCTAAAACGATTATTTTTTTCATATTTTTTATTTTTATTTTTCATTAAAGACTAAAATCCAATACTAAGGTTGCATTTATTCCTTTCTAAATCTTACTTTTACCTCTTAAAAAAAGTTAAAATGTGTTATCACAATTCTATCAATACTGATACACAAAATCTGGAGCGTAAATACAAGAAAAGGCTTAAAGACCAGGCAGTCTTTAAACCGGTTTTTCATGCTTCTGGATTTGAATTTTTACAGTGGCCTATAATCACGCCAAAAGGTGAAAACATAGAATTGATGAATTGGGGACTGATACCCAACTGGGTCAATACGCCAACAGCTGCCCGGGAAATCAAATCCAAAACCCTGAATGCACGTATTGAGACGGTGGATGAAAAACCGTCTTTCCGAAATGCCCAACGATGCATAATCCCATCGACTGGTTTTTTTGAGTGGCAAACGGTTGGAAAAGAAAAAATACCTTATTTCATATACCTTCCTGAAAATCAGATATTTTCAATGGCTGGTTTGTATGATACCTGGATCAATGAAGCAGGGATTCCGATCATGTCTTTCGGCATTCTAACCACCGATGCCAATCCATTGATGGAAAAAATACACAATACCAAGAAAAGAATGCCGGTAATTTTGGATGCTAAAGATGAGGAAAACTGGCTTTTTTCAAAAAATGAAATGGAAGCATTTAAAAGGCCATTTCCTGAAACAAAAATGAAGGCTCATGTAATCGGAAATATCATAAATTCCACAATGCATAATATTCCTGAAGTGAGTTTACCACAGAAAAAAGAAGTCAGCGAACAATTGAATTTATTTTAAAAAATGATCGTACGAATTGTAAAAATGATTTTTAAAGAGGAAAAACTGGAGGAGTTTTTCGAATATTTAAAAAAGAATCAGCACAGAATCAAAGCATTTGAAGGATGTGAAATGGTAGAAATACTTCAGGATAAAAAAAATCCTGCAATTGTATTGACCCATAGCCATTGGAAAGATGAATCTTATTTGGAGAAATACCGAGTTTCGGAGGTTTTCAAAGAAATTTGGGGAAATACTAAAATTCATTTTGCAGAAAAACCCGAGGCATGGACATTAGAAAGCCTGGAAAGACTAAGCTGATTTTTGAATCGTTAAATCTTAAGATTATCATCGGAAATATATGAAATTCAAATTAATAATATTGCTTTTTTTATTCTTCGGAATGGAGAATAATACATTTTCCAACCCTGGTTTTTCACCAAAAGAAAGGCTGAAAGTTGAGAAGAAAAGAAAAGACGGACAATACAAAAAGAAAAAGCACCGGCTCAAAAAGTTTCTTATGGGAAAAAGATATTGCGACTGTCCAAAACACTGATATTAAATAAAACTCAAATGAAATACTTTTTCAAATTACTTCTCGTCGTTCCAATATTTGCTTTTGGACAAAATTTTGAAGAAAAAGAAATAAATATTCTTCAGGAAACTGAAGGATTTGAATTGTCCGGGACGCTCACCGTTCCGAAAAATAACCCTGAATTCAAAATCGGAATTATGATTACGGGCTCGGGCCAAACCGATAGAGACGAGACCATAGGCAAGCATAAAATTTTCAGAGACCTTGCTCACAAACTCGCCGAAAATGGTATTGCCACTTTCAGATATGATGACCGGGGTGGGTATAAATCTAAAGGGCCAAAAGTACAAAACAGTACCGCAGAGCAACTTGTCTCTGATGCCATTTCAATCTTCAATTAAATGCACAAGAATTATCCAGGACACAAAACAGGCTTTATAGGGCACAGCGAAGGCGGTGGACTGGCAGCAATGGCTTCAGTTAAAACCCCAAAAGCTGCCTTTGTGGTGTCATTGGCTGGAATTGCCCGTAATGGAATGGATGTGCTGGTTCAACAAAATTATGATATTTATATAAAATCCAAACTACCGGAAAAAGATGTAAATGCGTATCTGGATCAATTTTTCAAACCAGTATTAAATTTTGTGACAGCTGAACCTGACAGTTTGAAAAAACTTAATTTTATTTTAGAAACCGGAAAGAAATTCAGGGAAGAGAATCCTGAGGCCGCTCTGGCTTTGCGAACAAACACTTCAGAAAAAATGGCTCCAATGTTTCAGAAACAACTGGACAATCCCTGGTTTATCAGCTTTTTGAAGTCCAATCCTGTTGATTATTGGAAAAAAGTCAAATGTAAAACACTAGCCTTAAATGGAAGTCTGGATGTTCAGGTAAGTCCTGTAAATGATCTGGGGACAATCGAAAAACTTAATAACAAGCATATTACCTGCAAAATACTCGAAAAACATAATCACCTTTTTCAGGTAGCCGAAACCGGAAATCTTGCAGAATATTATACCATTAAGGAGAGTGTGTCGGAAGAAACCATAAAAGTTGTTTCTGAATTTTTAAATTCTTTCTGATAAAATAAAAAAAGCGATGAAGAAATTCACCGCTTTTTTTTATTCCTATTCTTTATTACAAAGAACGTTTGAGTTCTCTTATTTCATAACTTTCAAGGATATCGCCCACTTGTATATCATTGTAGTTTTTAATACTCAAACCACATTCATAACCGTTTTTAACTTCGGCAACATCATCTTTAAAGCGTTTCAATTGGTTGATTTCCCCCTCATGAACCACAATACCTTCACGGATCATCCTGATTTTATTGTTACGTTTTACATAACCATCTGTTACATAACAACCGGCAATAGTACCCACTTTCGAAATCTTGAATACCTCACGAACTTCAATGTTTCCGGTCACTACTTCTTCCTCTTTCGGAGCAAGCATACCTTCCATTGCAGCTTTGATTTCGTTGATGGCATCGTAGATAATAGAATAAAGTCTTATCTCAATCTGCTCGTTATCAGCGATACGTCTGGCATTATTGGAAGGACGCACCTGGAATCCTATCACGATAGCATCTGCAGCTGAAGCCAAAGTAACATCAGACTCAGAAATCTGACCAACTGCCTTATGAACTATATTAACCACAACTTCATCAGTAGATAGTTTGAGCAATGAGTCGGCCAAAGCTTCCACTGAACCGTCCACATCACCTTTAACGATGATATTAAGCTCTTTAAATGTACCTATGGCTTTTCTACGACCAATTTCATCAAGCGTAATATGTTTTTTGGCTCTTATGCTCATTTCGCGGTTGAGCTGCTCACGCTTGTTGGCAATCTCGCGGGCTTCACGGTCGGTCTCCATGATATTAAACTTGTCCCCGGCTTGAGGAGCTCCAGGCAAGCCAAGAATCTGCACAGGTTCTGACGGACCTGCACTCTGGATTCTTTCGCCCAGGTCATTAACCATTGCTCTCACTCTACCAAAATATTGTCCGGCAAGCATAATATCACCCACCTTGAGGGTACCATTTTGAACCAATATGGTAGAAACATATCCCCTACCTTTATCAAGTGAAGCTTCTATCACAGTTCCGAAGGCTTTGCGGTTGGCGTTGGCTTTAAGGTCAAGCATTTCGGCTTCGAGTAATACTTTATCCAGAAGTTCATCGATACCAATTCCTGATTTGGCTGAAACTTCTTGTTCCTGATATTTACCACCCCAGCTTTCTACGAGAATGTTTTCTTTCGAAAGGTCTTCTCTGATTTTGGCCGGATTGGCACCTGGCTTATCAATTTTATTCAAAGCAAAAACGATAGGCACACCGGCATTTTGAGCATGGTTTATTGCTTCTTTAGTTTGAGGCATCACACTGTCGTCAGCAGAAATTACTATGATAACCACGTCGGTCACTTTAGCACCTCTGGCACGCATTGCTGTAAAGGCTTCGTGACCCGGAGTATCCAGGAAGGTAATTGACTTACCTTTGTTGGCACCCTCTTTCATTTTTACGGAATAAGCCCCGATATGCTGGGTGATACCACCAGCTTCACCACTCGCTACTTTAGAACGGCGGATATAATCCAGCAAGGAGGTCTTACCATGGTCAACGTGACCCATAATGGTCACAATCGGAGCTCTTGGGCTCAAATCTTCCTCGTTATCAGCTTCTTCGAGTGACTCAATCACCTCTTCGTCTTCGGCAGAAATAAATTCTACCTCAAAGTTATGCTCGAGGGCAACCATCTGTATTGTCTCAGCGTCAAGTCTCTGATTTATTGAAGCGAAAATACCCATTTTCATACAAGTACCAATAACCTCATTTACTGACACATCCATAAGCGATGCCAGCTCCGAAGCCGAAATGTACTCGGTTACTTTCAGGATACCGCTCTGTTCAAGTTCCTGCTGATCTAGAGCGTCTTGCTGCTCAGCCCGGTTTCTTCTTTTTTCTTTCCTGTATTTAGAACCAAAATCTGGTCCTTTTGAATGCATTTTTGAGATAGTACTTTTGATATTATCTCTTACATCTTCAGCTGAGACAACATCTCTTCTGTCTTTTCCTTTTTTATCTTTCCTACCTCCTCTGGAGTCATCCTGCTTAGGCTTATTGGCATTTTGCTGGGATTGACCTTGTTGCTGATTGCCCTGACCCTGATTATTGGCAGGTGTGGTACCTCCTTCTCTTTTATCTCTGTTTTGATGGTCAAAATTAGGACGTGTGGTGTCTGCAACTTTTTCACCAACAATTACTCTCTTGCGTTTACGCTTCTGCTTTAATTCTTCTTTGGTAAGTGGTTTTTTCTCAACAGGCAATTCGATTTTTCCTAAAACCTTCAAGCCTTGGAGTTTATCACCCTGAGCTTTGATAAGTTTTGGAGGCACGACTTCTTCCACTACTTTTTTAACCTCTTCCTTTTTGGCAACCAGCTGCTCTACTATTGGCGGTTGAACTGGAGCTTCTTCTACTTTTTTAACAGGTTCAACTACTTCCGGTTTCGGAATTTCAGCCTTTACTTCCTCCTTAATTACCTCTTTTTCCGGCTCAGCTACAACTTTTTCAACAACTACTTCCGGCTCTTTTGTAATGACTTCCTCGATAACCGGCTCTTCTATTTTAACCGGCTCTTCGATTACAACGGGTTTTTCCGGCTCAACTATAACTTCTGGTATTTTTTCAGGCTCTTTTTCAAGAACCGGTGCTTCTTTTTCCACTATTTCGACAACAGGTGGGGCCGGAGTTTCTTCAACCGGCACAATCACGGGAGCACTTTTGCTTTCCAGGTCAATTTTGCCAAGAATAGTAGGTCCCTGCAAGTTGTGCTCAATCTTAATTTTTTCAGGCTGAGCTGGCTCTTCTCTGAAATATCTGATATCAGTATCTTCAGAAGGCAACTGAACTTTCTCAGTTTCTACCGCTTTTGATCCAAAATCGTCGCCAAGCAGTTCAGGAGCATTTAACTCTTTGGATAATACCTCGAGTTGATCAAATGAGAGTTTGGCGTTGGGATTATTATCAATACGATGACCTTTTGAGCTCAGAATCTCAATAACAGTAATAGTACCTACGTTAAGTTTCTTGGCCGCCTGGCTAAGTCGCATCATTTTTTCTTCTGCCATAAATTTTCTAAATTTTTAATATATAAACTAAATACCGGTGTGGATCAAAAAAACTAAATATTATTCGAACTCTCTTCTTAGGATTTCAAGTACTTCATCTATACTCTCCTCTTCAAGCTCAGTTCTTCTCAAAAGGTCAGCTTTGGAAACACCTAATACTGATTTGGCTGTATCAAGACCAATCTTACGGAATTCAAGCAATACCCACTCTTCAATTTCGTCCGTAAATTCCATCAAATCTACATCTTCTTCTTCAACTACACCTTCAATATCTCTGAAAACGTCTATTTCAAGACCAATCAACTTACTGGCAAGTTTGATATTCAATCCCCCCTTACCGATAGCCAGTGACACCTGATCAGGTTTTAAAAACACCATTACTCTTTCTCCGGCCTCATCCATTCTGATATTGCTGATTTTGGCCGGGCTCAAGGCTCTTGATATCAAAAGATTGATGTTGTCAGTCCACTGAATCACGTCAATATTTTCATTTTCAAGCTCTCTCACGATAGAGTGAATCCTGGAACCTTTCATACCAACACAAGCACCTACCGGATCAATACGGTCATCAAAGGATTCTACGGCAACTTTGGCTCTTTCACCCGGCTCCCTCACGATTTTTTTGATGGAGATTACACCATCTTGGATTTCAGGAATTTCCAATTCAAAAAGACGCTCCAAAAACACCGGTGAAGTACGGGAAAGGGTCAGCTTGGGATTACCGTTGTTGATTTCTACCTTGTGAATTATAGCTCTGATAGATGTCCCTTTACGGAAACGGTCTTTTGGTATTTGCTCGCTTTTAGGAAGTGAAAGTTCATTATTTTCTTCATCAATACAAATAATCTCCTTGCCCAGAATCTGGTAAACCTCAACAGTAACCAATTCACCTACCTGATCTTTATATTGATCAAAAAGCATTTCTTTTTCAAGATCTTTTACTTTTTGAATCAAAGTCTGGCGGGCTGTCTGAACTATCCTTCTTCCGAAATCTTCAATTTTTACTTCTTCATAAACTTCTTCACCAATCTCAAAATCCGGTTCGATTTTTACGGCTTCAGAATATGGAATTTTATCAACATCCCAGATATCTTCTGAGTTATCGTCAACGATTTCACGCTTTCTCCACATTTCAAGGTCACCGCTTTCAGCATTGAGGATTATATCAAAATTATGGTCATCGCCGTAAGCTTTACGGATCATCGTTCTGAGCACATCCTCAAGGATGGCAATCATAGTTGGCCTGTCTATATTTTTTTCACGGGCAAACTCAGCAAACGATTCTATTAAATCACCACTATGCATATTTATCTAAATTTTTTATTTAAATGAAATGACAACTTTCGCTTCTTTTATATTTTTCAATTCCAGTGTAATGGGCTCAGGAACAATTTTTTTCTTTTTTTCGGGCTGTATCACCACAATCCCTGCTTCAAAAGACTTCAACTCACCTTTAAATTCTTCACCACTTAAAGTGATGATTTTTAGCGACCTGCCGATGTTTTTCAGGTATTGCCTGTCAAACTTAAGCGGACTATCGGCACCAGGAGACGAAACCTCCAGTGTAAAAGCTGTATCAATTACCTCCTCAAGTTCTTTTCCCAACTGCTGGCTTATTAACCCGCATTCATCAATCGAAATCCCTTCATCAGAATCAAGATAAACCACTACTTTTTTTCTCAATTTTGAATCAGTGGCATGAATATCCACCAAATAATACTTTGACTGATCTATTATTTGAAGGACAAATTTTTCGACTAATTCTTTTAGTGACATAAATACCGGGATATATTCCAATAAAAAAGGAGGTTTTTTACACCCCCTCTTTCATAATTTCGATGCAAAAATAGTATATTTTTTTCTAAAAATTCAATTTATTTTAAAATTATATTCCTTAAAAAGCTATCGAAAGGCCTAATTTTAGGTATAAAAACAAATAAAAGCTCATCCTCCATCATTGATTTTAAAATTAGACCGCTTATGATTATTATTGCAAAACATTTATCGATCGAATTATTTGGCTATAATTAAATTTATAAGGAAATTTTTCTTTCTAATCAATGTTTTGTTTGGCCTATATTCTTTGCTGGTTTACCAGCTGGTTTATGCAGCCGATATTAAACATTGGCTGGGAGGCTTTTTGATGATGACCTACCCGATGGTACTTGCCGGTCATTTGTTTTTTGCATTTTCCTGGATTATAGTTAAATCAAAAAAAGCTTTTCTATCATTGGCTTTATTTTTTCTTTCATATTCTATTTTTGACCGAACAATAAAACTTATTCCACCAGATGTAAAACCGCGTCAGGATTTTACTTTTTCTGTCTTAAGCTACAATCTGATGTACGGTGACTATCATGGATTTGTGACGGGTACCGACAAAAACACTGGCACCAGTCAATATAATGTTTTGGATACACTTACAGCTGATATCAGATGTTTGCAGGAGCTATATAACAGCCAGAACTACAAGGAGTTTGATTTGATAAACAAGCTTTCGAAAAGAAATGAATATTATGTTTATATGCATTCCAATCCCGGCAACGATAAGGGGGAAGGCTCTGTAGGACTGGCGATATTTTCAAGGTTTCCGATTATTAACAAAAAAGAACAATACTGGCCACCCAACAACAATGGAATCTTAGCCGCTGATATTGTGATAAATTCCGACACGATAAGAGTAATGAATGTACAATTAAAATCAATGGGTATAAGGGTTCGGAAAATGTTGAAGAACAATAATATCGATAAAGAAGAAACCCGAAATGTACTTTCAAAATTAAAGAGAGGATTTGAAGAAAGGGCCGTTCAGGTTGATTTGGTAGAAGAATGGATCAAAGAGAGCCCTTACCCAGTAATGTTGGTTGGTGACCTCAACGAACTTCCGTATGGTTATGCCTACGGCAGATTCAGGAAAAATCTTAGCAATGCCTTTGAATCCAACGGCTTTGGGTTTGGTTTTACTTATCACAAACTCCCGGGCTTTTTGAGAATCGATAACCAGTTTTATGATGAACGCAGTATCCAAAATATCGACTTTGCCACTCTTTCAGAAATTCCATTTTCTGATCATTACCCTATAAAAGGCTGGTATTTATTGAAATAAACCGATCAAAACCCTATTTTTCTTTTCGAAGAAATCACTTTCCCTTCAAAATATCCGTCGAGCTTTTGCAGCTCCAGCTCATAACCTCCGCTTAATATCGGGAATCTGGTCCAGCTTCGTGGATCAAGATTATGCGTATCAAGATGAAACCCTGGTGCATACCGCTCTCTTTTCCATTGATTACGACTCCAAAGTTTAAAGAAACGTTTTACCCAGGCATATAAATCTTCTCTGGAGTACTTTGTCTCATAATATTTCTCCAAAAATCTAAAGCACTCCAATGGCGATTTTTTATCTCTGACAGCCAGAATTTCAATTTGATTCAAAACTTCATAAGGCATCAAATCTTTTTCATCGGTTTGCTTATTTTCCTTTGGTCTAAGCTCTGCGGTAGGTTGCAAAGCATTTACATATTTCAAGCCTTCAATCTTAATTTGTTTGCCTTTTACTTCACATCCGGTTTTTTCAAGCCAGATTAACCAGCTTCTGAGCCAGGTTTTGTCAATTCCGGCAATAGGGCTTATACTTCCGGCGGTATCGCCATCCATGGTGCAATAACCGACAGCGACTTCTGAACGGTTTGAAGTGGCTAAAAGCAAATGATTATTAAGATTAGCCAAAAGCCATACTCCCGGGGCCCTCACTCTGGCCTGAATATTTTGTAAAGGTATATCGTCGGTAGCCCAGGAAAGATTTCTTCCAATCTGATTTTCAATCAAATGGGTATAGTTTTCAACCAACCCGTTGATGTTGACATTATAGAATTGTGCCCCTATGGATTCAGCAAGTTTTTGAGCAGAATTAAAGGTATCCTCAGAGCTATTTTCTGTTCCCTGATAAATAGTAAGTATTAATATACGAGCGATTTCTGAAACAGTTTTGGCTTCGGATATTCCGGGAATATACTTTATTTTCTTTTTAAAATTTTCGATTCCAATACTTTCATCTCCTAATAAAACCATTAAGCCACATAAAGCAGTAATTGCACAGCTGTCAGCTCCTCCGGAAAGGGAAATAGTATATCCGAAAGAGCGGGATTTTCTTAAATAATCAAAGAGTGCAAGACTTACGGCCCTGGAAAATTCTTCTTCTTTCAGAGAACCGCCTTTTTCAAACGCTTCTGTTTCAGCAAGAGTAGTCTGAGGGTTTACAGTAAAATTCACTTCAAAACCTGAGCTGATTAGTTTTAAATCAGCCGGAAGTGAAGATTTGATTTTGGCTTGTTCGATTTTATTTTTACCCAAATCAATTACCGCCGTAGTTAATGTGTAGTCGGCGTAACTGAACCTCATACTCGAAGCCAAAACATCACCTCCTGAGCATATCATGGCATCACCGTCAAATATCAGCCTTCCCGACTCATTTCCGAGCAAATTGGCATAAACGTATGCACATGAGAAGGCTCTGGAGGAATCTGCTACCAACTGTTCCCTGATTTTAAATTTATGAAAAGCAAAAGGGCTGGCACTTGGGTTCAGGATGATATCGACTGCACGGTCAAAATGTCGGGATGCGGGTCGATTGGCTACCCAGGCATCTTCACAGATTTCGAGGCCGATTCTGATATTTTCAAAGTTAAAAACCAAATCGCCAACCGGATACTTTACACCTTTGATACTAATTTCAGTGCTTTGCCCAGCTTTCCAGCGGTGAAACCAACGGTCTTCGTAAAACAGGCCATAATTGGGTAAATGCTGTTTACATACAAAACCCAACAGCTGCCTGTTTGCAATTAAAGCGGCTGAATTATATATCTTATTATTAATCCAAAGTGGCAATCCTACCGAAACAATAATATCCTGTGTGTGATCCTGGATTTCTTCCAGTATTTCGAGTGAAATCTTAGCTACATCCGGTGAATAAAACGCATCTTCACAACCATATCCCGAAATACACAATTCAGGCAAACACAAAACTTGTATTTCCTGATTTTTTGCATCCTCAATCGCATTGAGTATGTTGGCTTTATTTCCCAACCAATCCAACGGAGTCTGATTGAGTGCCACTGCACCCACTTTCACCAATTCCATAAATTCGAATTTCTTTTTTCAAAATTAGCAATAAATATTCAGAAATGGCCAAAGTGCACTTTAAAGCCTTTTTCTATTTCAACCAGATTCAAACTATCCAATATTTTTGTTTTCTGAGTTTGATAACAGGACGAAATAATATTTTAAATAAAATCTAAATCAAAGAATGAAAAATTATAAATATTGAAATAGTGCAATTTTTTATCATTTTTATACCTGAAAATGTTTATACAATTTTTATAGAAATCAATCTTTTATTGACCAAAATTCTTGTTTTTGGTGTGCCAATCCATTTTTTGGAATAAGTTTTTTGGCATCCCACCTATTTACCCATTTACAAATACTGAAAAATGATACCACTTGATAATATTATTGATTTTTTTAAAAAAATGTTCTAACGGTACAATATAATATTTAAAATACTATATATAAGTTACTTACAAAAACGTCAAACAATTGATTTATATCAATTTTAATTTTTTGGAAAGAATAAAATGCATTTTTGTGCACTAATTTTGCAATTGATTTAAATCAACAGGAAGACATTAAGTAAAAAATACAATAAAATGGAATTAATAGTAACAACCAAAAAGCAAGTAAAGAATCATTATTACACACAACAAGTTAAACAGCATCAGCCTTCTATTTCAACCACGTTTTCGGGTTGCTATTTAATGGAAAATATTGGCAAAAAGCAGTTCTGTTTTGTTTTCGACAGAGGTATGGATATCCTATAAAAAGAAATAAGGATGAAAGCTTCATCCTTATTTACCAATTACTATTGAGTGATAATCTTTTAAAAATCTTTTATTGAGTGAATATTTAAGAAATATATTGAGTGATACCGTTTTAAATATTGAGTGATAATTTTAAATTTATTGAGTGATACCGTTTTATAATATTGAGTGATAATAATTTTTAATAACTATTGAGTATTTACAAGCAAACCATAATTAAGAAATCTAATTCACACTTACTTTTTCAATTTAATTTCCCCCAACTCCCTCAAAAAAAATCAAAACATTTTTATTAGGAAAAATTTCAATTTGAGAAAGTCGGGGTGAAAATCTTAATGTTCATTTACGATATTGAGAATTTTATGCCAAAATTAAAATTCAGTTTTTCCCAAAATCCTCTTAAAACTAGTTTTAGAAGTATTTTCTTGGATTTTTACAACAAATAAAACCAGATTGGTACCGCTTAATCAAAACGATACCTTTTAATAATTTTTCCATTTTTTTTCTTTGAAAAATTGAATGTTACCGTTTGAAAAGTATTTAAAATTAATGTATCACTATGGTACAATATTTGACGATTAAACAAGCTCAAAGACAGCTTCTATTTCGACAGTAATTCTACCGGGCAAAGAACCCATTCCGACGGCACTACGCACACCAATTCCGAGTTCAGCACCCCAAATCTCAGCAAAAAGTTCGCTACAGCCATTAATCACATAAGGATGTTCTTCAAAATCAGGATGTGCATTGACCATACCCAATACTTTCACTACTCTTTTTACTCTGTTTAAAGAGCCCAGATTCTTTTTGAGTGTAGCCAAAATAGTAAGTCCTACCTGTCTTGCAGCAAGTTTGCCGAAGTCTTTGTCCACTTCCTGACCGACTTTTCCCGTAAATTGGGTGCCATCAACCCGATTTGGACCATGTCCTGAGACATAAACTAAATTATCGAGAATGATAACCGGCTTATAAACACCTTTGGGTTCCGGAGCCTCTGGAAGCTCGCTGTGCAATTTTTCAAGTTTTAAATCTGCTGTCATATTATTTTTTCTAAAATGAGTACCCCAATAATTCCAACTATTGAAACTATCGTCTCCATCACACTCCAGGTACGAATGGTTTGTTTAATACTGAGGTTAAAATATTCCTTAAAAAGCCAAAAACCGCCATCATTGATATGAGAAAACATTAAACTACCCGATCCTACTGCCAATACAAGCAACTCTTTTGATACCGAGGGATTGGCCTGAACCAATGGTATCAAAATACCCACGGTTGTTAACCCTGCCACTGTAGCCGACCCAATACATACTCTAATTATCCCGGCAATTAACCAACTCAAAACGAGAATATTCATATCAAACTGCACCAACAACCCGCCCAGATACTGGCTGGTACCACTGTCAATAAATACCTGTTTTAAAGCTCCGGAACCCGCAATAATCAGCAAAATAGGTGAGATACTTTTTATGGATTCTTCCAGCAATTTAGAGGTTTCTTTTACGGTCAATCCACGTCTTACTTCAAGAAAATAAATCGCAGCCAACACCGAAATCAACATGCTGATATAGGGCTCAGAAAGTAATTGAATTATCTGATTATCAGCAAATTGATTTTTAATTATTGAAAAAAAAGAAATCATAAAAACAGGCAATAAAGCGATACCCAAACTTACACCCAAACTCGGCGGATTAGGATTCTGACTAGATTCCGATGCTGAAAAAATTGTATTTTCCAGCTTGATATCAAACTTTTTTAAAGTGCTGCCAAAAATGGGACCTGCAATGGCTATGGCAGGAATCGAAATAATAATCCCCAATATCAATGTTCTGCCTAAATCAGCACCAAATTGGCTCGCAATAACCGCTGGGGAAGGATGCGGCGGAAGATAGCCGTGAGCTACTGATAAAGCAGATAGCATCGGAATAGCAAGATACATTAAGGGTAATTTTGTAAGGGAAGCTATGCTAAAAATTAAAGGAACAACAATTATGAATCCGGCATTATAAAAAAGCGGGATTCCGATGATAAACCCTGCCAGTGCAAGACCCCAGGTTAGATATTTTTCTCCAAAAACTTTTACGATTTTACCGGTAATAAGTTCTGCGGCACCACTGTGTGCTACCAACTTACCCAACATGGACCCAAAGCCTACTATCAAGGTCAACTCTCCAAGAGTATCTCCAATCCCTTTTTTGATAGAGACCCCTATATCCGGAATCTTCATTTGCGTCAGGAGGCCAAAAACAACAGTCGCAATTATGAAAGAAATGAAGGTATCAAGTTTTATAACTGAGATAAATACGATTAAGAGCAGTATTACCGCTAAAGTGAAAATTAAGGGCATAGTGTTAAGGTTTAAGGGATACCTATGAACAGTATCCGTAATTTTGATAAGGTTGAATATCCGGCAATAATACTAAGCGAAACGGTGTTAATCCAAATTAATCTGGATATTATTAAAAAAAAAGAGAAGCCATCACTGACCTCTCTTTGATAAAAATTACTTTAAATATAATTAGCTTTTTATTTTAATCCTCTGCCCTACTTTTACCGTATTGCCTTTGATGTTGTTCCATCTTTTGATGTCATCAATAGATACGCCATCATAGCGTTGCGAAATATTCCATAAAGTATCGCCACGTTTTACGGTATGATAGCTTTTGGGTTTTTTAATATTTTCAGAAGACGATTTTGCAGCCAGACTGTTGGCTTTCACTCTTTCTTTTTGGTTAACATAAATAGTAAGTCTTTCGCCAACCAAAACCTTAGAAGATTTCTTATTATTCCACCTCTTAATTTCAGAAACAGTTACGTCATATTTGTCGGCTATTCTGTTCATGAACTCTCCCCTTTTAACACGGTGAGTTTTCTTAACCTGACGAATGATGTTTTTATATTTTACAGGTTCGTCACTATTATTTACTACAAGTTCAGGAACCAATGCAGACTTTCTGCCTATGATTATGGTTCCGTCATTGAGGGTTGTAAAATCAGAAGATGAACCACTACTTGTACCACTTGAAGCCAACATTGCCTCACCAGAACCTGAAACAGGTGCAGCAACCGGATTAAGCAGATTCTTTAATGGAGAACGAGAAGCTGAATCCAGAATGAAGTCTCTGTTACTATTAAATGCTACCATCTTGTCGGCTGGCAATGCAATCTCGTACCCTGAAGGCATCTCCGGAAGAAAATCTTTTTTAAACTGCGGATTCAGCCTTTTGATTTCAGAAAGTTCAATACCACTTAGACCAGCCAAAATATTAAAATCTACAAAAGAATTCACGTTTACTTTTTCAGTAGGAATAAAATCCTTCTTATTTCTGGGTTTAATACCGTGATTCTGACCAAAATTCATCAGATACGCTAAAGCAATAAACTGCGGAACATAAGCACGTGTATCCGGGTGAATATGCGGATGCAAGTCCCAATAGTTGGTTTTTCCGGTTGATTTTATCGTACGGCTGATTCTACCCGGTCCTGTATTGTAAGAGGCCAGAGCCAGATCCCAATCCTGAAAACGGTTGTAAAGGATTTCAAGATATTTGCATGCAGCATCCGTCGATTTTTCGATGTGCATCCTTTCGTCTATGTAATCATTGATAATCAGCCCCATTTCTTTCCCGGTGAAAGACATAAACTGCCACAGACCTACCGCTTTACTTCTTGAAACGGCCTTTGGATTAAGACCCGACTCCAAAAGTGCAAGATATTTTAACTCCTGAGGCATTTCATTCTCTTCCAGATATCTTTCAAAAATCGGAAAATATGCGTCTTTTTCCTCCATCATATGACGGGTAAAACTAGGACGACGAATCAAAAAGAAATCGATATATTTTTTTACACTTTCATTGTAAACCATTGGCATGGTTTGCTCTATACTTTTCAATCGCTTTTCTACGATTGCAGGATCTTCAATCAGAATCGTGTATTCTTTTTTATCACGCTCATCAAATACGGTAATTTCGTATGGATAAACAATTTTGGGCACCAAATCAGCAACTGCCGAATCGATATTTCCGGTTCTTTCTTCTAATACTTCAACATTGACCTGGGAAAATACCTCAGACACAAGTGCAAAGTTTACCAAAACAGAAAAGGTCAAAAATACTTTTGAGATTTTCATAAATTCTAATGAGTTTTCACTTAAATTAAACTAATAACGTGATTACTTAGGAAAGCAACTGCTCAAAACTAACATTTTTATTTTAGAATTGCACCGTTTCTGTAAAAAAAATCACAAAAAAGTCTGAATAATAATAGTTTATATAATTTCTGATGCAAATTCCAATAATTTTTTTTCAGAAAAATCGGCACCTAAAATTTGAAAGCCGACAGGCAAACCGCTCTCTGTAATTCCGTTTGGAACAGAAATCGCAGGCAATCCTACCACATTGGCATGCACAGTAAATATATCTGCCAAAAACATTTGCAGCGGATCTTCACCACCATTTTCACCTATTTTAAAGGCAGGAGTCGGGGTTGTTGGAGAAACAATAAAATCTACTTTTTCAAAAAAAGCTTCAGTTTCTGCCTTAATTATCGACCTGACTTTCTGAGCCTTCGTGTAATAAGCATCATAATAATCGGCACTAAGAATAAACGTTCCCAGCATTATTCTGCGTTTTACTTCTTTTCCAAAGCCCCCACCTCTTGATTTTTTATACAATTCCTCAAGATTCTTGCCCGCATTTGACCGGTGACCAAATCTGATACCGTCGTATCGGTTCAAATTTGAGCTGGCTTCTGCCATTGTAAGAATATAATATGTTGGCAGTAAATATTTTAGTTTTGGAAATGACAATGGAACGAGCTCATGTCCTGCATTTTTCAACGCTTGAAGCCTTTGTTCTGTAAGAGTTTTTACTTCGTTATCAAGTCCCTCTGACTCCAGGGCTTCTTTAAAATATCCGATTTTATAGACTTTCTTTTCACCCGAAAATTCAGAAAATTGCTCGGTAGGATGCGGGTAAACCGTGCTGTCAAACTGATCCTGCCCAGCCATAACTTCTAACAGGAGAGCCACATCAGCGACGCTGCCAGCTATTGGTCCAACGCAATCAAACGATGAAGCATAAGCCGCCAAACCCCATCTTGATATTCTTGAGTATGAGGGCTTTAAACCCACAACCCCGCAAAATCCTGCCGGTTGCCTCACTGAACCTCCCGTGTCGGTACCAATTGAAGCATGACAAAGTCCAGCCTGTACAGCTACCGCTGAACCACCACTTGAGCCACCGGGAACTTTGGTTTTGTCTGCGAAATTTTTGACAGGTCCGAAAGCAGAATTTTCATTAGAAGAGCCCATAGCAAACTCATCACAGTTTTGACGCCCGATGATTATTGCATCTTCATCTATCAGTCTTTGAACGGCAGTGGCAGTAAATTGAGATTTAAAGCCATCCAGAATCCTGCTACCAGCTTGCAAGCCATGATTTTTATAAGCCAATACATCCTTTATTCCAATTACCATCCCGGCGAGTTTACCACCTCTTCCATTTTTGATTTTTTCTTCAATAACTTTGGCATCAGCAATTGCTTCATCGGCGTAAACTTCCAGAAAAACATTGAGATCTTTATGTTCTTCAATTCTTTCCAGAAAATCCTCCACTGTTTTTAGCAAAGAGATTTCACCATGCTTGATCTGGGATTGATATTTTTTGAAATTTTTGTAAATCACGGATTAAATCTATTTGAAATCAAAGGGGATATTCTATTCAAAAAAACACTTCTAACCAAAAGCTTTTTTTATATAAATATCATTTCTTTTATGTTATTAAAAAACAAAACAACAGAAGCAAAACTAGGTTTGTTTCTGTTGTTTAGTAAGACCTGGCAACAATTTGGATTTTAATCCTCCGAATTAGCCGCCTTTTCGATATTATCTTTTACCTCTTTGGTAGCATCTTTAAATTCTCTGATACCTTTACCAAGGCCTCTTGCGAGTTCAGGTAGTTTTTTAGCTCCAAAGAATAATAATATTACGAAGACGATTACAAAAATTTCTGTTCCGCCCAAATTTCCTAAAAACAATAATGCTGCTAATTCCATGAGTCAAATTATAAATGATAAACAAAGTTACAAAATATTCAATAAACCTAAAGTTTTTATGGAATTATTAAGCTCAAAACCTGAATTGTGTATATAAAACGATATAATAAATGTATTATTTATCGGATTCATTCTCTTTAAGCCAATTTTCAAATTTTTCCAGCTCTTCTGAAACCGAAACAAAAACAAATGAAATGAGGGCAACGTCATCAGTAAAACCCAAAACCGGCAGGAAATCCGGAATGAGATCTATTGGCGAAAGAAAGTAAATCAGAGAAGCTAAAACAATTACCAGATTCTTGAGGTCAATCTGACGATATTGACCGGTGGCATAATATTTTAGAAGTTTACCTAATGAAAGAATCTGATTTTTTACGCTTCCCAGCACTGTTCCGAGACTTTCAGACTGGAATTTTTCAAAAACATTTTTCAATAACTGCAAAATACCCGCAGAATTACTTAATAATCCAGAGGCTTTTTTTCTTGATTTATTGTAAAAGACTGATGTTAAAATTCTATCTAAAATTTCTGTTTTTTTCATATGAATATATCGTCATTTTGTACGGTGTTGAGGTTTAATATAACAGAAACAAATTATGGATGAAAATAATCCATTATTTATGAAAAATCAAAAACATTATTTTAGTTTATATTAAAAAGATACAATATTTTTGTACATATTTAAATAACTCAATAGGCTTAATATAAAAATAGTTAAATTATTATGAAAGTAACAGTTATAGGTGCCGGAGCAGTTGGAGCTACCGCAGCCGACAATATCGCCAGAAAGCAAATCGCCTCAGAAGTCGTAATTCTTGACATCAAAGAAGGCTTTGCAGAAGGTAAAGCAATGGACCTCTCACAGACAGCTTCAATCGAAGGTTTTGATTCAAAAATTATCGGAGTTACCAACGACTACCAACGCACCGCAAAGTCTGATGTAATAGTTGTGACATCTGGTGTGCCACGTAAACCAGGTATGACCCGTGAGGAATTGATTGGCATAAATGCAGGAATCGTAAAAAATGTAGTTAGCAACGCATTGGCGGTTTCTCCTAAAGCCATCATCATCATCGTTTCTAATCCTATGGATACCATGACTTACCTAACTTATCAGGTTGCCGCTGAAATGGGAATCTCAAGAAAAAAAGTATTGGGTATGGGTGGAGCTCTTGATTCATCAAGATTTAGATACAGATTGGCAGAAGCCATGAATGTAGCTCAAAGTGACATCAATGGCATGGTAATTGGCGGACATGGAGACACCACAATGATTCCTCTTACAAGATTGGCTACCTGGAATGGTATTCCGGTAAGCAGATTTTTATCCGGAGATAAATTAAAAGAAGTTTCGGACAAAACAATGGTAGGTGGAGCTACTTTGACTTCTTTGCTTGGCACATCGGCATGGTATGCACCTGGTGCTGCCATCGGTCAGGTAGTAGAATCAATCCTTAGAGATGAGAAAAAAATCATTCCATCATGTGTATATCTAAATGGGGAATACGGTCAAAAAGATATTTGTATTGGTGTTCCGGTTACTATCGGACGTAATGGTTGGGAGAAAATCGTAAACCTCCGTTTGAGTAACGCCGAAAAAGAAGCTTTTGAGAAATCAGCAGAAGCAGTAAGATCAATGAATGCTGCTCTTTGAGTTAAAATTAACATTACAAATAAAAAGCCGGAGGAATCCGGCTTTTTTTATACTCTTAATGCTTTTATATCAGGCCGGAACATACCACAAATCGTAGGTATGACCTGAAAGCACCATTTTCAATATCAGGTTGCCATGGTCAATACTAACCACCTGAAAATCATTTCCGTTGATTTTCATTGTCTTTTTATCTTCTGACCAAATAAATTCAAAGGACTCATCTTTGTCTCCTTCAAAGCATGACAATTGATTCTTTTTCCATTGATATTCTTTTGCGTCCTGATCAAAAACAAATGTATCGTCTTTGGTACAATCTGACAAAATGCTCTGTCCATTAAGGTCATATGATTTTAATTTCCAGATTTTCAGTCCCGATTTTGTTTTCAGAAAATCTGTAGAAATCAGGCTCTCTTCTTCAAATAAAGAGCAGCTAATCAATAGAATTGCAGAGAAAAAAGCAATTATTTTTAATGCATTTTTCATGATATTTAATATTTAATTTTTAGAAAAGCCTATTTTAATAACGTCAAATTGGATTTATTTTCATACTATAAAAGCAAAAATAGCTCTTAAATAGAATAATCTACCTAAGAGCTATAAAAAATTGTACCAAATATTATTTTACGGCGATTTTTTTAATCTTTTTTTAATGCTTTAAGCATAGTAGCTCCGATTTCAGCAGGCGAGTCAACCACTTGGATTCCGCATTCCCTCATTATCGCCATTTTTGCAGCGGCTGTATCATCTGCACCACCGATAATAGCACCGGCATGTCCCATTCTACGTCCTTTAGGGGCGGTCTGCCCAGCAATAAAGCCAACTACAGGTTTCTTATTACCTGATTCTTTGATATAACGGGCAGCTTCGGCTTCCATGCCTCCGCCGATTTCACCAATCATGACGATACCTTCGGTTTCAGGGTCATTCATAAACATTTCCACTGCTTCTTTAGTGGTAGTGCCGATGATAGGATCCCCACCAATTCCGATTGCAGTGGTTTGACCCAAACCGGCTTTAGTTAACTGATCTACAGCCTCATAAGTCAAAGTACCAGATTTGGAGACTACGCCAATCGACCCTTTTTTGAAAATAAAACCAGGCATAATACCTACTTTACATTCTTCGGCGGTGATAATTCCCGGACAGTTTGGTCCGATCAAAGTAACACCTTTACCCTGAATATAAGATTTGGCTTTCACCATATCTTTGGTTGGAATTCCTTCTGTGATACAAACTATCACTTTTATTCCGGCGTCTGCGGCTTCCATGATGGCATCAGCGGCAAATCCCGGTGGAACAAAAATAATCGAAACATCAGCACCTGTTGATTTTACAGCTTCTTCCACGGTATTGAAAACAGGACATTCCAAATGTGTCTGTCCACCTTTACCCGGAGTAACTCCACCCACTACATTGGTGCCATAGTCAATCATTTGTCCGGCATGAAATGACCCTTCAGAACCAGTAAAACCCTGTACAATAACTTTCGAATTTTTGTTTACTAAAATACTCATTTTAATGTTTTATTTATCCGTTTTGCGGTCTTCCAACCGTTTGTTTTTTTAATGGCAAAAAAAATCTTCCAAATGTACCCCTGAAATTAGAATAATACAATATTTTGACCTTAAAAAATCAAATTTAATATGTAAAATACTATTTTTTGATTTAGTAAAAAATGACTTTTCTGCTTATAATTCCTTAAGAAGTAAAAAATCCCCGACAAAATTGCCAGGGATTAAAATTACATTATACTAATTTATCAAAGACCAAAAGCAGCTTTTACTTTATCTACATAGTCAAGTTTTTCCCATGTAAATAGCTCCACATCAATTTCTTTTTGCTGGCCGGCATTATCAAATCTCTTGGTGATAACTTTTGACTCACGACCCATATGACCATAGGCTGCGGTTTCAGAGTAAATAGGGCTTCGTAATTTAAACCTCTGCTCTATAGCATAAGGCCTCATATCAAAGGTTTTCTCAACGATTTTGGCAATTTCTCCGTCAGTATGTGCCACTTTTGAAGTACCATAAGTATCCACAAAAATCCCACAAGGCTGAGCCACTCCAATGGCGTAAGATACCTGTACCAATACCTGGTCGCAAACTCCCGCTGCCACAAGGTTTTTGGCAATATGACGCGTAGCATAAGCAGCAGAACGGTCAACTTTAGAAGGATCTTTACCTGAGAAAGCTCCGCCACCATGTGCACCTTTTCCACCGTATGTATCTACAATGATTTTTCTTCCTGTAAGACCGGTATCTCCATGAGGACCGCCAATTACAAATTTCCCCGTAGGGTTGATATGGTAAGTAATGCTATCATTGAATAAAGCCTGAAGAGAAGGTTTTAATTTAGCCTTTACTCTGGGTATTACAATGTTAATCATATCCGATTTGATTTTAGCCAACATCTCTTCATCTGCTGCAAAATCATCATGCTGCGTTGAAATCACGATGGTATCAATACGTTGAGGCACATTATCGTCAGAATATTCAATAGTTACCTGAGATTTCGAATCAGGTCTGAGGTATTTTATTTCAGCGTTCTCTCTTCTGATGGCAGCAAGTTCCTCAAGTATCTTGTGAGAAAGGTCAAGAGCAAGTGGCATAAAGTTGTCGGTTTCGGTAGTCGCAAAACCAAACATCATTCCCTGATCACCGGCACCCTGAGCGTTGGCTTTGTCTTCAAAATCTTCAGAAGATTTACGATCCACGCCTTGATTGATATCCGAAGATTGCTCATGAATGGCCGAAATGATACCACATGAATCAGCCTCAAACATGTATTCGGCCTTAGTATAGCCTATTTTTTTGATGACATTCCGGGCTATAGTCTGTACATCAAGATAGGTATTGGTATTAACTTCACCTGCCAAAACTACAAGGCCAGTTGTAACCAACGTCTCGCAGGCAACTTTTGAATTGGGATCAAAAGCCAAAAAATGATCAATAAGTGCGTCAGAAATCTGATCAGCTACTTTGTCGGGATGTCCTTCTGAAACAGACTCAGAAGTAAATAAATAAGCCATTTTGTTTTAAAAATTTTTAATGAATTAATAAAATTTAATAGCAAGAGAAAATCTGAAGGTAGCTTTGCCGAAACTTTTTTTTGGTCGGGCGACCCACATCTTTTTTACCACCGCGGTGTTTCTGGTACTCGGTTGGTTTCTTCATTTCTGAAGAACTCTTGATGTAATTGCAAATATGTGCGATTTTTTGTAAAAAATAAAATACAAAGAAAACATAACTGTCAAATCAAATTAATCTAGATATTTTCTCCAAAAACTACGATTTTCTGTTTGATTATTAAAAAATATCACCAAATGATTATTCCAAAAAAAATCCTGAAACTTTAAGCATCAGGTTTTTTTTTGAAAATTCTATTAAACATTTACGTGTCTTTCGCTATGGTAACTTGACCTTACAAGCGGTCCTGACTCAACATATTTTATCCCTCTTTTTAAACCTTCCTCACGGTACATGGCAAAAATATCAGGATGAATAAACTCAATTACTTCATGATGCATTTTTGTGGGTTGAAGATATTGACCCAGCGTCAGAATATCACAGCCATTATCGGCGAGGTCGTCCATTGCTTTTAATACTTCGTCTTGTTTTTCACCAAGGCCTAACATAATGCCTGTTTTGGTTCTTTTACCGTACTCTTTTGTTTTCCTTATTTGCTCCAGACTTCGGGCATATCTCGCCTGGGGTCTGACTTTACGATAAAGGCTTTCCACTGTTTCCATGTTATGTGAGACCACTTCCTGCCCAGCAGAAATCATCCTGTACAAAGCATCCCAGTCGCTTTTTGTGTCAGGTATCAAGGTTTCGATAGTAGTATTGGGCGAAAGTTGCTTGGTTAAAACAACCGTTTGATACCAGATTTCTGCTCCTTTATCTTTAAGCTCATCACGGTTAACTGAAGTGATCACTGCATGTTTTACTCCCATGGTTTTGATTGCCTCAGCCACTCTTCGGGGTTCTTCTGTATCATACTCTGTGGGTCTTCCGGTAGCAACAGCACAAAAATTGCAGCTACGTGTACATACATTGCCAAGAATCATAAAAGTAGCCGTACCTTCGCCCCAGCACTCCCCCATATTGGGGCAGTTGCCACTTTGGCAAATGGTATGCAGCTTATTATCATCAACAATTTCCCTTACTTTTCTGAAATTCTCTCCAATGGGAAGTTTCACTCTTAACCAATCGGGCCTCTTTTTCCTTTTGATTTCCTCCTGCTCTATCATTTCTTTTTCTTGGGTAGCAATTTTTTATTTCCGAAATACAAAGTTAGATAAAGGGAAGCAAAGGCCTGCGGATTTTTAGAAAATTTGGGTGCGAGTATTTCGGGTCTTTTACTAAAAACCTCAAAAGTAGTCCCCAACTCTATTCCGGATACGTTGTCGTTAAAGGTAGAAATATCAAAATTGGAAGCCACTTTAACATGAAAACCCGGGTTAAATTTGAGATTTTTGAATAAATTCTGAAGAATATTACCAGCACCTAGAATAAGTGTTGGGTCGGTATGAATGTCAGGATTGTATTGAACGGTCTCAACCTGCTGATCTTTAGCATTGGAATACTTGATATAGTAAGGCTTCTGAAGGCCAAAAGATGGCCCACCGGAAACAATCATGCTAAATCCAATACTATTTTCGGCATCTTTAGAATAAAAAAACACCTCTCTTCCATATTGTGGTCTTATCGAAAAAAAGTAGTTGGTTTTTCCATAAGTAAACTTACCGCCATAAAGGCTTAAATCTGACTTCTCTCTGGGATTTTTGATATTTAAGATTTCTACGCTTATGTACCTGTTAACCGGCTTCCCTTTGTAAGTACCCACTGAAACGGAGTTACGAAGAATCAATCCCCCAATCAGACCAGAGTTGTTGTTGGTAGTCAATCCATAGGCCAGCGTTTTGGTATCAATACCTTCTTCCTCTTCCTTTGAATCGAGCTGAGCATAGGCAGAACCTACAACGGTAAACAAAATAAAAATCAAAAACCTCCAATTCATAAGTCCAGATAGCTTAAAAATTCACTTCACAATATACACCGAAAAAGATTTGAACCCAAAATTTCGGATTATTTTATAAGTTGATATTATAACGAAAAAAAACAAAGAAAGGTTGGGTTGGGGTAGAAACAAAGTTTTGTCTCCCAAAAATTTCCTGACAATATCCAAAATATACCAACGGTCTATTCTTTCGTTAATTCATAAAAAATGATGAATAAATACTTTTTTGTTATTGAAAAAAATATAAAATTCGCAACAAGATTTACCCACGACAAACGGGAATCGATAGTTCTAACACTTAGGGCTCTTTGCAACCGTGGCCATGCTGATGCAAAAAATTCGATTTAGGCAGGCTGTTTTGATTTAAACCCCTCCTTTTCAGTACTTACCTGATAACTTTCTAAAATATACTCCCGCCAAGAATAATATTATGCAGATTGCAATATAGAATCCTGAAATTTTACTTTCAGGGTAATTTCCAGAAAAATTTTGAACCAAAATAACCATTATTACAAAAAACATCAGACCTGCAGCCATAAAAAGAAACAAAGAGAGCTTTCGGAGTAAATCTTTCAAATTCAATATTTTTTTTACAAAATTATGATTTCAATGTTCTTTGAGCCGGAATATTTTAATAAAAATTTCATTCTAAACCCAAGATTTATCAAATTGCAGGAAAAAAATTCAGAGATAGCATAATGTCAAAAACGGAAAAATTTGCCGAACATATAAAAAACGGGTATCAATTTAAAGGAGATGCTATAGTATTAGGTGCTGCAAAACTTGATAATGAGGTAGTTGAAGGCACTCAAATAAAATTACCCCTAAAAACCATGAACCGACATGGTTTGATTGCAGGAGCCACAGGTACAGGAAAAACCAAAAGTTTACAGGTTTTAGCCGAAAATCTTAGTGATGCCAGCGTACCGGTACTATTAATGGATATCAAGGGAGACTTGAGCGGAATAGCTAAAGAGGGAGAAGCCAAAGATTTTATTATTGAAAGAACCGACGCAGCCGGAATTGATTATACCCCCACCGGCTTCCCTGTAGAATTTTTGACACTTAGCGATGAAAAAGGCACAAGATTGAGAGCTACTGTTTCGGAATTTGGACCCATATTACTTTCAAAAATCATTGGCTTAAACGAAACCCAGGAAGGTATCCTTTCTGTGCTTTTCAAATATTGTGACGACCATAAGTTACCACTATTAGACCTCAAAGATCTTATCAGGGTAATCCAGTTTTTGAGTGACGAAGGAAAAGAAGAGTTTGAAAGCTCCTATGGTCGTATGTCGTCCACCTCACTGGGCACCATTATGCGAAAAGTAATCGAACTTCAGCAGCAAGGGGCCGATGTGTTTTTTGGCGAGACCTCCTTTGATATCGAAGATTTGATGAGAATAGATAAAGAAGGCCGCGGGATGATTTCGGTTTTGAGGGTAACCGACCTCATGGACAGACCAAAGCTTTTTTCCACCTTCATGTTAAGTCTTTTGGCTGAACTATACTCCAAAATGCCTGAAGCTGGTGATGAAGACCGTCCAAAACTGGTGATTTTTATTGACGAGGCACATTTGGTTTTCCAGGAAGCCACTAAAGCTTTGCTACAGCAAATTGAAACTGTAATAAAATTGATAAGATCGAAAGGAGTTGGCATCTATTTTTGTACCCAAAACCCTCAGGATGTGCCGGCTTCTGTTCTTGCTCAATTGGGTTTAAAACTGCAACATGCTCTAAGGGCTTTTACCGCAAACGACAGAAAAGCGATCAAAGAAGCAGCAGGAAACTATCCCGAGACTGATTATTACGAGACGGAAGATGTGCTGACCTCAATGGGTATTGGAGAGGCTCTGGTAACTTGTCTCAACGAAAAAGGGATCCCCACCCCACTAGCGGTGACCTACATGTGTCCTCCACGTAGCAGAATGGATGTATTGACCGAAGACGAAATAGAGGAAATAGTAAACAGCTCAAAAATTGCCGAAAAATATAACGAGATAATTGATCGGGAAAGTGCCTATGAAATATTGAACGGCAAACTTGATGATGCTGATGAGGCAGAAGATTCTCCCAAAAACAGTGGTAAAAAAGAAAAATCAACTTTGGAAACCATATTAAACAGTTCGGTGACCCGTCAAATCGGACGAACCGCTGCAAGTATTATCACGAGGTCTTTATTGGGAGCTTTGGGTATGAGCGGTAAAAAAACGAAAAGCTGGTTTTAAAATTATGAACTAGATGCTGATTGGAATTGGTGGGCCGAGCAGATCGGGAAAAAGTACTTTGGCGAACCTTCTCGTCACGCATTTCAGAAAAACCGGAAAAAAAGCCATTATTTTCCATCAGGATGATTTTGTATTTCCTGAAACTCAGATCCCGAAAATCAGAAACAAAACCGACTGGGAGTCACCACTTTCTATAGACCACAGCTTGCTCTATGAGGTGGTTGCCGACTTTAAAAGTCGGTTTGATGTGGTTATCGTGGACGGTTTTTTTGCATTTCATGATCCCTGGCTCAACTCACTCTATGACAAAAGGATTTTTGTAAAAATATCAAAACGTACATTTATCATCAGAAAATCTGCAGATTCCCGCTGGGGATATGTGCCCACCTGGTATATTGACCATATTTGGCAAGCCTACCTTAAAGAAGGAAAACCCTCACTTAATAAAAAAGATTACTTCATCGCATCGGGTGAAGATGAATTTGATCTTGATGCTGTCTTTAAATATCTGGAGTGTTAAAACCCTTTATGCTTATTTACCAGAAATAAGCATAAAGAGCAACTACTAGACTTAACACAATCACCATTCCGATTCCGAAAGTGCGGTCAACTTTAAACATCTCGGCCTTAATTTCAAGTCCTTTATTATGAGAAGGCATTACCAAACCGAGCACAAACATCACTGCCACACAAATGAGAAATACCATTCC
>WBZP01001608.1_pt1 | contig 27379 bp, 24 predicted proteins | sample 5204301 | NCBI WGS metagenome assembly WBZP01 (sample SAMN12412401, study PRJNA552823) | activated sludge metagenome | isolation source: activated sludge from nitrification reactor of wastewater treatment plant... | place: USA: Pennsylvania | collected 2017 | reverse complement strand
AGGGTCGGCCTCGAAGTGCAACTCCAGGTCCCACAAGGTAGCGCCCTGCGGGAGGGTTGGAGTCACGTCCTTGCCGGCGTAGTTCGTCAGCGTGCTGGTCGCTCGGGCCGACGTGAGCGTGACCGTCACCTCCCGGGTGTGGTCGCCATCCATATCTCGCCACGGCTGGGTGAAATGGACCGCCTGGCCGACCGTTCCCTCGGTGAGTTGGCGTGGCTCAGATGGCCACCAGAAGAGCTGAACCCGGCTGCTGCTGGCCGCAATCGTGATGAGGATGACCGGGAGGAGCAGAGCCAGGGCGAGCCGGTTGCGCCGCCACCAGGTGCCTGTCATGGCTCCAACCCCTCCGGGGTCAGCGCGAGTGCGCTGTCGTCGGTCCGGGCCAGCCAGGCCTGCAGTTCGTTCTCGGTCACCGTCAGCGGCAGCACGGCCATGTCCTCATAGGACTGGTTGTTGCGATTTGCCGACAGCAGCAGGCTCGCTCCAGTCAAGCGGTCCGGCGGCACTTCGATACGACCGATGCACTCCGTCGGCAGCCCGGGGATAGCGCTATCGCAATAGACCTGCGAACGACCGACGGCAGCCCAGGTCATTCCGTCTGCGGCGCGAATGGCGGCATACGGGGCCACCAGGTCCTTGTCTCGGGGGGTGATCTGGGCCGTGAAGACCAACCACACGCCTGGGGTGGTCTCGTAGGTCCCGAGGTTGACCATGGATTTCGCACCCGTGAGTTCGGTAATCGTGACGTCCATCGAGTGCAGCGACAGCGGCTCTCGCAGGGTTGCCGGCCGCTCGACCGTCGCCGTGAGCACATCGATGGGGTCTGGCAGTCGGTCGGTCACCACGCGACCCAGGGCAAGGACAGCCAGAACTAGGGCGCCGGCTCCCAGGCGTTGGCGGTTCATCCGGAGGACTCCCCGCTGTCCTCGACGGGCGGCTTATGGCGTAACGGGAGCTGCGTCGTGGCCAAGGGCGTTGGGTCGAACCAGTCGAAGAGGCCCCGGGTTACGCCGCTCTCCCGCCAGGTGTGTCCACTCACCTCGACGGTGAGAGCGGCCGGCAGGTCCTCGCCGGTGGTGGCTCGCTCGAAGACCCAGGCCACCGGGAAGGTCATTCCGGGCGGGATTGCCGACATGCCTGAGGAGTCCTCGGTGTAGTACAGCGCCGGTTTCACCTGGTCGGCGGGCATCGGATCGCCCGGCAGGCCGACAAAGGGGCGCAATCCGGTGATGCCCACCAGCCGCAGGCTGTCCCCGAAGGTGCCCAGCATCACGGGCCGATCGCCGGTCACCCGGACCGTTCCGCGAACAAAGATCAGGGTGCCGCCAGCTTGCGCTCGGAGAACACGTGAGGGCCGGGTCGACTCAACGACCTCCAGCAAGGTGAGCTCCAAGGGGCCGGTGGCGATGCTTCGACCAACCTCGACCTGCCGCACCCCGCTGGGCTCCGTCGAGGTCCAGCCACCAAATGGTGCAGAGATCACGAGGCCGACGAGGAGTAGTCCGGCCCCCTGTTGAGCGATCGGGCGCCCAGCGATCCAGGAACCCAGCCGGCGCAGCCAGCCACGTCCGGCGAGTTGTTCCGGCGCGGCTTGATCCCCCATGTGGCCAGTGTAGGGAGAGCACGTGGAATGCTGGACGCGCTATGGCCGAGCTTCACATCACTTCTGCAGCCAACCCCCGGGTCAAGTCCCTGGTGGCGCTGCGACGTCGACGGGTCCGGGATGCCGAGGGCCGTACGCTGGTCGATGGTGTCGCCGAAACGGCGTTGGCGGTGGAGGCCGGGGTCCTTCCGGTCGCGCTGTACTACTGTCCCGAGTTGTTCACCGATGCCGCCGCATCGGGCGCCCTGGTTAGCCGAGCGCGGCATGCCGGGTCGGAGGTCATCCGGCTCTCCCGCGAGCCTTTCGACAAGGCGAGCTATCGCGAAGGTCCGGACGGCATTCTCGCGGTCTTCTCGACCCCCGGTCGTGAGCTGACCGCCCTGTCCCTATCGGACACGCCTTTCCTCCTCGTGTGCGAGCGGATCGAGAAGCCCGGCAACCTGGGAGCCATGTTGCGCACCGCCGAAGCGGCTGGCGTGGACGCCGTCATCGCGGTCGACCCGGTGACGGACTGGGGCAACCCCAATGTCGTGCGGGCGAGCAAGGGCACGGTCTTCTCGGTGCCGGTTGCCACCGCGACGCGGGCCGAATTGGCGTCCTGGATGGCGGATCGTGGCATAGCCATGGTGGCGACCACGCCGGATACCGAGGAGGTGCACACCCAGGTCGACTACCGCGGGCCGGTGGCCATCGCGGTCGGCGCCGAGAGTGTGGGTCTGACCCCGGAGGCATTGGCGATGGCCGATCAATGCGTCCGTATCCCGATGGCGGGGAAGGTCAATTCACTCAATGCTGCAACTGCTGCGGCCATTGTGGTCTATGAGGCGGTGCGCCAGCGATCCGCTCACCGGCGCTAGTCCTGCGTGGTCAAGAGCACCCTCGAACCTGTGCCACGATGGAATGCATGCGAGTTGACCACGTCGTCTATGCCGCCGAACACGACGGCCTCCGCGCGACTGCCGAACGCCTCGCCAAGTTGATTGGGGTCACGCCCGTCGATGGTGGGGTTCACCCTCGCTTTGGGACGCGCAATGTCATCCTGCCGCTGGCCCACGAGCGCTATGTCGAGGTTGTCGAGGTGCTCGATCACCCGGCCTCCGATAAGGCGCCCTTTGGTCAGGTGGTGCGCGCGCGCTCCGAGTCCGGGGGCGGCTGGCTCGGCTGGGTCGTGCGCGTCGATGAGATCAGTGGTGTCGAGGAGCGCCTCGGCCGGGTCGCTGTGGACGGCAATCGCCACCGGCCTGACGGAGTGGAATTGCGCTGGAAGCAGTTGGGGGTCAAGGGACTTCAGGCTGACCCGCAGTTGCCCTTCTTCGTCCAGTGGGGCGACGGGATCCCGCATCCGAGCGAGGGTGCCGAGGACAGCGGTGTCACGATCGAGTCGCTGGAGATCGCCGGTGACCCGGAGCGAGTTCGCGAGTGGCTCGGCTTGCCGGCCGACCGGACCTCGTCGGTCATCGACTTCACGTTCGTCTCCCCGCACGGCACGCCGGGGCTGATGTCGGTCACCTTTGACACCCCCGAAGGCAATATCGTCATCTGATCCCAGGCGGCCTGCACCAGGTCGTCAGTGCTGGCGCCAGCGCCGCAAGCGCAGGCTATTGGTCACCACGAGCACACTGGAGGCGGCCATCGCCGCGCCCGCGATCATCGGGTTGAGTAGGCCGGCCACAGCCAGCGGGATCGCGGCAATGTTGTAGCCAAAGGCCCAGGCCAAGTTCTGTCGGATCGTGCGCAGGGTGGCTCGCGAGAGGCCGATCGACTCGTCGACGGCTCCGAGTTCGCTGCGCAACAAGACGATGTCCGCGGTTTCCGCGGCAACATCGGTCCCGCTCCCCATGGCAATGCCGAGATCGGCGGCGGCCAGCGCGGCGGCGTCATTCACCCCGTCCCCGACCATGGCCACGACCTTCCCCGAGGCCCGCAACTCCTCGATGAGCGCGAACTTGTCCTCTGGTCGCACGTCCGCCAGCACCCGCTCGGTGGGAATGCCGATCTGGGTCGCCACCGGGAGCGCGGCGCGCTCATGGTCCCCGGTGAGCAGGTATGCCGTGACGCCGCGACTGGCCAGAGCGCTGATGGCCTCCGCCGCGTCCGGGCGGATCGTGTCGGTGACGGTGAGGGCAGCATACGAACTGCCCTGCCAGCCGAGCCACACGGTGGTGCCCTCGCGGGTGGGCGTCGATAGCGAGTGGCTCGTTGGGCCGACCAGGTCGATCCGTCCGATCTGGACCAGCCGACCCTCCACGACCGCCTGCGCCCCGGACCCGGGCAATGCCCGGAAGGAGTCGGCCGCGGGCACCGCCAGTCCCCGCTGCTGCGCCGCCGCCACGATGGCCCGCGCCACCGGGTGCTCACTGCCCTGCTCAACCGCCGCGGCCAATCTCAGGGCATCGTCCTGGCTGACCTCGCCAACGGTGGTCACCTCGGCCAGTGCCATGACTCCAGTGGTCACCGTGCCCGTCTTGTCGAAAACCACGGTGTCGACCGTGCGGGTGTCTTCGAGGACGTCGGCACCCTTGATCAGGATGCCGAGTTGAGCTCCACGGCCAGTTCCGACGAGAAGTGCTGTGGGAGTGGCCAGTCCAAGCGCGCAGGGGCACGCGACGACAAGTACCGCGATCGCCACCTCGAGCGCTCGGGAGCTGTCGCCGGTGACGAGCAGCCAGCCGGTGAAAGTGAGGAGAGCGATCGCCAGGACGACCGGGACGAAGATCGCGGATACTCGATCGGCCAGCCGTTGAACCGGGGCCTTGGTGGTCTGAGCGTGCTCGACCAGCCGCGTGATCCCGGCCAAGGTGGTCTCCGCGCCAACCCTGGTCGCCCGGACCACCAGCCGCCCGGTCGTGTTGAGCGTGCCCCCGGTGAGTTCGCTGCCCGGGGCCACATCGACGGGCATGGATTCGCCGGTCACCACACTGGCGTCCACGGCACTCTCACCCACCTCGACGAAGCCGTCGGTGGCGACCTTCTCGCCGGGTCGTACGACAAAGCGATCTCCCACGATCAGATCCGTGACGGGCACGCGCACTTCCAGGTCGCGCCCGGAGAGCAGGTCTGGGCGCAGCACAACGACGTCCTTGGCCCCGATACCCAGCAGACTGCGAAGCGCGCCTCGGCTGCGATCGGTCGCGCGCGCCTCCATCCACCGACCGATGAGCAGGAAGGTGGTGACGACAGCAGCGGTCTCGAAGTAGAGGTGGGCGCTGCCCTGGCCCATGTCCATGCCGTCGTCCGAGGCGGCCCCGGACAGGGTGGCATAGGCCGACCAGAGGTATGCAGCCAACACCCCCAGTGAGACCAGGGTGTCCATGGTGGAGGCCAGATGCCGCGCGTTGAGGGCAGCGGCCCGGTGGAAGGGCCAGGCGCCCCAGAGGACCACCGGAGTGGTCAGCGCGAGTTGGATCCAGGCGTTGCCGGGGATGTGGATGCCGGGCACCATCGCCAGGATGACCACCGGTACGGTCAGCACGGCGGCAACAATGGCCCGCTGCTGCAGGGCGGCGGCGGCCTGGTCATGGTGGAGGTTTTCAGAGTCAGCGGGCGCTTGCGGTTGGACCAGGCTGGCTCCGTAGCCAATTCCCTCCACGGTGCCCAATAGGTCCTGCACGGTGACCGGACCGGTGAGCCGGACATGTGCCTTCTCGGTGGCCAGGTTGACGCTGGCTTCGACCCCTTCGAGTCGGTTGAGCTTCTTCTCGATCCGGGCAGAGCAGGAGGCGCAGGTCATCCCGGTGATGTCGAGGTCAACTTCTTGTGGTGCCGCGGTGGTCATGATGATCAACTCCGCACCAAGCGACCGATGGCGGCGCTCACCTCCGCGACCTTCTCGGCCGCAGCGGCGTCGGATTCACGGGCGGCACCGACCACGCAGTGCGCGATGTGCTCATCAAGCAGGCTCAAACTCACGGCTTGGAGCGCTCGGGTCACGGCGCTGACCTGGGTCAGGACGTCGATGCAGTAGGTATCGGACTCGATCATCCGGGCGATGCCGCGCACCTGGCCCTCGATGCGACGCAGCCGACGCAACTGGGCGGCCTTGTCATCGTGGTACCCCGGAAGTGAGTCGCGGGTGCTGTCCTCCGAAGCGATCGTCATGACCTAAGGATACCCCCAGGGGGTATCTCGCGGCTGGGCGAGCCCGGTCAGGCCTCTTTGAGGTGTGCCACGAGTTGCGGCGCGAGGCCGACATAGCTCTGCGGGGTCATGGCGGCCAGCCGCGCCTCAACGTCGGCGGGCAGACCCAGTCCGTGAATGAACTCGACGAGCTCGGGCTGGCCGATCCGCCGTCCGCGAGTGAGCTCCTTCAGGCGCTCGTAGGGCTCCTCCATGCCGGGAACGCCCTGGGCGCCCAGCGCACGCATCGCCGATTGAATGGGCTCTCCCAAGACCTCCCAGTTGGCATCGAGGTCCGCGGCCATGGCCTCGGGTGCGGCATCGAGCCCGGCCAGACCGCGACCCACGTTGTCCATGGCGAGGAGCGAATGACCCAGTGCCACACCGATATTGCGCTGCATTGAGCTATCCGTGAGGTCTCGCTGCAGGCGAGACTGGACAAGGGTGCTGGCGAGCACATCGAGCAGCGCGTTGCTGACCTCCAGGTTGGCCTCGGCATTCTCAAATCGGATGGGGTTGACCTTGTGCGGCATCGTTGACGAGCCGACCGTGCCCTGGCCGCGGACCTGCGCAAAGTAGCCCAGCGAGATATAGGTCCAGATATCGGTGCAGAGGTTGTGCAGAACCCGGTTGAAGCGAGCGATGTCGGCGTAGAGCTCGGCTTGCCAGTCGTGGCTCTCGATCTGCGTGGTCAGAGGGTTCCAGACGAGACCGAGCCCCTCGACGAAGCTCGCACTGATCTGCTGCCAATCCGCATCGGGGACGGCCGCCAGATGAGCGCCATAGGTGCCGGTCGCGCCATTGAGCTTCCCGAGGTAATCGGCAGACTCGATCCGGCGGAGCTGACGGCGCAATCGCCAGGCCAAGACGGCGAGCTCTTTGCCCATCGTCGTCGGTGTGGCGGGCTGCCCGTGGGTGTGCGCCAACAGCGGCACCGATGCCAAATCGGCGGCCAGAGACGCCAGGGCCGCCACCAGGGTGGTTGCCTTGGGCAGCCACACGTCACGGATCGCGCCCTGCACCATCAGCGCGTACGAGAGGTTGTTGATGTCCTCGCTGGTGCAGCAGAAGTGCACCAGTTCGGCCAGACCTTGGTCCGCAGGCTCAGGCGCTATCTCGGCCAGGCGGGCCTTCAGCAGGTACTCGATCGCCTTGACGTCATGCTGGGTTACCCGCTCGGTGGCCGCCAACTCAGCGATCTCGGCGGGGCCGAAGGTGGCGGGGATGGCTCGGAGCCGGGCCTTCTCATCATCGGAGAGGGTGCGTACCCCGGGTACGACCTCATGGTCCGTGAGGTGGATCAGCCATTCGACTTCGACGTGCAGTCGCGCGCAATTGAGCGCCGGCTCGGAGAGGTGGTCGATGAGCGGGGCGACGGTGGGGCGGTAGCGCCCGTCGAGGGCGCCCAGCGCGATGGGCGGATCCGCATCCGCAAGCAGGGCCATGGCTCCATCCTCCCACTCCGGCAGTGGCCAACGTGGCGTCCACGAGTCGCCGTTCGGACTCGGTCCGGTCAGTGGCCGCGCGCTGGCCTCGCTACCATCGTCTCGTGATGGATGAGCCGACACCGAGGCGCTCGGTGGTGCGCGGAGCGGCCTGGGCGACCCCAGTCGTTGTCGCGGCGGTTGCGGCGCCGTGGGCGGCGGCGTCGCCGTGTCCGACCTTCACCGTGGCGGCTCAGTTTGTCAGCTCGACCACCGATCGGATTCTGATCACGAATACCGCGCCCGTGATCATCCCGGCCGGCGTCGCGATCACCTGGACGGTGGAGAATCGCTTCAACGGCGCGAACACGCTGGACCTTCAGGCCTTCAACGGTGTCACGCTCACCAGCGGGCCGGACCCGTTCACCTTCCCGTCGCTGGGCACCCAACAGACCTACACCTTCGTCACGTCGACTGCCCTACCGCAGAACTCGTCGGTGAACTGGGTCTATCGCTGGTCGCGCTTCTTCTACGAGACCACCATCCTGCTGAACTTCTCGGGTGCGGCCCCCTTGAACGGCTGCCCCAACCAGACCTTCTGTGCGTCCATGAACAACGTGACCCCGGGGTCGGTCTGCGCCTGAGGCCGGTTGGTCAGCGGAAGGCCTGCACTCCGGTCAACGCCTGGCCGATCACCAGCGCGTGCATCTCCGCGGTGCCTTCATAGGTCAACACCGACTCCAGGTTGTTGGCATGCCGCATGATCGGAAACTCCCCGCTAATCCCGTTGGCGCCCAAGAGGGTTCGCGAGGTCCGGCAGATCTCGATGGACTTGGTGACATTGTTGTACTTGCCCACCGAAACCTGCTCCGGGCGCAGCCCCACGGAGTCCTTGAGTCGGCCCAGGTGAAGGGCCAGCAGGAGCCCCAGTTGGAGTTCGGTCGACATGTGCGCGAGCTTGGCCTGGGTGAGTTGGAAGGCCGCCAGCGGCTTGCCGAACTGGGTCCGCTCCGTTGTGTAACGCCGGGCCGTCTCCAGCGACGATCGGGCCGCGCCCAGAGCACCCCAGAGGATGCCATATCGAGCCTCGGACAAGCAGGAGAGAGGACCCTTGAGCCCGGTGACCTCCGGGAGGATGGCCTCGGCAGGCAAACGCACCTCGTCGAGCACCAACTCTGAGGTGACCGAGGCGCGCAGCGAGAGTTTGTGGCTGATCTTGGGGGCGCTGAACCCCGGGGTGCTCGTCGGCACCACGAAACCACGAATGCCGCCGTTCTCCTCGCCGGCATTAGCCCAGACCACGGCCACATCGGCGATCGAGCCATTCGTGATCCACATCTTGCGACCGGTCAGCACCCAGTCGGTGCCATCGCGCCGAGCGCGGGTCCGCATCGAGGACGGATCCGAGCCGTGGTCCGGCTCGGTCAGCCCGAAGCAGCCGATCGCCTCACCAGCGGCCATGCGGGGCAACCACTCCTGCTTGTGCTCCTCGGTGCCGAAACGCCAGATCGCGAACATCGCCAGCGAGCCCTGCACCGAGACCAGCGAACGGATCCCGGAGTCCGAGGCCTCCAACTCGACGCAGGCCAGGCCGTAGTCCACGGCGGACATTCCGGCGCAGCCGTAGCCCTCGAGGTGCATGCCCAGCAGCCCGAGGGCACCGAACTCCCGAGCCAACTCGCGGGCAGGCAAGTCACCGGACTCGTACCACTGCACGATGTTCGGCTCGACGACGTCATCGCACACGCGCCGCACGGTGTCGCGGATCGCCTTCTCCTCATCCGTGAGCACCGCATCGAGGTGGACGATGTCAAGCGGTGAAGAAGGCCGAGGGGGCGTGGCGTGTGCGCTCATACTCGCCATCATGGCAGAGCGTCAGTGCCGGGACATGGCCCCCATGACGGCCGCTAGTCCGAGCACGCTTCGCGGGTCGTAGGCCGCCCGCCACAGCCCACCGTGAACCGCGTGATTGGCCTCGTCCTCCCAGGGATGCGCCGCACTGGTCATCGTGGCGGAGAGGTCATGCACGAGCAGAGCCGCCATCAAGGTATTCGCGGTCCCGGGCTCGAAGACCTCCATCCCGAACCGGTGCGCGCCGGCATAGGCCGCCGCGAGAGCCCGATTCTTGACCACGGAGCGAGTCCGAGTGGGCGGGGCCACAGTGAAGGAGACTGGCATGCCGGCCGCCCGAGCAACCGTCGCACGCCAGCGCTGGATGCGCTTGGCCAGAAGGTAATTGGGTCCTTGCTGGAGCACCACGGAGTCATTGATGCCGGGAACCTGACCGGGGACGTAATTGCGGCGCAATAGCCGTCCGCCCGAGAGCGTGCCGAGGGGCCCCCGCAGCACCTTGCTTGTCCGCCGCGAGGCGTATGCCGCCGCTGACGCCGCGACCGCCTCGCCGGGGACCGCGAAGACATCAGTGGGCGTCGCCAGGAACGAGAGCGCGACCTCGCCCGGGGCGCGGGTGGCCCGTAGGGCCTCACCCAGTGCATCCACGGCCGTGGCGACCCGGACGTTCGCGGCTCCATCGGCATACACATAGTTGCCGATGACCAACGGACCTTCGAGTGAGCCGACCCAGGCGGTCGCGCCCGGAAGGTCGTGCACCAGATCGATGCCGGCCCGCTCCGAAAGCGACCCGACCCGATCCTGGACCGGGATCAAGAGCCGACCCGCGGTGCCATCGACTGCGGACAGGACCCGGGACCACGGGTCCGCGCGGGGCAGGTCGACCGCGGCAACCGTGGCTCCCCAGCGCAGGAGCGCGCGTAGTGGCCCCATCTCGGCGGCGGCACCGAGGACGACCACGGTCCGCCCGGCCAGGGAGAGCCACTCCGGGTGATCAATCACCTGCGAGACGGCGACCTCGGCGCTGGGCTCCATGACGCCCGCGTCGACCCAGGCCCGCAGCTGGCCCTTGAGCGCATCCCCGCTCAGGCGCGATCCGCGGAACGGGACTGTCAGCTCCCACTCGGGTTGACCCTGACCCTGGACCGCCTCGGTGGCTGCCGGGCGGACGGTGGTCAGACCCTGCGCCAGGGGGTGATCGCCGTCCGCGTCGACCCAACGCATCCGCTCGTGGACGGAGGTCAGGCCGGCATCAGCGATCTCCAGTGCGGCCTGCGGCGAGACGAGACTGGCCTCGACCAAGCGGTGGAAGTGTGGCAGGTATGCCGCGCGCCAATTCGACTCGCGGGCAGCGGCATTCGCGCCGATGGGATCCACCGGTCGAAGGGCGTCGGCGACAATCGCGCGCCCGACCGCGGTCGTGGAGCGCCGACCGTCGGCCTCGGGGAAGTCGACTCCAGCCACCTGCGTCACCCCCACACCAGCGCGCGGGCGGGGTCAGCCATGATCGCCGCGACATCGGCCAGGAAACGAGATCCCAGCTCACCGTCCACGAGCCGATGGTCAAAGGAGAGCGCGAGCGTGGTGACCCAGCGGGCTTCGATCCGCTCATCCACGCCGCTCCCCAGCACCCACGGTCGCCGGTTGATCGCGCCGAGGGCCATGATCGCGGACTCGCCGGGATTGAGGATCGGTGTGCCGGCGTCCACACCGAAGACCCCGACATTGGTGATGGTCAAGGTGCCTGCGGACATATCGGCGGGCGGGGTCCGCCCTTCGCGGGCCGTAGCGGTCAGCGCGCCGATGGCCTCGGCGAGCTCGTGCAGGGTCAGCTGGTCGGCGTCCTTGATATTGGGCACCACGAGCCCGCGCGGCGTGGCGGCGGCGATCCCCAGGTTGACGTACCGCTTGACCACGATCTCCTGAGCAGACTCATCCCAGGTCGCATTGATCTCGGGATTGCGCCTGACCGCCAGGCAGATGGCTTTGGCGAGGATCAGCAGCGGCGTGACCTTCACATTCCGGAACTCCCGGTCGCCCTTGAGCCGGTCGACGAGGTCCATCGTCGCGGAGACATCGAGGTCCAGCCACTCGGTGACGTGGGGCGCGGTGAAGGCCGAGGCGACCATGGCCTGGGCGGTCATCCTGCGGACGCCCTTGATCGGGATGCGCTCCTCGCGGGGGGCCGTGGCAGCCCCGGCTGTCGGCCGTTCCGAAGCGGTGGGGCTGGCGGCGGTGATGACATCGCGGCGGGTGATCTGTCCTTGGTCGCCGGTGGGCGCCACGGTGGTCAGGTCCACGCCGAGGTCCTTGGCCAGTTTGCGGACCGGGGGCTTGGCTAGGACGTGCGCATGTTCGGTGCTGATGGCATGCGGATGCGCGAGTTCGGCGACCGGACGGACGTCACGCAGCACCTCGGTGGAGTGCCGGGCGACCATCATGGACGGATCACTGCCGGGATCCACCGGGAAGTCGACCTCGGGAATCGAGGCGATCGTCCGCATCAGGTCCTCTTTACGCCGAGGGCGGCGCTTGGCCTCGGTCTGCTTGATGCCGTAGCCGACCAAGACGGCCGTGCGTCCGGTGGACGTCGTGCCGCCGATGAGCCCCTCCTCGGTCCCTGAGTCGGTGGCCGGCTCGCTCGCAGCCGGCGGCTCCTGTTGGGACACGGGCTGTGGTGTGGGATCTGCAGGCACACTCTCGCCGCCCAGCCCATCGTCGATCACGATGATCGCGCTGCCGACCTCGGCAGTGACCCCCTCAGGAACGAGCAGCGCGGCGACCGTGCCGGCATACGGGATGGGCAGTTCGACCAGCGACTTGGCGGTCTCGACCTCGACCACCACATCGTTGACCTTGACGGTGTCGCCGACCGCCACCCGCCAGGTGACGATGTCGGCTTCGGTGAGACCCTCGCCGGGGTCAGGGAGTTTGAACTCTCGCAATGCCATGATCGGGCAGCCTCTCAGTGCGTCATCGAGCGGTCGACAGCGTCGAGCACGCGATCGAGGTCGGGCAGGAACTCCTCCTCGATGCGGGCCGGGGGATAAGGCACGTTGTAGCCACCCACGCGCAGGATCGGGGCCTCGAGGCTGTAGAAGCAGTGTTCCTGCACCTGGGCCGCCAACTCGGCGCCCATCCCCAAGAAGGTCGCGGCCTCGTGGACGATGACGCAGCGACCCGTCTTGGCCACCGAGGCAAAGACGGTCTCGGTATCGATCGGCGAGAGCGAACGCAGGTCCACGACCTCGAGCGACCGGCCCTCCTCCTCGGCGGCCTGGGCCGCCTGCAGGCAGGTACGCACCATCGGGCCGTAACAAAGGATCGTGACGTCGGTGCCTTCCCGGAGCACCTGAGCGCTCCCCAGGTCACCGGCCGGTGCGTCACCGACCTCTCCCTTGTCCCAGTACCGTCGCTTGGGTTCGTAGAAGATCACCGGGTCGTCGCACTCGATGGCCTGCCGAATCATCCAGTGGGCGTCGTGCGGGTTGGAGACGGCCACCACCCGCAGGCCCGCGGTGTGCGCGAAGTAGGCCTCATTCGACTCCGAGTGGTGCTCGACAGCACCAATGCCGCCGCCGAACGGAATACGGACCACGACCGGCACCCGAATGCCGCCGTGCGAGCGGGCGTGCAACTTGGCCAGGGTGGAGACGATGTGGTCGAAGGCCGGGTAGACGAAGCCGTCGAACTGGATCTCCACGACCGGTCGGTACCCGCGGATGGCCAGGCCAATCGCCGTCGCGACGATCCCGGCCTCGGCGAGCGGGGTATCCATCACCCGCTCCTCGCCGAAGTCCTTCTGCAAGCCCTCGGTGACCCGGAAGACGCCGCCGAGTTTGCCGATGTCTTCGCCCATCAGGACGACCTTGGGGTCAGCCTCCATCGCGGCCCGCAGGCCGGTGGTCAGACCCTTGGCCAGGGTGGTCAGCTCGGCCATCTCAGTGACCTCCCTCGAATGAGGCCTGGTATGCCGCAAACTCCTGCCGTTCCCGGGACATCACGGGATGCTCGGCGGCATACACATAGTCGAACATCTCGGTTCCGGGCGGGTCGGGCAGGGCCAGGGTGCGGCTGCGGACGCTGGCACCGAGTTCGTCGGCCTCCGCGTCGATGGCCTCAAAGAACTCCGAGGTGGCGTGTCCCTGACGCTCCAGGTACCGCCGCAGCCGCTGAATGGGATCGCGGTGCTTCCACACCTCGACCTCGGCAGAGACCCGGTACTTCGTGGGGTCATCCGAGGTGGTGTGTGCGCCCATGCGGTAGGTGAAGGCCTCGATGAAGGTGGGGCCCTGGCCGCTGCGAGCGGCTTCGAGAGCCCGCTTGGTCACGGCATAGCAGGCCAAGACGTCATTGCCATCGACTCGGATCCCGGGGAAGCCGAATCCGCGCGCGCGATGCCAGATGGGTGCCCGCGACTGGCGCTCGTTGGGTTCGGAGATGGCCCACTGGTTGTTCTGGCAGAAGAAGACGACGGGCGCGTTGTAGACACCCGCGAAGACCAGCGACTCCGAGACATCACCCTGCGAGGTCGCGCCATCACCGAGGTAGGCAATGACCGCGGTGTCTCGGTGGGGATCGCCGGTGCCAACGTGGCCATCCAATTGCACGCCCATCGCGTAACCCGTGGCGTGCAAGGTCTGGGCGCCGATGATGATCGTGTAGAGGTGGAAGTGGTGCTTCTGGGTATCCCAGACGCCGTGGTTCACCCCGCGGAAGAGCCCGATCAGCTCCAAAGGGTCGACCCCGCGGCACCAAGCCACCCCGTGCTCGCGATACGTGGGGAAGGCGTAATCCTGCGGCGCCATGGCCCGGCCGGAACCCACCTGCGCGGCCTCTTGCCCGAGGAGGCTGACCCAGATGCCCAACTCGCCCTGGCGCTGCAAGGCGGTGGCTTCGGCGTCGACCCGGCGGATCAGGACCAAATCGCGGTAGAACCCACGCAGGTCCTCAACAGAGAGATCGCTCAACAGCGGGTCGAGCTCGGGGCTGGGCACGCGTTCACCCTCGGGGGTGAGGACCTGCAGCATGTGCGGCCCACCCTCTGCCGCGGGCCGGTCCGGGTCAGTGACTGGGTTTGACCCGAAGACCTCGGCTAGAGAACTGCTCAGCTCATCGGTCGTGACATCGCTCAACGTCGGGACTCCTTTGTCCATCTCGTCGGGCCCGGGGTTGCTGGACCCTGTGATGAGATCCGAGCGCACGCCGGGGGTGTGGCGTGCGTCACGGGTGTCCCCTCACGTTAGCGGAGGAATGCCGCGGCGACCTCGATGAGTCGGTCATTGGCTTGCGGCTCAGCCACGGTCGCGCGCACGCCATCATCGCCATACGGCCGTACCGTCAAGCCCGCCTCGGCACAGGCTGCGGCGAACTCGGTCGACCGCTGCCCGAGGGGGAACCAGACGAAGTTGGCCTGAGAGGGAGGCAGCTGCCAGCCGGCCTCGGCCAGGGCTTGCGCCACGCGTTCCCGCTCGGTCACCAGATCCTTGACTCGAAGCTCGAGTTCGTCGACGGCGTCCAGGGAGGCGATTGCGGCTACCTGCGCGAGAGAGTTCACACCAAAGGGGATGGCGGTCTTGCGCAGGGCGAGCGCCACCGGCTCGTGAGCCACGGCATACCCGATCCGCAGGCCAGCCAGGCCGTATGCCTTGGAGAAGGTCCGGAGCACCGCGACATTGGGGCGGTTGCGGTGGACCGCGAGCGTGTCCGGGGCGTCATCGGCGGTGACGAACTCGGTGTAGGCCTCGTCGATGACGACCAAGACATCCTCGGGAACCGCTTCGAGGAAGTCTTCGAGCTCGGCTGCGGTGATCGTCGTGCCGGTGGGGTTGTTGGGGGTGCAGACCACAACCACCCGGGTGCGCTCCGTGATGGCGGCGGCCATGGCCGGGAGATCATGTCGGGCATCCGGCGTAAGTGGCACGTGCACCGGGATGGCGCCGGCCAGGCGCGTGATGATCGGGTAGGCCTCGAACGAGCGCCAGGCGAAAAGCACCTCGTCGCCCTGGTCGCAGGCCGCTTGGATGATCTGGCCGAGGACGCCAACGCTGCCGGGGCCGCAGGCGATCCGCGCGGCCGGGACATCGAGCGCTGCGGCGATCCGCTCAATCAGGGCAGTGACCGCCATATCGGGGTAGCGGTTGATCTCCTGGGCGGCCCGGTCGATGGCCGTCAGCACGCTGGGGAGCGGGGGGTAGGGGTTTTCGTTGGAGGAGATCTTGTAGGCCGCCCGCTCGCCATCGCTGCCGGCCGGTCGCCCGGGGGTGTACGCGGGCAGGGCCGACAAGACGTCTCGCAGTCGCACCATGGTTCGACTGTAACGGTGATCCCGGAGCGCAGCGGCGGTCGTTGCCCGGTCCCCTCGGCCTGCGTATGCGACCATGGGCGAATGAACAACTTCCTGATCCGCGTGGGCGTCAATGCCGTGGCTCTGTGGGTGGCCGCCGCCCTCATCAGCGGGGTCAACCTGGCTGAGGGCAATGCCGAATGGACCGCCAAGGTCGTCACCATCGTGTTGGTCGCCTTGATCTTCGGGCTGGTCAACGCGGTCATCCGGCCGATCGTCAAGCTCTTGTCCCTGCCTGCCCTGATCCTCACGCTCGGGCTGTTCACCTTCATCGTCAATGCGTTCATGCTGCAGATCACCGAGTGGATTTCCGAGCCGCTCGGTCTGTCCTTCTCGATCGACAAGTTCTTCTGGGACGCGGTGATGGCAGCGGTCATCATCACCCTGGTGTCCTGGGTGCTCAGCGTGGTCCTGCCCGAGGACGACTGACCAGATCATGCGCGTGCTCGTGACCGGCGGGGCCGGCTATATCGGTTCGCATACGGTGGTTCAACTGGTGGCCGCAGGGCACGAAGTCGTCGTCGTCGACTCCTTTGTTAACGCCAAGGCCGCCGTGGTGCCGCGGATCGAAGCGCTGACCGGTCAGCCGCTGGAGGTGCACGCCTTCGACCTGTGCGATCGGGACAAGACCGAGGCGCTCTTCGCCTCGCACGAGATCGACGCCGTCATCCACTTCGCCGGGCTCAAGGCCGTGGGGGAGAGCGTCGCGGAGCCGCTGGCGTACTACGCCAATAACATCGACTCGACCTTGTCCCTCGTGCGCGCCATGCAGCGTCATGGCGTACGCACCCTGGTGTTCTCATCCTCGGCGACGGTGTACGGCCCCGAGCCGGAGCTGCCGATGCGCGAGGCCCTGCCCACTTCGGCCACGAATCCGTATGGCTGGACCAAGGTCATGCAAGAGCAAATCTTGCGCGATATCGCCGCTGCCGACGACAGTTGGCGGATCGCCCTGCTGCGCTACTTCAACCCGGTCGGTGCACACGCGTCGGGGACGATGGGCGAGGACCCGCAAGGCATTCCCAACAACCTCCTGCCGTTCATTGCACAGGTAGCGGTCGGGCGGCGGGAGCGCTTGGCGGTCTTCGGCGACGACTATGACACCCCCGATGGCACCTGTCTGCGCGACTACATCCATGTGGAGGACCTCGCCGCCGGCCACGTTGCCGCCTTGCATCGGCTGGCGGCCATTGACACCTCGGTGGCGACCTGGAACCTCGGGACCGGCCAGGGCACCTCGGTGTTGGAGATGCTGGCTGCCTTCTCGCGTGCGGTTGGGCGGGATCTGCCGTACGAGATCGCGCCACGCCGGGCCGGGGATATCGCGATGTCCTTTGCCGACCCCACCCTGGCCGAATCGGAGTTGGGCTGGCGGGCGACGCGCAGCATCGATGACATGTGCGCAGACACCTGGCGCTGGCAGTCGCGCAACCCCAACGGCTACCCAGACCCTTAACCCCGGGCAGGTGAGGTGAGGCTCACCTGCGTGTCGCACTTCACTGACCGTTTGGTCAGGGGCACTTTTGGCCGCTACTAACGTGTACTACGTCCCGTAGTTGACCCCCATGGACTCATTCAGGAGTTCCGGCATGGATGCCCTTGATCTGGCCCGGTGGCAGTTCGCTATCACCACGGTCTACCACTTCCTTTTCGTTCCGATCACGATCGGCATGTCGCTCATCGTCGCGATCTTCCACACCGCGTGGGTGCGTACCCACAACGAGCAGTGGCTGCGCCTGACGAAGTTCTTCGGCAAGCTCTTCATGATCAACTTCGCGCTGGGTCTCGTTACCGGCATCGTTCAGGAGTTCCAGTTCGGTATGAACTGGTCTGACTACTCCCGCTTTGTCGGCGACATCTTCGGCGCCCCGCTCGCCTTCGAGGCGTTGCTCTCCTTCTTCCTCGAGTCGACCTTCCTCGGTGTCTGGATCTTCGGTTGGGGACGCCTCCCCGAGAAGCTGCACGCCGCGACCATCTGGCTGACGCACATCGGCACGGTGATCTCCGCGTACTTCATCCTCGCGGCGAACTCCTTCATGCAGAACCCGGTCGGCTTCACCTTCAACCCCGAGACCGGTCGCGCCGAAATGGCCGACTTCCTCGCCGTGCTGACCAACAAGGTCCAGCTCGTCACCTTCCCCCACGTGATCACGAGCTCCTACATGACCGGTGGCGCCGTGGTACTCGGTGTGGCGCTGTGGATGTGGATGAAGCACGATGGCACCGCTGATGCCCCGATGTATCGCTCAGCCGTCAAGGTCGGTTCGGTCTTCACGGTGATCGCGAGCCTGCTCGTCATCATCACCGGTGACCTCCAGGGCAAGATCATGACCGAGGTCCAACCCATGAAGATGGCCGCCGCGGAGGCGCTGTACACCAGCGAGGACAACGCAGGCTTCTCGATCTTCACCATCGGCTCGCTCGACGGCTCCAAGGAAGTCTTCTCCATCAAGGTGCCCGGCCTGCTCTCCTTCCTCGCGACCGGCGACTTCGGAGCCAAGGTCGAGGGCATCAAGGAGCTCGAGGCCAAGGCGAAGGAACTTCCGGCCAAGGTGGAGGCGCAGTACGGTCCCGAGGTCGCCAAGTTGGCCACCGCGGACTCCTACACGCCGAACATCCCGATGTCCTACTGGTCCTTCCGCCTCATGATGGGCCTCGGCTTCCTGGCCACCCTCTTCGGGATCATGTCCTGGATGGCCGCCCGCAAGGAGAAGGCCCCCAGCGGTCGGCTCTGGCGCCAGATCGCCATCTGGACTCCGCTGCTGCCAGTGATCGCCATCAGCTTCGGCTGGATCTTCACCGAGATCGGTCGCCAGCCGTGGATCGTCAACGGCCTCATGACCACCGCGACTGGTGTCTCCCCGAGCGTGAGCGCCGGTGAGGTCCTCTTCTCGATGATCGTCTACACGCTTGTGTATGCCGTGTTGGCCTTCATCGAGGTCAAGCTCTTCCTCGCCTACGTCCGTCGTGGCGCCGAGCCCTTCGAGGCTCCCGGTGACCCCACGGATGCCAACGAGGATCGTCCCCTCCAGTTCGCCTACTGACCGGCAAGGACTGACCAATCATCATGGAATACACCACTCTTCAACTCGTCTGGTTTGGCCTCATCGGGGTGCTCTGGACCGGATACCTCGTCCTCGAGGGATTCGACTTCGGCGTGGGCATGCTCCTGCCCGCTCTCGGCCCTGGCCGCGATGCCGCCGACACCGAGCGTCGCAAGCGCGTCATGCTCACCACCATCGGCCCCCACTGGGATGGCAACGAGGTCTGGCTGCTCACCGCCGGTGGCGCCACCTTCGCGGCCTTCCCGCACTGGTACGCAACGATGTTCAGCGCGTTCTACCTGCCACTGCTGCTGGTCCTGGTTGCACTCATCGTGCGCAACATGGGCTTGGAGTACCGCGGCAAGCGGGACAACGAGACCTGGCGCAAGCGCTGGGACCTGGCCATCATCGGTGGCTCAGTGCTGGCTCCGCTCCTGGTCGGCGTTGCCCTGACCAATGTCGTGCGCGGCCTTCCGATCGACAAGGACATGGAGTTTGCCGGGAACTTCTTCACCCTGCTCAACCCCATGTCCCTGCTGGGCGGTCTCGTGGTCCTTGGCCTCAGCCTGACCCACGGCGCCTTCTTCCTGGCCCTCAAGACCGACGGTGACATTCGGCGCGACGCTCGCGCCCTTGGCACCAAGGTTGGGCTGGCCACTGCGGTTCTCGCGGTCGTCCTCCTGCTGTGGCTGGGGCTGACCAAGGGCACCACGTGGTCCTGGATTACCACCGTGATCGCGGCCGTGGCGCTGCTCTTCGCCATCTTCATGAACACCAAGGGCAAGGAGGGCCTGGCCTTCATCGGCACGGCAGTCACGATTGCCATGGCCGTGGCCACGTACTTCTTCGCGCTCTTCCCGGACGTCATGCCGTCGACCCTCGCGGGCGGCACCAGCCTGACGATCGCGAACGCGTCGAGCACCGAGCTCACCCTCAAGATCATGACGATTGCGGCGGTGGTCTTCACGCCGATCGTGCTGATCTACACGGCGTGGACCTACTGGGTCTTCCGCAAGCGGCTCACGACCAGGCAGATCCCCGCCCCAGTCCCGGTCGCCTGACAGGTAACGATACGGCTCATGCGGCCCTTCGACCCGCAACTCCTCAGGACGGCGCCGGCAGCTCGACTGCCGGTCGCCGTCCTGGCGGTCGTGGGGGTGTTTCAAGGGGTGGCCACCATTGGGCTCACCTTCGCGCTGACTGCGCTGGTGGTCGCCGTGGTCGAAGGCGGTGACCGATCAGTCCCGCTGAGGTGGCTCCTCGGGGCCTTCGCACTGCGCGCCGTCCTGGGCTGGATTGTCGAGCGCGTGGCTGCCTGGGCGGGAGTTGAAGTCTCGACGGCGCTGCGACGCGCTCTCATCGAACGCTGGCTGGCCTCGCCGGCCGAGGGCCGCCCCGCCCCGGATCGCGCGGTCACCCTGGCCGCTCAAGGCGCGGCCACCATCGAGCCGTATGCCGCTCGCTTCCTGCCGGCCCTGGTCGCGGCCGCTGTGGTCCCGGGCTTGGCGTTGATCACCCTGGCCGTCGTGGACTGGATAAGCGCCCTGATCGTGCTGATCACCCTGCCGCTGCTGCCCTTCTTTGCGGCTCTCATCGGGCGCACCACCCAGGATGAAACCGAGCGGCGCTGGGCGGCATTGTCGGCGCTGGCAGGGCACTTCCTGGATGTCATGCGCGGCCTACCAACGCTGGTGTCCTACGGTCGGGCCGGGCGTCAAGTTGAGGTCATTGGCCAGGTCAGCCAACAGCACCGCGCCGCGACGATGCGTACCTTGCGGTTGGCATTCCTCTCCTCGGCCGCGCTCGAGCTGCTCGCGTCCATCTCGGTGGCCATCGTGGCGGTCACCGTGGGTCTTCGCCTGAGCCACGCCACGATGCCGCTCTCGGCGGGCCTGCTAGCCATCCTGCTGGCGCCCGAGGCCTACTGGCCGATTCGCCGGGTCGGGGCCGAGTACCACGCCGCCGCAGATGGCGCCGAGGCTCTCAGCGGCATCCTGGGCGAGTTGACTGCCGCCCATGCGGCGCCGCAGGTCGCTCGCGCGCCCGGCGTGGCCATGCAAGCGAGAGACCTCAGTTACATCTACCCAGGCTCGAATGCCCCTGTTCTGCAAGGGATTACCTTCGCCGCTCAGCCGGGGCTCACAGCCATCACCGGGGTCTCCGGCGTCGGCAAGTCCACCTTGCTCGAGATCCTGGCGGGCCTTCGGACGCCATCGACCGGTCAGGTCAGGGGCGGCCCGGTTCACCTGGTGACCCAGCGGCCATTCCTGTCGGCCGGTTCCCTGCGCGAGGCGCTTACCCTCGCCGGTCCGGCGACTGATGAGCAGTTGTGGTCGGCACTGCGGGCAGTGGGTCTCGATGGCACCGTTGCCGGGCTCCCACAGTCACTCGCCACCACCATTGGCGACGACGGCTTCGGGCTGTCAGCGGGTCAGCGGGCGCGCCTGGTGCTCGCTCGGGCCACCCTGAGCGCCGCTCCGGTGATCCTGCTTGATGAGCCCACCGCGCACCTGGACGCGGATGCCTCGGCGACCGTGCATGACGTCATTCGGACCCTGGCGGAGCGGCATACGGTCATCGTCGTTACCCACCGTCCGGAACTCATCGAGCTCGCCGATCGGCACGTGCACCTGCTGCCTACCAAGGCTGAGGTGCGCTCATGAATGGCTCTGTGCGCCAGCGCATTATCCTCGGTGGTCTGCTGGGCGGCGCCGCCACAGCGGCCGGCATCGCCCTCACCGCGACCTCGGGCTGGCTCATCGTTCGCGCTGCGGAGCACCCGGTGCTGCTGACCCTGTTCGTGGCCATCGTGGGTGTCCGAACCTTCGGTATGGCGCGCCCCTTCTTCCGGTACCTGGAGCGTGTGGTCTCGCACGACGCTGCGCTCGAGGACCTGGCCGAGCGTCGGACCTCCGTGTATGCCGCCCTCGTGCCGCTCACCCCGGCCCGACTCGGCCGACGGTCGCGGGCCACGGTCCTGACTGCTGTCGTGGACGATCTCACCGATGCGGTCGAGTCCCAGGTGCGGGTGACCGTTCCGGTCCTGTCGAGCATCGTCGCGGGTGCGCTCGCAGTCGTCCTGACAGCACTAATCGCACCCATCTCGGGGCTGATCCTGGCCGGCCTGCTGCTGGCGATCGCCGCCGCCTGCCTGCTCGCCTGGAAGCTGGAGTCGGCCGCTCTCGCAGAGGTCTTGGATGCCCGCGCTGAGGTCCTTAGGGTGAGTGACCTGGTGGCTCGCCAAGCCAGCGAACTGCAGGCCATTGGCGCAGAAGCCACTGCGCTTCGTTGGCTCGACCAGGCCCATGACACCCTGGCAGCCGCTGTCCGCCGGCAGAGTCGCGGCCGTGCCTTGGTGTCGGCGGTGACCCTTGTGGCGACCGGCGTCGCGACGGGCGCCAGCGCGATGCTCGCCCAGCCCGAGGTCATCGGCGGGCCGCTGGCCGCCCTCCTGGTCGTGGTCCCTGTCGCGGTCGGAGACGCCATGGCCCCGCTGGTCGATGCCATGCGAGCGCTGGCGCGGGCGCGCGGCAGCGAGGCGCGCTTGGCGGCCTTACTGGCCCAGGGGCCGGCCGTTCAGGACGCCGCTGATCCGGCCAATACCCTGGCCGAGGGCGGACCCGAGCTCTCGCTGGAGGCGGTGTCGGCCACCTGGACCGGTGAGCGTGCCGACCTGCCGCCCACCACGGCCACGATCCCGATGGGTCACCGACTCGCGGTCGTGGGAGCCAATGGTTCAGGCAAGTCCACCCTGCTGGCCGTCCTTGCTCGCCACCTCGACCCCGCGTCGGGCCGGTATGCCGTCTCGGGCACCGATGTCCGCACATTGGCTCTGGATGAGGTGCGAGATCGGATCGCGCTGGTTGACGATGAGCCGCACATCTTTGCCTCGGGATTGCGGGAGAACCTCATCCTGGCCGCCCCCGATGCCTCCGATGAGGAACTCATCGGCGCCCTGCGGCGAGCTGGCCTCGGGGAGTGGTTCAACAACCTCGAAAACGGCCTGGACACCCGCATCGGTCATGGCGGCCGCGGTCTCTCCGGTGGTGAGCGTGCCCGAGTGGGAGTGGCGCGGGCGATCGCAAGTCATCGATCAGTGCTGATGCTTGATGAGCCGGTCGCCCACCTGGACCATGCCACCGCCGTCAGCGTCATCCACGATCTCCTTGAAGCCAGCCAAGGTCGCTCGGTGGTGATGGTCAGCCACCGACCGGAGGGCCTGGACGAGTTCGACGAAGTTCGCGACTTCACCAGCAATGCCGCAGCAACAGGAGGGAGCTGAAGCATGCCGTTACCGTCATCCGCGCCTCGCCTTGGGGATCTTGAGCGTGCCGTCATGGAGCACCTGTGGGAGACCGTCCCGAGCCATCCCGATGGGGCCACCGTTCGCGAGGTTCTTGAGTGCTTCGCCGGCGAGCGCCAGATCGCCTACACCACGGTCATGACCGTGCTGGACCGGCTGTCCAAGAAGGACCTCGTCCTACGGGAGCGGGACGGTCGAGCCTGGAGATACCGGCCGGCAGATACCCGTGAGGCGCTCACCGCGGCCACCATGCGCCGCACCCTCGACGATATGGATGTGGCAGATCGTCGGACCGCCCTCTTGCACTTCCTCGACGGCGCCACGAACGAGGAGATCGAGGACCTGAAGTCCGCGCTCGCCCAACTCGAGGCGCGGGCGGCGAGCACGGGCGAGGGAGGCGCGGGCAGCCCGAGCGCTCAGGGCCCCGAGCAGCGGCGGTCGGTCAAGTTCCCCCGGCTGCGCCGCTAACCCAGCACTGGGTTGTGGAATCTCCCACGCGCAGGCGATCGGATTTGCGACCATGTATGCCGTGATCCCTGGTGTGCTGCTCCTCCTGGTGATCGCGCTCTCCGGGCCGCTGCCCTGGCTCATGGCTCGCCAGCACATGTTTCGCCGTTCCCCGTTGGCCGCCCTGGTCGCCTGGCAGGCGGTAACGGTGGCCGCGATCATCGCGGCCCTGGCCGCCGCGCCGGCAGCGATCCCCCTGGTCACCTCAGGCGATAGCCCGAATCGGCACCCTGGACTGCTTGCCCTGGTGGGGGCGGTCAGCGGTGGGATGCTCGCGAGCCTGCTGCTCTCCGGGCATCGCGTGGGTCGTCGCTTGCGGATCTTGCGGGCGCGCCATCGGGAATTGGTCGACATCATTGCTCGGCACGACGGGCAGCGAACCCGAGTGCTGGCTCATCCGACGCCCACGGCATACTGCCTGCCCGGTCGGCACGCCCGCGTGGTCATTTCCCAAGGAGTCCTCGACCAACTGCCCGACGAGCAGGTCCAGGCGATCCTCGCGCACGAGGAGGAGCACCTGCGCGCTCGCCACGACCTCCTGGTGGAGTTCTTTACCGTGGTGCACCAGACGGTGCCACCGGTGCTTCGCCGTGAGGAGGCGATGCGCGAGGTGCGTCTGCTCATCGAGGCGCTCGCCGACCGGGCCGCCGTACGGGTTGCTGGTGAACTGCCCACTGCGCGAGCGTTGTTGACGCTCGCAGGATCTGCGACTCCGGAGGCGGCCATGGGGTCCGGCGCCGGTGCGTCGACTCGGCTGGGGCTGCTTGCCGCCGGCAAGCCACATCCGGTGGTCACCGCCATCATGTACGCCTATGCCGCCGCATTGGTGTTGGCGCCGGTGGTGTTGCTCGCGCTGGCGCTGACCAGGGGCTGACTCGGATCAGCTAGATTCGGCGGTCGGCCAGCACCGGGAACGCCTCGCGATATGCCGCGACCTCGCTGAGGTCGACCTCAACGGTGAGCACGCCTTCGTCCGCGTGTGCGAGTTCGCCGAGCACGACCCCGCTCGGCGAGACCACCTGGGAGTGCCCGCCCATCGCGGTGCCGGCATGCTGTCCCGCGGTATTGCACTGGACAACGAAGCTCTGATTCTCGACCGCGCGGGCACGACCAAGCAGCCGCCAGTGCTCGACCCGCGGGGAGGGCCACGCCGCCGGGACCAGGAACATCGTGGCTCCGTGCCCGATTTGCTCCCGATACAACTCGGGGAACCGCAGGTCGTAGCAGGTCGACAAGCCCGCCGTGACCTGATCCCCGCCCGGGGTGTTGGCCACCGCATCGATGTCCACCAGGACGATTTCGGGGCCAGGTTCCATCAGTTCAGGCTCGCCCGCGGAGAAGCCGAAGAGGTGGATCTTGCGATACACGCCCAGCAGTTCACCGTCGGCACCGAAGACGACCGAGGTGTTGGCCAGCGCCTTCCCCTCAGGTCCGCACTCCTGAAGTCGCTCGACGAAAGAGCCAGCATGCAGGGTGCACCCCGCGGCAATCGCCGCATCCCGCATCGTGGCCGCCCACGGACCATCGAGCGGCTCGGCGTTGCTGGCCCAGGCGGCATACCCGAAGCCGGTCGGACCCCAGAGTTCCGGGAGGATGACGAGGTCGGCCGCCTGCTGCGCGGCCACGAGTCCCGCGGCGCGCTCGGTGCGCGCAGCCGGCGATTCTTGGTCGTCATACCCGAGCTGGATGACCGCAATCTTCATGCGTCGGTCCTTTCATCGTGCTCCCGCAGCCGCGCCAGATAGGCGTTGTATGCCGTGAGTTCGGCGTCGCCGTCCCGGTCTGCCTTGCGGTCGAAGCGGGCGGACTCGTTGGCGTCACTCCGAATCCATTGAACCGCAACGATAATCGCCAGGATGAGCGTGGGCACCTCGCCGATCCCCCAGGCGATCTCGCCTGCCGTGTGCTGGTCCTCCATGGGCGAGGGTCCCCACGGCAGGTTGAGCTGGGTGAAGAAGGGCTCCGCGAGCAGGGTGGTGCTGTCGGTGAGCGCTACACCGAAGAAGGCATGGAAGGAGATCGTCGCGAACAGGATCACCAGCAGCATGAGTGGACTCCACCGCTGGACGCCCGGATCGATGCCGATCAGGACCCAGGTGAAGATGTATCCCGTGAGCAGGAAGTGCGCCATCATCAGCAGGTGCCCGGTGTGCGTGGTCAGGGCCAACTCGAAGAGCGGTGTCCAGTAGAACGCCGCCAAGCTGAAGAAGAAGATCGCCGCCGCGACGACCGGATTCGCCAAGACTCGAAGCACCCGTGAGTGGACCAACACCAGGGTGAACTCACGCGGACCCCAGGTCTTGTCCCGGCGGGCTGGCAGGGCGCGCAGGAGCAGGGTGATCGGCGCCCCAGGCACGAGGAATAGCGGCACGATCATGGCCACGGCCATATGCATGATCATGTGCCAGGAGAAGAGCACTCGACCCCAGATTCCGGGCGCCCCGCAGGTCGCGTAGATCCACAATGCCCAACCCAGGATCCAGCTGACCGTGCGGTGTACTGGCCAATCGTCACCGCGGCGCCGCAGCCGAAGGACGCCCGCGGCATACAGCCCGACCGCCACCACGGCTATGGCGATGAAGAGCCACTCGGCACGCCATTGCGTGATCCAGGCACCGGCCGGGGGAGGACCAGGGTCCGGGAAACCGGTGAGCTCGAGAATGCGGGTGGGAGATTCGGGGACGTCCGGCACCGGCGGGGCGCTGCGGGCCAGGGTTGAGGCCAAGCCCGTGGCTGCGCCGAGCAAGACCAGCTCCACGGCGACGAGCCGGGCGAAGAGGCCAGTGTCCTTGGGGGTGCGTTCGAGGGCGCCGATGACTCGGCGGCGGTGGAGTGCGCCGATGGCGCCAAGTGCGGTGAGGGCGAGCGCCTTGAGGACGATCATGGCGCCGTACCCCGAGGAGAAGCCGTCCACGGAGCCCAGGCGAATCCACGCTTGCTGAATACCGCTGATGGCCACCAACGCGAAGGCCCATAGGGCGAGGGTGGAGAAGCGGCGCACCGTCACCGGCAAGTCGCGGCCGAGCTGGCCGCGCATGGCCGCCAGGCCGATGAGCCCGCCGGCCCACACCACAGCACCAAGGAGATGGGCGGCCAGCGCATTGACCGCGTCCTCGTGGCTGGCGGAGCCGGCGGCATGGCCGGTGAGCGCCAGGATCACCACGGCGGTGAGCGCGGCCGTGAGGCACCACGCCATCGCGGAGCGGCCCTTGGCCATGGCGGCACCAAGGGCCGTGGCCAAGGCCAGCAGGGCACTGAGCAGTAGAACGCGGGTGGTCTCCAGCTGCCAGACGAAGGCTAAGAGTTGGGAGAAGAAGTTCTCCGAGGTCAGCGGCAATCCGGCGAGGTCGGCGAAGACCAGGATCAGGCGGACTAGTCCGGTCACGCCCCATACGGTGGCCGTCACCGCGGCCAACCGGGTGGCCGTGATCCGTCGAGTGGTTCGGGTGGTCTCGGGCATGAGGAAGGTGGCCAGGCCCAGCAAACCAATGGTGGCGCACGCGGCGATGGTGGCTACGGTGCCAGCGATCGGCACACCCCAGCGTACGAGTGCGCCTGGATCGGCGATCGCCAAGGGAGCGGCTGCGCCGGTTAGGGCAACTGCCACGACCGTGCAGGCCAGCGCCGCGGCCATCGGGAGGCTGACCGAGTTGTGTGCGGCATTCGAGGTGGTGGCGGTGGTCGGGGACCCGGTCATGCTCCCAGCGTAGGTAACGCGGGCCCTCCGCCCGTCATCGCCCACGGGGAAACCCTGAAATCCCGAGTACTGCGCACTTATAAAGTCGTCAGTTCTGGGGTTTTCGGGGTGACCCCGAAATCCAGACCGTGTGAGATAGTTGGGGGATGCAACCAAATGAGGTGGTTCGCCCACGCCTGGGCCGCGACGCGGTGTCCCTCGGCGATCACCTCATTCGGGTCGTCAAACTGCTCAACGCCCACCGCCACCAGGTCCCCCGACAGCACCCGGGTGTGGACCCTGCGGCATACCCCCTTCTCTTCACCCTCGCGGTTGGCCCGATGAGGATGAGCGAACTTGCCGCCCATATCCACTCCGACATCTCCACGGTGAGCCGCCAGGTGGCCCATTTTGTGGCGCTCGGGCTCATCACCAGGGACCCGGACCCCACGGACGGGCGGGCTCAACAGTTGCATCTGACCGACGAGGCGCTCGCTCTGCTCGTGTCA
>WBZP01001607.1_pt1 | contig 27382 bp, 22 predicted proteins | sample 5204301 | NCBI WGS metagenome assembly WBZP01 (sample SAMN12412401, study PRJNA552823) | activated sludge metagenome | isolation source: activated sludge from nitrification reactor of wastewater treatment plant... | place: USA: Pennsylvania | collected 2017 | reverse complement strand
TGGCACACTTTGTGGGTCTCTTGGCTTGGTAACCGGAGACTCCCCCAAAGGGTCCGTTTGTTCAAGTTCCCCGAGGGGGATCACCCCTCGCCCATCACGCTGCTTGATCAAATACGCGGCAAATGCCATCGAGATTGTTGACCGTGCTCACGGAGACCGCACCGCCGAGGTAGTCGTCAATGTTCCAACCGGTCGATCGGAAGAACCCGCCACTTAGCCGAAATAGATCCACCGCCTCTGCCAAGCCTGCGGAAGCATTTGCGTTGATCTTCTGATCCAACAGCGCAATCGTCGCCGTGTAATCCAAATGCGGTGTGTCGCCATCCACGAAAGAAATCGCGTCAAAATAGGGCTTCAATAGTGTCTTGGAAATCAGCGCATCGTAGATTCCAGACTTGAGAGCGTCGTAGCCCTCGACAAGCAACGCGACTTGCGCAGCTTGCAATGTCATCGTCGTTGCCCCCGAGGCCGCGAAAGAATCAGCGTTAAATACTTCGAGAATATGCAGCTTGCCGAGCATCTCCTGATACGCCAGTGTCTCGCCCGCCAGAGGATCGTTGTTCACATAGTGCTGAATACCTGCGAACTCGTAGTGAACGCCTTGGCTTGGTGCACCTGCCGTACCCGCCCAGGCGGCAACCAACTGGTCGAGTAGGTCGCGTTGGGCATACACAGAGGTTGCTGCCGCGTACTGCGACAGCACCCCCAAGAGTGCGGGAGAGATCGTCGCCGCCTCGGACAAGCTCCTCACTAGACCCATGCCACTCATGCTCGGTAGCGCGGCGGCTTCCGCGCTGAGCGGGATCGCATCGACAAACTCGCTATGCACGCGATCTTCCGCAAGGGCAAGATTAGCGACAGCGCCAGTCGTGCCATTGGTGCGTGTAAAGCTGCCGGTAGCCGTTACTAGGTTGCCGTTGCCCAAATCCTGGGTCGCCGTCGCCATTGCCAAAGAAATGCTTGAGATGCCCACATCCGCCAACGAAAAGATTTCATCAGGCTGGCTGACGCCGTCCTGGTCGATATCCCGCCAGACTTTGAGGTTCTGAAACGCGGCATCCACGACATCGATGCGGCCGTCGCCGTTGCTGTCCGGCTCGGCTAACGCCTGGAAGCCGTCCGCCGCCTTCTGGCCGTTGGCAAGGACGGTATCGACGCCAAACAGTTCGTTGCCGTTGTCGATTGTGCCGTTACCGTTCTTGTCAAGCACCAGCAGGCCATCGTCGCCCTTAACCCAACCGCTGGCGGTCTTGACGCCGTTGCCATCATGATCGAAGACAACGCCGGCGCTGGCAGCGACAGTTTCGATGCCGTCGCCGTCAAGATCGAGAGCCAGCGGGTCGCGGCGGACTGGCGGTCGCCACTGCTGGCCTAGCTTGAAGTTCTCGCCGGCAGCGCGGCACAGCCCCCTTTCAATGCTCGCCCTTTCTCTATACCCCATCGCTTCAAGCCCATCAATTGGTTTGAGCATCTCCGGGGACTGACTAAACGCGGGTGATTGCTGTAGGTTATCAATAAACCCACCCAGGGCACTACTGAGCATTGGAATGGGAAGCCCTTGCAGTACATTCCCGCTTGCCTTACCGAGCAAATTGGCCCAGGCCTCGAAAGCTACGGTTACGGCATGCCTTTGTTCGGGGGTCGGATTTTGAACCTGCGCAAGCGCCAAGCAAGCTTGTTCCAGATCCTGTGTCGATTGCCCTAACCTATACCCGTCGATCCAGACGGTGACCGCCTTGTAGGCTTATTTACCCCAATCTGCCATGATTTCGCCCCTAGATGACACAGGACACCTTCCTCATTGCTTTGCCGCCTGTTCCAAAAACCTGACTGCTTTCGGAACGCCTTGGGCCGCCGCAGCTTTCATCCAATAGACGACCTTGTTGACATCCTTTTCTGTGCCTAACCCTTTCGCATACATGTACCCCACCATGTACTGCGATGGGGCGTGTCCCTTTCTGGCAGCCAATTCAAAAAGGCCTAGCGCTTGCCGATGGTTCATTGGGACACCGTTGCCTTCGAAATACATGTAGGCAGCGTCGTACCTACTGTTCTCGTCGCCTAGCTCAGCAGCAGCGGACAGCAGCGACAACGCCTGCTTGGGATCCCGCGGTACACCATCCCCATCCAAGTACATCCTGCCAAGGCTGTGCATAGCCGGAGCGTAATTTTGACTCGCAGCTTTTTTGAAATAGGCGGCAGCCACCTTTTCGTCTTTTGGCACGCCCCTTCCCTCCAAATACAACGCAGCAAGGTTGTTGCTGGCAACCGCAAACCCACCGTCCGCCGCCTTCTTGAACCATTTTGCAGCCTCTGCTTCGTTCTTGGTGCCGCCCGCCCCGCTTTCGAGCATGTTCGCAAAGTTGTACTGAGCAAGCACGTGTCCATCTTCAGCGGCACGCCCAAACCAATAGAACGCATCCTTCTCACTTACCGGCACACTTTGACCGTTCAAATACATGGTTCCGAGGTTGAATTCGGCATCGGGATTCTTCGCTTTCGCTGCTTCTCCGAATAGCCGAAAGGCTTGCCGCAATTCGTCGGGACTGCCGCGCCTCAGCAAGACCAAGCCTTGACTGACCTTCGCTTCGGCAGTCCTGATGAGAGACGATCCCTTGTCTTGCGATGAAAAGGCTCTTGCCGGTGCATCCGCCCTCGCAAGGTTTGGATTTGCGCCCCATGTCACGATCTCGAAAAAGATGAGCAGTGCGCTCAGCGCAAGTCTCCCGGATATTCCCCAGTAGGGTAAATTGACGATGCCCGCCCCAAATTCAGCCAGACGAGTCGGCATCACGGTCTGTTTCATCTGTCCTTCCTTATCGGAACAATCGCATGGCATTTCACTTCATGCAGAAGAATTGAATAGCCAGCGTCCACTATCACCAATCGCGAGAATATTCTCTCCTGGACACTCACCCGGCGAAGGAACCAGATGCCCGTTGGCGACGATCCATGATTCCCGGTTACCCGTATAGTGCGCATGGCTATCAAACTAGCACCCTTAATACGAGATTTCAACCGGAACCATTCTGTTTTCATACTAAGAAGTTTCCAAATGGCGTAGTCTGATCCTCGCAACCCTTTTTGCAATCAAGACCTTGTCGGGCTCTCCCGAACACGGAAAGATTCTTTGTCGGCAGCCTTCGATTTGCCCGCCAGTCGGTGTCACCGAAACATCATGCCCAGTGGCCGCCTTGCGAGACGCGTGGAAGCCCGCGCCAGGACGCGCCTCATAGATCATCCCGAACCAAGCTCGACCTCGTCGAGATGACCTAGGCCCTGGCTGTTGTCGATGAAATAGACGTGTTCGGCAAGCAGCCGGTACCAGCGAACTTTGACCAGCGCCTCGGCGATCGATGGCGGCATTTCCGCCAACGAGCCGACCAGAGGAAACTTTTCCGCCTAGAGCTGCCGGGCGCGGCTTTCCTCGTCGCCCGCCAGTTGTACGACCCGCCCTTCGAGCCGAATTCCCTTGATCCGGTCCCAGTCGCGACAGTCTTCCTGGATCGTCGCGGCACAGCGCTGATCGGCGGCGAGATTGCGGCAGTGCCGGCTGGTCGGGGCGGACAGGAAGATCAACGAGCCGCCGTCGTTGGCATAGAACACCGCCGCTGCCCAGGGCCCGGCCGCGCCTTGCGTGGCCAGCGTCATCACATGATGGCCGGCGAGAAAGGCCGCCAGGGGCTTTGTCAATGCCATATGCATCGTGGCTCCTTGCCCACGGATCGGTTCACAACGCCGTTATTATGTGGGCGATTGCCGCCGCCGAGGCTGCGCGATCTGACAAAACGCAACAGGAAGCAAACAATGTGCGTACCATTGTCGGCGACTGCCCGGTGGCGGGACGCGGCGGCGGCAGGCATGAAGGCCGGCTCGATTCGAACGCGGAGCCGCCCGTCGATTTCCTGGCCAGGCGTCTGACAAAGGAATGGGCCCATGAAACTGGTAGTTGGGATTTCCGGGGCGAGTGGAGCAATCTACGGCCTCAGGGTGCTCGAAGTGCTGCGCCGGCTCGGTGTCGAAACCCATCTGGTGATGACGGATTCGGCGAAGCGGACCATCGCCTTCGAAACCGGGCGGACCATCGAGGCGGTGCGGGGTCTGGCAAGCCATGTGCATGACATCAACGACATCGGCGCCTGCATCGCGTCGGGCTCGTTCCGGCACGACGGCATGGTGGTCGCCCCCTGCTCGATCAAGACACTGTCGGCGGTGGCGCACTCGTTCGACACCAACCTTCTGATTCGCGCGGCCGATGTCACCTTGAAGGAGCGGCGCAAACTGGTGCTGATGGTGCGTGAGACACCGCTGCACCTGGGTCACCTGCGCCTGATGACCCAAGTCACGGAAATCGGCGCGGTGCTGGTGCCGCCGCTGCCGGCTTTCTACCATCTGCCGAAAACCCTGGATGACATCATCGACCAGTCGGTCAACAAGGCGCTTGATCAGTTCGACCTCGGCGTTGAACTCGACTTGTTCAAGCGCTGGACCGGCGACGAGGAACGCGGGCGCTCCAGGTCATGAACGATTCCCATGCCCGCGATTTCCAGCCGCGCGAACAGCCCTGGCCGTCACGACCCGGGAAATGACCGGCCGAACGCGCGAGGACACGGGCACCCATGCCATCTGGGACATTCACGATCGCCTTGGCCGGCCATCGCCCGCATCGCGCGCAGCGCAAGGGCTTAACGATGGACAACAAATGATTTGACTTCCACCAAATAATTCGCTATCTTGCGGCAGGGTCTTTCGACGATCGTTAGGCGCCTCGGGCGTCGAGTCGATTTGGACTGATCAAGGCAAGACATTGCAGGGGCTGCATGGAGTAGCGACCGGCGGCGGTTCGGTCGATCCAGCGCCGGATTGACATCCGCTCGAAAGGGGAAGAACAGATTGACTGTCCAGACTGTCCAAAGCGTCTCGCTGGCCATTGCAGGTAGCGGCGGCGCGGGAGTTGTTACGGCGGGATCGCTGCTGTTGGAGGCCGCCGCCAAGGCCGGCTGGTATGCCTTGATGAGCCGTTCCTCCGGGCCACAGATACGCGGCGGCGAAGCGGCCGCAATGTTGCGCCTTTCCGTCGAGCCGATCATGTCGCACGACGACAGCTTCCACTTGCTGGTGGCCATCGATTGGGACAATATCGCGCGCTTCTCGGCTGAAATCCCGCTGGTCGCGGACAGCCTGATTATCGGCGACCCGGCCGAAGGCGAGGTACCGGCGGCCTTGCTGGGCGCCAATCCGCGCCAGGCCGGCCTGGCCATGTCGCAAATCGCCGGCAAGATTCCGGAGGGCCGCGCCAACATGGTGGCGCTGGGCGCGATTGCGGCATTGATCGGTCTGCCGGCGCAAGCGATGCAGGCCGTGGTCGAACAAAATCTGAAGCGCAAGGGGCAGGCCGCGATCGACGCCAGCATGGCCGCATTTCACGCCGGTGTCGCCGCTGCGGCGGAACTGCCGGCGATCCCCCGCTTGCCCGCAGTGTCGGCGCTCGCCGAACCGCGCTGGAGCATTACCGGCAATGAAGCCGTCGGGCTGGGCGTGATTCGCGGCGGCGTGCGCTTCGTCGCCGCCTATCCGATCACACCTGCCACGGAGGTCCTCGAATGGCTGGCCCCGTCGCTGGCCAAAGTCGGCGGCATGCTGGTGCAGGCCGAAGACGAACTGGCTTCGATCAACCAGATCATCGGCGCGTCCTACGGCGGCGTGCCGGCGATGACCGCCACTTCGGGCCCGGGCCTGGCGCTGATGATCGAATCACTGGGGCTGGCGGTAGCCGCAGAAGTGCCCGTCGTCGTCGTCGATGTGATGCGCGTCGGTCCCTCGACCGGAATCGCCACCAAATCGGAGCAGAGCGACCTCAACATCGCCGTATACGGGCTGCACGGCGATGCACCGCACATCGTGGTCGCGGCCAACTCGGTCGCCGATTGCCTGTTCACCACCCAGTGGGCCGTGCATCTGGCCGAAGCCATGCAGGCGCCGGCGATTGTTCTCAGTGATCAGGCGATGGGCCAGGCGCGGGCGATCATCCCGCGTCCCGCAGACCTGGCCTTCATCGGTCAGCGCGAAACCGCCAAGGCAGCCGTCGAGGGTGAGCGTTACCTGCGTTATGCGTCGACCGCCTCGGGGGTGTCGCCGATGGCGATTCCGGGTACGCCCGGCCTGACCCATACGGCGGACGGACTGGAGCACAACGAGTCCGGCGCGCCGTCGTCGCAAGCCTCCGACCACCAGGCGCAACTCGACAAGCGCAGCCGAAAGCTGACCCAGTTCGACTACGGCGACTATTGGGCCGAAATCGTCGACAGCGATGCCGGCGCCGGGGAAATGGCGATCCTCACCTGGGGTTCGTCGACCGGGCCTGCGCGCGAAGCGCTGCGTCGCTTCTCGGACGCCGGTGGCAAAGCGCGCCTGATCGCGGTGCGTCTGCTGGCACCGGTGCAAGCGCAAAAAATGGCAGCGGCACTTGCAGGAATCAGCCGTGTCCTGGTGGTCGAACAAACCCACAGCGGCCAGTTCTATCGCATGTTGCGGGCGTTCTACGAGCTGCCGCGCGAAACCGTCTCGTTGCACCAGGCCGGCCCGCTGCCATTCGGTCCAGGCCGGATCCTTGACCAACTCACTGCATGGAGAGCGTGATGGAAGCTGTTGCGCGGAAATACGTCGCGAAGGACTACAAGTCGGACCTGAAGCCCGTCTGGTGTCCCGGCTGCGGCGACTACGCGGTGCTCAATGCGGTGACCCGGGCATTGGCGGAAATGAGCTTGCCGCCGGAACAGGTTGCACTCGTCTCGGGCATCGGCTGTTCGTCGCGGATTCCCGCCTATACGCGCGCCTATGGCTTCCACGGTGTGCATGGCCGGGCGCTGCCGGTGGCGACCGGTCTCAAGCTGGCACGTCCGGATCTGACGGTGATCGTTACCGGTGGCGACGGGGACGGCTTCTCGATCGGCGGCAACCATTTCCTGCACGCCTGCCGGCGCAATGTGGATCTGACCTACATCGTCATGGACAACCAGGTGTATGGCATGACCAAGGGCCAGGCCTCGCCGACCACCGCGCCAGACTGGGAAGGCAGCAAACTGACGCCGGACGGAACCGGGATCAATCCCTTCCAGCCGCTGGTGGTCGGTCTGGCCTCGGGGGCGAATTTCATTTCGCGCGTATCGAGCAGCGACCCGAAAAACATGGCCCGGATCATCGTCGAAGCCATACAGCACCCCGGCTTCTCGCTGGTTCAGGTGCTCAGCCCGTGCGTCACCTTCCGACCGGAGCAGTCGGAATGGCGTGACATCGTGCGCACCGCCGCCGTCGACTTTACGGACGATGCCGCGCGCGCCGCGCGCCGGCTGATGACTGATGACGGGTTCAACGTCGGCAAAGTACTCTACAAGGGCCAGCGCCCGCCCTATCGACCGGAGTTCGAAAAGACAAGGGGGTCCGTCGCCGAGCTGGAAGCGGGGTTTGCGCTATGAACGAGGATGCGAAGAACGGCGCAGGCATCGCCGCCCTGCCCGAGCTTCTGGCGCATGCGCTGGCCATCGAGACCGAAGCCGCCGAACGCTACGGCGAACTCGCGGAACAGATGGAGACCCACCGCAAAGCCGAGGTGGCAAGCATCTTCCGCCGTCTGGAAAGGGCGGAGAAAAAGCATCTGGCCGAGCTCACGGACCTGTGCAAGACAGTGGCACTGCCCCACTACGCGCCGTGGGACTTCAAATGGGACGGCGCCGAAAGCCCGGAGGCCATCGACACGGGCCGGGTGAGCTACCAACTTACGGTCGAAGGGGCCGTTCTGCTGGCCCTCGAACATGAGCGCAAGGCTCTCGACTTCTACGCCGGCATCGCCGACACCGCGCGCGCCGCCGATGTGCGCACCCTGGCGCGGCAGTTCGCCGAGGAAGAACAACAGCATGTGGGCTGGCTCGAAGCCTGGCTGGCCAAGTGCGGCCCGGCCGACGCAGTGGTGCTGGAGGATCCCGATCCGCCGCAGACCCTGGGATGATTTCTTGCCATCCGCGCCCCGCCCGGCAGACCATTTCCGAAATGAACATGAATTGAAGGAAATCAAGAATGGCGCTACTCATCAATGATCTGTGCATTGCCTGCGACGTATGCCTGGCGCCTTGTCCGAACAAGGCGATCTCGGCGGGCGAGGAAATCTTCCACATCAACCCCGAGCTCTGCACGGAATGCGTCGGACACCATGCGGTCTCCCAGTGCGTCAAGGTCTGCCCGGTACGCGCGATCGTGCCCGATCCCGAATATCGCGAAAGCAAGGACCAGTTGCAGGCCAAGTACGAGCGTTTGCAGGCGCAGAAGGCCGCCTGATCGGTCAATCACAAGGAGATCGGGAAATGGGCATCAGAGACAAACTGGAGCGACTCGTCGCCCGCCTGCATGACACGCCGCGGTACAACTCGCAGGGCGCCGTGCTGTTCGTCGATCTCGAACACCGCAAGATGCTGAAAAAGTATCTGCCGCTGGAGGTCCTGCGCAATTTTCTCGGCGGACGCGGCGCCAACATGTGGCTGCTCTACAACCTGGTGGAGGAGGAACGCGAGGCGCTGGATCCGGAGATCCCGCTGATCTTCGGCTCCGGCGTCCTGACCAGCAGCATACCGTCGGCCACGCGCGGCAACATCACCAGCAAGTCACCGGACAGCTACGCGATTCTTGACGCGAATGCCGGCGACTACTTTCCATCATTCCTGCGTTGCCACGGCTACGACCATATTGTGCTTTACGGTCGCGCGGCGGCATGGACCATGCTCAAGATCAGCTACGACACGGCTGAACTGGTCGATGCCGCCTCCTATATCGGCCTGGACAACCTGGACATGGCTGCCGCCATTCAGCGCGATTTCAATTGCGTCGAGCGCGAGGACATGGCTCTGGCCAGAATTACCAGCGCGGGCGAAAACCAGGTTCTCTGCAGCGGCATCATGGGCGGCATCAAGTCGATCTGGGCGCGCGGCGGAGGCGGCGCCAAGATGGGCTCGCTGAGACTCAAGGCGATCATGATTCACGGCGCGCCCAAGGACCTGCAACCCGTCGAACCGATGGCCCGCTACAACAAAGTCATCGGCAAGAAGATCATCTCGACCAGCGTGATCAAGAACGCCCTGAAAATGGTCGGCACGCCGTTCCTGTACAAACCAAGCCGCGTCCTGTGCGCGCTCGGCACCAAGAACAACCAGGCGACGAGTTGGACCGAAGCGCTCGATGCCGACAACTTCGACCCCTATCGCCCCGGCATGGACGGGTGCTATCTCTGCCCGGTGCATTGCCGCAACCAAAACGACATGACGCCGGAGACCCGGGGAGGCTGGGGCGCGTCGGCCCTTACCGGGCTCACCGGCAATGCCAGCTACGACAAGGATCAGGCTGCGGTCGAGCACGGCAAGCAGCGCAGCTACAACGGCGCTCACGGCGACGGCAAGTACGACAGGTACGACAAGGGCGATGGCCCGGAATACGTCACCCTGGGCAAGTTCGGTCCGATGATCGGTATCAGCGAGCCCGAGCAGGTATTGCGCCTGAACAATATTCTCAATGACCTTGGACTGGATTCGGCGTCCACCGGTAGTTCGATCGCCTGGGCCATGGAACTCTACCAGCGCGGCATCATCAGCCAGAAGGAAACCGGCGGCATCGAGCTGTCGTGGGGCAACTATGATGTCGTCGAGAAGCTGCTGTTCATGACGGCGAAGCGCGAAGGCTTCGGCGACACCATCGCCGACTCCGCGCGCGCCGTCGAACGCGGCAAGTACCCGCCCGCGGCGCTCGACTACCGCATGACGGTGAAGGGTTTGTTCCAGTCCGATCCGCACGATTCGCGCATCCTCAAGGCCTTCGCCCTCGGTCTTTCGGTCGCGACACGCGGCATGGACCACCTGCGTAACCGCGTCACGCTGGAGATCAATGCGCGCATCAACGACGATCCAGCGTTCAAGACGGCTTTGTACCAGGGCACCGTATCCGCCGCGCCGAACAGCTACGAGGGCAAGGAGTATGCCGTCCGCAAGTGCGAGAACAACTATGCGGTGGGTGATTCCGTCGGCATGTGCCGGTTCAATACCAAGCTGTTCAATTCCCCGACCCTGCCCGACTTGAACGATTTTGCCACGCAGTTGACCGCGCTGACCGGTCAGATCTTTGCCGAAAGGGAACTGGACGAGATCGGCCGCAATGTCACGGGCATCGAGCGCATGCTGAACTTCCGCTTCGGTCTGCGCGCCAGGGACGACACCCTGCCCAGACGCTGGTTCGAGGAAGCTCTGACCGCCGGCCCCTTCACCGGCGAAAAGATCGATCGGATTGAGTTCGAAGGCATGAAGGAGCGCTTCTACAAGCTCACGGGCCTCAACGCCGAGGGCGCGCCGGCGGCGGAATGGCACGAAATGCTTTCGCGCCTGATCACCGGCTTTGCGGTCCGCGTCGAACTGCCGAAACAGCTGCCCGGCGCGCCGGAGAAAGTCATAATCATCGACGAACCTGTCAATGACGTAGGCCAGCTGCGCGACGCATTGCTGCGCAAGCTTCCCGAGGCAGCCGAAGATTTGAACGACCGGTCATGGAACATTGCGGTCAATGGCAACATGGTGCTGTCAGGAGAAAGGGCAGCTTGCATTTCATCCGGAGATCGGGTTTCCCTGGTGCCCATCATTGCGGGCGGATGATGGAATCGATTCCGTGCAGTCCTTTCCACCTGACTACGCCCATCACCCAATGACATTTTTCGACGAAACGACCGAGACGCTGCCGCGCGATCTGCTGGCTGCGCTGCAACTGAAAAAGCTCCAGGCCATGGCAGCCGAACTATGGGGCAAGAACCGGTTTTACACCCGCAAGTGGCAAGCCGCCGGCGTGCAACCGTCGGACATCGGGTCGCTGGCTGACCTGGCCCGATTGCCGCTGACCCGGAAGAGCGAACTGCTGGAGGATCAGGCTGCCCAAAGGCGCGATTTTCCGTTTGGCAGCAACCTGACCTATCCCCTTGAAGCCTATGTGCGCCTGCACCAGACCTCGGGCACCACCGGCGTGCCGCTGAAGGTCATGGACACCGACGAGTCCTGGGACTGGTGGGGTCGCTGCTGGGGGCATGTGCTGGCCGGCGCCGGCGTCACGCCTGCCGACCGGCTGTTCATGGCCTTTGCCTTCGGTCCTTTCATCGGCTTCTGGGCCGCCGTGGAAGGCGCGCGCAAGGTCGGCGCCATCATGATTCCCGGCGGCGGACGCGATTCCCAGCAACGGCTCGAATTGATGCACGAAGCCGGCGCGACGGTGCTCTGCTGCACACCGACCTACGCGCTGCGGCTGGCAGAGGTAGCGCGCGAAATCGGCTTCGATATCACCACGATTCCGCTAAAGGCCACCGTGCACGCCGGCGAACCGGGCGCCAATGTACCCGCCACCAAGCAACGCATCGAGAGCGCGTGGACCGCCAAGTGTTTCGACCATGCGGGTGCATCGGAAGTCGGCGCGCATTCCTTCGAATGCCAGGTCCAACCCGGCGGAACGCACCTGATCGAGAGCGAATTCATCGCCGAAGTGATCGATCCGTTGAGCGGGGAGGCCGTCGCGCCGGGGGAACGCGGCGAACTGGTGATCACCAACCTCGGACGCTGGGGTTTCCCGGTGATTCGCTATCGCACCGGCGATCTGGTGCGGGTCAATCTCGACCGCTGCGACTGCGGCCGCAGTTTCCTGCGCTTCGAGGGCGGCATCCTCGGCCGGGCCGACGACATGGTGACGGTGCGCGGCGTCAATGTCTTCCCCGCCGCGGTGGAAAACATCATTCGCAAGTTTGCCGAGGTGGACGAGTTCCGTATCACCGTGAACAAGGTCAAGCAAATGGACGAAATGGACATCGAGGTGGAACTGTGCGAAGGCGCCGATCCGCAAGTGGTACACCAGATCGCCATCAAGCTCGATTCAATGCTGGCCTTCCGTCCGCGCGTGCATCATGTCGCGCACAACGCCTTGCCACGCTTCGAGATGAAGGCCAAGCGCTTTCACGTGAACTTCGGGGAATGACCACGACACCTCGGGCCTGACCAGGTCGGCCGGATCGGGCTCAGGCCCTTCGGCTGTTGCAACCGCTCCGCGCTCTCGCCGGCGCGCCTTGCGGCGCATCCGCGCTATGCCCTGGGCCGGTGCGATCCGTGATGGCTTTGCCTGCCCTCGGCAAGCCAGCCGGCGCCGTGATGCGAGGGTTCGATGTGAAGGATGCGATGCGGCGCACCGTCCATCACCACCAGCACGGCTGCCGCGATCGCGGCAATGTCGTCTTGCCCGTCGATGCCGACATCGCTGGGAGCGGCATGGCCGGCCTGCGAAGTTGCCGTTTTCGCCACTATGACGGCGCGTCGTCGCGACCGCCAGCGAAACTTGGCGCCGCGATTGAGCAAGGGGAACAGGGCCAGCACAACGCCGATGCCGCTGATGATCACGAAGCTGAGAAAGAAGTCGATGACACTGATGATCAGCGCACCCTGCAGCGTGTCCGGGACTATCGCGTTCATGACGGCCTCGTAACGGTTCGGCCGCGCGAGCGGGCGCGCGATGAACTGGCCGGACAAGCGTGACACCAACGGTTCGTGCGCCGCATGGTCAGTTCACCCCCAGCAGCGCAAGCAGTATTCCGCCCGAGATGGCGGTGCCGAAGACGCCGGCGAGGTTCGGCCCCATCGCGTGATAAATCAGGAAGTTGTTCGGATTCTCCTGATGCGCGACGATGTGCGAAACGCGCGCCGCGATCGGAACGGAAGCGATTCCGGCCGATCCGATCAGGGGATTGATCTTGGTTTTGAGGAACAGGTTCATGATCTTCGCGGTGACCACACCGGAACCGGTGCCGAAGAGAAAGGCGATCAGACCGAGCACGACGATTTCAAGGGTCTGCACGGAGAGGAACTTGTCCGCCGCCATCGTGGAACCGATGGCGACGGTCAGGATGATGATGATGACGTTCATCAGGCCGCCGGCCGCGGTCTTGGACAGGCGTTCCGTAACCCCGACTTCTTTCAGCAGATTGCCCAGCATCAGCATCGTGATCAGGGGCGCCACCGGCGGAAAGAACAGATTGACGATGATCGCGATCACTACCGGAAAAGCGATCTTCTCCAGCTTGGTCACCTTGCGCACCTGCGCCATGCCGATCTGGCGTTCCGCCTTGGTGGTCAGCAAGCGCATCACCGGCGGCTGAATCATCGGCATCAGCGCCATGTAGGAGTAGGCGGCGACGGATATCGGCCCCAATAGATGAGGTGCCAGCTTGACCGCGACGAAGATCGCCATCGGGCCGTCGGCGCCGCCGATGATCCCGATCGCCCCCGCCTCGCTGAGCGTGAAGCCGAGGACCTTGGCGAGAATCAGCGCGACGAAGATCCCCAGGTGCGCGCCGGCGCCGAGTATGACCAGGCGGGGATTGGCGATCATCGGCCCGAAGTCCGTCATCGCTCCGACTCCGAGAAAGATCAGCGGCGGGATGATGAGCTTTTCGACGCCCATGTAGGCGTAGTGGAACAGCCCACCTTCCTTCACCACGTAGAGCAGTGCGGAAATGGCGGGACCGCCGGGCACGTCGTCCGGAGGACCGGGCACGTTGGCAACGATGCACGAAAACCCGATGCCGACCAGCAGCAGCGGCTCGTAGTGCTTGGCGATCGCCAGGTAGATCATGATGCAGCCGATCGCGATCATGACCACGTTGCCGAAGGAAATGTGCACCGCTCCGGTTTGGTTGACCAGGGCCTGCAGGAAAGTCAGTATCTGCTCGAACACGTGTTGCCTTCCAAGGGTTGCATCCGCATGCGATGGGCCGACTGGCGATGACCACGGCAGGTCACGGCGGGCGAACGCCGGCGCCAGCGTTTGTGTGGCGATCGAGTATAGGTGGCGCGACCCCGCGCGAAACTAGGGTTATCCCTAGTTTTGGCATGCCCCTTGTGCAGCCATGCTAAGGTGCAGCCTTTTCGCAAACCGTGGATGGCGATGTGTTGTTGAAAGGCCCGTTCTTCCTGCGCCAGGCGTGCCGTCGGGGCTTGGCGTGACAGCGCGGTAGATGCTTGCGCGAAAACTTCTGGCGTGGTCGGCGGCCCTGGCCCGCCGCGCTGGCGGCAACCCGGCGGCCGCCTTGGCTGCGGCGTTTGTGCTGGCGGCCCTGGTGGCCGCCCTGGACTACGCAACCGGCTACGAGTTGCGCTTCGCCGTTCTCTACCTGTTTCCCATCGCTGTTGCGACCTGGACCGGCGGGTTGCGCGCAGGGGCGCTGATGGTCGGCATATCCGGACTGTTCTGGCTGGCGAGCTTTCGCTCCACGCACCGCTATTCCGGCGAGATATTCTTCTACTGGGAAGGCGTGGTCATGGTGGCCGTGTACATCACCTTTGTACTGTTGCTGACGCGCCTTCGTGTCGCGCTGACCCGGGCGGATGAGCGCTTCGTGCGGGTACTGGATGAGTTGCATTCCGCCGTTTATGTCACCGACCAGGACAGCGACAGAATCCTCTACGCCAACCAGAGCCTGTCGCGCCTGATTGAAGCCGACCCTCGCACGCTTGGCGCGGCGGCGCTGCACGAGCGCTTTGCTCTCGGCGGTTCTGCTGTTGACGCTACACAGCACGGGCGCGACGAATCTCCTGCAACGGGATTCGTCACGCGCGAAGTGCGCGCACGGCGCGGCGGCCGCTGGTATCTGGTGCAAGTCGGACCGATTCCCTGGAAATCCGGTCGAACGGTCAGCCTTCAGGTAATCACCGACATATCCGAACAAAAGCACGCACAAGCGCTGAAGCGGCAGCACCAGGACATTCTCCACCAGACCGCCCGTGTCACCGCACTCGCCGAAATTGCCTCGTCGCTGGCCCACGAAGTCAATCAGCCCCTGATGGCTATCGCGAGCTACAACGACGCCTGCCTGCGAGTGTTGGGCGCGACCCATTTCGACAAGAACGAACTCGTCACTGCCCTGCAGCGCTGCCGCGAACAGGCTCTACGGGCGGGCAGGATCATCGGTCGCGTGCGCGACTTCATTCGCAGCAGGCGGCCGACGCCGGGCCGCTGCGATGTCAACGCGCTGGTCCGGGAATCCCTGGAACTGCTTGAGGCTCAACTGGAAGACCAGGCGGTGACGACCGATGTGTCGCTGCCCGGCGACCTGCCGATGACCCACGCCGATCAAACTCTCCTCGTTCAGGTGATTGTCAATCTGGTACAGAACGCGATCGATGCGATGGACGAGTGCGCGCCAGCCGACCGCCGGCTGTCCCTGTCGACAGCATCGACCACGGACGGGGAGATCGTCGTGTCGGTTTCCGACCGCGGCGCGGGCATTCCGGAAACCATAGCGGATCAGCTCTTCACGCCCTTGATCACCACAAAGTCCAAAGGCCTCGGCCTCGGACTGTCGATCTGCCGCTCGGTGGTTGAAGCGCACGGGGGCCGCATCTGGCACAGCGCAAACCCGCAGGGCGGTTGCAGCTTCCACTTCACCCTGCCGGCGGAGAACGTTTGATGTCTCCCCGGGAGATCGAGCACAGGGTGTTCGTGGTGGACGACGACGCGGCCGTCCGCGACGCCGTGGGAATGCTGCTGCGGGCAGCCGGCATGACAGTCGAGACCTTCCGTTCCGCCTCATCCTTTTTGAAGGCATATCGCCCGCAAGGCGCCGGCTGCCTGGTTCTGGACATACGCATGGCCGGCATGACCGGGCTGGACCTGCAGGACGAATTGCACAAACGCAGGATTTCCATCCCGATCGTGTTTCTCACCGGGCACGGAGACGTTCCGATGGCGGTGCGCGCGCTGAAGAAGGGCGCCGTGGATTTCATCGAAAAGCCCCATGAAGAGGAAAGGCTGGTCCTCGCCGTGCTCAACGCGCTGCGCATCGAGGCGGACCGACTGAAGCATTCGACCCGGCATGACGATACCTCGGTTAACCTGGCGACCCGACTTGCTACGCTTTCCGACCGGGAACGCGAGGTGCTCGACAGCATCCTGGATGGCAAGGCGACACGGCAGATTTCCGACGAGCTGCGCATCAGCGTCAAGACAGTGGAATTTCACCGGGCCCGCGTGAGGGAGAAGCTTGGCGTCGGCTCCATGGCCCAGTTGTTCCGGCTCTTTATCCCCTCCGAAGGGGACGCATGAGGTGGGCAGGGGCCGCGCGCCGGACTCGAAGGGCACGCGGGGCGCAATAGCGCTGCCCTTCCAACTATTTTGATTCCATCTATAATCCCCGCAACAAATAATGGGTGATGCCAACCACTGGACGTTGCCGCGAAATCCGCGATGAGAGGAGACGCAGGTTTGCTAGACAAATCAGGCTTGGCGCCGCGGCATCTGCCTGGCATCACTGGAATCGGTCTGCATAACCACCGGTTGCCGGCGACCACCAGATGTCTCGCTTTCTCCGGCCGCCTCATGCACCCATCCGACTGTACGCAATGACGGCACCCAAGCATTCCTCAGGCCCGGCTGAGCCGCGATTCGATTTCGGCGTCCTGCCCGACCTGATCGGCTACCAGTTGCGCATGGCGCAAATCGCCCTGTTCCGCGATTTCGCCCAGGGCCCCGGAGGAGAAGACGTCACCCCGGGCCTGTTTGGCGTCCTGGTGATCATCGAGGCCAACCCGGACCTGAAGCAAAGCGAGCTGGCCCGCGCCACACATCTCGATCGCTCGACGGTGGTCACCGTGATCGACAATCTCGAGCGCCGCGGGCTGGTCCAGAGGCGCGCCGCGCCCAACGATCGGCGCTCCAATGCCATTCGCCTGACCGCGGCGGGCGCCACGCTGCTGCGCAAACTGAAACGCCAGGTCAATCAGCACGAAGAGCGCTTGCTGCGGAATTTCACCGCCGCCGAACGCGAAACCTTGTCGCGGCTGCTGCGCAAGGTTTTTCCCGAACACCGCTGAATTCGAGCGCCAGTCGTTTCGTCCCGGCCCACGGCCCGCCGCATTGCCGCCAATATTGATGGACATCCAACAATCAGTGTGCTAGATTAATACCATTGCCGAATGGCTGTAGTGGAGGACAGGCGATGAGCATCCGAAGCAAGGTCGATTTGCTGTGCGCACGAATGTTCGATGCCCCGCAGTATCCGAATCAGGGCGCGGTGCTGTTTGCAGACCTCGAACGACGCGCAACCATCACCAAGTACCTTCCGGTCGAGGTCATGCGCGCCTTCCTCGGCGGCCGCGGCGCCAACATGGTCCTGCTCTACAACCTGCTGCAGGAGGACCGCGACGCCCTCGATCCGGAGGTTCCGCTGATCTTCGGCGCCGGCACGCTGACCGGCGACATGCCCTCGGCGACGCGGGGCAACTTCACCAGCCGTTCGCCGGACAGCTATGCGATCCTCGATGCCAGCGCCGGCGACTATTTTCCGGCATTCACCAAGCGCCTCGGTTATGACCATATCGTCCTGTACGGCCGCGCCGCGCAATGGACGCTGCTGAAGCTCGCGCGCGACTCGATCGAGTTCCTCGACGCCACACCCTACGTCGGGCTCGACAATCTCGATACGCTGGCCGCCATCGAGCGCGACTTTCAATGCACCGAGCGCAAGGACATGGCGCTGGCCCGCATCACCAGCGCCGGCGAGAATCTGGTCCTGTGCAGCGGCATCATGGGCGGCATCAAGTCGATCTGGGCGCGTGGCGGCGGCGGCGCCAAAATGGGTTCGCTGCGCCTGAAGGGCATCATGATCCACGGCAAGCCGGCCGAAGCCACGATGCAGAAGGAGCTCAAGGAGCACAACAAGGTCGTCGGCCGCAAGATCACCTCGACCTCGGTGATCAAGAATGCCTTGAAGCAGGTGGGTACGCCCTTTCTCTACAAGCCGTCACGCGTGCTGGGCGCGCTGGGCACGCTGAACAACCAGAGCACCGCCTGGCACGAATCGCTCGATGCCGACAATTTTGATCCCTATCGGCCGGGCATGGACGGCTGCTTCAAGTGCCCGGTGCATTGCCGCAACCAGAACGACATGACGCCGGAGGGCAAGGGCGGCTGGGGTTCCGCCGCGCTCAAGGGACTCACCGGCAACGCCAGCTATGACAAGCGCCAGGCCGACATCGAGCACCAGAAGCAACGAAGCTACAAGGGCATCAAGGGCGACGGCCACTTCGACAAGTACGACAAGGGCGACGGACCCGAGTACGTCACGGTGGGCAAGTTCGGCCCCATGATCGGCCTGCGCGAGCCGGAACATGTGCTGCGCCTGAACAACATCCTCAATGACCTTGGCCTCGATTCGGCCTCCACCGGCAGCGCCATTGCCTGGGCCATGGAACTGTGGCAGCGCGGCATCATCGACGCCGGCCACACCGGCGGGCTCGATCTTTCCTGGGGCAACTACGAGGTAATCGAGAAGCTGCTGTTCATGACCGCCCGGCGCGAGGGCTTCGGCGACACCATCGCCGATTCGGCGCGCGCCGTCGAACGCGGCAAATATCCGCCGGCCGCGCTCGAATACCGGATGGCCGTCAAAGGGCTGTTCCAGTCCGATCCGCACGATGCGCGCATCCTCAAGGCCTTCGCCCTCGGACTCTCGGTGGCCACGCGCGGCATGGATCATCTGCGCAACCGCGTCACGCTGGAAATCAACGCCCGCATCAATGACGATGCCGCGTTCAAGAGCCAACTCTATGGCGGCGAAGTCGCACCGCAGCCGAACAGCTATGAGGGCAAGGAAATCGCCGTGCGTCGCTGCGAAAACACCTTTGCCGTCGGCGACTCGATCGGCATGTGCCGCTTCAACACCAAGCTGTTCAACTCGCCGACGCTTCCCGACTGCGGCGATTTCGCGATCCAGGTCGGCACCAAGACCGGGCACCCGGTCAGCGCCGAAGAACTCGACGAGATCGGGCGCAACATCACGGGCCTCGAACACCTGTTGAACTTCCGTCTCGGACTGCGCGCCTGCGACGACACCCTTCCCGCGCGCTGGTTCGATGAAGGCATCGACAGCGGCCCGTTCAAAGGCGAGAAGATCGACCGCCAGCAGTTTGAAGACATGAAGACCCGCTTCTACGAACTGACCGGCTTCAACACCGAGGGTGTGCCGCGTGCCGACTGGCACCAGCAGTTGGCGCTGGCAACCACCGGATTTGCGCTGCACGTCGAACTGCCGAGGCCCTTGCCGGGGGCGCCGGACAAGTCCATCGTCATCGACGAGCCGGTAGCCAATGTCAGCGAGCTGCGCGGTGCGCTAAGGCGCCGCCTGCCGGAAGCGCGCGCGGCGCTGGACGATCCGTCGTGGAATGTCACGGTCAACGGCGAAATGCTCCTGCACGGCGAAGCCGGCAAGCTGCTGCACAGCGGCGATCGCGTGCAACTGGTGCCGATCATTGCCGGAGGCTGACACCTTGATGGCGGATGGCGCATGAGACAGATCGATTTCTATCTGGACTTCATTTCTCCCTACGCCTATCTGGCCTTCGAGAAACTCCCCGAAGCGCTCGTCGGGCTGGACGTCACGACAAGCTACAAGCCGGTGCTGTTCGCCGCCTTGCTCAAGCACCACGGCCAGTTGGGGCCCGCCGAAATCGACGGCAAGCGCGACTGGACCTTTCGCCAGGTGCAATGGCTGGCGCGCACCAGCGGCGTCGAACTGCAACTTCCCGCCGCGCATCCCTTCAATCCCCTGCCCTTGTCGCGCCTGGCGGTGGCAGCGCGAACCGGGGACAGCGGCGATCGTGCGGTCTGCGCGGCGGTGTTCGATCACATCTGGCGCGGCGGCCGGGATGCGACGGACCCCGATCGCCTGGCGGCGTTACGCACGCAGGTGGCACCAATTCGCGATCCAGACGGCGATTCGGTCAAGGCCGAGTTCCGATCAAACACCGAAGAGGCCATCGCACGTGGCGTGTTCGGCGTTCCGACATTTGTCGTCGACGACAGGCTGTTCTGGGGCTTCGATTCGCTGCCGATGCTGCGTGCCTACCTCGGCGCGGACCCCTGGTTCGCGGGCGACGCCTGGGATGCGGCGACGCGGGTTCGGGTCGGCGTCAGGCGCGGCAACCGCGCCTGACCGGCGATTGGCATCAACGCGGAACAGCGCCGCAAAACCCCTTCCGACGCGGAGATCGCAGAGACGCAGAGGGCGCGGAGGAAAGGCAAATGGTTTGGGCGGCGCTGTTTGACAGCCAACCTTTGGATCACTCGAGCCCGAACTGACAGCTCCAGGCCGCCCCGCCCAGCGTCAATCGCAAGCTGCCGCATGCTGGATCGAACTGTTGCAGCGTGACGCTCAGGTGCATGTCGCCGGCAAGTACGATGAGCGCCCCGGCCACCGCGCCGAGCCCGAAGGCGTCGCTGTCGGGCGCAAGCCGGCACTGCACTTCGAGGCCGGCTGTCGGCAATGTGCCGTCCATGTTGACCGGCTCCAACGACAAGCCGGCGGCGAGCGCGGCGGGCAGGCGCCGTTGCAGCTCGCTCCGGAGCTTCTCAAGAGCGTCTAGCGGGGCGCCGCGCGCGAAATGGGGGAAACCATCGACCCGGCACGCCGCGCGCCGGCGCGTGCCCTCCCGCGCCAGCAAGGCTTCCGCCAATCCTGCAATGCCCTCGCCGGTCAAGGCGCTGACCGAATGAATCGCCGGCGTGCCGCGCCAGAGCGGGGCCGCCGCCTGCAGGGCGAGGCGCGCCGCGGCCGCTCCTGCCAGGTCGCTCTTGGTAACCACCAGGACGTCCGCGAGTTCGAGAATCCCGGCCTTTACCGCCTGCATCTCGTCGCCGAGACCCGGCGGAAATGCCAACAGGATCGAATCGGCCAGACCGGCGATGTCGATTTCGGACTGGCCGGTGCCCACGGTTTCGACCAGCACCAGGTCGAAGCCCGCCGCGTCCAGCAGGTCGACCATCGGTCGGGCGGCAGCCGTCAGACCGCCGAGGCGACCGCGGGTGGCCGTCGAGCGGACGAAGCCGCGCCCCCCGGCGCTCGCTTCGCCGATGCGAAAGCGGTCGCCAAGCAAGGCCCCGCCTGACACCGGACTCGACGGATCGACGGCCAGCACCGCCACGCTGCGCCCCGACTCCAGAAACTGCCGCAGTATCACGCCGACCAGCGTCGACTTGCCGGCCCCCGGCGGACCGGTGATCCCGATTACATGGGCGCGGCCCAGGCGTTGCGTCAGGCGGGCCAAGAGCTCGACGGCGGCGGCCGGATCGCGCTCGGCGAGGGACAGCGCCCGCGCCAGCGCGGGACGCTCGCCGGCCGCCACACCCTTTGCCAGATCATCCAGCGTATGCCTCATGCGTGGCCACCGGCTCCTATTGACACTCGTCAGTCGCGACGTATACAGTATCCAGTATTCCATGATGCGAGCGCAAGAGCGCACCTGATCCGGCCATGAACTCGTCCATCACGCCCCTTGACCGGCCGGCAGGCTTGGCCGACCGGGTCTATCACCAGTTGCGCGACAACATCGGCAACCACCGGATTCGTCCCGGCGAGCGCCTGCAGGAAGTCAGCCTGGCGGCGCAGCTCGGTGTTTCGCGCACGCCCGTGCGCGAAGCTCTGGCGCGTCTCGAAAGCGAAGGCATGATCAGTGTCGAGGGACGCGGCTTCGTGGTTCCCGAGCTGACCGACAGGGATATCGAGGAGATCTATCAGCTGCGCTTCCTGCTGGAACCCGTGGCCGTCGCCGGCGCCGTCGGCGCCATCCGCCGCGCCGCCGAACTGGCGACCCTGACAGCCGCGATCGAAGCCGCGGCGGCGGCCGAGAAGAACGACGACTTCCACGCCTTTCTGGAAGCCAACAGTCGCTTCCACAACGCCTGGCGCGCGCTGATCCCCAACCGGCGGATGTCCAAGCTCCTGGATCAATACGTCGGCCACGTGCGCTTCCTGCGCGTGCTGACCTTGAGCGATCCCGGTGCCCGAAAGGCGGCGCTGAGCGGCATGAAGAACATTTACACGGCATTTCGCAAACGCGACGCGACGGCCGCCGCCGCGGCGATGCACAAGCATCTAGAGGCGGCCAAGCGCTTCCTGATCGAAACCATCGAGCAGATCGACAACGAAGCGCAAGATGCCGGAGCCGAAGCCGCTGCACCGCGCAGGATGGAGAAGGCGACATGAATTTCAAAGCGGAAATCCCTTACGGCGCCTACTGGAGCACGCCTTTTGCCCGCTGGCAGGGCAGCCTGGCCAACCTGCACAGCATCGAGTTCGCCGCCCATGTCGCCAAACTCGAACTGGGCAAACGCGGGATCGACCCGAAAAGTTTCGACTACGGCGTGCTGGGCTTCTCGGTGCCACAGAGGCATTCCTTCTACGGCATGCCATGGCTCGCCGGGATGATCGGCGCGACGCAGGCCGGCGGCCCGACGCTGATGCAGGCTTGCGCCACCGGCGTGCGCACGCTGCTTGCCGCGGTCCAGGAAATCGAAAGCGGCATGGCCGGCACCGTGCTGGCGATCAATTGCGATCGCACTTCGAACGGACCGCACCTCTACTACCCCAATCCGCGTGGGCCCGGCGGCACCGGAGTGGCGGAGGACTGGGTGATGGACAATTTCGGCTGCGATCCGCTGGGCGGCCACGCGATGCTGCAAACGGCCGAGAACGTCGCCGCCAAGCACGGCATCGGCACCGCGCAGCAGCACGAACTGGTGCTGCGCCGCGAAGAACAGTACCGCCAGGCGCTGGCCGACGACTCGGCCTTCCTCAAGCGCTTCATGACGCTGCCCTTCGCGGTGCCCGCGCCGAACTTCAAGAAAACGGCGAGCGTGATGGCCGGCGATGAGGGCATCTCCGAATCGACGCCGCAAGGCCTGGCGCAACTGAAACCGGTGATGCCCGGCGGCACCGTAAGCTTTGGCGGCCAGACCCATCCGGCCGATGGCAACGCGGCGATCATCGTTACCACGCGCGAGAAGGCCCGCGAACTGTCATCCAACCCGAAGATCGCGGTGCGCCTGCATGGCTTCGGCCTGGCCCGCGTGGCCCTGGCCTACATGCCCGAAGCCATGGTGCCGGCCGCGCAACGCGCGCTCGACCAGGCCGGCCGCAGCCTTGCACAAATGACGGCGATCAAGACCCACAACCCGTTCGCCGTGAATGACCTGTTTTTTGCCGCACAAACCGGCGCCGACCTGAAGGCGATGAACAACTATGGCAGCTCGCTGGTGTGGGGGCACCCGCAGGCGCCGATGGGCACGCGCGCCATCATTGAACTGATCGAGGAGCTGGCCCTGAAGGGCGGCGGCTTCGGCCTGTTCACCGGTTGCGCCGCCGGCGACACCGCGATGTCGGTGGTGCTGGAAGTCTGCGACGCGTAATGGACCGGCGCGGCCCAAGCGCATGAACCTGTCCGACTGGATCGAGCGCCACGCCGGGCTTAGCCCCGGCAAGACCGCCATTGGCTTTCCGGGACGCAACGTCTCGTACGCGGAACTCGCGGCGCAGGTCGACGGCGTCGCGGCGGCCCTCGCGGCGTGCGGCGTGCGGCGCGGCCGCTGCGTCGCCTTTCTCGGTTTCAACAGCCCGGAGATGCTTGCCCTGCTGTTTGCCTGCGCGCGGCTCGGAGCGCTGTTCATGCCGCTCAACTGGCGTCTGGCGGCGCCCGAACACCGGCAAATGCTCGACGACTGCCCGCCCTCGCTGCTGTTCGTGGAAGAACCGTTTGTCGCCCAGACCGACGCCTTGCGCGCCGGACTGGTTGGCGTGACGCCGGTCAGTTTCGGCCCCGCCCTCGCGGGCTGGCTGCCATGGGAGGAATTCTGTCGCCGCGCCGTGGGCCCCGCCCCGCGCGATTCGCAAGTCGGACCGGACACGCCACTGTTGATCTGCTACACCTCCGGGTCCACCGGCAAGCCCAAGGGCGTGTTGCTGACCCAGCGCGCGCTGAGCTGTAACGCCGCCAACAGCGCCGACATGCACGAGTTGCGCGCCGATGACATCATCCTCACCACGCTGCCTTTGTTCCACGTCGGCGGGCTCAACAACCAGACCACGCCGGCGCTGCAGGCCGGCTGCAGTGTGGTGCTGCATCCGAAGTTCGAGGCCGACGCCACGTTCGACGCCATCGAACGCGAAGGCATCACGCTGACCGTACTGGTGCCGGCGCAGCTCGACATGATGATGGCGCACAGCCGCTGGGCCGCCGCCGATTTCTCGCGCCTGCGCATGATCACCACCGGCTCGACGATCGTGCCGCAGCACATCATTCGCGCAGTGCACGAGAAAGGCGTTCCGCTGGTGCAGGTCTATGGCGCCACCGAAACCTGCCCGATCGCCGCCTGCCTCAAGGCAGCGGACGCGCGACGCAAGGCCGGCTCGACCGGCAAGGCGGCACGGCACTGCGAACTGCGGATCGTCGACAGCGCCGGCGCCGACGTCGCCGACGGCGTCTCGGGCGAAATCCTGGTGCGCGGCGAGAATGTCATGACGGGCTACTGGAATGCGCCGCAGGCGACAGCCGCGGCCTTGATCGACGGCTGGTTTCACAGCGGCGACATGGGCCACCGCGACGGGGAAGGCTACCTTTACGTGGATGGCCGCAGCAAGGAAATGATCATCTCGGGCGGGGAGAACATCTATCCGGCCGAGATTGAAAACCTGTTGATCGAATCCCCGGACATCGCCGAAGCGTCGGTGGTGGGCCGGCCCGACGAGCGCTGGGGTGAAACCGTCGTCGCCGTCGTCGTGCCGCGCGGCGACCGCCCGCTGAGCGGCGAGCGGGTGCTGCAATTGCTGGAAGGCCGCATCGCCCGCTACAAGCACCCCAAGGAAGTGCTGCTGGTCGGCGAGTTGCCGAAGACCGCGCTGGGCAAGGTACGCAAGGAAGACGTGCGCCGCATGGTGGCGCGCGCCGGAACGCCCAAGTCGCCGACGGACCAAGCGTGATGCGGACACTCCCATGGCACTGAAAATCGGAATCGACGTCGGCGGCACTTTCACCGATTTCGTGCTCACCCGCGACGACGCCGAACCGGCGATCTTCAAGACGCTGTCGACCCCGGCCGACCCGTCGATCGCGGTGGTCCAGGGCCTCGCCGAGATCGCCGCCGGCATGCAGCCGGCACTGACGCTGGAAGCCTTTGCGGCGGGCATTGACACCATCGTGCATGGCACCACGGTGACCACCAACGCGACGCTGACCGGCACCGGCGCCAAGTGCGCGCTACTGACCACCGAGGGTGTGCGCGATGCGCTGGAAATGCGCCGCGGGATCCGCGAGGAGCAATACAACAACCGCTATACCAACGTCAAGCCGCTGGTGCCGCGCTATCTGCGCGCCGGCATTCGCGGTCGCCTCGACCGCAACGGCGTGGAAACGGCGCCGCTCGACCTGGCCCAGATCAGGCAGGCCGTCGACCTGTTCAAGCGGGAAGCCGTGCAGGCGGTCTCGATCTGCTTCATGAATTCCTTTGCCAACCCGGCGCACGAACGGGCGGCGGCGGAGCTGGTGAGGCGGGAAATGCCCGACGCCTATCTGTCGGTGTCCACCGACCTGCTGCCCTCGATCCGCTTCTACGAGCGGGTCAGCACCACGGCGCTGAACTCCTATGTCGGCCCCAAGCTCAATCATTACCTCGACCAGCTCGTCGGCCGCCTCAAGGGCATCGGTTTCAAGGGGCTGCTGCTGATCATGCAGTCCAACGGCGGCGTCATCACGCCGCAACTGGCGCGCGAAAAGGCGGCGCTGACCCTGCTTTCCGGCCCCGCCGGGGGGCCGGGCGCCGGGCTGTTCTACCTGCGCCCGCACGGCCAGAACAAGTGCATTACCACGGACATGGGCGGCACCAGCTTCGAGGCCTCGGTCGCGGTCGATGCGCCGATGATCAAAAACGATGGGGAGATCGCCCGCCACAAGATCGCGCTGCCGATGCTCGACATCCATACCATCGGCGCCGGTGGCGGCTCGATCGGCTGGCTCGACGAGGGCGGCATGCTGCGCATGGGTCCGCAAAGCGCCGGTGCCGATCCCGGCCCGGCCTGCTATGGCAAGGGCGGCAGGCTGCCCGCCACCACCGACGCCAACGTGGTGCTCGGTTACCTCGACCCCGGCTTCTTCGCCGGCGGCAAGATGACGCTCGACGCGGCCGCCGCGCGTGCCGCGATCGAGGAACACATCGCCAGACCGATGGGCCTTTCAGTCGAGCAAGCCGCGGCCGGCATGTACCGCGTCGCCTGCAACAACATGGCCCAGGGCGTGCGCGAAGTGACCATCAAGCGCGGCTTCGATCCGCGCGAATTTCCGTTCATTCCCGCCGGCGGCGCCGGTCCGATCCATTCCTGTCTGATCTGCAGCGAACTCGAAATTCCGCTGCAAATCGTGCCGCGCGAGTCCTCCGTGCTGTGCGCCTTCGGCATGCTGATGAGCGAACTCAAGCACGACTTCGTGCGCACCTTCGTGGCCCGCCTGGAAGCCATCGACTGGCTGCGGCTGACCGCGATGATCGACGAGATGTCGGCGGACGGCACCCGGCAACTGCAGGAAGAACGCATCAGCGGGGAGCGCCGCCGCCACCAGATCCGCTTCGACTGCCGCTACATCAAGCAATACCACGAAGTGTCTTTCGGCGTGCCGCGCGAACTGATCGACGGTCGCGACAGCGCAGCCATCGCCCGCGCATTCAACGCCGAGCACAACCGGCTTTACGGCTACTCGCTGGAAGCGGAGAAGACGCCGATAGAAATCATCAACCTGCGGGTTCAGGCCATCGGCATCACCGACAAGCCCGGTTATCGCGAGGAATCCTGGGCCGGGGCCGATGCGGCCAAGGCTTTGAAGGGCAAGCGCGGTATGTATATCCCCGAGACCAAGAGCTTCCGGGAAACGCCGGTCTACGACGGCCACAGGATGCATTACGGCAATCGCGTCACCGGCCCGGCCATGATAGAGCAGGAAACCACGGCGATTTTCGTCAGCGATTCCTACGACTGCGCGGTCGATGCGCTGGGTTCCTTCGTGATTTACCGGAAGGGCCGCGAAGATCTCGCCAAGGGGTGCTTGAAGCAAGAGAAGGAGGTGGCCGCATGAGCACGACGATCGATCCGATCCTGCTTTCCGTCTATGCGCGGACCTTCAAGTCGATCACCGACGAGATGAGCATTTCCATGGAGCAGACCACCCGCTCGCCGATCCTCTGCGAGGCCAAGGACTATGTCACCGGCCTCTACGATGCGGACGGCAACATGCTGGAGCAGACCGAGAACCTGCCGATCCTGGCGTTCTCGCTGGCGCCCGTCTGCAAGTACATCAGGAAGTTCTTCGGCGACGAGATCTATCCCGGCGACGTGATCTTCCACAACGACGTGTTCAGCCTGGGCAACCAGAACAACGACGTCGCCGCCTTCAAGCCGGTGTTCTTCGAAGACAAGCTGGTGGCCTGGACGGCGGTCAAAGGCCATCAGGCCGACATT
>WBZP01001605.1_pt1 | contig 27395 bp, 21 predicted proteins | sample 5204301 | NCBI WGS metagenome assembly WBZP01 (sample SAMN12412401, study PRJNA552823) | activated sludge metagenome | isolation source: activated sludge from nitrification reactor of wastewater treatment plant... | place: USA: Pennsylvania | collected 2017 | reverse complement strand
TGGGGACAGCGCATCACCATCCCGCCGAGACCGTTCCTGCACGACCCCGCCGACCACGGACCCTCGCCGGGACGGCATTCTGCGCTGGGACCAGACCCCGAAGGACGCGGCGCAGCGGCGGGGTCGTCATCACCGCTCGACCTGGCGCCACCTGACGAGCCCAGGACCACGTCGGGAGAACCAGCACGTCTGTCGCCGACGTCCGCCCCTGACTCGACTGCTACCGATCCCCCTGCCGGTCCGCCGTTCTAGCGGCGTGTCCTCGCGCGCTCGACCGTGATCCTCTGCGCGACACGGACGCGCGTGACGGGCGACGGGTTGCACTGACGGTGCGCACGACCTACGCGCGTCTCGACGCCTTCCATCGCGAGCTCGCCGTGATCGTCATCGGGGCCAGCGGCGACCAGGTGGTGCTCGACGCCGAGCGCCTGGCGTGAGCGCGGCCGGCCCCGGATCGTAGGACCGGGCAGCCGTGCCCCGTGGCGACGTGCGACGGCGTCAGGCGCGGGCGAGGTCCAGACAGGCCCGCAGGGTGCGCCAGTTGCGGGCGGTACCGCGGGCGGTGATGCGCTTGAGAGCCGCCGAGCGCTCGAGCCGGCTCGCGTGCAGGCCGTCGGCGTAGGCGAGGACGACGTCGCGGCCCTGGAACGCGACCTGGTCTGGACTCCAGTCCTGCGCCAGGAGGGCGTCGACGTCGGCCGGGTCGGGTTCCGCGTCGAGGTGCACGACATAGACCTTCTGCGGCTGCGCGGCCGCCTCGGCGGGGAACGGGTTCCAGGCGAGCACCTCGGCCAGCTCGTCTGCGGTGCGCACCAGCACCGGGGTGTCGACGTCGAACCTCTCGGCGACGACGGTGCGGACGGCGTCGGCGACCTTGCGCGCCGAGCGGGTGGGGGTGCGCAGCACGATGTTGCCGCTCTGCACGTAGGTGCGGACGTCCTGGTAGCCGGCCTCGGTCAGCGCCTCCCGCAGGGCAGGCATGTTGACCTTGTTGTGGCTGCCGAGGTTGATCGCGCGCAGCAGGCACACCCAGGTGGGCACGTGCTCCTCCTCGTCGTCAGGACATCGGGATGGTCAGGCGCTCGCGGCGTCGAGGGCGGACTCCTCGGACTCGTCGAGCTCGACGTCGACCATGCGCAGCAGGTCGCTGAGCTGCTCGACGGTGCGGGCGCTGGCGATCGGGGCGACGACGGCGGGACGGGTACGCAGCCAGGCCAGCGCGACGGCGGCCATCGGGACGCCGTGCGCGTCGGCGACGCCCTGCAGGGCGGTGAGGACGCGCTCGCCGCGCTCGTCGGCGTACTCGGCGACGCCGTCGGCGCGGACGCTGGAGATCTGCGCTCCGCCGCGGTACTTGCCGGTGAGGAAGCCGCGAGCGAGGCCGAAGTAGGGGAACGTGCCGAGGCCGCGCTGCAGGCACAGGTGCGCGTACTCGGTCTCGTACTCGTCGCGCTCGACGAGGTTGTAGTGCGGCTGCAGCGCCACGAAGGGCGCCCAGCCGTGGGCGGCCTGCAGGTCGAGCGCCTCGGCGAGCCGCGCGCGGCTGAAGTTGGAGGCGGCGACGTAGCGGACCTTGCCCGCGCGGACCAGGCCGTCGAACGCCTCGAGCGCGCCGGGCAGGTCGTCGCCGAGGTGGTCCTGGTGCGCGTAGTAGAGGTCGATGCGGTCGGTCTGCAGCCGGCGCAGCGAGTCGTCGCACGCGGCGCGGATGCTGTCGGGCCGCAGGTTGTCGTAGGGCGGCAGCTTGCCCATCTTCGTCGCGACGAGGACGTCGTCGCGGTTGCCGCGGGCCGCCATCCAGGAGCCGATGATCGTCTCCGACTCGCCGCCGCCGTTGCCCAGCCAGCGGGCGTAGGCGTCGGCGCTGTCGACCATCGTTCCGCCGGCCGCCGCGAAGGCGTCGAGGACGACGAACGACGTCGCCTCGTCGGCGCTCCAGCCGAACACATTGCCGCCGAGGACGAGCGGGAACAGGTCGAGGTCGGTGCCGGGGAGTCGGGTGCTCATGGGTCGACCCTACGTGCGCCGACCGTGGTTGGATCGGGCCGTGCGGGTGCTGGCGATCGACCAGGGGACGTCGGGCACGAAGGCGGTCGTGGTCGACGACGGCGTCGTGGTCGCCTCAGCCGACGAGGTCGTACGTCCGGCCTACCTCGACGGCGGCCGCGTCGAGCAGGAGCCCCGGGCGCTCCTCGACTCCGTGCTCTCCGCCGGTCGTCGCGCCGTCGAGCAGGCGGGCGGCCGGCTCGACGCCGTGGCGCTGGCCAACCAGGGCGAGACCGTCCTCGCCTGGGACCGCAGCACCGGGGCGCCGCTCACGACCGCGCTGGTGTGGCAGGACTCGCGCGCCCTGGGGCTCTGCGACGACCTCGCCGAGCACCGCGACCGCGTGGCCGAGCTCTCCGGCCTCGTCCTCGACCCGTACTTCAGCGCGCCGAAGATGGCCTGGGTACGCCGCCACCTGACGCGCGACGGCGTGGTGACCACCACCGACTCGTGGCTGCTGCACGCTCTCACCGGCGAGCTCGTCACCGACGTCACCACCGCGAGCCGGTCGCTGGTCCTCGACCTCGACGACGTCGCCTGGTCGCCGGAGCTCCTCGACGTGTTCGGTCTCGGCGACGAGGAGCTGCCCCAGCTGGTCGCGTGCGACGAGGTGGTCGGCACGACGAGCGCCTTCGGCGGTGACGTCCCCGTCGTCGGGCTGCTCGTCGACCAGCAGGCGGCGCTGCTCGCGCAGGACTGCCGTGCCGCGGGCGAGACGAAGTGCACGTACGGCACCGGCGCGTTCCTGCTGGCATCCACGGGGTCGCACGCGCCGCGGTCGCGCAGCGGACTCACCACGTCGGTCGCGTCGCGGCTGCGGGGGAGCACGGCGTACTGCCTCGACGGGCAGGTCTACACCGCGGCCTCGGCCGTGCGCTGGCTCGTCGACCTCGGGCTCCTCGACCGCCCCGACTCCGTGGACGCCGCAGCCGACGGCGCCGGCGACGCCCTCCTCTTCGTCCCCGCCCTCGCCGGTCTCGCGGCGCCGTGGTGGCGGTCGGACGCGACTGCGACCTTCGTCGGCCTCACCCTCGCGACGTCGCGCGCCGACGTCGTGGCAGCAGTGCTGCGCGGAGTCGCGGCCACCGTCGTCGACCTGCTCGACGTCGTGGCCTCCGGCCTCGGCTCGCCGGTCACCCGGCTCCGGGTCGACGGCGGTCTGACCCGCTCGCGCTTCCTGATGCAGGCGCAGGCCGACCTCGCGCAGGTGCCGGTCGACGTCTACCCCTACGCCGACGCGACCGCGCTGGGCGCCGCCTCGGCGGCCGCCGTCGGACTCGACCCGTCGCGCGACCTCGCCGACGTCGTCGGCGGCTGGGAGCCCGCCGCCACCTACGAGCCGCAGTGGTCGCCCGACCGAGCGGCTGACCACCTCGGCCGCTGGCGCACCGCGGTCGGCCGTTCCCTCGAGGCGACCTCGTGACCGCGCAGGACTACGACGTCGTGGTCGTCGGTGCCGGCATCGTGGGCTGCGCGGTGGCGCGGGAGCTCTCCGGCCTCGCGCTCGACGGCGTGCCGCTCCGGGTCGCGCTCCTCGAGGCGCGCGGCGACGTCGGCGACGCCACGAGCAAGGCCAACACCGCCATCCTGCACACGGGCTTCGACGCGTTGCCGGGCTCGCTCGAGGCGGCGCTCGTCCGGCGCGGCTACGCGCTGCTCGCTGCGTACGCCGTCGACGCCGGTATCCCTGTCGAGCGCGTCGGTGCGGTGCTCGTCGCGTGGACCGACGAGGAGCTCGCGACGCTCCCGACACTGCTCGCCAAGGCGCAGGCCAACGGCTACGAGCACGGCGAGCTCATCGACGCCGCCGAGGTCTACCGGCGCCTGCCGCACCTCGGCGACGGCGCGCTCGGCGGGCTGGTGATCCCGGACGAGTCGATCATCTGCTCGTGGACGAGCGCGCTCGCGTTCGCCACCGAGGCGGTGCACCGCGGCGCCGACCTCCGGCTGCGCACGACCGTCACCGGGATCCGCGTCGAGGGCTCGACGACGTACGTCGACACCGGGACCGGCGCGCTCGCGACGCGATGGGTGGTCAACGCGGCAGGTCACGGTGCGGACGTGCTCGACCGGGCGCTCGGCCACGACCGGTTCCACGTGGTCCCGCGCAAGGGCGAGCTGATCGTGTTCGACAAGCTCGCGCGACGGCTCGTCGACCACATCGTGCTGCCGGTGCCGTCGTCGCGCGGCAAGGGCGTGCTCGTCAGCCCCACGATCTACGGCAACGTGATGCTCGGCCCGACGTCGGAGAACATCGAGGACCGCGCCGACACCTCCACGACGGAGCACGGCTTGGAGTTCCTGCTCGGCAAGGGACGCGCGCTCATGCCCGAGCTGCTCGAGGAGGAGGTCACCACCACCTACGCCGGGCTGCGCGCCGCCACCGAGCACGACGACTACGTCGTCGCCGTCGACCCCGACCAGCGCTACCTGCTCCTCGGCGGCATCCGGTCCACCGGGCTCACCGCGTCGATGGCGATCGCCGAGCACGCGGTAGAGCTGCTGCGCGGCACGGGGGAGGCGCTCGCCGGGCGCACCGACCTGCCGCCGGTGCCGCGGATGCCCAACGTGGGCGAGGCCTTCCTCCGGCCGTACGCCGACGCCGCGCGGATCGCCGAGGACCCGGACTACGGTCGCGTCGTCTGCTTCTGCGAGCGCGCCACCCGCGGCGAGCTGCGCGACGCGTTCGCCTCCACGATCCCGCCGACCGACCTCGACGGCGTACGACGTCGCACCCGTGCGCTGATGGGGCGCTGCCAGGGCTTCTTCTGCGGCGCGGAGGTCTCGCGCCTGCTCGACGAGAGCCTGGAGGAGCAGCGATGAGCGGCGTCGACGTCGTCATCGTCGGAGCCGGTCCGGCCGGCCTCACCGCGGCGCGCGAGCTCGCCCGCGACCGCAACGTCCTGGTGCTCGACCGCGAGGGCGAGGCCGGCGGGATCCCGCGCCACAGCGACCATCTCGGCTACGGCGTACGCGACCTGCGGCGCGTCACCAGCGGTCCGGCGTACGCGCGGATGCTCGTCGACGCCGCGCTCTCGGCAGGCGCCGAGGTGCGGACGGCGTCGATGGCCACCGGCTGGGCGGGGGAGCGGTCGCTCGAGGTCACGTCGCCGCTCGGCCGCGTGGTGGTCGACGCGGACGCCGTCGTGCTCGCGACCGGCGCGCGCGAGCGGCCGCGCAGCGCCCGGCTCATCCCCGGCGATCGCCCCGCGGGCGTCCTCACCACCGGGCAGCTGCAGAACCTCGTGCACCTGCAGCACCGGTCGCCCGGGACGCGCGCCGTCGTCGTCGGCGCCGAGCTCGTGTCGTGGTCGGCGGTGCTGACCCTGCGCGAGGCCGGCTGCACCACCGTGCTCATGACGACCGAGCACGAGAAGGGCGAGTCCTACGCCGCGTTCCGCGCACCCGCGCGCGCGGCGCTGCGCACGCCGGTGGCGACGCGCACCCGCGTCGTCCGCATCGTCGGCCGCGACCGGGTCGAGGGGGTGGAGATCGAGGACGCTGCGGGTGCGCGCCGCGTCGTCGACTGCGACACCGTCGTCTTCACCGGCGGCTGGATCCCCGACCACGAGCTCGTCCGGCTCGCCGGGATCGACCTCGACCCCGCGACCCTCGGACCGCGCGTCGACTCGGCGTTGCGGACGTCTCGACCCGGTGTCTTCGGCGCCGGCAACCTGCTGCACCCCGTCGACACCGCCGACGTCGCGGCGCTCGACGGCCGCTTCGTCGCGTCGTCGGTGCGGCGCTGGCTCGACACCGGCGAGGCCTTCCCGGGCGGCGCCCGCATCGTGGCCGACAATCCGTTCCGCTGGGTCGCGCCGTCGCTGCTCGCGCCCGGGGGACCCGCGCCGCCACGCGGCCGGCTGCTGCTGTGGGCCGACGAGCACCGGGCGGCGCCGCGCGTCGCCGCCTACCAGGACGGCATCGAGGTCGGCCGGGTGCGCGTGCCGTGGCCGCTCTCGCCCGGCCGCGTGTTCCGGCTGCCGTGGAGCCTCGTGCGCGGCGCATCGCCCCGCGGTGGGGAGATCCGGATCCGGCTCGCGTGACTCAGCCGGTGAGCCGGTCGACGAGCGCTTGCGCCTGCTCGAGGGTGTAGTCGCCCGCGATCACCAGCGTGCCGCCGTAGATCGGCTGCACGACCGTGGGCGCTGCGAGCACACGACCCTCGGCGTAGATGGCGAGCTGGTTCCTCGGCTCGTCCTCCGTCGACAGGTCGCCTGTCGCCTTCGTCAGCGCGCTGGAGCCCACCGGGTCGAGCAGCGCGTCGATCTCCACCGCGCCGTCGCGCTGGTCGACGGCCAACGACTCCCAGCGGGTGCCGTCGACGACCGCGGCGCCGAGCGAGTAGACGATCGTGCCGTCGACCGAGCACGCGGTGACCGGGCTCGCCGTCGCCGCAGCGACCGGGGTCGGCCGGGTGGACCCCGACGCGGTGGGGCACTGGCCCTTCGTCGCACCGTCGGCGCTCAGCACCGGGCGCAGCTGCAGCCCGATGTCGCGGCCGGACAGCGACGAGGGATCAGGGACGACGGTCCCTCCGGTCGACGCCGAGCCGGCTCCTGCACCGCACCCCGTCAGCAGCAGGACCGCTGCCAGTGCGAGCGCTCGTATCCCCGTCATGCACCAGATCCTGCCGCACGGACGCGGCCGGCGGTCAGGTGCGCGACAGCGCGACGCCGTCCAGCTGCACCTGCTTGCCGGTGCTCGCGACCACGAGCTTCACGTAGCCGCTCGTGACGGCGAAGCGCGGCAGGGTGAACAGCTTCTGGTAGACGACCGTCGGGCTGGTCAGGTCGATGACGCCGATCCGGGTCTTGTTGACCCACACCGCGACCTGGCCGCACGTCGGGCAGGCGGTGGCGACGACGCCGACGCGTCCGACCTGCACGCCGTCCAGGCGCCACCACGCGCCCTTGCGGATCGTGCGCGTCCCGGTGCCGCCGTAGAACTGCGGCGTCGTCCACTGGACCCAGCCCGCCGAGATGGCGGTGGCCGCGCGCTCGTCCAACGGCGCCGACGTGCAGCGCATCGCCGACCACGGGCCGACCTGACCGGCGCGGTTGTGGGCGCGCACCTGGAAGCAGTAGGTCCACCCTCGGACGAGGCCGGCGGTGATCGAGGTCGTGGTGAGGCCGGTCCACGCGGTGGGCTGCACCCACGGCTGGTAGCGGCCGCTGTAGGGCGCGCGCTGGTAGCGCACGTCGTACGTCGTCACCAGGCTGGAGGCGACCGGCACCGGCCAGCTCAGCGTGGCGGCGGAGGGGAGCTGGAAGCGCAGCGTGGGAGCGGTGAGCGTCGCGACCGCGGGTGCGCTGGCGAGGTGGCTCCACGCGCCCGGCATCCCGGCGTTGTCGACCGCGTTCTGGTCGATCACGATCGGCGCCTTGGTCGCAGCGGCGCCGGTGAGCTTCGCGGTGACGAGCTTCGCGACACCCGCCTGCACCGTGTAGGTCGCGCCGGTCTGCGCGCTCTTGAGCACCGTGCCGTCGACGGGCTTGTGGTTGAGGCGCAGCGGGGTGCGCAGCTCGGTGCGCGCCACGCGGATGCCGGCCTTGACCGGCACGGCCGGGGTCGCGGCGGCCTTGATGGCGACGGGAGCGCCACCGGCGACGACGTAGCACTGCGGGTCGCCCACCGGGCACAGCACGGTGCCGTCGACCGGGCGTGCGCGGAAGTGCGTGGAGTGGGTGAACTCCCAGTGCGGTGCCCGCACCACGGTGCTCGCGTCGAACGCGGGCTTCGGGTCGGTGGCACCCATGAGCAGCGGAGCGCCGCCCGCGACCGTGTAGCAGGAGCCGGTCGCCGCGTCGCAGACGTTGGTGCCGTCGACGGGCATCCTGCGCAGGTTCGTGTACGCCGTGAACTCGGCGCCCGACACCATCGTGGCCGTGCGGCTGTTCCAGCCGGGGGTGCTCGCCATCGACCCCGCGGGGACGAGCAGCGGTGCTCCGCCCGCGACGATGTAGCAGGCGCTGGTGTCGACTCGGCAGATCTGCGTGCCGTCGGCCGGCGTCGAGCGCAGGTGGTCGCGTCGCACGAGGGCGCCGTGGTCGACGGGGATCTTGGTGATGGTCGACCAGCCCGGGAGCTTCGCGGCGTCGGCTGCCGAGACCGCGAGCGGCGCCCCGCCTGCGACGCGGTAGACCTGACCGGTCGCCGTGTCCTTGAGGTAGGTGCCGTTCTTCGGGTACGTGCGCAGCTTTGCGAACTGCTGCGGGTCGATGATCGTGTAGGGCTGCGAGCCGCCGTAGGACTTCCACGTCGTCACCAGCACGGGTGCGCCACCGACGATGCGGTAGTAGTACTTCGACCCGGCGGGCTTCACGAACGCGCCCTCGCCGAGGGGGTTGCCGCGGCCGGCGGGGTCGTGCAACCAGCCGTAGGCGCGCAGGGTGCCGAGGCTGCCGAGGCGCCAGTTGGTCACCGACAGCGTGCGCCAGCCGTCGCTCGTGTCGTTCTGCGACATCATCTGCACGCTGCCGTTGCCGTTCGCGTCGACGTTCGACCTCGCGATCACGCCGACGTGGCCCCACGGGTTGTTCGGCGTCGTGAACGACACGATGTCGCCGGGCGCCGGTGCCTTGCCGACGGTGCCGTTGCTGATCTTGACCAGGTTGCCGCCGTAGGTCGTGCGGTAGTTCGCGACGACCTGGCTGCCGTTGGCCTGATAGGCGCGCGTGCCGTACACCTGCGCCATGAAGCGCTGCGCGAGCTCGACGCACTGCCACTCCGCCTCGCCCCAGCCGGCGCGGCCCCACAGCACGTTGGGGGACCCGTCGACCCACGGGCGCGGGCCGCAGACCGGGATGCCGAGGTAGGACGCGCCCATCCGGTGCGCTCCGACGCCGTCCCAGCCGAAGGACGACGCGATGCGGTTGAACCGGTTCGCGTCGCAGTCGCCGTCCCACCACGCAGGGGCGCCCTTGTCGGTCGACGACACGGCCGGCGCGACGACGGCGACCGGGCCGGCAGCGGGCTGGGCGGCGGAGGTGGCGGCGGTGCCGACGAGGAAGGTCCCGAGCAGGCCGAGGATCGCGGCGACGGTCGGGATCATCCGACGTCGGGGGCCTGCGGTGGTCCCGGGCTGCACGTGGCGCACTCCTCGATCGGCCCGTCGTCCGGGCTCCGGCTGATGTGGTCTCCCTGGTGCTATCGGGCTGTGCGCAGCGCCCCCTTAGCCCCATCAGCCCCTGGCTTCGCTCACGACACGCCGGGCTGCCTGTGGCGCACGTCACATATCTCGACGGGGCCTGCGTGCCCCCGCTCCCAGACCTGGCCCGGGCGTGGTGACCGACGCGCCCCTACGCTGGGCCGACCGGGGCCGCGCACCCCGGCCGCGCGCACACCGGGAGCCACCGTGGACTTCGACGACGACGCCGAGCTCGACACCTCGCAGGTCACCGACCGGCGCGGCGACGGCGGGGGTGGCGGCGGTTTCTCGACCGGCGGCGGAGGCGGCGGGCTGAGCACCGGCAGCGTCGTCGCGGCCGCGGGAGTGTCCAAGCTCGCGGGCGGCGGTGTCGTCGGCCTGATCGTGGCGGTCGCGTTCCTGGTCATCATGACCAGCTGCCAGAACGGCACCGCGCCCACCGCGACCGCCCCGCAGCAGCAGACGTCGGGCGCGGTCAGCGCGTCGACGCTCAAGCAGGAGTGCCGGACGGGTGCCGACGCCGACACCAAGGTCGAGTGCCGCGCCGTCGCGACGATCAACAGCGTGCAGGCGTACTGGGCGGCGGCGCTCTCGGGGAACCGCACCTCGTACCGCAAGGCGCAGACCGTGCTGTTCAACGGGAGCACGCGCAGCGCGTGCGGCACGGCGAGCGCGCAGACCGGGCCGTTCTACTGCCCGGCCGACGAGACGGTCTACCTCGACCTCGGCTTCTTCGACCAGCTCCGCACCGACTTCGGCGCGCAGGGCGGACCGTTCGCTCAGGCCTACGTCCTGGCGCACGAGTACGGCCACCACGTGCAGCACATCCTGGGCTTCGACCAGCTCGTCGGGCGCGACCGCCAGGGTCCGCAGAGCGGCTCGGTGCGTCTGGAGCTGCAGGCCGACTGCTACGCCGGCGTCTGGGCGCGCAACGCCGTGAAGACCGGCTACCTGACCTCGATCACCGAGGCCGACATCGCCGACGGGCTCAACGCCGCGAGCGTCATCGGCGACGACCGGATCCAGCAGGCCGCGGGCCAGCGGGTCAACCCGGAGAGCTTCACCCACGGCACCTCGGCCCAGCGCCAGCGCTGGTTCCAGACCGGCTACACGACCGGCGACCCCAACAGGTGCGACACCTGGAAGACCAGCTCCCTCTAGTCACACCTGTCCCGCCTGCCCCGAACGGCCCAACGGACCTCTGACCTGCGACGATGCCGCGAGCCGGAGGCTCGCTGAGAGCGCGCTGAGGCGGCTTGGACGAATCTTGGACGTCGCGCACCGTTTCCTCGACGTCGCGGGGCACAGGGTGCGACGCGGGTCGTCGATGCTCGCAGAGCACCGGCCCCCCGTGAGGAGCAGTCCTGATGTCCCGATCGATCCGAACAGTCGCGACAGGCGTCGCAGCCGGCGGCGTCCTGGTCGCCGGAGGCGCAGCCGTGGCCCTCGGCCTCGGCACCGCCACCGCGAGCCCGACGTCGTCCGACAGCACCGTCTCGGCACTGCAGGCCGAGCTCGCCCAGCTGCAGTCCGACACCGAGTCGCTGCAGGCCGAGGCCGTCGCCGCCTCGAAGGCGCTCGCGGAGGCCCAGGCGGCCAAGGACGCCCGCGACGCCGCAGCCGCCGCCCAGCGGGTCCGCCAGGTCGTGCGCCACGCCGAGGCGACGCACTCGGCCGCCCCGAAGCCCACCAAGACCAAGGTCTCGGCCCCCAAGCCGGCCCCGAGCACCCATACCGGCACCGGCGCCTCCGGCTCCGGCGAGGACGAGGGCGACGAGCACGAGGAGGGCGACGATGACTGACCGTGGCACCCGCGTCCGCTGGACCACCGCGGCGCTGATCGCACCGACCGCCGCCGCGCTCTTCGCCGGCACCACCGCGTGGGCGACCGGCCACCAGCCCTCCACCGGCACCACCACCGCGAAGCCGGTCCCGACGCCGACGGCGACCGTCGACCCCGCGGTCGTGGCGCTGCAGAAGGCCGTCGCGAAGAACACCGCGCAGGTCGCGGCGCTGCGTGCGACGGTCCTCAAGCTCAAGGCGCAGGCCGCGGCCATCGCCGGCGGCAAGGCGAAGGCCGGCAGCTCGTCGGGCTCGTCGACGTGGACCACGAAGTCCTCCTCGTCGTCGGGCTCGTCGACCAAGAAGAAGTCGTCGACCTCGAAGGCGTCCTCGGGCGGCTCGACCGTGACCGTCACCGCACCCAAGCCCGCGCCGACGACGCAGACCAGCACGGGCGCCTCCGGGGCGAAGTGAACCCCGTGAACGCGGGCGCGGTCGTCGACCGGAGCGCCGACCTGACGGTCGAGTTCCGCTCGATGGCCTCCGACGTCAGGTTCTGGGTGGTGGCTCCCCGCGAGGGGGCCGCCGCCCAGGCCCGGACGGCCCGCGAGGTCGTCGAGGCCGTCGCGCGCACGTGCACCCGCTTCGACCCGGACAGCGATCTCATGCGCGCCAACGCCGCGGGCAAGCGCCGCACCGTCGTCGCGCGCGAGTGCTTCGACGCCCTCCGTGCGGCGTACGACGCGTACGTCTCCACCGACGGGCTGTTCGACCCGCGCGTCCTGCGCACGCTGACCGCGTACGGCTACGACATGTCGTTGCCCTTCGCCGACCGCTCCATCGACCTGCCGACCGCGGAGGCCGCGCCCCGGCGCCGCACCCGTCGTCGGTGGAAGCCGTCGTTCGACGAGGCTTCCCTCGAGGTCGCCGTCGGTCCCGAGCCCGTCGACCTCGGCGGCATCGGCAAGGGGCTCGCCATGTCCTGGGCGTCGTCGCAGCTGCGCGACGCGGGCGGGGCCGTGCTGGTCGAGGCCGGTGGAGACCTGATGGCCCTCGGCGGCGGACCCGACGGCACCGGCTGGATGGTCGGCGTCGAGAGTCCCTCGGGCACAGGCGATCCCGCCGCTGTGCTTGGTCTCGTCGACCGGGCCTGCGCGACGTCGTCGATCCGGCTCCGGAGCTGGACCGCGGGCGGGACGCAGGTGCACCACCTCCTCGACCCGCGGACCGGTCGCAGCGCTGAGTCCGACCTGGTCTCGGTCACCGTCGTCGGGTCCGACCCGGCGACGTGCGAGGTCTGGAGCAAGTCCTTGTTCGTGGTCGGTCGCGCCGGCATCCGTGCCGCGGCCGACGATCGCGGTCTCGCCGCGCTCTGGATCGACGCCCGCGGCTACGTCGGCGTCAGCCGCGCGATGCGTCCCTACGTCGGCTGGCAGGTGTCCCGTGTCGCGTGACCCCGTCCGTACCGCCGCCTCCGGCGTCGGCCTGGTGGTGATCGTCACCGTCAGCGCCGTCGTCACGAGCTGGCTGGTCGGCCGCACGATCACCGCGATCGCCGGCGACCGCATGGCGCCGTGGATCCTCGGTCGCGCGGCAGGCATCACCTCCTACCTGCTGCTCGTCGCGCTGAGCCTGCTCGGGCTGCTGCTCTCGCACCCGCGCCGCGCGCAGTGGCGCCGGCCGAGCTCGGCGGTCCGCATCCGCGCGCACGTGAGCCTCTCCGTCTTCACGTTCGTGTTCACGGTGCTGCACGTCGTCGTCCTCGCGACGGACACCTACGCCGGCGTCGGCTGGTGGGGATCCTTCGTCCCCATGGGTGCGACCTACCGGCCGCTGCCGGTCACGCTCGGCGTGATCGGGCTCTACGCCGGTCTCGCGGCCGGCATCACCGCCGCGCTCGCCGGGCGCGTCTCGCGCCGCGTGTGGTGGCCCGTGCACAAGGTCGCGATCGTCTCGCTCGCCCTGGTCTGGGCGCACGGCATCCTCGCCGGCATCGACACCCCGGTGATCGTCGCGATGTACGTGCTCACCGGTGGTCTCGTGGTCGGCGTCGCGGTGAGCCGCTACGTCTCGACGACGCACCGCGACCAGGCCGACGAGCTCGGGTCGGTCGTCGCCACCGAGCTGCGCGGTGCCCATCGCCTGCCGGTCGGGCGCCGGGCCGCGAGGGCCGCGCGATGACCGCCTCCCTGCACCCCTCCGCGAGGGAGGGCACCGTGCGGCTGCTGGACACCGTCGCCGTCGTCCCGACCCACGGCACCGAGTCGCTCACCGGTGTCCTGCGCCAGGACCTCGTCGTGCACCGCGACGAGCACGGCCCGCGTCCCTTCTTCAGCGGCGCCGACGGTCTCGCGCTCATCGACGAGCTCGCGCAGGTGGAGCTCACCGGTCGCGGCGGCGGGCACTTCCCGACCGCGGCGAAGTGGCGCTCTGTCCTCGCGCACCCCGGCGGCGGCACCGTCGTCGTCAACGGTGCGGAGGGGGAGCCCGGCTGCGCCAAGGACGCCGTGCTGCTGCAGACGCGGCCGCACCTCGTGCTCGACGGGCTGGTGTCGGCCATCGAGGCCGTCGGTGCCCATGACGGCGTCATGTGGCTGCACGACGGCGCGGACGCCACCGCCCGCTCGGTCGCCGACGCCCTGGCGGAGCGCGCTGCCGCTGGTCTCGGCGATCCGCCGGTGCGCATCGTCCTGGCACCCGACCGCTACCTGTCGGGCGAGGCCACCAGCATCATCCGCACGCTCGAGGGCGGCCCGACCCTCCCGCGCTACGTCCACGACCCCGCACGGCCGTGGAGCGAGGGGCACCGCCCCGTGCTGGTGAACAACGCGGAGACGATGGCGCGCGTCGGCCTCGTCGCGCTCGAGGGCGCCGCGGCGTACAGCGCGACCTCGCTCGTCACCGTCGTGTCCGCGGGGCACCGCATCGTCGTCGAGGTCGACCCGGGCACGACGCTGGGAGAGGTCGTCGCGCACGCCTGGCAGTCGCCCGACGGCCGCGCGCCGCAGGCGGTGCTGCTCGGCGGCTACGGCGGCTCCTGGGTCGACTGGCGCCGCGCCGAGCACCTCGTGCTCGATCCCGCCGCGCTGCGCGAGCACGGCCTGTCGATCGGTGCCGGGCTGATCGGCCCGTTGCCCTCGGGCGCGTGCGGCATCGAGGAGTCGACGCGCCTGCTGCGCTACCTCGCCGGCCAGTCTGCGAAGCAGTGCGGCCCCTGCGTCTTCGGCCTGCCCGCCATAGCGGAGCTCGCGGCCGACCTCACCGCCGGCCGCCTCTCGCGGCAGGGCCGCAAGCGGCTCGACCGCTACGTGCACGAGGTGTCGGGCCGCGGCGCGTGCCGCCACCCCGACGGCGCGCTGCGGATGTGGACGTCGGCGCTGTCGGTCTTCTCCGACGACGTCCACCACCACCGTCGCGGGCGCACCTGCGGCGCCCCCGACTTCGCAGTCCTGCCGCTGCCCGGGGAGGCCTCGTGACGACCGCCCGGCTGCACTCCGTCCCGCCGCTGCGCGAGGCGCGTGAGCCGTCCGCGGCCTCGGCCCACCCGACGCTGCGCGTCGACCCGGGCATCTGCGACGGCGTCGGCATCTGCGCTCACCTCGCGCCCGACCTCGTGGCCCTCGACAGCTGGGGCTACCCGGTCGTGACCCAGCACCCGCTCTCGCGAGCGGGGCACCGTCGACAGGCCGAGGCGGCCGTCGCTGCGTGCCCGCGGAAGGCCTTGCACCTCAAGGACTAGCGCCGTACGGGGTCAGGTGGTGACGATGACGTCGGCCCCGGCACGGGTGCCGTCGCGGCGGTGCCACTCGGCCTCGTCGAGCAACCAGCCGGTCATCTCCTCGCGCAGCGCCTCGCCGTCGCGGGCGAGCACCCGGCCGAGGCGCACGCCGTCGTCGGCCGCCTCCACCCACACCGTGAGCGCTGCCTGCGCGCGCAACCGGCGGGCGGCGAGCCCGACGCCCTCGAGGATCACGACGGGGGAGAGCGGCACCTCGACCGGCTCGCCCCAGGTGTCGGCGTACCAGTCCCAGCGCGGGTGGCCGCCGGGCCAGCCGTGCCGCCAGCGCTCGAGCAGCCACCCGTCGACCCGGTCGGCGAGCAGGTCGAACGCCGTCACGCGGTCGGGCGCCCCTGCCACGACGTCCCAGCCCTCGTAGAGCTCGTCGCCGTGCACGACCGGCACGCCACCGAACAGCGGTTCGAGACCGGTGACCAGTGCCGATGCGAGCGTCGTCTTCCCCGACCCCGCAGGACCGTCGATGCAGACCAGCCGCACGTCGCCGACACCTGGCTCGGCCATCGCGATGCGCTCCAGCCAGAGCGGGTCCAGGGCCGTCGTCATACGCCGATCATCGCGCCTCAGACGAGCACGTAGCGGTAACCCGACACCGTGAAGGACTGCACCACCCAGTCCTCGTTCAGCGCGATGTCGCCGTCGTTCTCGAGGTACCAGCGCAGAGTCCCGCCGATGTAGGACACGGTCGGTGCGATCGGGCTGAGGTACGAGTACGCCGTGATCTGGACGGGCCGGATCGTGTTGGGATCGTCGGGCGCGCCCCCGTAGAACCCCAGGCCCACGAGCGGGGAGTCGACGGCGTAGGTGTTCACCGTCACCCGCACGGTCGCGTAGGGGAGGACCGTCGTCGGCAGGGTGCGGAGGAACGTGACAGCGGTCTGCGCCGGGATCTCGACGAGCACACCGTCGGGGGAGGTGGGCGACAGCGAGCCGGGGGTCACGAAACCGGCCCTCGCCAGGGTGTTCGCCGAGTTCGTCATCGCGAAGAACTTCTTCACCGCGCGCTTCGCGGAGACGACGAACGTCTTGGCCGCGACGACCGTGGTGCCCTCGCCCCCGCGGGCGTAGACGTACAGCGCGTAGGTGCCCGCGGGGAGGATCCCTCGGGGCTGCATGGCACCGGCGTAGGCGAACGACGCGGTCGAACGCCGCGACAGCGTCGTCTGCCAGTAGACGTGCTTGGCACGCACGATGCGCACGGTCATGACCGACGGCACCGTGGTCGACGCGATGATCCGGGTGGAGTCCCGGTAGCCGTCGCGGTAGGGGAACAGCGCGGTCGACGACATCGTGATGGTCGGCCTGGGCGCCTGGCTCGACGTGACGACCATCGACGGCGGCGTCGCGAGCGGCACGGCGGTGCTCGTGGTGCCCGGCAGGTAGACCTGCGCGTAGTAGCGCCCGTTCGGCACGCGCAGCTTGCGGGCGTTGAGGCCCTTCCAGACGTAGGACCACGCCGAGCCGGAGGCCAGCGGCACGACCAGCACCGTCGTCTTGGCGGCGTTGAGGATGCGCAGGCTGCCCGCCGCTCCGCCGGGGCGGTTGGTGGAGACGCGCACCACGACGTAGTCCTGGAAGCCGTCCTTGAACGGGCGCATCGTCGTCGCCGACAGCGTCACCCGGTTCACCAGGGCCACGACCGTCGCCGACAGCGTGCGGCTCCAGTGGCCGTCGACCGCGACGGTGTCGCTGGTGACGGCGTCGTGCAGCGCCGCGAGCTCCACGTCGTACTGGCCGGGCGGCATCGTCGTCGGCCAGGTGGTGAGGACCGCCGACGTGTCGCCGGCGGCAGCCGCCTGCTGGGTCCACTCGGTGGCGCCGTGCAGCCGGTAGCGCAGCGCGTAGCCGGTGACGGCGCTGGCAGGGGCGACCGGGGCCTGCCAGGTGACGGAGATCCGCTCCACGCCACCGGTGGCGGCGGTACCGACGGACGCGTACGTCGAGACGCGGACCGGAGCGGAGATGACCTCCGGAGCGGAGCCGGTCGAGTTCGTCGCCGTCACGCGCACCTCGTAGAGGTCGTCGTTCGTGAGGCCGTTCACGGTGAGCGAGGTGGCCGATGTCGCCGCCGCCTGCTGCACCCAGCCGCCGGCGACCGTGAGGTCGCGCGTGTCGACGGCGTAGGTCACGGCGAGGCCGCCCGGGTCGCCCGGGGTCCACGACGCCGTCACGGAGGCGTTCCCCGGCTCGACGGTGACGGTGGGGGCGAGGGGCGCCTCGCTCGGCAGCGACGACAGGTCGACGATGCCGGCACCGCACAGCGCGGCCGTGCACGAGAGTCCGGAAGGTCCGGCGGTCGGTGTCGATGCGAGGACGTGCGCCTTGAGCCAGACCTCGGCCTGGGCGGGCGTGTACGCCGTGCGGCCGACCCGGCTCGACTGCAGCAGCGCCACGGCAGCGGCGACGTGCGGTGTCGCCATGCTGGTGCCGGCGTACGCGGCATACCTCGACGAGGGCGTCGCGGTCGCCGCCGCGACGGGGACCGTGGTGCCCGGGTTCACCGTCGAGAGGATGTCCTGGCTGACGCCGGCGCCCGAGCCGCCGGGTGCGGCCACGGTGATCGGCACGGTGCTGCTGCCGTAGTTCGAGTAGTCCGCGATGCCGCCGGACCGCGTCGTGGCGGCGACGCGCACGACGCCCTGGCAGTCGGCGGGCTGGGCGCCGCCGCCGGCGACGTCCGGGTCCACGCTCACGCCGTCGTTGCCTGCGGCCACCACGACGGTGGTCCCGCGGCTGCGAGCGTCCGAGATCGCGTTCTGGGTCGAGACGAGGCACTCGCCGGGGCCGCCGAGCGACATGTTGATGACCGACGCCGGCGTCGCGTTGTCGGGGACGCCGTCGATGTGGCCGCCGGACGCCCACTCGATGGCGTCGTTGATGTCGCTCGCGTAGCCGCCGCAGCGGCCGAGCACGCGGACCGGCTGCACCTTCACGCCCGGCGCGATGCCGCTGATGCCCTCGCCGTTGCCCTGCTTCGCCACGATCGTGCCGGTGACGTGCGTGCCGTGCCACGAGCTCGTGTCCACGAAGCAGTTGAGCAGCACGCCCCCGGCGGTGCTTCCCGACGCGTCGGCCGCGGTGATCCAGTCGCCGGGGTCGGAGGGGTCGGCGTCGCGGCCGTTGCCGTCGTTGGCGACGTAGTACGTCGTGCCGTTGTAGTCGGGATCGCCGCTGACGAAGTCGTAGCCCTTGACGACCGGGTCGGCGGGCGCCGGGGCCACGACGGAGCCGGTGATGTCCGGGTGGACCGTGAGGCCCGAGTCGAGCACGGCGACGACGACGCTCGGGTCGCCCTTGGTGCGGTTCCAGGTCGAGGGGACGCGCGTGCTGTCGCCGCCTGCGGCCGCGGCGGTGTCCCACGCGTCCCACTGCGACGTGAACAACGGGTCGTCCGGCGTCACCGGGCTGGCGTCGCTGGCGTAGACGGGCAGGTCGGGCTCGGCCCACACGACGTCGGCGCGTTCCTGCAGCCTCCTGGCCGCCGTCCACGCCTCGTCCGTGGTGAGCGGGGCGCCGAGGTAGACCAGCGACTGCCCGCGCGACAGCGCGCGCGTGCTGGCCTTGGCCGTCGAGCCCGCGAGACGGCCGGCGGCGACGAGACCGGACCCGGAGAGCGGCCGGCCGTCGCGGGTGCGGACGATCAGGCGCGACACCGGGCGCGCGGCACGCTCGGTCGTCGCCTTCGTCGTGGGGTGCAGCTGCGCCCTCGCCCCGCGGGGGATCGGTCGCGGGCTCGTGGCCCCGGCTGACGCAGCGGTCGCCGCGGGTGCGACGAGGCTGAGGACGACGACGCTCCCGCAGAGCGCCGCGATGGACCTGAACCCGTGCCTCACGACGACCTGCTCCCCTGCACCCGTGCGCGCACCCCCGTGGCGCGTGCGAGCAGCGTAAGCGGCGGAACGCTCGTATCCCGCCACCGGTTCGGGCGATTCGCTCGAATGCGCGCAGTGACCGGGGGAGCCGTCAGGCCAGCACCCAGCGATAGCCGGTCACGACGAAGGACCGCACCCGCCACTGCGAGCTCGACGGCTGGCCGTTCTGCAGGAACCAGTGCACGCGCCGCGACGCCAGGGCGCTGGTCGGCGCGACGGGGAGCAGCGAGGTGCCGACGGCGAGCGGGGTGAAGGGCAGCAGCAGCGTCGGTGCAGCAGGCGAGCCGGTGTAGTAGCCGCCCAGGGCCTGCGGGGCCCCCTGCGCGGTGACCGAGGCGACGCGGACGCGGATCGACGAGTACCCGCGGAGGCTGGCCGGAAGCGGGGCGAGGAAGGCGACGCGCGAGAGCTGCGGCAGGGTGACGGTGCCGCTCGCGGCGTCGAACGTCGGGGACAACCCCTCGCCGAGAGCGAGACCCGACTGCGCCGCCGAGTAGGCGGTGAGCGTGACGGCGAACGGCTGTGCCACCTCGCGCTTCGCCGAGACGACCAGCGTGCGCGCTGCGACCGTCGTGCGGCCCTCGCCGCCCGCGGCGTAGACATAGAGCGTGTAGGTGCCTGCGGGGACCGTCCCACCGCCGTTGCGGCGCCCGGCGTAGGAGCCCGTCGCCGTGGTGCGGCGCGACCAGGTGGTGCTCCACCAGGTGCGTCCGGCGCGCACGAGCTTCCACGTCATGCGCGAGGGCACGACCGCCGTCGACGTGATGCGGACGGAGTCGCCGAAGCCGTCGCGCACCGGGTACAGGACCCGGGCCGACAGCGTGATCACCGGTCGGGACGCCTGGCTGGTCGCGAGCGTGACCGTCGGCCCGACGGTCAGGGCGACCGAGGTGCTCCGCCCGCGCAGGTAGAGGCGCACGGTGTAGCGCCCCGGCGGCAGTGCGGCGCCGGCGGTCGTGGTGCCGCGCCACACCACGGTCCACGCGGACGCGGCGGCGAGCCTCGACTGGAACACGACGCGCCCGGTGCTCGTCACCAGGCGGAGCAGGCCGTCGGAGCCTCCGGGCCGGTTCGTGCGGACGCGCAGCACCGTGTAGTCCTGGAAGCCGTCGCGGAAGGGGCGCACGACGCGCGCTGAGCTCGTCACGCTCTCGACGAGGGCCCCGACCTCGGCGGTGCCCGACGGGCTCCACAGGCCGGAGCCGAGGGCGTTGCCTGCGCGGGTCTGCACCTCGTAGCTGCCCGCAGGCATGGGCAGCGGCCAGGTGCTGCCGGTCGCCGTCCGCAGCGCCGTGTCGGAGGTGGTGCAGTCGGGCGCGACGCCCACGAGGCAGGACCAGTCCGTCGCGCCGACCTTGCGGTAGCGCGCGCCCTGCTCGGTGATCGGCGAGCCGCCGTCGGCCGGCGGCGTCCACGACGCAGTGATCCGCTCGACACCGCCGGTGACCGTGGGTGCATCGGGCAGGAGGGGGGCGGAGATCGTCGTCGGTGTGACGGTCGGCGACTCGGTGGCGGCGCCCTCGGAGACACCGTTGATGGCCGACACCCGGAACGTGTACGCCGTGTTGTCGACGATGCGGGTCGCGTCGGCGAACTGCGTGATCGAGAGGGTCGTCGCGGTGGTCGACGTGCGGGCGACGACGTCCTTCCAGACGCCGGCGCCGATGCGGCCCTGCACGTGGTACGCCGTGATGGGAGATCCGTTCGCCGACGGCGCCGACCACGACAGCGTGACGGTCGCGCGCGATCCGCCGGCGTCGACCGACGCCGGCGCGTCCGGCGGGTCGGGCAGCGCAGCGGCGATGTCGAGGATCCCGGGGCCGCACCTCACCGCGGTGCAGCCGGCGGCGGCCGGCCACGGTACGGCCGTGGCCCGCAGGCGCGCGCGCACCTGGTCGGGGGTGAGACGGGTGGTCAGCCGCGACTGGATCAGGGCGACGGCGGCCGCGACGTGGGGCGTCGCCATGCTCGTGCCGATGTACGTCGCATAGCCGGGAGCCGCCGGCACGGTCGTGCCGGTGTTGACGGTCGACAGGATCGTGCCGGTGCCCGGGGTCCGGTCGCCGCCGGGGGCTGCGAGGCCGACGGAGCCGGCGACCGTGCCGAAGTTGGAATACGACGCGAGCGTGCCGCCCCGGGTGCTCGCCTCGACCGAGATGACGCCTGCGCAGTCCGCCGGCTGGGAGCCGCCGCCGTCGAACGACCGGCCGTCGTTGCCGGCCGCGACCACGACGGTGGTGCCGCGCGAGCGTGCGCCGTCGATCGCGTCCTGCGTCGACGTCAGGCACGCGCCCGGACCACCGAGCGACATGTTGATGACCGTCGCGGGCGTGGTGTTCGCGGGCACACCGGGGACGGATCCGCCTGAGGCCCAGGTGATCGCGTCATCGATGTCGCTCGACCAGCCGCCGCACTTGCCCAGCGCGCGCACGGGCTGGACGCGCACTCCCGGCGCCGTGCCCGCGATCCCGATCCCGTTGCCGGCGGTCGCGACGATGGTCCCGGTGACGTGCGTGCCGTGCCAGCTGCTGTTCTCGATCGTGCAGCCCGAGTAAGGACCGTTCGCCGTCTGGCTCTCGGACTTCGTGACCCAGTCGCCGGGGTCGGACGGGTCGTTGTCGCGGCCGTTCCCGTCGTTGGCGGTCGACGTGTCGGCGATCATGTCGTAGCCGCTGACGAGGCTCGTCGGCGCGAGGTCCGGGTGCGCCGTGATGCCGGTGTCGATGACGGCCACCACGACCGTGGGCACACCGGTCGTCCGCGCCCACGCACCGGGCGCCTTCGACGAGTACCCGCCGGCGGGGGAGGCGGCCGCGGCGTCCCAGAGGTCCCACTGGTCGGGCAGCCGCGGGTCGTCCGTCGGGCTGGGGTTGTCGGCCGTCGGGTAGACCCAGAGGTCGGGCTCGGCGTAGACGACGTCGCTGCGCGCGGTCAGGGCGCGCGCCGCAGCCCACGCCTGCTCGACGGACACCGCGCGACCGAGCGACACGAGGGTGCGCGACCGGGCCATCCGACGTACGACGGCGGCGCGCGGGGCACCCACCAGCGCGGCGGTGGCGGACAGCGCCGCGGCGCTCGGTGCGCCCCCGTCGCGCATCGCGACGATGAGCCGGGTGACGTCGTGCTGCGGGCGCGCCCTCGGCGCGGTCGACGCGGTCGGCGCAGCGGCGGCAGGCGCGGGCGCGGCGCTGGGTGCCGCGACCGCGGGGCCGGCCAGGCCCAGCGCCAGGGTCGCCACGGGGAGGGCCACGAGCGTGCGCGACCACCGCGTCATGACCTCACCTCCCCGGCCCCGGCGCCCGTCGGTCGGCGCGCGCCACCCCAGGGTAAGTCGCGCGAGGACGGGCGCCGCTCCCCGATGCGGGGGATGACGTCCGGTCACCGGTGCGCGGGAGGCCAGGACACGTCGGACCGCGCGGGCTACGGTCGAGGTGACGCAGCAGCGAGCAGGGAGGCGCCATGAGCCCGCAACCGGCCGACCACGGTCGTGACGACCTCGGAAAGGTCCTCGTCACCACGGCAGCGGATCTCGCCGCCGTCCAGTGGGAGCCGCTGCGCGACATCCCTGGTGCCGCGCACAAGGTGCTGTGGCAGCACGGCGCGACGGTCATCGGCCTGATCCGGGTCGAGGCAGGGATGAGCAAGCCCGAGCACTCCCACCACGGGGCGCACCACCACATGTTCATCACCCACGGGTCGTGCGTGATGCTCGGCACCCGGGTCGACGAGGGCTCCTACGTCTACGTCCCGCCGGGCGTGCCGCACGCGGTCGACGACGTCGGCCCCGACGGCGTCGAGTTCTTCTACACGCACCGCCCGGTCGAGGTCGACCACGACCGGCACGACAACGACAGCCACGCGCACCCGGTCTGATCGCTAGCGTGGTCCCGTGTCCAAGAAGCAGCACGAGCCCGAGGGTCCCATCCGGCTGAGCAAGAAGGAGTACGAGGCGGAGCTCGCGCGCCTGCAGACCGAGATGGTCGCGATGCAGGAGTGGATCCGGGCGACCGGCCAGCGGCTCGTCGTGATCATGGAGGGCCGCGACACCGCGGGCAAGGGCGGCACGATCCGGCGGATGACCTACCTGATGAACCCGCGCTACGCGCGGGTCGTCGCCCTCCCGGCACCCACCGACCGGCAGCGCACGGAGTGGTACTTCCAGCGCTACATCGCCGAGCTGCCGGCCGCCGGCGAGATCGTCATCTTCGACCGGTCCTGGTACAACCGCGGCGGCGTCGAGCGCGTGATGGGGTTCTGCACCGACGAGGAGTACGAGTACTTCATGCGCGTGACCCCCATGCTCGAGCGGATGCTGCTCCGCGACGGGATCACGATCGTCAAGTACTGGTTGTCCATCTCCGACGAGGAGCAGCGCCGACGGTTCCAGTCGCGCATCGACGACCCGGCACGGCGCTGGAAGCTCTCGCCCATGGACGTCGAGGCGCAGGCGCGCTGGGTCGACTACGCCGAGGCGAAGGACCAGATGTTCGCCTACACCGACACCAAGGAGAGCCCTTGGTACGTCGTCGACGCCGAGGACAAGAAGACCGCGCGGCTCAACCTCATCAGCCACCTGCTGTCGCTGGTGCCCTACCAGCCGATCCAGCACGACGAGATCGTGCTGCCCCCGCGCCAGCAGCGGGCCTACGTCCGGCCGCCGATCGACAGCCAGACCTTCGTGCCCGAGCGCTACCTCGTGCAGAAGCGTTCCTGAGCCCGGGACGCGGCCGGCCGAGCGGCTGGCCCGCCAGATCACCGGGTCGACGCTGGCCGACCTGTCGACACGCACGCAGAACGTGCTCAGCGACCTCCGGGGTCTCGGCGTCCCAGTCGCGCTCGACGACGTCGGCACCCGTCGTACGCGCGGGGGACACTGGGCGCGTGGGCAGGACGGAGGCGCGGTCGAGCGCGGTGGAGCGCCTGCTCGTCGCGCTGCTGGTCGCGACGTCCTGCACCGCGTGCGCCGTCGCCGTGCCGTCGGCCTCCGACCCGCAGGGCATCGTGGCGACGTCGATCTCGTCGCCGGAGCCCAGCGACGAGGCCACCGACGGTCCGGGCACCGGGACCACCTCGCCGACGGCCCCGGCCCCGACGGCGAGCCCGACGCCGTCGTCCTCGGCTGTCGCAGGTCGTCCGGGGTCGGCGCTCGCCGCCGTGCAGCGGCTGGTGGTGAGGGGGCGCGGGCCGATGACCGGCTACTCCCGGGCGCAGTTCGGCGGCCGCTGGCCCGACGTCGACCGCAACGGCTGCGACACCCGCGACGACATCCTCGGCCGCGACCTCACGGCGCTGCACTACCGCAGCGGCAGCGACTGCGTCGTCGCGTCCGGGCGACTGCTCGACCCCTACACCGGGTCGGTCGTCGACTTCGTGCGCGGTGCGTCGACCAGCTCGAAGGTGCAGATCGACCACGTCGTCGCTCTCGGCGACGCGTGGCAGAAGGGCGCGGCGCGCTGGACCGCCGACCGGCGCCGTCAGTTCGCCAACGACCCGCTGAACCTGCTCGCCGTCGGCGGCTCGGTGAACCAGGCCAAGGGCGACGGCGACACCGCGACCTGGCTCCCGCCGCGCACGGCCTACCGCTGCGCCTACGTCGCGCGGCAGGTCGCCGTGAAGACGAAGTACGGACTGTCGGTCACCGCCGCCGAGCGCGAGGCGATGCAGCGCGTGCTGTCGCGGTGCCCGACCCAGCCGCTGCCGCGCTGACCCTGACCTCGGTCACCAGCCGTCGCGCAGCACCGTCTCGAGCATCTCGACGTAGAAGTCGGCGCTGGCCTCGGTGAGGCACATCGGCGGCTTCATCTTGAGCACGTTGGCGCGCTCGCCGGTCGGCTGCACGATGACGCCGAGCTCGCGCAACCGCTCGCACACGGCGAAGCACTCGGCGGTCGCGGGCTCCAGCGTCTGCCGGTCGCGGACCAGCTCGATGCCGAGATAGAGGCCCATGCCGTGCACCGCGCCGATGATCGGATAGCGCGCGCGCAGCTCCTCGGCCCTCGCGATCAGCCGGTCGCCGATGACCGCGGCGTTGCGCTGCAGCTCCTCGTCGCGGATGACGTCGAGCACCGTGATGCCGGTGATGCAGGAGACCGGTGAGCCGCCGGCGGAGGAGAAGAAGTTTCCCTGCGCGGCGAACGCGTCGGCGATCGCGCGTGTGGTGATCACCGCGCCGAGCGGGTGGCCGTTCCCCATCGCCTTCGCGATCGTGATCATGTCGGGGGTGACGCCGTGCATGTCGAACGCCCACCAGTGGTGTCCGAGGCGGCCGTAGCCCACCTGTACCTCGTCGGCGATGCACAGGCCGCCGGCAGCGCGCACCGCGTCGTAGACCTGGGGCAGGTAGCCCTCGGGGAGCATGACGCCGCCGGCGTTGCCGAACACCGGCTCGCAGATGAACGCGGCCGGTGGACGTCCGCCCGCGACCAGGTCGTCGACGAGCGCGCGGACCTCGGTCGCGTAGTCGTCGCCGGAGCCCGCGCCGCGGAACCGGCCGCGGAAGGTGTTGGGTGCGCTGGCGAAGTGGGTCCACTCGGGACGGGTCTCCATCGCCGTCGGGTTGTCGTAGAGCGACGTCGTGATCGCGTCGGACAGCATCGTCCAGCCGTGGTAGGCCTCGCGGACCGCGATGAGGTCCATCCGCCCGGTGACCACCTGCGCGAGGTGCAGCGCGAGGTCGACGGCCTCGGACCCGCTGTTCACGAGGAACACCGTGTCGAGGCCCTCGGGCGCGAGCTCCGCGAGACGCTCGGAGAACTCGGTGATGGCGGCGTAGTGGAAGCGCGAGTTGGAGTTGAACGTGCGCAGCTGCGCTTCCACGGCGTCGGCCAGACGCGGGTGGCCGTGGCCGATCGCGGCGACGTTGTTGACCATGTCGACGTAGGTGCGACCCGTGGTGTCGATGAGGTACTGCTTCCAGCCGCGCTCGATGCGCATCGGCGCGGCGTAGTAGTGCTCCTGCACCGTGGCGAGGGAGTCCACGCGCCGGGCGAGCAGGCCGTCGACGTCGTCGTGCGGCGCCGCGACGTCGACGCCGAGCAGCGGCGACGGGTCGGGGCACAGCGCGAGCCAGCCGCCGGCGGTGTGCGGGGTCGCGAACGCGGGTGCCTCGAGCTCGCGGTCGACGCAGAGCGCGACGTGGACCGCGCCACCGCCGACGACGCCGAGCTCCGCGCCGCGTGCGACGGCAGCTGCGGTCGCGACGGCCGGGCGCAGCCCGGTGACGGTGAGCCGCCCGAAGACGCCCTCGAGCGTGACGCCGGAACCGTCGACGTCGGCGACGACGCCGTCCCACGGCGCGCTCGCCGGCGTGCCCGGCGGGAGCAGCAGGTCGAGGCCGAGCGCGTAGGTCGCCGGGGCGACGGGGGAGTCGAGCACCGTGCGGGTCAGCCGTGCCTCCGCCCAGCGTGTGGTGGCGGGACCGCCTGCGCCCGTGAGGATCTCGCGCTCGATGCCCTGCTCGAGGAACCGGCCGGAGTGCAGGTGGGGGCTGGTGACCGAGAGGTCGACGACCGACCAGCCGGCGACGTCGAACAGCCGCCCCGCACCGACGACCGCGGCCAGGGGCTCGGCGTGGCGCGCCGCAGGACCGAGGCCCAGCGCGGCGCGCACCGCTGCCTCGGCGAGGTCGAGGTCGACCGTGCGCGCGCCGTGCAGGATCCGCCACTCGCCCTCGAGCGGCTCGGTGACCGACGGGTTGTCGGGGTCGAGCGCGGCCTGGTGCTCGCCGCTCGCGACGAGGGTGGCGCCGCGCAGCAGGACGAGCGGCCACAGGGCCGCGACGTCGGCGTCGTCGAGCGGCACGACCTCGTGGAACGCGCGCACCGCCTCGAGCACGACGAACGGGTCGTCGGGCTCGTGGCGCAGGAGCGAGGACACGGTGACGGCGATGTCGGACACGAGCCACGACCGGGTGAGGTCGCCGAAGTCGATGATGCCGTCGGGCCGCAGCCGCCCGGTGTCGTCGGCGCGGCCCACGACGTTGTCGTCGGTGAGGTCGCCGTGGATCGCCTGCACCCGCAGCCGGTCGGCGACCTGCACCAGGCGCTCGGTCGCGCGGGCGGCGCAGTCGGCCACGAGCGCCCGTCGGTCGGGGTCCGTGATCGAACCGAGCAGCGACGCGAGGACGGGACCGGCCTGGCGGAGGTCCCACTGCACCACGCGGTCGAGCCCCGGGTGGTCGAAGTCGGCGAGCGCCGCGGAGGCTTCGGCAGCGAGCCGGCCGAGGTCGGCGACGACCTGCGGCGAGAGGTGCCGCGCGCCGGTGAGCGGCGTGCCCTCGACGTAGGTCAGCAGGCGCACCGGCAGCACGTCGTCGCCCTCGGCCACCTCGTGGAGCAGCGCGCCGTCGGGACCCGCGACCGGCACCGGGGCGGTGAAGGACCGGGCGGACGCCGCGAGGTGCAGGAGCGCGGCGTTCTGCGCCTCGATCGCCGGGCGTCCCCAGCCGCGGTTGGCGACCTTGAGGACCCGCGGACCGTCGGGGGTGTCGACGCGGAAGTTGCGGTCCTGGTGGCTGCCGAGCTCGCGGACCTCGCCGTCGGCGCCGAACAGGTCGTGGGCCAGCTCCGCGGCGCGGGCGACGTCGACCCCTGGGCGCGGGGCGACGTCGAGCAGGGCGGCGGCCGACGACGCGGCGGGGTCGTGCGTGGTCATGCGGGGCTCCCCTTACAGTCTCGTGATCGCGCGCCACGATACCCACATCGATATCGATCCGCTAGGATTCCGATATGTCTGCTCACGAATCGACAGC
>WBZP01000604.1_pt2 | contig 27399 bp, 23 predicted proteins | sample 5204301 | NCBI WGS metagenome assembly WBZP01 (sample SAMN12412401, study PRJNA552823) | activated sludge metagenome | isolation source: activated sludge from nitrification reactor of wastewater treatment plant... | place: USA: Pennsylvania | collected 2017 | reverse complement strand
AGCCGGTAGTCCCAGTTCTGGCCCGTGTGCACGAGCACGTGCTCGACGCTCTCGTCGAGGAGGGCCAGCACCCGCGACAGCCGGATGATCTCCGGGCGCGTCCCGACGACCGTGACGACCTTCATGACTGATCACCTTCCACTGCGGCGGCATCCCGTTCGCCGAGCGCCACGGTCAGCACCGTACGTGCTGCCGCCTCGGAACTGAGTTCGGCCTCGAACAGAACGCGCGCGTTGCGACCCATCGCAGTCGCAGCACCGTCGGATGCCTCGCCCCGAGCCAGATCCCGGATCGCAGCGGCGAGGGACCGCGGATCTCCCGCTGTGCAGGTCACACCGGCGCCGCTGTCTACCACCAGCCGGCCGACGTCCGTCGCCTCTTCGAGGCAGGCGATGATCGCGATCGAGGACTGCGCGTAGTCCACGATCTTCGACGGGAACGTCGGAACGCTCACGTCGGGGACCGTGACAGCGACACCAGCGTGCACCGACCGGAGCATGCGCCTGTAGTCATCGCGCGGCAACGGGTCGTGGAACGAGAGCAGCCCAGCGCGGCGCTCGGCCGCGAGCGCGACCAGGTCGTCCCGGTGCGGACCCCATCCGTAGACCTCGATCGTCGCGGCGACACCCTCGTCCTCCAGCAGGCGGGCCGCCTCGATCAGGTCCTCGACGCCGCGGCCGCGCGTGAGCTGTCCTCCGAACACCACCGTGAAGACGTCGCGTTTGGGCACGGGCGGGCTGTCGGGAGCATCGGCCGCCCACGGGGGCAGGATCACGGTCCGAGCCGTCAATCCGCCGTGGTAGGTCCTGAGGAAGTCGGCGTTGCGCGGGCTCATGACCGCCACGACGTCGCACGCGTCGATGGTGGCCCGTTCCGCAGCCTTGAGCGCAGCCTCGGGCAGTCCGCTCGGCACGCGCCCGATCTCGGCGTGGTGCACCGGGAAGAAGTCCCACATCACGAACATCAGGCGGCGCGCGACCCCGGCGCGACGCAGGCGGGCCGGCAGCCCTCCGGTGACAACTCCGGGAGAGTGGAACAGCGCGAGGTCGTAGCTGTCACGACGCAGGCGAGGTGCCACCTCCGTGTGGAGACGCCACCACGCCGTCGCGTAGGCACCAAGACGCTTGCGTGGCCCCGTCACCGCCTGGCTGGGTCCCACGCTCCAAACTCGGACGCCGTCGAGCCGTCCTCGCTCCAGTCCCCGCTCGCGCGGGGCGTTCAGGTCCATGACGACTACGTCGACGTCGGCGTCGGCCCGCAGGCGGTCGACCAAGTCGTCCAGCAGGTACGGCTTGCCCGATTGCGTCGCGAAGACGCCCGTGACGACGAGGATCCGCGGCCGTCGTTCCGTGTTCACGTCAGGCATCGAGGGCGCTCTCCCCGGACTCAGCAGGCTCCTGCTCGTCGCGGAGGACGCCCGACGCGAGGGCGAGCACGAGGAGCCACGCGGACACGGCGGTGGGTCCACCCATGCCCAGGATCGAGGACTCCGTGAGCTCCATGACAGCGATGCCGGCGACGGCGGCCGTCAGGGCGGGCAGAGCCCGCCAGTCCGCCTGGCGCACCAGGACGACGATCAGCGCGCCGAAGACCGCGAGCCCGGCGAGCCCGAGCTCGACGAGGACCTGCAGCACGAGATTGTGCGCGGTCAGACCGTCGGCGCCGGGAACGGATGCCGTCGCTCCGTAGCCGTATCCCAGCAGCGGTCGGTGCTTCCACGCATCGATGAGCACTGACCAGATGTGCAGCCGACCCGACGTGATGTCGCTGCCATTCTCCTCCTGGCGTCCGAAGGACGGCTCCTCTGTCGCTGACGGCGTGGGCGAGGGGGACAACACCGACGGTTGGGTCGGTCCCGGAGCAGGGCTGCCGGAAGGCTGAGCGGGAGCGGTCGACGCTGTGGCCTGCGGAGGTGCGGTAGACGGGTTGAAGGCGCGCGCGACCGCACCCGCCCCGACGGCGACGCTGACCAGCAGGAACACCGACAGCCCCCAGGCGACCAGCGACCGCACCCCCCGACGAGCGATCACGTGGACGACGACGATCGAGGCAAGAGCTGCGAGAGCAGCACCACGGGACCCCGACAGGCCGATGGCCGTCGCGAGGACGAGCGTCGTCACGACGAAGACCGCGCGCGCTCGTCCTCGGCGCTCGACAGCGAGCCAGTAGCCGATGGGGAAGGCGATGCTCGCGACCATGCCCGCGTAGTTGGCGTTGCTGGTGAGCCCGCGCCATCGGCCGTAGTCCCCGAACACCCAGTCCGCCCCGGACAGGGTGATGAGCAGTGCGAGCGCCGTGAGTGCGGCGATCACGTAGTGGATCCAGACCGCGTCTCCGATCACGTCGCCCCGGTGCTGCCATCGCCACGCCCGCGTGGCGAGGAGGAAGCAGAGCACCACACCGAGACCGACGACATCCTGGGCCGTGCCTGACCGGGTGACGCTCCAGAGCGTGGAGGCCGCGGCCAGCACCCACAGCACGAGCAGCAGCGTGAGGTCCCCGGCCGGCCATCGCGCGGCGCCTCCACGTCTCCTCAGCGCCAGGGCGCCCGCTGCGACGAGGAGGGATCCCAGCTGGACCGCGAGCAGGGCGCTCGCTGCCAGGCCCGAGGGAGCCGCTCCGCAGGTGCGCGCGAGGCACGCGGCGAGCGACAGGGCGAAGCACCACGACCACAGCTCGGGCCTGCGCCCGAGAGAGCCCGATCCGACGTGCTGGCGCATCACGGCTGGCTCCGGCCCAGAACGGTGGTGACGATGCTGGCCCGACGGCGGAGCAGGCCGGAACCGATCCCGGCGTACGACACGTTGACCGCGACGGCGACGAGGGCGACAGCGGGAGCGCCCCAGGCGCCGCCCGCCACCGACATCAGGCCGACTCCCACGAGCAGGGCGATGACACCCAGCAACGCCGCGGCGTGCTCCAGACCCGTGTTGAGGAGGAGGGGCGCAACCTGACCGAGCATGCACACGACGGCGGCACCGATCGCGAGCATGCGCAGCGGTGCCACGGCGTCGGCGAACCCGGTGCCGAAGAGAGCGAGCAGCTGTGACGGGACCAGGAGGATCACGACGGCCGCCGCGCCCCCGAGGGCAGCCGCCTGGCGCGTCGACCTGACGGACAGCGCGTTCATCTCGGCCAGTCGATGCGTGTGGAACAGCTCGATGAACCTCGGGACGAGATACGAGCTCTGGATGGCGGGGATGAGCAGGATGAAGGCCGCGATGCGGGAGGCAGCGGTGTAGAACGCGACCTGATCGCTGGTGCTGACGACACCGAGGACCAGCACGGGAGCCCACACGAGCGCGAAGAAGAGGGTTGCGGAGCCGCACATCGAGGTGAGCGTCGCCGCCCGCTGGCGAGCCAGGTGGCGCATCGATCCGGTCGAGGGACCCTCGCCCGGGACACGCGTCAGTGCCATCGGGACAGAGACCGCAGCGACCAGCAGCGACGCGCCGAGGAGGACCGCGAACGAGAGCACCACACTCATCACCGCGCCGGATCCGGCGAGCACCAGCAGTCCGAGCACGGTGAGGGCCGGTACGCCGCCGAGCTCGACGAACGTGCCGGCGGCGATGCGTCCTGTCCCCCGCAGCGCAGCCGCCGCCCCCAGGTAGAGGCTCGAAGGGACGGCGCACAGCATGGCAAGGCGTACCGCTGTCGGGGCAGGCGTTGGAGTCACCAGGACCGAGAGAAGCACGGGCATCGCAACCACTGCGATCAGCGCGACGACCATGGACACCGCGAGACCCAGGGCGACCAGCTGGCGCGCCTCGCGCCCCGAGCCTTCCAGGCGGCCGGACAGCACCTTCAGGATGAGCACGTCGGTGCCCCACCGCCCGACCGTCGCGATCAGCGTGGCGAGGGTGAAGAGCAGGAAGAACTGGCCAGCCTCGGAAGGACCGAGCAGGCGCGCGACGACGACGGACAGCGCGAAGGTCGCGAGGATCGCTGCACCTCGGACCCCGATCACCACGGCCGGACCGCTGGGCGGGCCGGTGCGCGCGACCGGTTCGGTTCCCATGGCCGTCATGCTGTCCTGGCGCCGGGGTCGTCCACGGGGCCTACGACGTCGGGGTAGGTGTCGGGGTTCTCCTTGTCGAGCAGGTCCGCCGTCCAGAACAGCGTGACCAGCTCGCCGTCGCCGACATTGGTGATGTTGTGCGACCAGAGCGTGGGCATGTCGACGATGGACGGCTTGTCGCCCGTGACCCGGTAGGAGACGGTCTCGTCGGTGAGGACCTTGCGCAGGGCGATGACCGCCTCGCCGCGGATCACCTGGAACCGCTCGATCTTGCGGCGGTGGAAGTGCTCGCCACGGGTGTAGCCCGGGTTGGTGGAGCTGCAGAAGACCTGCGCCTGACCGCCGTGCAGCCGTACCGACTCGAACAGCTCGCCGCGCGGGTCCTGGTGCACCACCGGATGGATCGGGTAGTGCTGCGGGAAGCAGTAGGACCGGTAGGTGTTGAACAGGCACAGGTCGATGTGCTCGCGCACGTCCGGCACCTCGCCGGTGCGGTAGAGCTCGTGGAACCAGCGGAGCCGGTCGAGCACGTCGGTGACGGCGAGGGGCGTCGAGGCGACCTCGATGCGTCCGCTCGCGCGGCCGTCGAGCGCGGCGATCAGGTCGTCGGCGATGTCCTGCACGTGGCGCAGCGGGACGACGCGGTCCTCGAGCACCGTCGGCGTCTCGCCCCGGGCGATCGCGTCGGCGAACGTCGCGACGAACGAGTTGTACGACGGCCTGCCGTGCTCGCCGAAGATGTTGGGCAGCACGACGTCCGCGACCGCGGTGCCGTGTCCGGCGCCCCACGCGAGCAGGTGCTCGGCGGCCGCCGCCTTGCCGTCGCCGTAGGGGGTGCCGTTGCCCGACTGGATCGAGTTCGAGTAGACGATCGACGGCGCCGAGCCGAGCCGGTCCAGCGACGACGTCACGCGCGTGGCCAGCGACAGGTTCAGTTCGCGCAACGCCTCGGGCTCGTCGCGGTTGACGCCGGCGAGGTGCAGCACGGCATCCGCTCCCGCGAGCGCGGCATCGAGGTCCTCCGCCGGGCCCTCGAGCACGTCGCGCCCGACGGACACGACCTCGTCCGCGTTGCGCGCGCGCAGCGCGCCGCGCACGTGCCAGCCGAGGAAGCCGTCTCCCCCCGTGACGGCGATCCTCACGACGCGAACTCCGGCAGCGTCAGGAGCAGCCGGTGCACGGCGTCGGCGTCGAGCCGCTCGGTGTTGTGCGAGGTGTAGTCGTCCTGCCGCGACACCTGCTGGCCGCCCTGCTCGAAGTAGAGGCCGTAGTCCAGCGAGCGCGAGTCGAGCGGCACCCGGAAGTAGTCGCCGTGGTCCTCCGCCTTGGACATCTCCTCGCGGCTGAGCAGCGTCTCGAAGAGCTTCTCCCCGTGGCGCGTGCCGATCACCGCGAGCTCCGGCTCGACGTCGAGCACGCGTGCGACGCCGAGCGCGAGGTCTTCCACGGTCGACGCCGGCGCCTTGCGCACGAAGATGTCGCCGGGCTCGGCGTTCTGGAACGCGTACTCGACGAGGTCGACCGACTCCGCCAGCGACATGAGGAAGCGCGTCATCGACGGGTCGGTGAGCGTCAGCGGGCGACCGGCCTTCAGCTGCTCGACGAACAGCGGGATCACCGAGCCGCGCGAGCACATGACGTTGCCGTAGCGCACGATCGAGACGACCGTGTCGGATCCGGGGTTGTTGCGGGCGAACGCCTGCGCCGTCTTCTCCATGAGCGCCTTGCTCATGCCCATGGCGTTGATCGGGTAGACGGCCTTGTCGGTGCTCAGGCACACGACCGACCGCACACCGGCAGCGCCCGCCGACTGGATGACGTTGCGGCTGCCCTCGATGTTCGTGAGCACCGCCTGCTCCGGGAAGAACTCGCACGACGGCACCTGCTTGAGGGCAGCGGCGTGGAAGACGCGGTCGACGCCGCGCATGGCGTCGTCGACGCTGCGGCGGTCGCGGACGTCGCCGACGTAGAAGCGGGCGCGCTCGTCGCCGAGATGGCGGCGCATGTCGTCCTGCTTGGCCTCGTCGCGGCTGAGGATGCGCACCTGGCCGACGCCGCGCGCGAGGAGGCGGCGCACCATGGTGGAGCCGAACGACCCTGTGCCGCCGGTGATGAGGACGGTCGATCCGGAGATCACGTCGGTCACGATGCAACCCTTTCCTGGCCCGCGGCGGCGCGGAGGATGCGCGCGCGGATCTCGATGGTCTCAGAGTCGCCGGGCCCGGAGCATGATCGGAGCGCCTGTCGCAGCCCCTCCAACGAGGGCCCACGACCGTCAGCACGCCCTCCGCACGCGGCCCAGGCGGCCGGCGTGACGTCGATCACCTGCTGGCCCGGGCTCGGGCTCACGTCACCACCGCGGTGACGATCGACGCGACCTCGTCGACGTCGGCCGCCGTCATGCGGCTGCCGCTGGGCAGGCAGAGACCGTGGTCGAACAGCCGCTCCGACGTGCCGTCGACGAGCCGCTCGGCGTCGGCGAACACGGGCTGCAGGTGCATCGGCTTCCACACCGGCCGCGCCTCGATTCCCTCGGCCGCGAGCTTCTCGCGGACGCGCGTCGGCATCGCCGGGTCGTCGAAGAGAGCGACCGTCAGCCAGGCGTTGCTCGTCGTCCACGGCGCGTCCGCCATCACGCGCACGCCGGAGGGCGCGAGCATCTCGGCGTACCGCGCGCGGTGCTCGCGACGGCGCTCGATCATGCTGGGCAGCCGCTGCAGCTGGCCGCGGCCGAGCGCGGCGAGGATGTTGCTCATCCGGTAGTTGAAGCCGATGTCCTCGTGCTCGTACCAGGGCTGCGGCAGGCGCGCCTGCGTCGCGAGGTAGCGGGCGCGCTGCGCGAGCTCGGCCGACGACGTGACGAGCATGCCGCCGCCGCTCGTCGTCATGATCTTGTTGCCGTTGAAGGAGAACACGGCCGACTGCCCGAAGGAGCCCGCGGCGGAGTCGCGGTGCCGGGAGCCCAGCGCCTCGGCGGCGTCCTCGATGAGCGGGACGTCGTAGTCGGCGCACAGCGCGACGATCCGGTCGTAGTCGGCGGTCTGGCCGAACACGTCGACGCTGACCACCGCGGCCGGCAGCCGCCCCTCGCGAGCGCGGGTGGCGAGCAGCTCGGCCAGAAGGTCGGGGCTGAGGTTGCCGCTCTCCGCCTCGGAGTCGAGCAGCACGGGTCGCGCGCCGACGTAGGTGACGGCGAACGCCGTCGCGCCGAACGTCAGCGACTGCACGACGACGTCGTCGCCCGTCTGCACCCCCGCACCGAGGAGGGCGAGGTGGAGCGCGCCGGTTCCGCTCGAGAGCGCGACCGCGTGGTCGACGCCGCAGAAGGCCGCGATCTCGGCCTCGAAGGCGTCGACGTGCGGACCGAGCGGCGCGACCCAGCCGGAGTCCAGCGCGTCGAGGACGAGCTCGCGCTCGACCTCACCGACATCGGGGGGTGAGAGGAAGATGCGGAACGACATTCAGCTACGGATCCCGTCGGCTCGGGGGCTGCGCCGCCGATCGCCCCGACAGAGGCGGTCGAGCAGGTCGATGATCTCCCCCGGGTCGTGCACGTGGTCGAGCTGGTCGAGGTCGGCGGCGAACAGCGGCGGCACGCCGACGCGCGACACCATCGGGTTCGTCGTCTCGAACGGGGTCTCCGCGCAGCCGTAGAGGACCTCGTCGAGCTTCTCGCCCTCGCGCAACCCGGTGTAGATGATCTCGATGTCGCGACCCGACTCCTCGATCATCTGGCGCGCGACGTCGGCGATCCGGACCGGCTGGCCCATCGCGAGCACCAGCGCGTCGCCCTGCGACCCGATCGCGGCCGCCTGCAGCACGAGCTGCACCGCCTCGGGGATGGTCATGAAGTAGCGGGTGACGTCGGGGTGCGTCACGGTCACCGGGCCGCCGCGCCGGATCTGGTCCTGGAACGAGGTGAGGACCGAGCCGCGGCTGCCGAGCACGTTGCCGAAGCGCACCGAGACGTAGTCGCCGAGGCCCTGCTCGGCGATGCCCGCCGTCAGCCGCTCGGTGATGCGCTTGGACATCCCGAGCACGCTCGACGGGTCGGCAGCCTTGTCGGTCGAGATGTTCACGAACAACGGCACGCGCGCGGCGACCGCCGCCTGCAGCACGTTGAGGGTGCCGACGACGTTGGTCTTCACGGCCTCCTCGGGGAAGCGCTGCAGCATCGGGAGGTGCTTGAGCGCGGCCGCGTGGAAGACGACGTCGGGGCGGAAGTCGGCGAAGACCCGGACGAGGCCGTCGAGGTCGCGGATGTCGGCGAGGATCGTGCTGCCGTCGTCGAGCAGGGCGCGACCGCGCATACTCAGCTCCAGGGAGTGCAGCGCCGACTCGTCGCGGTCGAGCAGCCCGAGGGCCTGCGGCCGGAAGCGGAACACCTGGCGGCTGAGCTCGGAGCCGATCGACCCGCCGGCACCGGTGATGAGGACGCGCCGCCCCTCGAGCAGCCCGCGCACATCGCGCAGGTCGGTGGTGACGGGCGGCCGGTGCAGCAGGTCGGCGATCTCGAGGTCGCGGACGTCGGCCGGACCGACGACGCCGTCGGGGATCTCCGCGAGGCTCGGCACGGTCTTCACGGCGAGACCCGCCGACGCCGCCTTGTGCGCCACGTCCTGCAGGAAGGCCGGACCGGGGTCGACGATCGAGACGATGACGACCTCGGCCTCGGTGTCCTGCGCCACGCGCACGAGGTCGGCGCGGGTGCCCAGTACGGGAACCCCCGCGATACGGAGGTGGCGCTTGCCGGGGCTGTCGTCGATCAGGCCGACGACCTTGTAGCCGCTGTGCGGGTCGACCTGCATGCGTCGGACCAGCTGCTCGCCGGCGTTGCCCGCGCCGATGACGAGGACGGGGCGGGCATCGTGCGCGGGCCGACGGCGCGAGTCTCGGTAGAGGCGGACGACGTAGCGCACCGCCAGCATCATGAGCAGGGCGCTGGCGCCTGCGAGCACCACGGCGCTCACCGGCACCCCGCGACCGGTGCGGGTGAAGTCGATCCCGGCCGCGATGGTCGTCGTGATCGCAGAGGCGACGGAGAGCCCGAGCACCTGCTCGAACGAGCCGTACACATACCTGCCCTGATAGAGCCTGAGGATGAGACCCGTCAGGATCTGCAGGATGCCTGCGCCGAGGCCGGCGAGCAGGATCGAGCGCGGATAGACGCTGCCCCAGCTGAAGTCGAACCTCATCCAGGTGGCGGCGGCGATCGCGACCACCCAGCAGAGGAGGTCGACGACGGCCTGGCCGCTCCGTCTCACCAAAGTCTCCAGCACGTGTCCCCCGTGGCCTGGATTGCGGGCATGCCCCGGGCACCGACGCGTTCGTCGGGAGCCCAGGAATGGCACGATGGTACGCAACGGTCCGTCGTCGTGGCGACACGGGCCGCGCTTGTCCGCGTGTGCGGACGAGCCTGCGAGCAAGGGGCACGGGTGGATCTCGAAGGCACCGGGAGCAGGGCCTGCGCCCGCACGAGCGACCGACTGACGGCCAGCGGGGCCGGCCGGGGAGCCCGATCGTGAGGATCCTCCTCGTCACGCAGTTCTTCGATCCGGAGCCCACGATCAAGGGCCTGACGCTGGCTCAGGGGCTGGCGGAGCGCGGCCACGAGGTGCATGTGCTGACCGGGTTCCCGAACTACCCGTCGGGCACGCTCGCCGAGGGCTACCACCTGCGCTGGAGGCAGCGGGATCTGCTCGGACCGGTGGTGGTCGACCGCATGTGGCTCTTCCCTAGTCATGACCGGTCGGTCGCTCGCAGGGCCGGCAACTACCTCAGCTACTCCGCCAGCTCCACGGTGCGAGCGATGACGGACACCTGGAGACCTGACGTCATCTGGGCGCACCACCCCCCGGTGACGGCAGCGGCGGCGGCTCTCGCCGCCAGCAAGCGATGGAGCGCGCCACTGGTGCTCGAGGTCCAGGACCTCTGGCCCCAGTCGCTGGGGTCCACGGGGATGATCGGATCGCCTCGGGTCCTGAGTGCCGTCGGCCGTGCGATGGACGCCGTCTACCGACGCAGCAGCGCCGTCCTCGTGATCTCGGAGGGCTTCCGTCGCGCGCTCGTGGACGCGGGCGTGCCGACGGACCGGGTACGCGTGCTGCACAACTGGGCCGACGAACGCCGCCTGCAACCGAGCAGCGAAGACCTTGCCTGGGCGCGGGAGCGCCAGCGCGACGGGGCGCTCAACGTCGCATTCACGGGCAACATGGGGCCGGCGCAGGCACTGGACACGGTGCTCGATGCTGCGCGCCGCCTGCAGCCGTCCGAGCGGCAGGTACACATCCACATGGTCGGCGACGGTCTCGACGAGGCGCGGCTACGGGAGCGCGCCTCCACGGAGTCGCTGACGAACGTCGAATTCCATGGGCGGCAGTCGATGTCGCGCGCCTCCGCGATGGTGGTGGCCAGCGATGCTGCGCTGGTCCACCTGAGTTACGATCCTCTGTTCAGGATCACCATCCCCTCGAAAACACAGGGCTACCTGCACCTCGGGGCTCCCATCGTGATGGGCGCCTCCGGCGATCCGGCGGCCCTGGTGGAGAGCGCGGGTGCGGGCTTCGTGGCGCCTCCCGAGGACGACGAGGCCCTCGCCGCAGTTCTGTGCCGGATGGCGGAGCTCAGCCGGGACGAGAGGCGGGCCATGGGCGAGGCAGGCCGCGAGTACTACGCGCGCGAGCTCTCCGTCGACGCCGGGCTCGACACCTACGAGAGCGTGTTCGCGTGCGTGCTGGCATGAACCGGTCCTGGTACACCCGCGGCGCCAAGCGCGGACTCGACGCTGCGGCGGCCGCGATCCTGCTCGCGCTGCTCAGCCCGGTGCTCGGTGTCGTCGCGGTGGTCGTCCGGCGACGGTTGGGATCGCCGGTCCTCTTCCGACAGGCCCGTGCCGGCAGGGCCGAGCGGCCGTTCACGATGCTGAAGTTCCGCACCATGACGGATGCGAGATCAGCGGACGGCCACCTGCTGCCCGACGGCGAACGGCTCACGGAGACCGGGCGGGCTGTGCGCAGGACCAGCCTGGGCGAGCTCCCGGAGCTCTGGAACGTCCTGCGCGGCGACATGAGCCTCATCGGGCCGCGACCGCTGCCGCTGCACTACCTCCCCTTCTTCCGACCTGAGGAGCGGGCACGGTTCGACGTGCGCCCGGGAATCACCGGCCTCGCGCAGGTGTCGGGACGCAACCGCGCCACCTGGGACGAGCGCTTCTCGCTCGACGTCGTGTACGTGCGGACCTGCTCCTTGGCCACCGACGCTCGGATCCTCTGGCGGACTGTGCGAGTGGCGCTCTCGCGGGACGGGCTCGTGGAGGACCCGGAGTCGGTCATGGCCAACCTCGACGACGAGCGCCGGTCCGAGCTCCGCGGTCCGGACGGGACCGCGGCCTCATGAGCAACCACGTGATCGTCCGCGACGCCGCATCGGACGAGGCTGACGTCGTCGGATCCCTGCTGCGGCGATCCTTCCCGCCCGAGTGGCTGGTCAGCTCCATCTACTCGCATCCCTGGGGTGACCGGCGTCTGGCCGAGATCCTCTCGTCGGAACCGTCGCAGCGCGCCTCCCGCATCCGCATCGCATCGTTGAACGGCAGCGCGGTGGGATGCACGGTCGTCGACCCGGTGGCGGGCCACCTCGACTACATCGCGGTGCTGCCGGAGCTGAACGGCGGGGGCATCGGTGGGCTGCTGCTCGCCGACGCCGAGTCCTCGGCACCCGGCCCCCTGTCGCTCGACGTCTTCGCAGACAACGAGGCCGCTCGCGGGTGGTACCGGCGCCATCGGTACGAGGACAACGGTGGCCGCAGGAGCGTGACGGTCCTCGACGTCGCCGCGCTCGTGGGAGCCACTGCGCCTGTCGGCTCCGCTCCTGGCGAGAAGGACGTCGCGGTCCACGGATTCGCGCCCGCGCGGGCGGTAGGAGACGCCTGCTCGGTCGACGTGGTGCTCTACGGCGAGGATCGCCTGCGGGTTCGGTCATGGGACGGAGCCGATCTGCTCCACGCCCTGAGCCTGGTCAGCAGCACGTGGAGCACCAGACCCGTCGTGTGCCTGCTGGACGTCGACGCCCGATCTACCGCATCCCTCGTCCGCTGGGAGGGCACGCTGGTGCGGATGGTGAGGTCCTCCCGTGACGCATGACAGCCGCCTCGAGGTCAGACCCGGCTCGGTCACGCCGACAACGGACGCCCGCTCGGCGATCGAGCTGTTCACGCGGAGCCTCGACCTGCCGCAGGCTCGAGTTCTCGTCCCCGCCTACTACGGTCAGTCGCCGCGCGAGGGGTCTGGCGTGGCAGACGCCTTCGATCGTGCGGGCGCAGCACTGGTTCCCTACCGGGTCGACCGGAACCTCCACATCGATGTCGACGATGTCCGCCGGCGGCTCCGTGAGCCGGTCGACCTGCTGATGGTCGTGCACTACTTCGGTTGGCCGGACCCCTCGCTGGACGAGGTGCTCGCGCTGGCGGACAGCCACGGTGTCCCGGTCCTCGAGGACGAGGCGCACGCGCTCCTGTCCGACATCGTCGGCGGGGTGTGCGGCAGGTCCGGCGCCGCCGCGGCCATCTCGGTCAACAAGTCGTTCGAGACGTCGGGCGGCCTGCTGGTCGTCAACGACGGTCGCACGGATGGCACCACGGCAGAACGACTGCTGCAGGACGTGGTCGGCGTCGACCTGGTCGACGAGGCCGGCCGGCGACGCGCAGATGCGTCCGCGATCATCGGGCTGGCTAGGGAACGGCAGCTGGCCCTTCTCCGCGATCTGGTGCCGGACGGCGTCGTACCGCTGAACGTCCCGGTCCTGGTTCCCCCGCACCGGCGGCAGCCGGTGTACGAGGCGATGCACGCGGCCGGCTACCCCGTCGCCTGCCTCTACTACCAGCTCGGCCCCGGCATCGACCGTGCCTCGTTCCCCGACTCGCAGTGGCTCTCCGACCGTCTGGTCAACCTGCCTCTTCGCGCGGCGGCCAGCTCGGAGGAGCTCACGACGATGGTGGACCTCCTCGTGGAGGTATCGGCCGGATGACCAGTATCGACGCCTGGACCGCGTCCGACCCCGACGAGCGGCAACGCTGGCTGTCGGTGCTGCAGGACTGGACCGGATCCCCTCCTGCTGCGTTCCCCTCCTACCTCGAGCTGTTCGCTCCGGACGGCGAGGTCGTCCTGATGCACCGACGGGACGGCGCTCGGACCACGGTGATGCCGCTCGTGCTGCGGCGTATCCCGGGCGAGGCCGATGCCTGGGACGCCGTCGGCCCGTACGGCTACGGCGCCGCGTTCTCGAACCAGGGCGACCCGGATCCTGCGTTCTGGGAGGCGGTCGGAGAGTGGGCGCTCGGCCGCGGCCTCGTGAGCATCGTCGTCCGCCTTCCCGTCACCAGCGACACCCACGTCGACTGGCCGTTCGATCGCCACGACGTGGGGCTCAACGTCGTGCGCGACGTGGTGGCCTGGGACGACTTCTGGGACGACGTGGACCGCAAGGTCCGCAAGAACTATCGCCGCGCCACGACGGCCGGCCTCACCGTCGAACGAGTACGGCCGGAGGACGGGATCGACGACTTCCTCACCCTGTACCTCGGCACCATGGAGCGACGCGACGCGGTCGGCTCGTTCCACCTGGATGAGACGAGGCTGTCCCAGCTGGTCGACGACCTCGGTCCTCGGGCGGACCTGTTCTTCACGGTGGAGGTCGGGCGACGGATCTCCACCGAGCTCGTGCTCCGCGAGGGGTCCACCGCGTACTCCTTCCTCGGCGGAACCGACGAGTCGCGGTTCGAGATGCGACCCAACGATCTGCTCAAGTGCGAGATCGTGCGGTGGGCCGAGGACGAGGGCCTGGCGCGCTACGTGCTCGGCGGCGGCGTCGGCGGCTCGGGCGACGGCATCTTCCGCTACAAGCGGGCCTTTGCGCCGACCGGCGTCGTGCCGTTCGCCATCGGCGAGTGGGTCGTGGATCGCTCGGCGTACGAGCGCCTTGCAGCGCGCGCCAACGGCACGAAGGCTTCCGGCTGGCCTCGGTACCGATGAGTCCGCGGCGGCGGACGCGGCCGCGGCAGCGTCGCTGACAAGGCAGCTCGTCCCGTCCTGAGAGGCTGGGGTCGACATGGAGGGAGGCGGGACCGTGCGGGACATCGTGGGACGCGTGCGCCGGTCACCCGCTCGGCTCCGCCGCGTGTGGCGCTCGAAGGCCGACGCGATCCGCCTCCCTGAGGCAGAGGCCGTCCTCGACGCCGAGCGTGCCCTGGCGGGTCCTCGTGTCATCACTTCGTGGGACGAGACAGCAGACGCCGCCTTCGTCGCGCGATGGGTCGATGCGCCCGGGCCTGCAACGGACGGCCCGTGGGTCAGTGTCGTGATGCCGGTGCGAGATCGCGCCCAGCAGGTCGCCGCTGCCATCGAGTCGGTGCAGCGGCAGAGCCTCGATCGGTGGCAGCTCGTCGTCGTCGACGACGGATCGAGCGATGAGACGCCGGAGGTCGTCGCGGCCTACGCCGCCGACGACCCGCGCATCACCTTGCTGGGTCGAGAGCATGGAGGAGTCTGCGCCGCGAGGAACGCCGGTCTCAGCGTCGTGACGGCCCCGTACGTGGCGTTCCTCGACAGCGACAACGAATGGACGCCCCCGTTCCTCCGTACCGCGGTCGCCGCCCTGCACGCAGGGGGCGGCACCGTCGGGCACGCCGTGGTCGACGAGGTGAGCGAACGGGGCCACCGCTACCGCGCGTTCGACGGGCAGGTCGACCACTTGCGGACGGGGAACTTCGTCGATCTCAACGTCCTCGTCGCCCGGACCGAAGCGTTGCACGCGATCGGCGGGTTCGACCCGACGCTGCGCCGCATGGTCGACTACGACCTCGTGTGGCGGCTCGCGCAGCGGCATCGCCTGCAGCTGCTGCCGTTCGTCGGCGTCCGCTACGCCGCGTCCGCCGCGCTCACCGACCGGATCAGCAGCACCGAGTCCTTCGCCTGGGACGACGTCGTCAAGGCACGGAACCTCGTCGACGGGGGCGCGGTGCGCGACGGCGTCGCGGAGCGGGACGCCGGACTCCTGTCCGTCGTCGTGGCGCATCGCGGCGAGCCGCAGCAAGGCATCGACACCGTCCGCGCGATGCTCGAAGCCGGCGACGACTCCAGCGAAATCGTCCTCGTCGACCTCGGCTCCCGTCCGGAGGACTGGCGGCGCCTCAACGCCGACCTCTTCGGCAATCCGCGTGTGCGGCTCGTCCGTTCTCCCGGCCTGCTCGACCGAGCCGCTGCTGCATGGCTGGGGCTCGCTGCCTCGCGCGGCGGTCGTGTCCTCGTCGTGCCATCCGGGACCTCGATGAGCCGCGCCGCAACGAGTGCCCTCGTGGGCAGTCTCGACGAGGCCGCGATCGCATGGCCTGCAAGCAATCTCGATGCCGGTGTCCTCGCTGCCCGCGCGGCTGATCTCGTCGCCCTGAACGGGCTCGACCCCCTCCTGACCGACGAGTGGGAGACCGCCGACCTCATCGGCCGTGCCGGGCGTGCGGGCATCAGCAGCGTCGCCGTCGATGTGCCGGTCGTCATCACCCACCCCTGGTCGGCGCCCACCACCTCGCGGCACGCGGACAACGAGCGCGAGTGGCGACGCCGCTGGCCCACAGCCGAGCCTGGGGCGATCCCGTGACGCCGCGCGTGCTGTTCGTGTCGGGCAGCGGGAACGGCAACACCCTGCGCTACCGCGTCCGCTACCCCGAGCAGCTGCTGCGCTCGACCGGCGTCTCGACGGCGGCCGTGCACTTCTCCGACCCGCAGCTCGAGGCGTGGGCCGAGGGCGCCGACGCCGTCGTCCTCTACCGCACGCCGGCCAGCCGCCGCGTGCTGCACCTGGTCGAGCACGTGCGCACCCGGCTGCGGCGTCCGCTCGCCTTCGACATCGACGACCTCGTGTTCCGGCCCGAGCACGTCGACCACGTCCCGTTCCTCCAGGACCTGCCCGAGAAGCGGCGCGAGCTCTTCGCGGCCGACGCACGCCGACGCGCGCGCGTCGTTCCGTTCGTCGACGCCGTCACCGGCTCCACGCGCCCTGTCGTCGAGGACCTGCAGCGGCTGAGCACCGCGCCCGCGACGGTGCTCCCCAACGGCCTCACGACGACCGCGCTCGCCCTGGCCGACGCCGCGCGTCGCGAGACCGCGCCCGGCGTCGTCCGCATCGGCTACTTCAGCGGCTCGGCGACCCACGACGAGGACTGGGCGGTGGTGGAGCCGACCATCGTCGACCTGCTGCGCCGCGACCCCCGGGTGCAACTGTGGCTCGTCGGACCGCTGCGCCCGTCCCCCGGCCTCGACGAGGTGGAGCACCGCGTCGTCCGGCTGCCCTCCGTGCCCTGGCAGGAGCTGCCCGCGCTGCTCGCGTCGGTCGACATCAACGTGGCACCGCTCGACCTCACCCCCTTCACCGAGGGCAAGAGCGCCATCAAGTGGCTGGAGGCCGCGGTCGTGCGCACGCCGACGATCGCCACGGCCACGCGGCCGTTCGTCGACGCCACCGCGGACGGCGACGACGTCGTCCTCGTCCCCGGCGGAGGCGACTGGGCCGAGCCCCTCGCGCGGCTGGTCGACGACGCTGCGCTCCGCACGCACCTCGGCGAGCGGGCCCGTGCCTCGGCCCTCGCGCGGTTCGGCCCCGATGTCCAGGCCGAGCGCTACCGCGCCTGGCTCGACGGCCTGCTCGCGCCCGGCCCGGTCGACGTCGACCTCGCCGAGCTGCGCAGCCGCGCCGCCGAGGAACCGCGCTCGGCGTCCCTCGGCCTCCCGCTCGAGCCGTACGCCTTCCCCGCGACCGACGCCGCCCTGACCTGGCCGGCACCCCGCGGTGCAACGACCCTGGACCGGGTCCGCACCGCATCCCGGGCGTCGGCTCGCCAGACCGTCCGCTACTACAAGGGGGTACGCCGCCGGGTCCGGCGCGTGCTCGGGACCGCGCCTCCCGTCACCCAGGTGGACGCCGGATCGGCCGCACCCGGCTCAGGTCGGCCCGACCCCCGGTCGAAGACCTGAGCATGAGGTGGAGTGCGCGCACGGTCGCGGGCCTGGTGAGCGCGGCCGTCGTGGCCGCCCTGCTCCCGTTCGGCCTGTCCGCCCCCGCGCAGGCGGCCATCGGCACGTGCAGCGGCACCCCGGTCGTGACCGTCTGGGACGGCCAGGACCTGACGACGGCGGTCGGCAGCCTCTGCCCCGGCGACACCCTGCAGATCCCCTCGGGCACGTACTCGATCGGCTACCTGCGCTTCGTCAAGAACTTCGCCTACACCGGCACCTTCCGGCCGGGCACGGCCGCGCTGCCCATCACGGTGACGGCGCAGGACCCGGCGAACCCGCCGCTGCTGCTCGGCGGCCTGCAGTTCACCGGCGCCGACTACTGGCGCATCTCCAACCTCCGGGTGCAGGCAACCGTCGCGAACCTGTCCGCGCTCTACATGAACAACGGCATCGGCTGGATCGTGTCGGGCTGCGAGTTCTTCGGCGCCCGCCAGACCAACGCGATGGCCAACGTCGTGATCTCGGGCAGCGGCGGCCAGCCGAGCCGGTTCGTCTTCAAGGGCAACCGCGTGCACGGCGGCGCCAAGTCGACCCGGGCCGACACCACCGACCACAACATCTACGTCAACTTCCGCGGGACCACCGGGTCCGGTGGCTCGATCGTGCGCAACGTCGTCTGGGACACCCCGCACGGCGCCGGCATCAAGCTCGGCAACGGCGGCGCCTACAACGCGCTCGGCCCGCGCAACGTCGTCGTCGCGCTGAACACCATCGCGACGAGCGGCCGCCAGATCCTCCTGCACGGCAACGTCAGCTACCTGCGGATCTACGGCAACCTCTTCTACCGTGCGACGCAGCGCTTCGTCGCCGACACCCGGACGACGCAGGTCTACGTCCACGACGTCACCGGCATCAAGAACTCGATCGACTACAACTACGCGTACGGGTCGACGCTCTTCACCTACGACCCCAAGAAGCGCGCGACCTACCTGAAGAACCGGCTCTCGAACCTCGCGGCGTACAACCCGCAGTTCACGAGCGTCGGCACGACGGTCCTCTTCGCGAACAACCCGGTCGCCAAGCCGTACGGCGCGTACGGCACCGGGCTCTGGGCGAAGTAGTCCTCAGCCCTTCCCCGTGTGCTCCACCAGCCGCACGAGCTCGGCCGCGCGCGCCCGGAACGAGTGCTCGGCGCGGATCCGCGCGGACTCCGCGAGCAGCACGGCATCGTCGGCGAAGTCCGCCGCATCGAGGACCGCACCGAGCTCCGCGGCGTCGTCGGCGACCCGCCCGTGCGGGAACACCTCGAGCAGCCCCTCCGCGCGGTCGCTCACCCAGCGCGCACCGGCTGCCGTCAGGTCGAAGAGCCGGTTGGACAGGAAGCCGTCGGCCGCCATCGCCGGCCAATGGTCGTTGAGGACCGCGCCCGCTGCGCGGTAGAGCTGCGGCAGCTCGGCGTTGTCGACGTGGTCGGCGACCAGCACTCCCTCGGGCAGCCGACCCTCCCACCCGCCGCCGATCACCCGCAGCTCGGGACGGCTCGCAGCCGCCGCCTCGACGAGCGGACGGGTCGCGCGCCGGGAGTTCCCCACGAACAGAAGGGGATAGCCGGATCCCGGGTCGGCGGCTTCGGGACGGAACAGGTCCGCGTCGGTGCACTGGAGCAGCGTCTCGATCTGCACGCCTGCTCCCGACCTCCGCTGCGCCCACCCGTGCGACGCGGCCGCCACCACGTCGAAGTCGCGCAGCTCGTCGTCGTCGACCAGCTCGGGGTGGCTGATCACCCAGAGCAGGTTCACCGAGCCCGGGGTCGGCCGGTAGCGGTGCAGCCCGCGCAGGGTCAGGGTGACGTCGTCGTCGCGCGCCGACTCGCGGTACCAGGAGTCGAGCGGGTCGACAGCGGCCTCGACGCCGAGCTCCTCCAGCGCAGCGGCGAGCGCCTCGGCGAAGTGGAAGTCGCCCCACGTGCGGCGCCGCGGGCCGGCGGGGTGCGGCGACTTGATCGCCCACCGCGCGCTCGAGCCGCGTGCGGAGTCGGCGTACGCCGGACGCGGGCCCGCCGCCTCCGCCGTACCCGCCACCAGACCCGCCATGACCGAGCCGTCGACGATCGCCGAGCCGTCGTCGGCGACCACCGCAGCAGCGGTGCGCACGGCGCTGTCCCGCACGCCGTCACCCGGCACCCATGCGGCGAGGGCGCGCGGTCCGAGTGCCACGAGGAGGCCTGAGACTCCTTGCACCGCAACGGTTCCCGCGCGTCGTGCATCCGCCCACGGTCGGCCCGCGAGACGACGCACGCCGGCAGCATCCGTCCCGGCGTCGCGCACGGTGTCGTCGGACTCGAGCAGCACCGGCGTCACAGCATCGACGCCGTCGTGCACGTCCGCGAGGAGCGACGCCAGCCCTCGCGGGTCGATGTGCAGCGGCGCGCTGACGACGACGAGCGCGGTGCACCCGCCGATCGCTGCGGGCACCTCTCGCCCGCGCACGACGACCACGCGCTCGTCGACCGCGGTGAGCGAGGCGACGGCGAGCAGGTCCTCGCCGTGCAGGTCGTGGTCGACGACGACACCGGTGCGAGCGATGCCGGACGCGTCGTCGAGCAGCGCACCGAGCAGCGGCAGCGCCTCGCCGATCCCGGCGACCGACACCAGCGCCCCGACCTCCGTGCCCAGCGACGGTGCGCCCTCCGCGGCTGCGGGACCGTGGCCGAGCAGGGACCCGCGACCGAGCTCGACGAGGTCGTGCCCGCCCGGGTCGAGCGGCCCGAGCCGCAGGCCCTCGAACCGGCCGTGCTCGGTGTAGTGCGCGAGCGGGCCGCCGCGCCAGTCACCGGATCCCGGGTGCTGGGCGGCGTACCACCCCGGGTCTGCGAGCGGGTGCGCCGTCGTGCGGGGGAAGCCCGTCGCGCGCACCGTCGAGGACCACCACGCCGCGGCGGCGATGCCGGGTGCGCGGTCGCGCGCGGGCACCGGCGCGATGAGCAGCGGCCCGGCGGCGAGACCCAGCCGCGACCCCGTGACGACCCAGTCGTACGCGGCCGACGCCGCGCTGCGGAAGCGCCGACCGCGCTGCTGCTCGTAGAGCGCCTGGTCGAACAGGACCGAGCGGGACAGGGTGCGGACCAGCCGGCCGAGCTCGCGAGCGGCGCGGGCGCGGCGCACGTGCGCCGACTGGAGGCTGCGGCGCTTGAGCGTGAGCCGGTCGCTCACCGGCGCTCCGCCGCCCAGCCCTCGAGCTGCGCGACGAAGGCGGCACCGTCGCGCCGCCAGTCGTGGTCGCGCAGCGCCGCCTCGCGCCCGCGGTCGGCCATCGCCTGCCGCTCGACGTCGTCGGCGAGCAGGTCCAGCACCGCCTGCGCGGCGGCTGCGGCGTCGCCGAACGGGACCACCCGTCCGCACCCGGCGCCGTCGACGAGCTCGCGGCTCGGCGGAGTCGGCGTCGTGACCACGGGGACGCCGTGCGCCATGTACTCGAGGACCTTGGTCGGCCGTGAGTGCCGGTAGTTCGGCTCGTCGTGCAGCAGCGAGAGGCCGGCCGCGGCGCCGTCGAGCAGCTCCAGCGCCTGGTCGTTGGGCACGAAGCCGTGCCACACCAGCCAGCCGCGGGCGACCGCGTCGAGGAGCAGCGCGGTCGAGGGCTCATCGGCATGACCCACGAGATGGAGCTGGGCGCCCGACCCGACGAGCCGACGACCGACCTCGACCATCTCGCGCGCACCGCGGGCGACGGTGATGGCGCCGAGGTAGACGACGCGCTCCGACCCCGACGGCAGGACGGTCTCGGGCGAGCGCGTGCTGTTCGGGACGACGGGGTGCTCGCCGGCGAACCTCGTCCGGTAGCCCTCCTCGGCCAGCAGGAGCTTGTGGTCGCGCTCGGCCCGGCGCTCGAGCCGGCGCACCGCCGAGGCGGTCGCAGGGTGCAGAGGCGCCGGCAGCCAGGGCTTCAGCGACAGCGACGCGGCGGTGTCCTCGTGGACGTCCCAGACGACGACCGGTCCCTCGAGGCCCTCGACCGCGGGCAGCAGCTCCGGGTCGTGCACGACCACGACGTCGTGGCGCGGCCCCTCACGTCGCAGCACCGCACGCGCCCGGGTGACCGCGACCAGGCGACGACGACCGCGAGAGCGGGGTACGTCGATGGCGCGCACGCCCTTCGGCGGCGGGACGCCGAAGCTCGAGAACGGCGCGACGTAGGTGACCTCGTGACCGGCCTCGAGGAGCGCGCCGATCTCGCGGTGCAGGATGCGCGCGTCGCGCGGGTCGTGCACCACGGTCGCGACGAGGACGCGCAGGGCCTCGCTCATGTCGGTGCCGCCCCCGCCTGCCTGCTGGGACCGCCCTCGGCGCGGCGCCCCTCCGCGGCCGCGATGTCGGCCTCGTAGGCGTCGACGACCTCGTCGGTGGCCCCGTCCATCCTGATGATCCCCTGGTCGAGCCAGACCGCGCGATTGCATGTCTCGCGGACGATGCTGGCGCTGTGGGTGACCAGGAAGACCGTACCCGCCTGCTCGCGCAGCTCGAGGATGCGCTCCTGGCTCTTGCGCTGGAACTCGGCGTCGCCGGTCGCGAGCGCCTCGTCGATGAGCAGGATCTCGTGCGTCACGCTCGCCGCGATCGCGAACCGCAGCCGCGCGCTCATGCCCGAGGAGTAGGTGTTCATGGGGAACGAGACGAACTCGCCGATGCCGGCGAAGTCGATGATCGCGTCGCGCCGCGCGGCCGCCTCGGCCGGGCTCAGGCCCATCGCCAGCGAGCCGAGCTCGATGTTGCGCGTGCCGGTGAGCGAGGGGACGAGCGCCGCGTTGACGCCGAGCAGCGACGGCTGCGCGCTCGTGTAGACCGCACCCGACTCCGCGGGCAGCAGCCCCGCGATCGCCTGCAGCAGAGTGGACTTGCCGGATCCGTTGCGACCGATGAGACCGATCGCGTCGCCCTCGCGCGCGACGAAGCTCACGCCGCGCACGGCCTTCACCTGGCGCACGCCCTTGCTGCCGCGCTGCAGCCCGATGCGGCGCAGCGCGGTGACGGCGCTCGCGCCGGCCTCGCTCGACGCGTGGGCGACACCCTGCACGCGGTACGTCACGTGGAGGTCGTCGACGATGACGGTGGGGCGCGCGTCAGCCACGGCCGTACCTCGCCTCGGCGCGCCAGAAGTACACGAACCCGGCCAGCACGCCGCCGACCGCCCAGAAGACCGCCCACAGCCACGTCCCGGGCGGCGCCTCGTACGTCGTCAGCAGCGCGTCGCGGGCGAGCTCGACGTAGACCGCACCCGGGTTGGCGCGCAGGAGGAGACCGATGATGCCGCCGTGCTCGTCGGCGAACTGCTGCACCGGGAAGACGACGCCGCTGAGGTAGAGCCAGGTGCGGAGCAGGAACGGCAGCAGCATCGAGACGTCGCGCACGCTCTCGGTCACCCGCGCGAGGCCGAGCGCGAGCCCGTAGTTGAACAGCGTCTGCAGCGCGATGACGATCGGCAGCAGCAGCCACATCCACGACAGCCCCTCGCCCTGCAGCAGCACGACCGCGGCGCAGATGGCGAGGGCCGTGAAGAGCGGGAAGAGCTCCTCGAGCACCGCTGCCAGCGGCAGGATCGCGCGCGGGAAGTGCAGCGCGCGGACGAGGTTCATGTTGTGCGTGATCGCCCGCGACCCCGACATCGCCGAGGACTGGGTGAAGGTGAAGACGAAGACGCCGATCACGAGGAACGACAGGTAGTCCGGCACCGAGCGGTTCACCTTCAGCAGGACGCCGAAGACGATCCAGTAGACGAGCACGTTGAGGAGCGGGTTGAGGACGGCCCAGAGCCGGCCGAGCCGGCTCCCGGCGCTCTCGGACTGCTCGCGCGCACGCGCCAGCTCGATGACGAAGTGCCTGCGGCCCCACATCCGACGCAGGTAGTCGCCGAGCGGGGGACGGATGCCGATACGCCGCAGGCCGTGCTCGGCCGCGAGCGCCGCGGCGTCGAACGCCTCGGGCGACGTCGGGACCGGGCGGGTGGCCTCCGCCATCAGAGCCGTTCCACGGCGGCGGAGCGCGTCCGGCCGCGGGTGTCGAGCAGGCGCGGGGCGAGCTCCGCGACGCGGTCGAGGTCGTAGGCCGAGTGGTCCTGCAGCAGCACGGCGACGTCGCACGCCGCGAGGCCCGCCTCGAGGTCGACGACCTGCACGACACCGTCGGGCGCCGAGCGCCACGGGATCGGCGACGGGTCGTGGTAGGTCACCGAGGCACCAGCCTCGAGCAGCAGCCGGACGACGTCGACCGCGGGGCTCTCGCGCTGGTCGGCCACGTCGCGCTTGTACGACGTCCCGAGCACGAGCACCTGCGCGCCGGCGAGCGCGACGGAGTCGACCTCGAGCAGCTCGGCGGTGCGGGTGACGACGTAGGCGGGCATCGACTCGTTGATCTGCTGCGCGAGCTCGACGAGGCGGAAGGGGTAGCCGAGCTCCTCGCGCACCTTGAACGACAGGAAGGTCGGGTCGATGGGGATGCAGTGCCCGCCCACGCCCGGACCGGGCCGGAACGACTGGAACCCGAACGGCTTCGTGGCGGCGGCGTCGATGACCGACCAGACGTCGATGTCGAGCTCGTGGCAGACCTTCGCCATCTCGTTCACGAGGGCGATGTTGATGTGGCGGTAGGTGTTCTCGAGCAGCTTGGTCAGCTCGGCCTCGCGGGCGCGCGGCACCATCACGACCTCGTCGACGACGGTGCGGTAGAAGTCGCCGGCCCGTCGACCGCACTCGGGGGTCACCCCGCCCACGACCTTCGGAGTGCGGCGCAGGTCGAACTGCGGGTTGCCCGGGTCGATCCGCTCCGGCGAGAACGCGAGGTGGAGGTCGGTGCCCACGACGAGGCCGGACTCCTCGAGCAACGGCCGCAGCATGTCGTCGGTGGTGCCCGGGTAGCTGGTCGACTCGAGCACGACGAGGACGCCGGGGCGCAGGTGCTCGGCGACCGTGCGGCCCGCGGCCAGGACGGAGCTGAGGTCGGGCGAGCCGTGCAGGTCGAGCGGGGTCGGCACGCAGATGACGACGACGTCGGCGACGTCGAGGACCGCGGGGTCGACGCTCGGGACGAAGCGGCCGGCGAGCATCGCGGCGACGTCCGCGTCGCTCACGTCGTCGACGTGGGAGCGACCGGACGCCAGCCCTGCGACGACCGCAGGGTCGGAGTCGAGACCCGACACGTGGTGCCCGCTGCGCACTGCTTCGCGCACGAGCGGGAGACCCACGTAACCGAGCCCGACGACCACGAGCTCGAGCACGTTCTCCCCCGCTCATCCCGGTGCCATAGGACCAGGCTGGATTCTCGCACGCGGACGGCGGCCGATCCCCGTCGGACGGCGCGGGCCGACCTGCCGCGCGGACGGTCGCAGGAGGCGGGCACGCCGCTGACCAGGCAGGATGAGTCCGTGAGTGCGCCGTACGACGATCTCGTGGCCCTGGTGGCCACCGGAGGTGTGACCGCGCTCACCGGGGCCGGCATCTCCACGGAGTCCGGGATCCCCGACTACCGGGGTCCCTCCGGCGCTGCCCAGCGCCGCCACGCCCCGATGACCTACCAGGCCTTCACGCAGGACCCCATCGCCCGGCGCCGCTACTGGGCGCGCAGCCACGTCGGCTGGGCGTTGATCGGCCGGGCCGAGCCCAACGAGGGTCACCGCGCTCTCGCGCAGCTCGAGCAGGGCGGCCTCGTCGCGGGGGTCGTGACCCAGAACGTCGACGGCCTGCACGAGGCGGCCGGGTCGCAGCGGGTCGTCGACCTGCACGGCCGGCTCGACCGGGTCCGGTGCCTGTCGTGCGACCGCGTCGTGCCGCGCGCCGACGTACGACGCCGCCTCGACGACGCGAACCGCGGATGGGGCGCGTCCATCACCGCGGTGAACCCCGACGGCGACGTCGATCTCCCCGACGACGAGCTCGACGGCTTCACCGTCGTCGACTGCGAGGTGTGCGGCGGCCTGCTCAAGCCCGACGTCGTCTATTTCGGCGAGAACGTCCCGCCGGCGCGCGTCGCGGCGGCCAACGACCTCGTCGACTCCGCGCGCAGCCTGCTCGTCCTCGGTACTTCGCTGCACGTCTTCTCCGGACGCCGCCACGTGCTGCGCGCGGCCAAGGCGGGCGTGCCCGTCGTGGTGGTCAACCAGGGCCCGACCCGGGCCGACGACCTCGCGACGGTGCGCATCGACGCGCCGCTCGGCCCGACGCTCGCCGGCGTCGCCGACGCAGTCGGAACCACGCTGCCGTACGCCTGGCGTCAGGAGGCGGACGACGACCCGAGCGGGTCGGCGCTCGCCCGCGCCAGCAGGTCGTCGCGGTCGTGCGCGCCGAACAGCCGGTAGAGCGACGTGAGGTCGTTCTTGATGGTCTTCTCCGAGTAGCCCAAGCGCGTCGCGATCTGAGCGTTGGTCTCACCCGCGGCTGCCAGCTCGAGCACCTGGCGCTGACGCGGGGTGACGGCGAGCCGTGGTCGCACCACGGCCAGCGACTCGTCCAGGGGCTCGAGCGCGCGCTGCAGCGCGACCCAGAGCGAGAGCGCGCCTACGACGCCGTCGACGACGCGGCGCGACTCCCAGGTGCGGTCCAGGCCTCCAGGGCACTTGAACCCGAGGACGCCGATCACCTCGCCGGCCGAACGCAAGGGGATCGACGCGATCTCCCCTCGCAACCCACCCGGGAGCATCTCGGCGGCACGCCGCATGACCGGATGCTGCTGCGCAGCCTCCGGGACCGACCACACCTCCTCGACACCGCTGCGCAGGACGCGGCACGCGACGTGATGCGCCTCCGCCGGCAGCACCGCGAGGTCGGCGAGCAGCCCGGGCGGGTAGTTCACCGAGGCTACGCAGCGCAGCGTCGACCGGTCGCGCGACGCAGCGAACACGATCGCGGCGGACGCGTCGAGCAGCGACAGGGGTCCGCGCAGCAGGGCGGTCCCGACCGCGTCGCCGCGCGGATCGTCGGCGAGGAACCGGACGAAGGCGTCGATCGACGTCTCGGCCCGGGTCGGCTCCGAGCTGGGCGTGGCCACGTCGCTAGTGGACCACATCTCGACGACGTGGACCGGCGTGCTCTCCGGGTCGGGCAGGGGCACCGCGGCCAGAGCCCGTGACATCGTCGCGCCGCCGTGGCGCCGTGGGCGGACCCCCTCGTCCGAGGGGCGCCTGGCGCCGGTCACGTCGCGACGGTAAGGAACCGGTCGTTGAGCTCCCGAGAGTGGTAGAAGATCGCCTTGCCGAGCTGGTCCGGCGTCCAGGTGACGCAGGGGCGGTCGCGGAAGCAGCGGTATCCGCCGGAGAACGTCTCGTTGCGGTTCCCCGACGGATCGAAGAAGTAGATCGTGGTGCCGCGGGTGATCCCGTGACGCGTCGGCCCGATGTCCAGCGGGACGTCGTCCATGGCCATGATGTCGGCCGCCTTGAGGATGTCGTCCCAGCCGCGCATCTCGAACGCGAAGTGGTGGATCTTGTTCTCGGGGGCCTCGAGCAGGGCGATGTCGTGGTTGGACTCGCCCAGGGTCAGCCACGTGCCGAGGGTCTTCGCGTCGTCCTCGAGGCCGGTCCGCACCCGCTCGGTCGGCCACATGCCGAGGACGTCGATGAAGAACCGCTCGATGGAGTCGAGCTCGGTCACCCAGAGCAGCGCGTGGTCGAGCCGAGGGGCGCCGATGCCGACCATGTGGCGGGGGAAGGCGTCCGGGTTGTGCGTACCCACCTCGACACCCCACGCGGTCATCGACGAGTAGAACTCCATGACGTGCCCGCTCGGCAGCGTCACCCGGATGCCATCACCGACCTCGGGGTTCTCTCCGGCCGACATGCGCTCGACCGGGTAGCCGTAGAGCACGGTCAGCCGCTCGATGTCGGCGACGTCCTCCGGGCGCTCGCACTTCCAGCCGGCCTTGACGTAGCCGACGCCACCCTCCTCGAGCACGACGGAGTGGTGGTCCCACTCGTCCCAGCCCTTGTAGTAGACCCGCCCGTCCCGCTCGAGGGTCTGGTAGAGCCCCATCGTGGTCCCGTAGTGCTGCTTGGCCTCGGCCAGGTCCGTCACCCGGACGTGGATGTAGCCCATGCGCATGACGCCCATCGTCGGCGCTCCTCTCGGTCGTGGTCGCGTCGACAGCATGGACGGTTCGGGAGTACGGGACGCAGGGCCTCGACGTCCCGGACAGGTTCCGGGACCCGGGACACCGCGCGCGCCGGGCCCGCCGGGCGCTAGAAAGGGCCCGCTCACAGCGGCACCCGGTAATCGCTTGCGCCGCAACCGCTCTCAAGATCACCCGGCCGCGGTCGGGGTGAAGGCCACAGGGCTGTGCTTGGTAATCAATTCGTCCCGCGCCGCCGGGCGCAAGGTGCCGGGTCGCAAAT
>WBZP01001604.1_pt1 | contig 27400 bp, 25 predicted proteins | sample 5204301 | NCBI WGS metagenome assembly WBZP01 (sample SAMN12412401, study PRJNA552823) | activated sludge metagenome | isolation source: activated sludge from nitrification reactor of wastewater treatment plant... | place: USA: Pennsylvania | collected 2017 | reverse complement strand
TCCGGACACCGCCGTCGTGCCACCGCGCGGTTGCGCCGGGTACGGCTGCGACGGGATATGCCGCGAACTCAGGGCCAAGGTCGTTGGTCATGCCTTCTCCTGGGGGTTTAGAGACGCTACCGGGGGGAAGGAGTTGCCGACCTGTGTTCCTGATACATCGCCTTGCTGCGCCCGAGCGGCACTACCCGACGGGGGCGCGACCCGCCTGCAAGGATCGTCGGGTGACTCCCGCTCCTGGCGGCATCGCCTTGGCCCGTTCCTACTTCACTGAGCTCGTGGCGCCGACCATCCGCCGGCACGTGCCCGAGCTGCGGTATGCCGCCGCGCGTTTGGGGTCCGGGTCGGAGGTTCTCGGCCTCGATGACGAGATATCCCGCGACCATGACTGGGGCCTGCGGCTGCAGCTGTTCGTCGCCGACACCGACGTCACCCGGCTGCGGTCGACACTCGAGGACCACCTACCGACCGAGTTTGACGGCCACCCGGTGCGCTTCGGCTTCTCTTCCGACCCGGCGGCACGTCTGCGCATCGATGTCGACAGCGTTGACTCCGCAGCCAAGCAGCATCTTGGCTTCGACCCCCGCCGGGACGCATCCGTCCAGGACTGGCTGAGCCTGAGCGGTCAGGCCGTCCTTGAGATCACGGCCGGGGAGGTTTTCCGGGACGCCGTCGGGGACCTGACCTCGCTGCGTGAGGCGCTGGCGTGGTACCCGGACGATGTCTGGCGCTATGTCATCGCCTGCGACTGGCAGCGCATCGACCAGGAGCTGCCGCTAATGCAACGCGCCGGGCACCGCGGCGACGACCTGGGCTCTCGCGTCATCGCCGCGCGTCTGGTCGACGTGACGATGCATCTCGGCTTCCTCCTGTGCCGGCAGTGGGTGCCCTACCCCAAGTGGCGGGGGACCCTGTTCAACCTGCTCCCGCTGCATACCAAGGTCGCCACGGCCCTGAGCGAGACACTCACGGCCGACGGCTGGGAGGACCGGGCCGCGCACCTCGCCGACGCCCTGGACGCGCTCGCCGATCATCAGGGACAACTCGGCATACCGACGTCATCACCCACGATCGCGCCATTCCACGACCGGCCCTATCGCCATATCGACCACGGCATGGTGCCCCGGCTGCTCGAGAGCATCCGGGACAGTGACGTACGGGCGCTGCCACCGGGTCTGGGCAGCGTCGAGCAACGTTCCGACAATGTTGACCTGCTGACGAGCGCCCGGCACCGGCGCGCAGCCCTCACCTGACCCGGCGGCTGTTCTGGAACAGTTCCGTCAGCACATGAACACACAATGGGCAGTGGTGGAAACTTTCAGCCTGTGACTGTTCCATCATTGCCGGGGGAGGCGGCGGGAGGATCTCACGCCGAAAGGTGGAGTCGCAGCACGTTCTTTCGGCCGGTCCAGGTCAGGTCTGCGGGCTGATGAGTCCGCAAGCGAAACCCGCGATCGTGGAGGAGTCACGCACTCGACTCACCCGAAGGACTCCCACCGATGACCACGCACACAGCACCGGCCCCGACCACCCGAACGGACCAGCAGGTGCCCCTCCAGCTGAAGCTTGCCGCAGCCTGGACCACCTTCATGTGCCTTTACATCTATGTCGACGTCCTCGGCCTCTACAAGCCAGGCGCCGTCGAGGGCATCCTGAAAGGGAAGGTCTTCACCTTCGATATCACCCAGACCTTCATGGTCAGCGCGCTGGCTGCCTCGGCGGTCCCGATGATGATGATCCTGCTCTCGACGGTCCTTCCCCCGCGCGCCAACCGTGTGACGAACCTTGTCGTCGCCACCCTCCTGATCCCCTGGATGGGGTTCAACCTGGTGGGCGGGGAGTGGCTGGCCTACTACGGTCTCGGATTCGCCCTCGAGATGGTCGCCCTCGCGTTCATCCTCCGCTCGGCCTGGAACTGGCCCCGCACACCGGCGATCCCTAGCCTGAACAGGTGAGACCCCTCTGGCGCGCCATCTGGCGCGAGCCACGCCCCACCGACGCTCCACCCGTGAGCCGTGGGGACTGGGTCCTCCTCGCTGCCGTCGAGGCGGCTGCACTCTACGAAGGGGTAGCCCGCCCCGATCTGGCCTGGCGTCCGGTGGTCACCCTGCTGGCCCTTGCCGTGATGCCGGTGCTGCTCTGGCGGCGGAGCCACCCACTGGCCACCTGCCTCGTCGGCTTCGGTGTCGCCGGGCTGCTCTCAGCCATCCAGCTGGTCGCCCGCACCGACGACCTCGGCCCCGCCTCGATGATGGCCATCCTGATCCTGCTCTACGCCCTGGTCCGGTGGGGCTCGGGGCGCGAGATCGCCGTGGGTATGCCGTGGGTCGCCGCCGTCGTGGGTCTGGGAATGTATGCCTCGTCAGCGACTCTGCCGGACCTCGTCGGCGGCAGCCTCCTGCTGCTCTTCATCGCCTCTCTCGCAGCGATATTCCGCTCCCGCGCCGACCTCTGGCAGCGCCGGCAGCGCGAGATCCGCAATGAGGAGCGGCTCGCCCTGGCCCGCGAGCTGCACGACACCGTTGCCCATCACGTCTCGGCCATCGCGGTGCAGGCTCAGGCCGGTGGCGTGGTCGCCCGCGCCCATCCGGCGCAGGCGGCCCAGGTGCTCGCCACGATCGAGGCCGAGGCGACGCGCACCCTGTCGGAGATGCGGGCCATGGTGCGAGTCCTCCGGGAGGACGGCTGGGGAGCCTACTCGCCGCAGCTGGGGGTCGCCGACCTCCCTCGGCTGGCGCGCGCGGACGCGACGCCGGACGTCGCTGTCTCGCTCACCGGCGCCGTCACCGGGCTGCCCGGACCCGTGGACGCAGCGGTCTACCGGATCGCACAGGAGGCGGTCACCAACGCCCTCCGTCACGCCCATGGCGCCACGCATGTCGGCATCGACGTATGCCGCGTCGGCGACCACCTCCGGCTGCGCGTCACGGACGACGGGCTCACCCACACCGGGTCGGCTGCTCCGCCTGGGTTCGGGTTGACCGGCATGACCGAACGCGCCCAGCTCCTTGGCGGCTCCCTCACGGCGGGCCCGGCGCACCACGGTGGCTGGATGGTGGAGGCCGTCCTCCCCGTGCACGTCTCGCAGGTTTCGCAGGTCTCGCAGGATCCGCCATGAGCATTCGTGTCGTCGTGGCCGATGACCAGGACCTGGTGCGGACCGGGCTGGTGATGATTCTCGGTGCCCAAACCGATATCGACATTGTCGGGGAGGCCGCAGACGGCATACAGGCCCTTGAGGTGGCCACCCGGCTGCGCCCGGACGTGCTCCTCGTCGACATCCGCATGCCCGGGCTCGACGGGGTCGAGGTGACCAGGCGCCTCGCGGGTCCCGACGTGGCGGACCCGATGGCGGTCGTGGTCATCACCACCTTCGACCTGGACGAGTACGTCCTCGGCGCCCTGCGCGCCGGCGCTCGTGGCTTCCTCCTCAAGGACGCCGGGCCGGACCTGCTCGTCCAGGCCGTGCACGCCGCTGCCCACGGGGACGCACTGATCGCCCCCAATGTGACGCGACGGCTGCTGGCGACCCTCGTCGACCACGCACCCGAGACGGTGACCCAGCCCGTCGATCCACTGACCGAGCGCGAGGAGGAGGTGCTGGCGCTGCTCGCCCGCGGCCGCACCAATGCCGAGATCGCCGCCGAGCTCTTCATCGGTCTGAGCACCGTCAAGAGCCATGTCGCCTCGTTGATGGCCAAGCTCGGTGTCCGCAACCGAGTCGAGATCGCCATGTGGGCCTACCATTCCAAGCGAGTCTGACCAGCAGCCCGGGCAGGGGCAGCTACCGCTGGGTCCAGGTGCTGTGGGCGTCCTGCCCGGATGACCTCGTCCAGTTCGCGAGTCCTGTCACGACGCGGCCGTTCCAGACGAAGAGCGCCGATGCCGCCGGGACCGGGCCGGCATACGCGTTGTTGTCGAGCGTCAGGTTGGCGTTCTTCGCCGCGTCGCCGGCCGGTCGCACCCGTGAGACCAGCAGCGGGTACTCGGCGTTGGTCGTCGTGACCGAGTTGCCGGTGATGCTCGAGTCGTGGACGTAGTACTGCAGCAGGATCTCCGGGGAGCCGTCGTCGAGGGTGTTGTTGCCGCGCAGAGTGTTGCCCGTCACGGTGATTCCGAAGGCCTCTCCTCGGCGCCGGTCGTAGCCGCCAACGGCGATCCCGACATAGCGGCTGCCGCTGATGGTGTTGCTGCGCACGACGATGTCGTTGGTGCGTCCGCTGGCCCATTCGGAGGCGACCTCCAGGCCGATGTCGGAGTCGGCCACGACGTTGTTCTCGATGGTGATCCGGGCGCCCCCGTCGACGTAGATCCCGCCGGCGCAGTTGCAGTAGCCGTCGCCCTCGTCGTAGGCGGGGTTGCCCTCGCTGATGATCCGGGTGACGGTATTGCCGGAGACCACACCGTTGCGTGCACGGTTGACTTCCGTGAAGCGAGCCGGCCCCGAGATGGTCCGTTCAAAGCCGATGAGGTCGATGCCGATGTTGTTGTTGTCGTGGATGGAGTTGTCGGTGATCCGGAAGCCATCGACATTGCCGTTGACCACGACGGTCTCGCTTGCGCCGAGGACGAGATGGTCGACCTCGTTGGCCGAGATGACCAGGCCGGTCGTCGACGCGGTGGCCGAGCGCCCATACACGGCGATGCCGTGCGCGTTGATGTCGAAGCTGCCGGCCGTGCGGTTGTCGTTGCCGAGATGGTGAACGTGGTTGCCCTCGATCCGTAGCCCCGAGGTGGCGCCGGTCGCATAGATCCCGACCGGCACGGCCTGCAACGACCGCGTCCGGTAGCCGGTGATCTCCAGGCCCGTGATCGTGATGTCCGCCCCGTCGCGGATCTCGACCACACCTGAGGTGCCCGCGGGGACGACGAGCCCGGTGGCGTCGAGGACCGGGCGGGCTCCGGCTGCAGCACGAACCACGACATGGCGGCGATTCGCCAGGACGATCCGTTGGGCGGCATACCGGCCGTCGGCGAGCTCGACCGCCCCGCCGCCTGAGCCCAGCCGGTCGACCGCCCGCTGCGGAGTGCGCAAGGGCGCCGCCGCGCTGCCGTCGGCGCTGTCGTTGCCGTTCGGGGAGACGTGGATCACCGTCGTCCCGGCGGGCAATTCGGCTGCGGCCACGGGCCGCGTCTGGGTGGGCGCGACTCCGTCGAAGGGCCACTGGACGACAAGCAGAGCCGGGATGGCCAGCGCCGGGATGACGACCGCGGTGGCGAGGCCACGCCGAGCGGCGCGGGTATGGAAGCGAGACATGATCGGCAGTCCTTCTCAGGTCGGGGATCGAACTCGCCCACTGTGCACAACCCTGGATGACGCAACGATGACGCTCGGCCCGAGGTTGGCCGCACGTGCGCTCGGGGTTGTCAGGCGGCGACCGCCGGGAGCACCAGCCGGGCCACCGCGCCCGGCTCATCGGCCCGCTCGGCGAGCTCCACCCTGCCGCCGTGCTGGCGCGCCACCCATTCCACCAGCGGCAGCCCGAGGCCGGCCCCGCCGCCGGTGCTCAGATAGGGCTGCGGCGGTTCGGTGCTCGCGAAGCCGGGTCCCGCGTCGATCACCTCGGCGCTCGCCCATCCTCCCCGTGCGCGTACCCGCAACAGCACCGGTATGCCGGAGCCGCCAGCCCGACCGTGACGAATCGCGTTGTCGACGAGGTTGGTCAAGGCATGGCGGAGCAGAGTTGGGTCCCCGCGAACGGTCACCGGAGCGTCGACGTCGACGACAAGCTCCGGCACTCGCAGCTCCATCTCGGCCGCCAGCGTGTCGAGGCGTACCGCCTCCAGTCGCAGGTCCACCCTGGCGTTGTCGATCCGTGCCGCGAGCAGCAGGTTGTCGACCACCGACGACGCAGCGTCGACCTCCCCGGCGAGGGCACTGGCCTGCCGCGCCGACTCCGAGCCCGCCCGCTGACCCTGCTGGATTGCCGTGGCAGCTCCACGCAACCTGGCCAGCGGTGTACGGAGCTCGTGCGCGGCGGTCGCGAGGAAGCGTTCCCGGTCCGCGGCCGACCGCAACGCCGGGGCAAGCATTCGGCCGGTGAGGAACCATCCGGCCAACGAAAGCAGCAGGAGCAGGAGCGCGCCGCCGATGACGGTCGGCCAGAGCAACACGCTGGAGTGGTCCCTCGGGACGCGCTCGACCGCCATCACCCAACCGGCCACCCCGGCATCGTCGAACCATGGCATGAGCGCCGCTCGGACCGAGCCACCGGTGGTGGGCAGCACGGCATACGTGCCGCTCTCGGAGGTGTCGGCCACGGCGGCAGCCGCGGTCTCGGCGGTCGGCAACGGCACACTGTCTGAGCCGGGCGGCGCGGTGTCGAGCAGGGTCTCTCCGGCCGGCAGGGCGGAAACGACAATCCGGAACTCGCCGTGGGCGACCTCGTCGTCGGCGACTCCATCGACCAGGGTGGACCCGTTGTCGTCGAGGTAGACCAAAGCGGCGGCGCGGGAGGCGGCCCCGCGCAGCTCGCTGTCGAGCCGTGCCGAGGCCAGCCGCGCGTCCCAGGAGACGAGGACGGCTCCGAAGGCCGCGACGGCGAGGGTGGCGACGACGACGAAGCCGCCGAGCAGCCGGGCCCGCAGGGAACGCAGCAGCTGTTCCTGCGGGGTGCCGCGAGTCGCCCTCCGCCCGGTCCGGGTCACGAGCGGGGGTCCTCGGCGGCATACCCGACGCCGCGAACGGTGCGGATCAGGGCGGGCTCGCCGAGCTTCTCGCGCAAGAGCCGGATCCGTACGTCGATGACGTTCGACGCGGGATCAGCGAAGACATCCCAGCAATGCTCGAGCAGCTCCGAGCGCGACACCACCTGACCGGCATGGCGGACGAGGTAGGCGAGGATGGCGAACTCCTTCTGGGTCAAGGTGAGATCCCGGTCGCCGCGGCGTGCGGTGACCGAGGCCGGGTCGATGAGGAGGTCCCCAAGGACGAGCAGTGGTTGGTCGGTGCCTCCTGCGCGTCGGCTGAGAGCGCGGATCCGGGCGAGCAGCTCCGGCATGGCGAACGGTTTTGTGAGGTAGTCGTCGGCACCGGCATCCAGGCCTGCGACCCGATCACCCACCTCGCCGAGAGCGGTCAGGAGCAGGACCGGGACAGTGTCGCCGCGCGACCGCAAGGCCCGGACCAGCTCGACCGCGTCGCCGTCCGGGACCCGCCGATCGAAGACCGCGGCGTCATAGTCGTTGACGAAGGCCAGCTCGTCGGCCGCGGCGAGGGTGCTGGCAACGTCCACGGCATACGCCTGGGCGCGGAGCGCGCGCGCCGCCTGGGCGCGCAGCTCGCTGTCGTCCTCGAGAAGAAGAAGGCGCATCGCACCATTGTCACGGAGGGATGCGCCACCTGACCTCGCCTCCGGTGTCCCGCGCCCGCGACGAGGCGCGGGTGGGTGAGCGGCGTGCCCTCGCCGTCGACGCGGATGACGCCGTGCCGGATCGTCGCGTGGAGCACGTTGGTGACCACCGACACGTTGGTGCCGAAGGTGACCGAGCCGGGCGCCAACTGCCGGCTGCTCGTGATCAGTGGTGCGGTTCGTCGCGCCAGGTGTACTGCGGGTCGTAGCCGAGGACGCGCCGAGCCTTGTCGATGGACAGCAGCGTCGTGTGCTCGCCGATGTCGCCGCGGACCTCGACGTCGGGGAAGACCTCGGCGAGGAGCGCGGCGTTGGGCCGCTTCATCACGGTGTCGGGCGAGGCGATGATGAACCGGTCGAACCCCGGCCCGGTCCGGGCGAGGGCGAGCTCGACGGCCTGGGCGCCGTCGCGTCCGTCGATATAACCCCACATGACTATGACAGGTTGTTTTGGCCCCACCGTGACGGTCTGATCTGGCCCCACTGGCGACTCGCCGGGGTTGTTGTGACGGTTTGATCTGGCCCCACCTCAGCCTTGCTCTCATCAGAGCACTCGAGGGATCGGGGTTGGGATGGGATCACGTGTGGAGTTGTTCGCTGCGATACGTCGGGATGCGCGGGTCGAGGAGGTCTCGATCCGTGAGCTGGCCCGTCGTCATGGGGTTCACCGGCGCACTGTCAGGCAGGCGCTGGCCGCAGCTGAACCGAGGGCGCGGAAGGCACCGACGCGTTCGGCGCCGCGGCTGGACCCGTTCAAGGACGTCATCGACGGGATGCTGCGCGCTGACTTGGACGCACCGCGGAAGCAGCGACATACCGCGACTCGGATCCTCGCGCGCCTGGTCGACGAACACGGCGCGACCGGGCTGTCGTATTCGACGGTGCGGGACTACGTGCGGGTGCGCCGGGCACAGATCGATCTCGAGGGCGGTCGACGGCTTGAGGCGTTCATCGCCCAGCACCACGGGCCGGGTGAGGAGGCCGAGGCCGACTTCGGCGAGGTCTGGGTCGTCCTGGGTGGGGTGAGGACCAAGTGCTACATGTTCGTGCTGTGGCTCTCCCACTCCGGGAAGGCGATCCACCGGGTGTATCCGACCCAAGCTCAGGAAGCGTTCCTGCAAGGGCACATTGAGGCGTTCGACGCGATCGGTGGGATCCCCACGAAGCACATCAAGTACGACAACCTCACCTCAGCCGTCACGGCCGTCATCCACGGTCCCGGACGGGCCCGGAACGAGAACGATCGGTGGGTCCTGTTCCGGTCGCACTACGGCTTCGACGCCTTCTACTGTCAGTCCGGCATCGAGGGCGCCCACGAGAAAGGTGGGGTTGAGGGTGCCGTCGGCTGGTTCCGCCGCAACCACCTGGTACCCATGCCCGAGGTGGATTCCCTTGACGAGCTCAACGAGCAGATCAAGGGATGGGAAGCCACTGACGAGGACCGCCGGATCAGCGGTCACCTCAACACCATCGGGCACGACTTCACCGCCGAACAGCCCTTCCTGCGACCGTTGCCGACCGAGGTGTTCGAACCCGGGCTGGTGCTGAACCCGCGCGTGGACCGGTCCTCGATGATCAGCGTCCGGATGATGAAGTACTCCGTCCCCGCACACCTCATCGGCCGCCGCGTCCGCGTCTCCCTGCGCGCGACCGAGGTGATCGTCTTCGAGGGCCGCACCGTCGTGGCCGTGCACCCACGAGTCGTGGCTCGAGGCAGCAGCCGGGTCGTCCTGGATCACTACCTGGAGGTGTTGCGGTTCAAACCCGGAGCCTTGCCCGGGTCGACCGCTCTGGCGCAGGCCCGAGCCGCCGGCGTCTTCACCGCCGCGCATGAGGCGTTCTGGGCGGCGTCGAGGAAGGTCAACGGCGACACGGACGGCACCCGCGAACTCGTCGACGTCCTGCTGCTCCACCGCTCCCTGACCCACGAGCAGGTGGTTGCCGGGATCACCGCCGCCCTGAGCGTCGGTGCCGTGTCCGCGGACGTCGTCGCGATCGAAGCCCGCCGACACACCCCCGACAGCACCACGGCGACGGGTGGGGCCAGTCCTGGCCGTCATCACGTTGCTCGAGGTGACGCGCGCGAGCAACGCGTTGTCAGTTTGACCCAACGCCGGCTGGCCGACCCGGCCACGGTGATCGCGGGCCTGCCGCCCGACACGCGACCCACCCCGTCCGTGGCTGTCTACGACGAGCTCCTCCCGCGACGACGTACCCCATCAACGACATCTTCTGCCGATGTGAAAGTGAGTACCAGCTGATGAGCCCGACACCCGTGGCCACCCCAGTCAGTCCCACGCTGCGCCGCCGACGTGGCATGACCGAAGAAGCCGCGATCGCCGCGGTCGACCAAGCCTGCCGTCGGCTGCGGCTGCCCACGATCCGGGCCTTGGTCGACGAGGCCCTGACGGTGGCGAAGAAGGAGCAGCTGACCTACCAAGGGTTCCTCGCTGAGCTGCTGCTGGCTGAGGTCGACGACCGCGACCGTCGCTCCTCCGTGCGGCGGGTCAAGGCTGCTGGGTTCCCCAGGGATAAGTGGATCGGGGACTTCGACTTCGACGCCAACACCTCGATCAACCCTGCGACCGTTCACGACTTGGCTAAGGGTGACTGGATCCGACGCGGTGACCCGCTGTGTCTGATCGGGGACTCCGGCACCGGCAAGTCCCACCTCCTCATCGCCCTGGGCACCGCAGCCGCCGAGCAGGGGTACCGGGTCCGCTACACGTTGGCCACCAAGCTCGTGAACGAGCTTGTCGAGGCCTTCGACGACAAACAGCTCGCCAAGACCATCGCCCGCTACGGCCGGGTCGACCTGCTCATGATCGACGAGCTCGGGTACATGGAACTCGACCGACGCGGCGCCGAACTCCTCTTCCAGGTCCTCACGGAACGCGAAGAGAAGAACTCCATCGCGATCGCGTCCAACCAGTCGTTCTCCGGGTGGACCGACACCTTCACCGACCCACGACTGTGCGCCGCGATCGTGGACCGGCTCACCTACAACGGCACCATCATCGAAACCGGCACCCACTCCTACCGGCTCGCCCATTCGCGTGCTGCTGCCCTCGCCTGAGCGTCGCTTGTGACGGCGCGACCCCAGAGAGGGCCTGTGATCCCGGCTCATCATCGGCGGAATTCTTGTGTCCACCGCAGAAAACGAGTGACCGCATCGAGCCGCTGAACCACAATCACGCGCGGGCGGCTGACGGGCACCCACCGTGCCCCGGCGCCGACCCCAGCAGTTGAAGGGACGGCCAGGGTCATTTGCGACAATCGCCCGTATGGACCCGGCCGCCTCTGCCCCTTATCGATGGACGCAGCTCTGCCCTGGAGCTGCGTCCCGTGCTGCCCTCACCCTCGTGCTGGCCGTGGTGGCGCTCGGTGCCTGCTCCTCGGACCCCAACTCGATCGCGCAGCAGGCCAAGCAGGGTGACCAGAAGGGCTACATCGCCGGCAACGGCGCCATCGAGCAGATCCCGGTCGCCCAGCGACTCAAGCCCATCACCCTCGAGGGCACCACGTTGGATGGCAAGGACTGGTCCAGCACGACCGCCCGCGGCAAGGACGTCGTCGTCGTCAACCTGTGGGGTTCGTGGTGCCCACCGTGCATCACCGAGATCCCCGAGCTTGAAAAGGTCTGGACCGAGGTCCAGGCGGCCAAGAAGCCGGTGCAGTTCATGGGGATCGACTTCCGCGAATCCCCCCAGCGTGGGGCGGCCTTCGTGGCGACTCAGAAGATGACCTATCCGAGCCTGTCCGATGAGTCAGGTGTGCTCATCCTGGCGTTCGGACGTCAGGCCCCGACGAGCCCTCCCTCCACTCTGATCCTTGATCGTGAGGGGCGGGTCGCCGCGCGCGTCAACGGTGTCGTCACGGCTTCCACGCTTCGGGGCCTCATCGACGACGTGTTGAAGTCCTGATCGTCGTGACCGACACCATCGCCTCCGGCGCCCTACCCCTAGCCGTCCTCGTGGCGGCACTGGCCGGACTGGTCTCGTTCGCGTCACCGTGCGTGCTGCCCCTGGTGCCTGGATTCCTGGGCTACGTCACGGGGCTGAGCGAGACCGCGCTGGAGCAGCGCTCACGCGGCCGGATGGTGCTCGGGGCGGTGTTGTTCGTGCTCGGTTTCGCCGCGGTGTTCGTCCTCGGGTCGATCTTCATCGCCAGCCTGGGACGGGTCCTCATCGAGCAGCGGGTCCTGCTCATGCGGGTCGGTGGTGTGTTCATCATCGTGATGGGGTTGGTCTTCCTCGGAGCGGGCGCACGTGCCGGCTCCCAACGTCAGTTCGGTCCCACCTGGCGACCGCGCACTGGACTCCTCGGCGCACCCTTGGTCGGGGCCATCTTCGGACTGGGCTGGGCGCCATGCACGGGCCCCACCCTGGCCGCAGTGTTGACCCTGTCAGCCTCGACCACGAACCCGAGCACAGGACGGGCCGTCGCACTCGCTACGGCATACGCCCTCGGTCTGGGGCTGCCGTTCATCCTCGCGGCGGCCGGGATCGAACGCTTCGGACGGGTCACCGGCTGGGTGCGTGAGCACCATCGCCTCATTCAGTCCCTGGGCGGAGGGATGCTGATCATGGTCGGGTTGCTGCTCCTGACCGGTGTCTGGGAAGACCTCACCCGTTGGCTGCAGGCCGAACTCGTGTCCGGCTTCACGACGCCGATCTGAAGGTCGTCGTTAGCGGTCATGGGTTCCTCCATTCCTGCGTCTGGATGACTTAGCCGCCCAGGAACGGACCCCCGCCATCGCGAACTCGCGCAGCCGTCCCAATCGGGGCGCCTCAATATGGTCACCATCGTCCAACCGTCCACAAATGGCGCTGTCAGCGGATTTGGACGATCAATCCGACCCCCGCTATCATCGGGCTATGGCAATGACAACGACCTCAGCAGACCAGGCGCTTCGGCGTGGGGCGGCCCTGTTCCACGGTCTCGCGGATCGCAACCGGTTGGCGATCGTGCGGCAACTCGCACACGGCGAGCGGCGGGTGGTGGACCTCACCAAGGCCCTCGATCTGGCCCAAGGCACGGTGTCTGGGCACCTGGCCTGCCTGCGTGACTGCGGCTTGGTCATCGGCCGCCCCGAGGGCCGACAGATGTTCTACTCGATCGCCCACCCCGAGCTGATGGATCTGCTCGCCGCGGCCGAGGAACTGCTTGCCCTCACCGGCGAGGCGGTCGACCTGTGCCCCACGTACGGCCCCGTCGAAACCTCCCCCGCCACGACGCAGGACGGAGCGCTGTGACGGACGCGTGCGGTTGCGGCCCCGACGAACCCCGCAACGAGCACGGCGAACCGGAGGAACACGAGCCCGAACGGTTGTGGGAAGTCAGCGAACTGCGGTTTGCCGCTCTTGCCGGACTCTTCCTGATCGCCGGATACGCAGCTCATCTCACCGAGGCCCCGGGGCCCGTGGTGACTGGGCTGAACGCGATCGCTCTGGCGCTGGGTGCCTGGACATTCGTGCCCGGCACGTTGAGGCGGCTGGCCAAGGGCAAGATTGGGGTGGGCACTCTCATGACGATCGCCGCCGTGGGCGCGGTCATCCTCGGTGAGGTTGCGGAGGCCGCCATGTTGGCCTTCCTCTACTCCATCAGCGAGGGCCTGGAGGAGTACGCGGTGGCACGCACCCGCCGCGGTCTGCGCGCGCTGCTGTCCCTGGTTCCGGCCGAGGCCACCATTCTGCGCGACGGATCCCAGGTCACCGTGGCCCCTGCAGACCTCATCGTGGGTGACCTGCTCTTGGTCCGACCAGGCGAACGAGTCGCCACTGACGGTGTGATCCGCACCGGCCGCACAGCCCTAGATGTCTCCGCTCTGACCGGCGAGTCTGTACCTGTCGAGGCCACCGTTGGAGACTCCGTGTACGCGGGCTCCATCAACGGCAACGGTGTGCTCGAGGTCGAGGTCAGCACCACTGCTGAGGACAACTCACTGGCCCGGATCGTCAACATTGTCGAGGCCGAGCAGTCCCGCAAGGGCAATGCCCAGCGACTGGCCGACCGCATCGCCAAGCCTCTGGTGCCCGGGATCATGGTCCTCGCAGCGCTCATCGCCCTTACCGGCAGCCTGCTCGGCGACCCTGCGACCTGGATCGAACGCGCTCTGGTCGTCCTGGTCGCCGCCTCACCGTGTGCGCTGGCGATCTCAGTGCCAGTCACCGTGGTCGCTGCCATTGGCGCGGCCAGCCGCATCGGCGCCCTGGTCAAGGGAGGCGCAGCCCTGGAGGCGCTGGGTCGGATCCGCACCGTCGCTCTCGACAAGACCGGCACACTGACCCGTAACCAACCCGCTGTGGTTGAGGTCGTCACCGCTCCCGGCCAGACCCGCGAGCAGGTCCTCGATGTCGCAGCCGCCCTGGAGTCGCGCAGCGAGCACCCGTTGGCCCGAGCCATCCTCGACGCCGTGCCCGAGCACCGCGACGCCGACGGCGTCGAGGCTGTTACCGGTGCGGGACTCACGGGCACCATCGACGGGCTGGCGGCCCGCCTGGGCCGACCCGGCTGGATCCCCGCAGGCGAGCTTGCCGAGCCCGTCGCCGCCATGCAGCGGGCCGGAGCCACCGCGGTCCTCGTCGAGATCGACGCAGTCGTGATCGGCGCGGTGGCGGTGCGCGACGACCTACGCCCCGAAGCCGCCGAGGTCATCGCTCGTCTCCATGCCAGTGGCTACCGCGTGGCCATGCTCACCGGCGACAACGAGCGCACAGCTGCTGCCCTGGCCGCCCAGGCCGGCATCAGCGATGTCCATGCCGACCTCCGGCCCGAGGACAAGTCGGACATCATTCGTCGGCTCCGGGAGAACGCCCCCACCGCGATGGTTGGCGATGGCGTCAACGACGCCCCAGCCCTGGCCACAGCCGATGTCGGTATTGCCATGGGTGCGATGGGTAGCGACGTGGCCATTGAGACCGCCGACGTCGCCCTCATGGGTGAGGACCTGCGTCACTTGCCGCACACCCTGACCCACGCACGACGTGCCAGGTCGATCATGCTTCAGAACGTGGGCCTGTCCCTGGGCTTGATCGCCATCCTGATTCCGCTGGCAGCCTTCGGCGTGCTTGGCCTGGCAGCCGTGGTGCTGGTCCACGAGGTCGCCGAAATCTTCGTGATCGGCAACGGCGTGCGCGCCGGCCGCGTTCGACCGCTTCCCCCCGCACCGGCGGCCACACCAAGAGCGGTCATCCCCTCGGTGGACGCCATAGGTAGATGAGCCGCCTGATGTCGGGGAGAGGGTTGGGTACCGGTCGTATCGCAGTCTTGCTCGTAGCGGCGATCGTTGCCGCGATCGATCTGACTGCCAAGACGGTATCCGAAGTTCGGTTGGCCCACTCGCCGGTCGATCTCGGGCTGGTTCAACTGCGGCTGGCCCATAACTCGGGCGTGGCGTTCAGCATCGGCGCCACCTTGCCCGTAGGAGTGCGCGTGGCCCTGACTGCAGCGAACGACTCGCCGGAGGCGCTGTGATCGGGGGCGCCCTCGCAAACGTGATCGACCGCGCGGGTGACGGGGAGGTCACCGACTTCCTGCACACCGGCTGGTGGCCCACCTTCAACCTCGCTGACACCTTCCTGATCATTGGCTTCATCGTGATCGCCCTGCTGCATCTGCATGCCGAACGCATGGCACGGAATGCGATGCCGCCCGTGTAGCACCAGCGGCTGCAAACCCTCTGAGATTCAACGCGACGAACAAACGTCGAAACCGAAGGAAGGCATGAACGTGATCACTTCCGCGGTCCAGGCCGTGGGCCTGTTCCTGGTCACCAACATCGACGACATCATCGTCTTGTCCCTGTTCTTCGCCCGCGGAGCAGGGCAGCCACGGACGACCTCCAAGATCGTCGCTGGGCAGTACCTCGGCTTCGGTGGCATCCTCCTCGCCTCCCTCGCCGTGACGTTCGGCGCCGGGCTGTTCCTTCCCGACGGCGCCATTCCCTACTTCGGCCTCATCCCGTTGGCGCTCGGTGGATACGCTGCGTGGCAGGTCTGGAGCAACGGGGATGACGACAACGACGGTGTCGCGGAGAAGCCCATCAGCGCCCTCACCGTGGCCGCAGTCACCTTCGCCAACGGGGGTGACAACATCGGGGTCTACGTGCCGGTTTTCCTCGCGGTCGGCACGGGAGCCATCGTCGCCTACTGCGTCGTGTTCCTTTGCCTGGTCCTCGTTCTCGTCCTCGTGGCGAAGTTCGTCGCCACCCGCAAACCGATCGCCGGGGTGCTCGAGCGTTGGGAGCACGTCCTGTTCCCTCTGGTCCTCATCGTGCTGGGACTGGTCATCTTGATCGAAGGCGGCGCGTTCGGTCTGTGACTATCGACCGAGCATGAACTCCACACCTCCGGAGCGCGTGATTGCGATACCTGGCACTGGGTCGGGCGCCCCGCACCTTCTGGAGCCGAGGCATGAAACTGGCGACCCGGGCAGCCTTGAGGAAGGGCGTTGCGGGATCGGCAGGGGCCCGTCAGCTCGTCGGCGTCAGAACGCCAGCGCCAATGAGCACCAACAGGCCCACCCCAGCGACGATGCGGTACGCCACGAATGGGGTGAACCGGTGGGTGGCGATGTAGCGCAGGAACCAGGCGATTACCGCATACCCGACAGCGAACGCGACCAGGGTGGCCAAGAGGGTCGGCCCCCACGGCGCCGTGGGGCCTTGCCCGATCCTCCGTAGCTCCAGCGCCCCGGACGCCAGCACGGCAGGGACGGCAAGCAGAAACGCATATCTGGCGGCCGCCGGCCGGGTGTAGCCCAGAATCAGGCCGGCGCTGATGGTGCCACCGGAGCGGGACACCCCAGGCACCAAGGCCATCGCTTGCGCGAACCCCAATGCCACTGCGTGGCGAGCGGTCAAGGCCTCCAGCGGGCGCCGGTTGGCGGCCACCCGATCGGCGATGCCGAGCACGACACCGAACACGATGAGGGTGACCGCGACCAGACGCAGGTCCCGAAGGGCAGTCTCAATCTGGCTCTGGAACACGAGCCCGAGCACCGCAATGGGCACCGTACCGACGATGACGTACCAGCCGAGCCGAGCCTCCGGGTGCGCGCGCAACTCTGGCGTCCGAAGCGACCGCGACCAGGCACGCACAATGCTGGCGATGTCGCGACGGAAGTACAAAAGCACCGCCGCCTCGGTGCCCAGCTGGGTGACCGCCGTGAAGGCTGCCCCTGGGTCGGGCCACCCAGCCAGCGCTGCCACCACCCGCAGATGCGCGGAGGAGGAGATGGGCAAGAACTCGGTGAGTCCCTGCACCAGACCCAAGACCAGGGCAGCCAGCCAGGTCATCGACCACCATCCGCACAGATCGTGAACCAACCAGGATCAACCGTGTGCGCTGTCATCGCCATAGCCGGATGATAGCCGCGAGTGAAACAGTCGCGTCAAACCGCACAGCCACCCACAAGGAACTCCCGAGATTCCGACCCCGAGCATGCTTGAGGGCGAAGAACCAAGACCGCCGGTCGACGCCGCAATGCTGATTTCGGACCAGAGCCAGGGGGAGGGCACAAGACGCGTACTCCCCGTCATCGCACCGACCTGGCCCTTCACGCGGCGCACCAGATCACGAAGCGCAGGAGTTCCCTCAACGGCGACCGCCGCGACTTCTCGACTCCTTGCCGGACGAAACTTGCCACCCATGGATGCCAAGCCGTGGTAAGGCAGTCACTCACACCGGGTCAACTCGTTCAGGAGACCAGCGTCTGCCAGTAGTCCCAGAACTGGATGGTGATGAGGCCGGCGATGGCCACGAGCCACACGGTGACCACGGTGGGACCGTAGTGCGCGAGGTCCTGTAGCCCCTTGGGCAGTCGCAGACGACCCGATCTGGCGTTGTGGGTGGTGGTGGCGACGAAGGCGGTGATGACGACGACCCAGACGATCATGCAGTAGGGGCACAGGGCGCCGATGCGATACAGGCTTTGGAAGATGAGCCAGTGCACGAACACGACCCCGAACGCCGTTCCAGCCTGGATGCCCCACCAGAACCATCCCGGCACGTTTGCCCGGGTCAGGAGGACCACACCGATGGTCAGCAGGGCTGTGAACCCGGCGACGCCCAGGATCGGGTTGGGGAACCCGAACACCTCGGCCTGATCGGTGCTCATGATCGAGCCGCAGGACAGCACCGGGTTGATGCTGCAGGACGGCACATAGGTCGGGTCCGTCAGCAGGGCGATCTTCTCGACAAGCAGCACGAACGCCGCGACCAAGCCGATCAAACCGGTGATCGTCAGCGCCCAGGCCGTGCCCCGCCCAACGCTCGCTGCCTGCTCCTCCGAGGCGTTACTTGGTGTGGTCTCAGCCATTGAGGGCGGCGTCGATCTGGTCGCGGAAGCCCTGGACCGAGGAGGGCTGGAGCTTCTTGCCGTTGAGGAAGAACGTCGGTGTCCCCTCGACGCCGAGGTCGAGGCCGTCCTGCCGGTCCCGCTCCACCCTCTCCAGGGTGGCCTTGGCCGCCACGGCCTTGTCGTACGCCGCCATGTCCAACCCCAGTTCTTGCGCGAAGCCGCGGAACAGGGACGCCTTGGAGTCCTGCTGCTCACCCCACGTTTCCTGGGTGTCGTACATGCGCTTGTACATGTCTTCGAACTTGCCCTGCTGCGAGGCGGCCTCGACCGCGACGGCAGAGTTGACCGCGTTCGCATGGCTGGGGATCGGGAAGTACCGCACGACGAAGTCGACCTTGCCGGCATACGTGGTGCGCAGCTCCTCCACGACGGGGTATGCCGCCCGGCAGGACTCGCATTCGAAGTCCAGGAACTCGACGAGCACGGCCTTGCCGGTGCCGGCAGCGCCGAGGCGGTGGCTGTCGTCGCGGACGAGTTTGCCCGTTCCCGCCTCCTTGGTGGTGGCGGCGTCGGCGGGGTCAGCCTCCTTGGGTGTGATGGCGACAGCGAGGGCCACGATGGCCGCGAACAGGGCCACGACGACCGCCGAGACGATGGCGTTGCGCTTGACAGGCTTCACAGGTTTTCAACTCCAAGCAGATGGGGGGGACAGGTGCAGGGATCGTTGGGGCGAACGGGTAAGGGTCCGGTCAGGTTCCGTGGCCGTCGCAGCAGCCGTCAGTGCAGGTACTCGGGGAACGGCTCGGGTCCTCAGCGGAGGAGCCGGCGATGTTGCCCGCCGTGATCGCGATCACGGCTTCAACCGTGTTGTAGGTGACCGACACTGCGGCCAAGAGTTGGGCACGGCGCATCAGGATCACTCGCCGCTCGTACGTCACCACACCGGATGCCAGGTGGTCACCAGGTGACCTCCTGGCATCCGGTGTGGGTGTCGGGTTCGACCTGAAGGGTGGCGTGTTCGACGCCGAACTTGGTGCGCATGACGGTGCGGGCGGCGTCCAGGACGGCGTGGGCGTCCGCACCCTCGCCGGTCATCAGGTGCGCGGTGGCCACGTTCATCCCGGAGGTCAGCGTCCACACGTGCAGGTCGTGAACGTTCGCGACGCCCGGGACCGCCGCCAGGGCCTGCTCCACCTCGTCCGGCGCCATCCCGACCGGGGCGTGCTGCCCCAGCACCGTGAGCACCTCGCGGCCCAGCATGATGGCGCGGACGGCAACAAAGATGGCGATCGCCAGCGCGATGCCGGTGTCCCACCACGCGTTGCCGGTGGCGCTCACCATGATCCCGGCCACGATCACACCGACGGACCCGACGGTGTCGGCCACAACCTCGAAGTAGGCGCCCTTGACGTTGAGGCTGTCACTGGCACCACCTCGCAGCAGCAGCAACGCGATGAGGTTGACCACCAGCCCAATGCCACCGACGATCAGCATCGGACCAGAGGAGACCTCGGCCTCCCCGCCGATGCGACCGATCGCCTCCACTGCGATGTAGACCGAGACCCCGAGCATCAGCAACACGGCCAGCCCAGATGCGAACACCTCAGCACGGTACGAACCGAACGTTCGACGTCCCGTGCTGTCCGGCCGCGTGGCGATGCGAGTCGCCACCAGGGCCGCACCCAGAGCGACCACATCGGCCGCCATGTGCCCCGCGTCGGAAAGCAACGCCAACGAACCAGAGAGCAGGCCCGCGACCAACTCAACGACGAAGTACCCCGCGACCAGAACGAACGCCAACTGCAATCGCCACCGGTGAGCCCCACCGGCGCTTCCGTGACTGTGCCCGCCGCTCACCGGATCACCTCCGTCGAGGTTGCCTGAGCGGCTGGCGTGCCCACAGCCTCATGGGCGATGTGCTCCCGAGTCAGGTCCAGCAGCATCCGCACATGCGCGTCCGCGAGCCGATAGAAAACCAGCCGACCCTCCCTTCGTCCGGTCACCACGCCGGACGCGCGCAGCATCCGAAGCGACTGAGACACCGTCGCCTCCTGAGTGCCGGTCGCCGCGGCGAGATCGCAGACACACAACTCGCCGGCCTCGAGGAGCGCGAACAACAACCGGGAGCGGGTCTGGTCACCCAGGAGTTTGAACATGCTTGCGGCTCGAGCCAAGTCCTCAGTTGGCAACGTGGCGTCGAGCACCAGCTGAACCTTGTCCGGGTGGACGCATTGGACTGAGCAACCATCCAGACCAATAACCTTCTCATCTGATCGCATGCTCAGATGATAGGACAACCACGGAACGGTTGTTCCCTTCAGTGGCCTGGCAGGCGGTTACGCCTACGAGCCCGCCATGGTCGCCGCGCAAGTCTGGGTACGTGGTGCAGAACCCAACGATCCTCCACTCGCAAGAGGGAAGGTGCGGGGCCAGATCGGACCGTCATGGTGGGGCCAAATCACCTTGACACAGTCACCCACAGGTTCCACTTGCGGGCCAAAGGGTCGGCGTCGTATGCCGGGAAGGCGGCGTAGTCCTCGACATCCATGACGTTGCTGAACCGCAGGGCCGTGATCGTCACCTCGGGGTGCCAGCGGGTCAGCTCGATGGCCATCGTCTCCTCGAGGTGCTTGCCGAGGGAGTAGACGCTTTCGGGGCGGGCGGCATACTCCTCGTCGACCGGGACATACGGCGGCGGGGTGTCGAAAGGCAGCCCCAGCACCGTCTCGCTGGACGCCATGACGATCCGGGTGATGCCCTGCCGGATCGCCGCATGCAGCACGTTGAAGGTCACCGTCATGTTGTTGCCGAAGGTGACCGAGTCGGGCGCCAACCCGGGGGCGGGGATCGCCGCCAGGTGGACGACGGCCTCGACCGGGGCGAACTGCCCGTGCGCGCCACCGAGGATGTCGGCGACCTGGCCGTAGTCGCGCAGGTCCACCTGGGTCCAGCCGGTCCAGCGTTCGCCGGTGGCGTCGAGGTTGAGAACGTCGTGACCGCTTGCCCGGAGCCGCCGGACGACGTGCCGACCGAGCTTGCCCGAACCACCCGTCACCGCGATGCGCATGAGGTGATTGTGCCCTTCCCTTCCTCTCCCCGACGGAGAGGCCTGCTAGACCTCGTCTGCTCGGTCCAGCCCAAGACTGGCGAGGAGGTCCTCGTGGAGCTGGATCCAGACAAGGTGGCTCGAGTCGATCCCCAGCCCGTCGGCCCACTCGTGCTCAAAGCGCTCGAGGTGAGCAAGCGCAGCGTTGTAGCGCTCGGAGTACCCGGCGAAGCGCGTCAGTGCGCCCACGAGGTCGGCCTCCAAGGGAACCAGCTGTCGCCCGATCGACTTCAGCGAGCTGATGACTCGGTCGTCCCATCGGAAGTCGGTGTGGTCATTGCTGGCCATCGAGTTGCCCGGGGTCGGCTGAATCTGCCACCGGGTCATCGCCTCGAGAAACCGAGCGTTCAGCGGGAGGAATCGACGGTGGACTCCGGCCACCAGCTCGCGCGCACCCTGGGCGTCGAGCTCGGCGGCAAGCTGTCGCTCGTTCTCCGCACGGCCGCGGTCGGTGAGGGACCAGCCGGACGTGCCGGCAAACTCGGAATGCGTCACCCACCCGTAGGCCTGCCCGTCCAAGAGGATCTCCTCGACGAACGCTGGGTCGAGGTGAAACCGAGCGGCAACCCCGTGGGTGGATGCAAACCCCAAGAGGCGCACGGCGTGGAGGGTCAGCAGGGTGGGATCTGATGTCACCTCCGCCATACCTGCATCCTGCCGGAAAGGTGCCGCTCAGCTGGAGCCGTCGGCTCCCTCGGTGCCTGGGGTGGATGAGCGCCCGCAGCACCTCGGGGGCGTGGGATCGTCGGTTCGAACCTTCCGCTGGCCGGACGGTTGAGTCAGCAAAGAACACACAACGGGCAGTTGTGGAAACTTTCACCTCTGTACCTGTTCCACAGGGAACTCGGCATAGAGGTCCCGTCCGAGAGCCTGGGGGTGGACGCGCTGCGTCACCCCCAGGGCTCCCGTCAACAGCCCAGTCCTACCCGAACAGGTCGGTGAAGAAGTCGGCGACGTCGTTGCCGAAGGACGTGAAGGCATCGCCGATCGCCGCAATCGTGGCGCTGCTGAACCCGAGGCTCGACAGCAGGTTGCCGATCGCTTCGACGGTCTGGTGGAAGGTGTTCGACAGGACCGTGTTGATCTCGGCCGCCGTCGCACCGATCGCCTGGAGGATCGCCGCCGCTCCGTCCGCCGCCTGCTGGAAGACGCTCTGCAGGACGGCCCCGATCTCCGCGATCGCATAGCCGGCAGCGCGCAGCGTCGCCGCCGCCTGGTCCGCCACCTGGTTGTAGACCGACTCGAGCACGCCACCGATGAGGTCGATGGCGTATCCGGCGTCCCGCAGCACCCCGACGATCGCGTCGGCGGTGACATTGAGGACGCTCTGCAGCGCGGCGCCGATCTCGTTCACCGTGTAGCCGATCGACTTCAGGATCGAGGCGACCCCGGCAACCGTCTGCGCGAAGACGTCGTCGAGCACCCGGGTGATGTCCGCGATCGCGTAGCCGACGGTCCGCAGCACGGAGGCCACCTCGGCGGCCGTCTGGTTGAAGACGTCGGTCAGCGCACGCGCGATGTCGGCCACGACATAGCCCGCGCCGGTGAGCAGCTCCGCGACGCCCTGGGCGGCCTGCGCGTAGACATCGACCAGAGCCGAGGCCACCTGCTGGGCGGTGAAGTCGATCGCCTTGAGGATCTGCGCGACCTGCGCCGCGGTCGCCTGGTAGGCATCCCGCAACCCGGTCGCGATCTCCCCGACGAGATAGCCGGCCTGCTCGAGCGCCCGCGCGGCCACCGCGGCGGCCTCCCGGTAGACGTCCTGCAAGGCATTGGCGACCTCACCGACGGCGAAGCCCACCGCGTCGAGCACCTTGGCGGCCGCGACATCGATCAGCGCATAGACCTGCTGCAGCGACTCACCGATCTGCTGGACCGTGTAGTCGAGCGACTTGAAGACACCGGCCAAGGCCTCGGCCGTGACGGACAGAACGTCCGACAGCGCGCTCGCGATCTGGTTGACGCCGTAGTCGAGCTGTCCGAGGAGCCCGACGAGCTCGGCGACGGTCACCTCATACGCCGCATGGATGCCCGCGACGATCTCGTCGACCGCATAGCCGGCATCACGCAGCACCGAGGCGACCACGTCGGCTGCCGCGCCATAGACGCTCTCGACCGCGGACGCCACATCGGTGGCCGCGGCGAAGAAGGCCTTCCGCAGCACCTCGGCGGCCTGCGTGGAGCCGAGAACGAAGACATCGGAGAAGGCCTCGACGACACCCTGGATGTCGTAGCCGAAACCGATCAGCGCTGCCGCAGTCTGCTCGTAGCCGAAGCCGAAGGCGTCGGCGAGCTCGGCGGCGAACTGGACGGCGGACTGCCCGGCCTTGCTCAGCGTGTCGGCGAAGTCGTTGAAGCCGCTGACGATCGCCGCCCCGGCGTCGTTGAACCCGCTGACGATCGCGCCACCGACATAGGCGGCCGTATCGGAGACGGCATTGCCGATATCGACCGCCACGCTGGCGACATACTCGGCCGCGCTGACCACCGCATCGGCGATCTCGGGGCCGTAGAGGGTGATGACGGTCTCCAGGGCGATGCTGATCGCCGCGCCCGCAATCGCACATCCCGCTGCGCCGATGCCCGCAGTGGCGCCCAGGCAGATGCCGACGAACGCGACGTTCGTGGCGAGCCCGACCGCCGAGCCGACGCACTGCGCCACCGGTCCGTGCAGGCAGTTGTCCACTGCGACATAGGTCTGCAGACCGATGGCCAGCACGGCAAGCCCGACGCTGGCGAACTTCAGACCCTTGGCGATCTGGGCCTCTTTGGCCGCGATGAAGCCAAAGTGGGTCGACGCCGCGGCCGCCTTGGCCAGCGTGGGCAGCAGCTTGACCAGGCCCTTGACGAACAGCTTCGCTCCGATGGCCACCTTGCCCGAGTAGCTGGCCAGGACGCCGTTGGAGGTCGAGGGCGTGATCATGTCCCCGGCCTCGCCGGCGGTTTGCGGCATCAGCCCGCTCGGGTCGGTCAGCGCCGTCGGCCGGTTGCCGACGAAGGCGTATGCCGCAACTAGCGGGGCACCGGCCGGCGTGGCCAGCGGCTCACGCTGGGTGAACCGTCCGGAGACCGGGTCATAGGTCCGGGCCCGCATGTTGTACAGCCCGGTGACCGGGTCGCGCTGCTGGCCCTGGAAGAGCAGGTCGGTCGCAGCGGCCGCCGCCCCGGTCGAGGTGACCTCGCCGAAGGCCGAATAGGCGTATGCCGCAACGACATCGCCGTGCGAGTCAGTCAGCTGGTTCGTGCTGCCCAACGGGTCGCGGTGGACGTAGTACGTCTGGGTCGGCGTCTGGATCGCGACCGGCCCGGCGGTGTCGTTGAAGTACCGACGCAGCACCGTCGTCCCGGACTTCTCCAGCGCCAGCAGCGGGACGGCGGCATTCGGGTCCCACACGTACTGGGTCGTCGCGTCGCCGACGGTCCGGCTGGTCCGGTTGCCGTCGCCGTCATACCCATAGGTGACCGTCGTCGCCGGTCCGGACGGGGGCTGCAGCGTCGCCTTCGACAGGCGACCCGCAGCGTCATACGAGAAGGTTGTCGTGCCCTTGGGGCTGGTCATCGACGTCACCGCACCACTGCGGTCGTACGTCCACGAGCCGGTCGGTCCGGCCTGCGTGGTGATCCGGTCCGCGCTGCCCACGGCGTATGACGTCCCGCCGTTGCGGACGATATTGCCCACCGCGTCGTAAGCGATCGTCGCGCCCGGGCTCACGGCCGGGTCGGTCGGCGTGCCGACCGGCTGCTTCGACCCGGTGTCCAGCGACGCCGGCACCGGCACCGACGGCTGACCCGACGGCGGCGTGGGGGTCGCGCCACCGGGGTCGGCGTTCACCACGGGCAGTGGCACGGTCGTCGACGACGTCGAGAAGCCGCTGACCCGGCCGAGGGTGTCATAGGCGTAGGCGTTGAGCACGCTGCGCCCCGCCGCCGTCGTCCGCTGCGAGAGCCGGTTTCCCCGGCTGTCGTAGGTGTACGTCTCGCCGGCCATGACCGTGCCGGCGCGCTGCACCGACTGGGCCACGACCCGACCGACCGCGTCGTAGCTGTGGGTCTCGACCACCCCGTTGGCCAGCGAGACCGCGGTCGCCCGCCGGGCCGCGTCGCGCAGGTAGGACGCCTGCACGTGGCCGTCGGCGCTGGTCCCGTCGAGGCGCATCAGGGCGCCGGAGTCGTCGACGTTGTAGGTGACGTGGGTGCCGTCGGGGTAGGTCTCGAGCACCGTGCCGGGGGTGGAGAAGTCGTAGGTGAACCGCTGGTTCGCCGGGCCTGCGCCGGTGAGATTTCCGCGGGCGTCATACGAGTATGTCGAGACCACGCCGCCGGACGTCATCGAGGAGCGGCGACCCAGGGCGTCGTACGTCTGGTCGACGACGATCTGGGGCAGACCGCTTTGGCTGTATGTCGTGCGGGTGACCCGGTTCGCCCCGTCGAGCCGGTATGCCGTCGTCCGGCCCTCCGGGTCGACCTGCGAGGTGCGCTGCCCCGCAACGTCATTGCCGAAGGTCGTCTTGTTGCCGTCGACGGTCTGCGAGGTGAGCCGGCCCATCCCGTCATACGTGTATGTCGTGACCCCGCCCCGACCGTCGGTGCGCGAGATGGGGTTGTCGGCCAGGTCGTACCGGTAGGACGTGGTCCCGGCACCGTCGGTGACCGAGGTGACATTGCCGCGGGCGTCGAAGGCGCGCGAGGTGACGACACCGCTCATGTCCTGCAGCCGGAGCTGCTGCCCGGCCAGGTCGTAGCGCATGAGGTTCTGGCCGTCGCCGGCCGACTGACGGATCAGCCGGTTGAGGGCGTCGAACTGCTGGCGCACGACCGCGCCGCTGCCGTCGTCGAACAGGACGGACTGGCCCATGGCGTCATAGGTGATCGCCGTGCGCAGGCCCGACGGGTCGACGACCGTGGCCGGGCGACCCATCGCGTCGTTGAGGTAGGTCGTCGTGCCGCCGTTCGGCGTCGCCTGCGCGAGCAGGTTTGCGGACGGGTCGTAGCGCTCGGTGGTCACCAGGCCGCCGGGCGCGGTCGTCGTCTTGGTCAGCGACGCCTCGTGCCACGCATAGGTGGTCGTGCCGACGGGGTTGGTGCTGCTGGCGACATCGCCGGCGGCGTCATAGGTGAAGGTCGTCACGACGCCGACCGGGCTGCGGGTGCTGAGCAGGTTGCCAGCGTCGTCGTAGGTCCACGTCGTCGTGAACGCCGCATCGACCGGCCCGCTCGCCGGCACGCCACGCGGGTCGGTGGCCGAGGTCTTCAGGCCCGCCTCGTTGTAGGTGGCGCGCGAGCCGTTGCCGTTGAGGGCCGGGCCGGAGAGACCATACTCGTTCACCCGTACGACATTGCCCATCGCGTCGTGGGTGAAGGTCTGCCGCCCGATCGGAGTGGTGACCTCCGTCAGCAGGGGGCCGTCATACGACAGGGTGGTGGCGCCGGCGCGACCGCCCGGGGGAGTGACCGACGCGAGCCGGCCACCCTGGTAGCCATAGGTCGTCCGGTTGCCGAGGGCGTCGGTCTGCGAGGTGATCCGGTGCGACCGGTCATAGGTGAACTGGACGACCGCCGAGCGGGTCGAGTCCAGTGGGGTGCTCTGGGTGACGAGGTCGCCGTCGGCGTCGAAGACCCGCTCCTGGACGAAGCCGTTGGGGTCCTGGATGGCGATGAGGTTGAGCCGGGCGTCATACGAGTAGCGCAGGACGGCGCCACTGGGCAGGGCCTGCCGGACGAGGACGTTGTTGCGGTAGGTGTCGACAGAGGCCGCCCAGGTGAGGGTGCCCCCGACGGAGGTGCGGGCTTCCCGGGTCGTCGTCTGTGCCGCCGTGTCGTAGGTGAAGCGGTCCTGCGTATGCCGTGCGTCGCCCTGAGAGCTGGCCGTCGCGACCCGGCCGGCCGAGTCATAGGTGACCGCGAGGCGGACCTGCGCGCTCGGGTCGGTGATGCGAGTCAACCGCTGCCCGGCGTCATAGCCGTAGGTCCACGTCTTGCCGCGGGCGTCCGTGAAGGAGGTCAGTCGTCCACTCGTATAGCTGTATGAGATCTGGCGTCCGGCCGGTGTCCTGACCTTGGTGACCTGACCCTGGGCGTCGAGGGTGAGCAGGACGTCATACGTGGTCTTCTTGTCCGTCGTGGCGAGCTTGACCCGCAGCTGGGTCGCCGAGTCGCGGACGAAGGTCAGCCCCTGGCCGGTGCCATCGACATAGGAGTCCAGCCGGGGACCGGTGACAGTCCACGTCGTGCCATCCCACTGGGTGACCGTGCAGGTCTTCTGGTTGCCGGTGCACTTGAGGTCGGCCCAGGCGCCGGGCGGTGCGGTGAAGCTGCCCTGGTGGCCGGTGAAGACGATGCGCTGCCCGTCGAGGCCACGGACCGTCGCCTCGGTGCCGGCCGCATTGAAGGTGACCGACAGGTCGAGGACCGAGGAGCTGCCGCGGCCGAAGGCGCCGACGGCGGGGTCACCGGAGTTGTAGGTCCGCTTGAGCACGAGGTTCTCGCCGACCCCGGCGACCTCGAGGTCGGTGAAGACCCGGTGGAGCGCGCCGGTGGCGGTGTTGACGTCGTCGACGACCGAGGTGGGGTTGGGGGCCAGGCTCGCGTCGCCCATCGTCTGCCCGAGCGGGGCGCCGGCGGGCGCGACCTCGAGGGCCGGAGC
>WBZP01001602.1_pt1 | contig 27408 bp, 20 predicted proteins | sample 5204301 | NCBI WGS metagenome assembly WBZP01 (sample SAMN12412401, study PRJNA552823) | activated sludge metagenome | isolation source: activated sludge from nitrification reactor of wastewater treatment plant... | place: USA: Pennsylvania | collected 2017 | reverse complement strand
ACAGCGTGACAGCCCATCTCCCAAAGGGCTCTGCCGCTCATCGTCGCCAGCCCTCTGGCCTCAAACGACCAAACCAACACCCCAAACGGCGTGCGACACGCCAATTTACGCGAAACTAAAGGTGTACGTTTGAGGCTGTTGTTTCCGTGTACCTTGAAGGCTAGGCCGGCTGCAGGGCGGCCACCGGCGCGTTCGGGTTGGGCGCAGCGGCCAGAATCGTCGCCGGCGTCTGCGCCGCGAACTGCTCGAAGTTCTGCACAAACATGGCCGCCAGCTTGCGCGCCTGCGCATCATAGGCGGCCTTGTCGCTCCAGGTATTGCGCGGGTTCAGAATCTCGTCCGGCACATCGGGCACGGCGGTGGGCACGGCAATGCCGAAGACCGGGTCCGTCTCGAACTCGGCATTGTCCAGCTCGCCATTGAGCGCGGCGTTGATCATCGCCCGCGTGTAGGGCAGCTTCATGCGGCTGCCCACGCCATAGGGGCCGCCCGTCCAGCCGGTGTTTACCAGCCAAACGCGCACCTCGTGCTCGGCAATCTTCTTGCCCAGCAGCTGCGCATAGACGCTGGGGTGCTGCGCCATAAAGGGCGCCCCAAAGCAGGCGCTGAAGATCGGGCTGGGCTCCTTGACGCCGCGCTCGGTGCCCGCCACCTTGGCCGTGTAGCCGCTGATGAAGTGGTACATCGCCTGTTCGCTGCTCAGGCGCGCGATCGGCGGCAGCACGCCATAGGCGTCGGCGGTAAGGAAGACGATGTTTTTCGGGTGGCCACCCTGGCCCGTGCGCGTGGCGTTGGGAATGTGGCTGATGGGATAGGCCGAGCGCGTGTTCTCGGTGAGCGAATCGTCGTCCAGGTTCAGACGGCGGGTCTTCATGTCAATGCCCACGTTCTCGAGCACGGTGCCGAAGCGGCGCGTCGTCTGGTAGATCTCGGGCTCGGTTTCGGGATTGAGCTTGATCACCTTGGCGTAGCAGCCGCCCTCGAAGTTGAAGACGCCGTTGTCGCTCCAGCCGTGCTCGTCGTCGCCAATCAGCGTGCGCAGCGGGTCGGCCGAAAGCGTGGTCTTGCCGGTGCCGCTCAGCCCAAAGAAGAGCGCCGTATCGCCCTGCTCGCCGATGTTGGCCGAGCAGTGCATGGGCATCACCCCCTGGAAGGGCAGGTAGTAGTTCATCGCCGTAAAGACAGATTTCTTCATCTCGCCCGCATATTCGGTGCCGCCAATCAGCACGATGCGCTTGGCAAAGTTCACCAGGATGAAGACGTCGGAATGGGTGTGGTCCACCTCGGGGTAGGCGTGGAAACCCGGGCAGTCGATGACCACGAACTCGGGGCGCATGTCGCTCAACTCTTCGGCCGTGGGCTGGATGAAGAGGTTCTTGACGAAGAGGCTGTGCCAGGCGTACTGGGTGATGATGCGCACGGGCATGCGGTAGTGCGGGTCGGCGCCGCTCCACAGGTCCTGCACAAAGACATCCTTGCCCTGCAGGTACGAAGTCATGCGGCGGTGCAGTTCGTCGAAGCGGTCGGCTTCGATGGGGCGGTTGACCTTGCCCCACCAGATGTGGTCGCGGCTGGAGGGCTCGTCGACCACAAACTTGTCGTTGGGCGAGCGGCCGGTGAACTGGCCGGTGCGCACCACCAGCGGTCCCAGGTGGCTCAGGATGCCCTCATTGCGCTTCAGAGCTTCCTCGTACAGCGCCGGGGTCGGCAGATTCCAATAGACGTTCTTGAGATTATGATCCAGACCTTGTGCTTCAAGACCAACTGGGCTATGGGGACGCGGGCTCTGTTCTTGCATAACATTTTCCTCGGTTCCGGCTAGCTGCAAATCCAGCAAGTGCAAATGGGGTGCTGCAGACAACGAGCGAACAATGGTGCAATTGTGGTGCGAATAAGGTGCAGATGCGGTGCGAATAAGGTGCAAGTGCGGTGCGAATGAGGTGCAAGTGCGGTGCAGGGAGGGCGGACAGAGGCAGGTGGGCGCCCCGCCGGCAGCCAATCAAACGCGAGCCCCTCACCAACCACCACCCGCCGGCTCGCCATGCGGGAAAGGGGGGACGGCGACCCGAACGAGCCGCCGCCACCCCTCGGTGGTTTGCTGCATCTTCACCCGGCGCGGGTGTTGTTCTGCCGCCCTTACTCGCCCTTCTCGGCTTCCCAATGCTCGGGCGAGCGCCAGAGGCTGGAGAGCAGCAGCTCGCGGATGAAGGTCATCTCCTTGGGCAGGCGGTCGTAGAGCTTGAAGAAGAGCTCGTCGTGCGAGGCGATCTCGCGCAGCCACTGGTCGCGGTCGATGCGCATCAGCTTCTCAAAGTCCTTCTTCGTAAAGCTCTCCATCCCGCGCCAGTCGATGTCGTCGTAGCGGGGCACCCAGCCCAGAGGGCTCTCGACGCTGGCGCTCTTGCCGCGGGCGCGCTCCACAATCCACTTGAGGATGCGCATGTTCTCGCCAAAGCCCGGCCACAGGAAGTGCCCTTCGTCGTCGCGGCGGAACCAGTTGACGTTGAAGATGCGCGGCGGGTTCTGCAAGTGGCGGCCAAAGTTCAGCCAGTGGCTGAAGTAATCGCCGATGTGGTAGCCGCAGAAGGGCAGCATCGCAAACGGGTCGCGGCGCACTTCGCCCAGCTTGCCAAAGGCCGCTGCCGTCATCTCGGAGCCCATCGTCGCGGCGCTGTAGACGCCGAACGACCAGTTGAAGGACTGGTAGACCAGCGGCACCACGGTGCTGCGGCGGCCACCGAAGATGAAGGCTGCAATCGGCACGCCGGCGGGGTCGTCATAGGCGGCATCGACCGACGGGCACTGGCTGAGCGGGGCGGTGAAGCGGGCGTTGGCGTGGGCAGCCTTGCGGCCGCTGTCGGGCGTCCACTCCTGGCCGGTCCAGTCGATCAGGTGGGCGGGGGCCTTGTCGGTCATGCCTTCCCACCACACGTCGCCATCGTCGGTAAGGGCGACGTTGGTGAAGATGGTGTTGGCTTCGATCGAGGCCATGGCGTTGGGGTTGGTCTTGACGTTTGTGCCCGGCGCCACACCAAAGAAACCGGCTTCGGGGTTGATGGCGTAGATCTTGCCATCGGGGCCCGGCTTGATCCAGGCGATGTCGTCGCCGATGGTGGTCACTTCCCAGCCCTCTTCCTGGAAGGACTTGGGCGGGATGAGCATGGCAAAGTTCGTCTTGCCACAGGCGCTGGGGAAAGCGGCGGCAACGTAGCTCTTCTTGCCGTCGGGGCTCTTGACGCCGAGAATCAGCATATGCTCGGCCAGCCAGCCCTGCTCGTGGGCCAGCACCGAAGCGATGCGCAGGGCAAAGCACTTTTTGCCCAGCAGGGCGTTGCCGCCGTAGCCCGAGCCGTAGCTCCAGATCGCGCGCTCTTCGGGGAAGTGGACAATGTACTTGTCGGCCGGGTCGGGGCTGCAGGGCCACGGCACATCCTGCTGGCCGGGATCGAGCGGCATGCCCACCGAGTGGAGGCAGTGCACAAACTCGCCGTCGTCCAGCACGTCGAGCACATCATCGCCCATGCGGGTCATGATGCGCATGTTGACGACGACGTAGGGGGAATCGGTGAGTTGGACGCCGATGTGCGAAATGGGCGAGCCAATCGGCCCCATGCTGAAGGGGATGACGTAGAGCACGCGGCCGCGCATGCAGCCCTCGAAGCGCGGAGTGAGGAGCGCCTTCATCTCGCGCGGCGCCATCCAGTTGTTGGTGGGGCCGGCATCGGCCTTGCTCAGCGAGCAGATGTAGGTGCGGTCTTCCACACGGGCGACGTCACTGGGGTGCGAGCGGGCCAGGAAGCTGTTCGGGCGCTTCTCCTGGCTCAGGCGCACAAAGGTGCCGCCCTCCACCATCAGCTCGCAAAGGTTGTCGTACTCCTCCTGCGAGCCGGTGCACCAGTGCACGGCTTCGGGCTTGCAGAGGGCAACAATCTCTTCGACCCAACGACGCAGTTCGGCGTTTTTGATGCGGGTGGGGACGATCTCTTCCTGAAGCATTGCGTTTCCTTTTGTCCTCGTTCCAAAGTGTGGCTGTGATCGACTGGCAATCATGCTGCGCTGCCGCATGGCGATGGGAGCGGCGCTGTGCGTGCAGAATACCGAGGGCGAGCGGCCCATGCCGCTGTGGCTCGGGGTACGGTGGGTCAATCACTGCGTGCTGCGTGCAGCAAGCTGTGTGCTTTGTGCTGCTGTACTGGTTGCTCATGCTGCGGCGACGTCAATGTCGCCCATATGGATTTGTGTACTGTGGGCCGGGCGTCTGGGGAGAGACGGGCCCGCGCCCAAGTGCAATCAACAGGATAGTGCGGATGCGACACAAAGTCACGGGACAATTGTCCCCTCTTTTGTGAATACTTTCACAATGCGTCGGGACTCCTCACTCCCTTCCCATGCCACCCCTCAATCCCCGCTCATTCGGGGGACCTGATAGCGTCCATTCCCTTCGTAGCGGCGAATTCGATTCGCCGGACCGCCGGGGCGAGCGCAGCGAGTCATGGCGCTCTCCTTGAGCGCACCCGTTGCTTGCACGCTCCTGTGCCCCCAACCAAGCGCCAGGACTCGCTGCGCTCGTCCCAGCTCTTTCGGCGATTGAAAATCACCGCTACGCGAGGGTACCCCTCGATCCTCGATGCTATTCGCCGGCGAGTTCCTTCCAGCGCGTCGCCAGCCCGTTGGTCGAAGCGTCGTGCGCCGTCACGGGGGCCGGGCCGTCCAGCTCGGGCAGCAGGGCGTTGGCCAACTGCTTGCCCAGCTCCACGCCCATCTGGTCGAACGAATTGATGTTCCAGACGATGCCCTGCGTGAAGATTTTGTGCTCGTAAAGGGCGATCAGCAGGCCCAGCATGCGCGGTGTGAGCCGCTTGAAGAGGAACGAGTTGGTTGGCCGGTTGCCCTCGAAGACCTTGGCGGGCGCCACCAGCTCGATCTGCGCCGCGTCCATGCCGGCCCGCACAAGCTCGGCGCGCACCTCGTCCTCGCGCTTGCCGCGCATCAGTGCTTCGGTTTGGGCCAGAAAGTTGGCGATCAGCAGTGTGTGGTGGCGGCCCACGGGGTGAAAGCTCTGCGCTGCGGCCAGGAAGTCGCAGGGGATGAGCTTGGTGCCCTGGTGGATGAGCTGGTAGAAGGCGTGCTGGCCGTTTGTGCCCGGCTGCCCCCAGATCACGGGGCCGGTCTGGTAGGTGACAGGGACGCCGGCCTTCGTCACGCGCTTGCCGTTGCTCTCCATGTCGCCCTGCTGGAAGTAGGCGGCAAAGTGCTCCAGCGTCTGGTCGTAGGGCAGAATGGCGTGGCTTTCGGCGCCGAAGAAGTTGTTGTACCAGATGCCCAGCATCGCCATGATCACTGGGATGTTCTGCTCGAAGGGCGTGTTGCGAAAGTGCTCGTCGGCGGCGTGGGCGCCGGCCAGCAACTCCTCAAAGCGCTCCATGCCCACGGCCAGCACAATCGACAGCCCAATCGCCGACCAGAGCGAGTAGCGGCCGCCCACCCAGTCCCAAAACTCGAACATGTTCTCGGGCGCGATGCCAAAGCGCGTCACCTCGGCCGTGTTGGTGCTGATCGCCACAAAGTGCGACGCCACTGCCGCCTCGTTGCCCTGCATCTGCTGCAGAAACCAGGCGCGCGCGGTGTGGGCGTTGGCCATCGTCTCCTGCGTGGTGAAGGTCTTCGAGGCGACAAGGAAGAGCGCACTCTCGGCGTTCAGGCGCGCCAGCGTCTCGGTGATGTCGGTGCCGTCGACGTTGGAGACGAAGTGGAAGCGCAGCTCGGGCGTGACGTAGGGGGTGAGCGCGCGCACCACCATCTTCGGCCCCAGGTCGCTGCCGCCAATGCCGATGTTGACCACGTCGGTAATGCGCTTGCCGGTGGCGCCCCGCCACTCGCCCGAACGCACGCGCTCGCTGAAGCCGCGCATCTGCTCGAGAACGCGGTTGATGTCGGGCATCACGTCATGGCCGTCGACCAGGACGGGGCGGTTGCTGCGGTTGCGCAGCGCGGTGTGCAGCACGGCGCGTCCCTCGGTTACGTTGATGCGTGCGCCGCTGAACATCGCCTCGATGGCGTCGCTCAGCCCTGCCTGCTTGGCCAGCGTCAGCAGGAAGCCCATCGTATTGTCGTCGATGCGGTTCTTTGAGTAGTCAAAGGTCAGCTCTTCCAGTTGCAGCGAGTAGCGGTCGAAACGCGTGGGGTCGGCGGCGAAGAGGTCGCGCAGATGGTGCGCGTCCATCTCCTCCCGCAGCCTGGTCAGCGACTCCCAGGTGGGGATGAGGGTCATTCTTGGGGGCGTGTGCGCAGTCATAAGCGGCTCCGGCGGCGGTTGTGAGTGGTTCGTATTGAGCGAAGCGAAATTGGGGCGAGCCGGGCGCGCCTGTGCGCGCCCGGCTCGTCGATAACCCTAGCGCGCCTGCGGGCGGAAGGCAAAGAGTCGCTTCCACAGCTCCACCGCCAGCAGCGTCACCACACCCACCACCAGCGCAATCAGCACGTCGCGCATGCCCAGCGGCTGCGTGCCAAAGATGTGCTGGAAGAAGGGCACGTAGATCACCAGCAGCTGCAGCAGCACCGTGCTCAGGAAGGCCAGCACCATGGGGCGGTTGGAGAAGAGGCCAATGCGCAGCAGAGAATGCTCCTCCGAGCGCACGCCGAGCGCCAGCATCACCTGGTTGAAGATCAGCGTGGTAAAGAGCAGCGTCTGCCACGCCGGATCGCCCGACGCCTTGGCCCAAAGGCCGATGGCGATCGCCAGCAGCGCCATAAAGACGCCGAAGACGGAAATAAAGGGCACCATGCCGCGCCCGAAGATGCTCTCCTGCGGCGAGAAGGGCGGCCGCTTCATCACATTCTTCTCGGCCGCCTCGACGCCCAGCGCCAGAGCGGGCAGGCCGTCGGTGACCAGGTTCATCCACAGAATCTGCAGCGGCAGCAGAGCGATCGCCCCCTCGGCGCCCAGCTCGACGCCCACCAGCCACGCCACCGCCGGCCAGAGCAGCATGACGAAGATTTCGCTGGCGTTGCAGCTGAGCAGGTACTTGATGAACTTGCGGATGTTGTCGTAGACGACACGCCCTTCTTCGACGGCGGCGACGATGGTGGCGAAGTTGTCGTCGAGCAGCACCATCTCGGCCGCCTCCTTCGAGACGTCGGTGCCGGTGATGCCCATGGCCACGCCGATATCGGCCTTCTTGAGCGCCGGCGCGTCGTTTACGCCATCGCCCGTCATCGCCACAATGTGCCCCTGCTGCTGATAGGCGCCGATCAGTTGCAGCTTGTGCTCGGGCGAGACGCGGGCAAAGACCTGCACCTCGGTCGCCTTGCGCAGCAGCTCTTCGGGCGAGAACTGGTCCAGCTCCTGGCCGGTGAGGAAGGGGGCGTTGGCGCCGTCGGCGGCGTCGGTAATGCCCACCTGCTGGGCAATGTGGCGGGCGGTAAGGGGGTGGTCGCCCGTGATCATCACGGGGCGGATGCCGGCGCTGCGCGTCTGCAGCACGGCGTCGCGCACTTCGGTGCGCGGCGGGTCGATCAAGGCGTAAAGGCCAACAAGCACCAGATCCTGCTCGATTGTCTCCACCTCGCCCTTGGCCGGCTCGTGGTCCAGCGTGCGCAAGGCCATGCCCAGCACGCGCATGCCCTTTTGCGCCAGGTCGTCGTGGGCGGCCATCAGCCGCGTCTTCCAGTCGCCGTCCAGGTCGACGCGGGCGTTGTTGGACCAGACGCTTGTGCTCACGCGCAGCAGTTCATCGACGGCGCCCTTGGTGAAGGCAACGTAGTGCGCGCCGTCGGTGGGCACGCGCCGCTCCCAAAGCGGGCGCAGGCTCTCGGGCACGTCGTCGGCCGAGTGGGGGACGTGGTGGATGGTGGTCATGCGCTTGCGCACCGAATCGAAGGGCAGCTCGGCCACGCGCGGGAAGGCCTGTTCCAGTTCGGGCTTGAGCACGCCATATTCGGCGGCGGCGAGCACGAGCGCGACCTCGGTGGGGTCGCCCACGCCGTGGTAGTGGCCGGCGCCGGGCTGCGCGCCCGCCGAGCGACTGCCGTTGCCCTCGGCCGGCGCCTCGTTCTCCGAGCGCATGAGCACGGCATCATTGCAGAGCGCGCCGCTGACGAGCAGCAAATCGAGCGAAGGCAGCAGCTCAGCGCCCGGCGCTGCCCCTTCTGCGCCGGCGGCCTCTGCGGCCGGACGGTTGACGCGCACCAGGCGCATACCTTCGGCGTCGTCGCGCTGGCGGAATTCGAGGCGGTGGTTGGCCACGTCGAGCGCCGTCACCGTCATGCGGTTCTGGGTGAGCGTGCCGGTCTTGTCCGAGCAGATCACCGTCACCGAACCCAGCGTCTCGACGGCCGGCAGCTTGCGGATCAGCGCCTTGCGCCGCAACATGCGCTGGGCGCCCAGCGAGAGCGCAATCGTCACCGCGGCGGTCAGCGCTTCGGGGATGGCGGCCACGGCCAGGCTCACCGCCGTCAGCAGCATTCGTTCCACAGGTTGGCCCAGCGCCAGCCCGCCCAGGAAGATCACGATCACCAGCACGATGGCGGCGATGGCCAGCCAGCGGCCCAGCTTGTCGAGCCGCTCCTGCAGGGGCGTCTGCTCGTCGGCCACCGACTGCAGCAGGTCGGCAATGTGGCCCAGCTCGGTGTTCATGCCGGTGCCGGTCACCAGCATCTCGCCGCGCCCATAATTGACCACAGTGCCCGAGTAGAGCATGTTGCGCCGGTCGCCCAGCGGCAGGTCGGCGTCGAAGACGAGGGCGGCGTCCTTCTCCACCGCCTCGCTCTCGCCGGTGAGGGCTGCTTCCATCGCGCGCAGGTTCACACTCTGCGTCACGCGCCCGTCGGCAGGGACGACGTTGCCCGTCTCGAGCAGCACCAGGTCGCCCGGCACCACCTCGCGCGCCGAGATTTCGAGCACGCGCCCGGCGCGCCGCACGCGCACCGTGGGCACCGACATGCGCTTGAGCGCCGCCATCGACTGTTCGGCGCGGTACTCCTGCGTGTAGCCCAGCACGCCGTTGAGCACCACGATCGCCAGAATCACGACCGCCTCGACGGCGTCATCCAGGAACCACGAGACCACAGCCGCCGCAATCAGCAGCAGGGTGAGGATGTTTGTGAACTGTTCGGTCAGGATCTGCAGGCGGGTGCGGCCGCCGCGCTCAACCAGCTCGTTCGGCCCCACTTCGGCCAGGCGCTGCGCCGCCAGCTCGGGCGAAAGGCCGGTCTGTACGCTGCTGCCAAAGCGCGCCGCCACGGCGTCGGCGCCGGCGCGATACCAGATTGCCGTCTGCACGGGCACATTCCAGCCGCCGCCGGCCGGTGCACTGGGCAAAGACTCTGTAGTGGGTGGGCGAAGGGGTGCGGAAGAGGCCACGGTTGGGTCTCCTTGTTCTGGCTGAAGATGGGCGCGCAGCAAAGCAAGGGCCGCTGCGCGTAGGGAATGCTTCGGGGAATGGGCACATCGTCGTGCACCGCCTCTCAGTCTACCACCGATCGCGTGTGCGGCGCGACGCACCTGCGCGGCCTGCTCCAGCGTGCAGGGGCGAGCCGACGCGTACTACGCCTTTGGCGCCGCCCAAGGGGGTGGACGCGGTTCACACTGCCTTGCCCGCAGCCGCCCGGCTGCGCCATAATTGGGCGCCTGCAGCTCGCCGCCGGCCACCGCTCCCGAGGCATCCATGCACCATCCTGCACCGACTGCTAGCCTGGCAGAAGCGCTGCGCGAAGCTGCCGCGCTCGACGCCGCCGACCCGCTCGCGCACTTTCGCGCCCGCTTTGTACACAGCGGCGACAGCGCAGATGCAGTCGGCGTAAATAAAGCAGGAGGCGGCGACGGGCTGGACGCCGTGCGCGCCCTCGTCTACCTCGACGGCAACTCGCTGGGGCGGCTGCCCCACGCCACGCGCACACTGCTCGCCGCCGCCGTCGACGAGCAGTGGGGCCACCGGCTGATCCGAAGCTGGGGCGAGGGCTGGTTCGAGCTGCCCGAGCGGCTGGGCAACCGCATCGGCCTGCTGCTGGGCGCGCAGCCCGGCGAAGTGGTTGTGGCCGACTCGACTTCGGTCAACCTCTTCAAGCTCGCCGTCGCCGCCCTGCGCCTGCTCAGCAGCGATCCGCAGCGCACGCGCATCCTCAGCGACGACATGCAGTTCCCCTCCGACCTCTACATCCTGCAGGGGGCGATCGAACTGCTGGGCGGCCGCCACACACTCGAGATTCTGCCCTCGCCCGACGGCATCCACGGCCCGGTCGATGCGCTGCTCGCCACGCTGGACGAGCGGGTGGCGCTGGTCTGCCTCTCGCACACGGTCTTCAAGAGCGCGTATACCTACGACATGGCCGCCGTCACCGCCGCCGCCCACGCCGCCGGCGCGCTCACACTGTGGGACCTGAGCCACGCCGCCGGTTCGGTGCCGGTCGACCTTGGGGCGGCGCAGGCCGACCTGGCCGTAGGCTGCACCTACAAGTACCTCAACGGCGGCCCCGGCGCGCCCGCCTTTCTCTATGTGCGCCGCGACCTGCAGGAGCGGCTCGCCAACCCCATCAGCGGCTGGATGGGGCGAGCCGACCTCTTCGACTTCGCCCCCGACTACGCCCCCGCCGCCGGGCTGCGCCGCTTTCTGTCCGGCACGCCGCCGGTGCTGGCCATGGCCGCGATCGAGCCGGGCGTCGAGCTGCTGCTCGAAGCGGGGATGCCCGCCCTGCGCGCCAAGTCGCTGGCGCAGACGGAGCTCTTCCTGCGCCTGTGGGAGCTGGAGCTTGCGCCGCGCGGCTACACGCTCAAGACGCCGCGCGAGGCGGCGCGGCGCGGCTCGCACGTGGCCCTGGGCCACGCCGAGGGCTGGCGCATCAGCCAGGCGCTGAGCCGCAGCATGGGCGTATTGCCCGATTTTCGCCGCCCTGATAACATTCGCCTGGGCATCGCTCCCCTGTACACCCGCTATTCCGACGTTGTGACGGCCGTCGCTGCCCTCGCCCGCATTGTGGACGAACGGCTCTACGCCTCCTATCCGGCTGCGCTGGCTACAGTAACGTAGGCCCGCCCGCCCGCCCCCGCCGGCTGCTTTGCCCGATTGTCGCACCCCATCCCACAGCCCAGCTCCACAGGAGACCCCATGGTATCCTCGATTGTCCTGCTCAACGTCGAACGCCACAGCATCAACCGCGTGGCCGAAGAGCTGACCCAACTGAAGGGCATCACCGAGGTCTTTTCCGTCGCCGGCGGCTACGACCTGGTGGCCGTGCTGCGCGTCCCCTCCAACGATGCCCTGGCTGATCTGGTGACAAGCCAGATGCTGCAGGTGGAGGGCATCACCCACTCCGAAACGCTGATCGCCTTCAAGGTCTTTTCGCAGCACGACCTGGAGACGATGTTCTCGATTGGCTTCGACCAGTGAGCCCGGCTTCGGCCAGTGAGCCTGGTGTCAACCAGCAGCGGGAGGCGATGATGGCAGATGAGAGCACGCCGGCGCCCGAAGCGCGCACATGGCGCACGCTGATTGTGCAGCGCGAGGGGCGCGTGGGCATCGTGCAGCTCAACCGCCCGCAGGCGCTCAACGCCCTGAACCGCGAGCTGATGGGCGAGCTGGTGGACGCGCTGCAGGCCTTCGACGCCGACCCCAGCATCGGCTGCCTGCTAATCATGGGCAGCGAAAAGGCCTTTGCTGCCGGCGCCGACATCCGCCAGATGGCCAACGCCGGCGCCAACGAGATGCTGCACAGCCCGCTGATCGGCGCCTGGGACGCGCTGGCGCGCCTTCAGACGCCGCTGATTGCTGCCGTGAGCGGCTGGTGCCTGGGCGGCGGCTGCGAACTCGCGCTGGCCTGCGACCTGATCATCGCCGCCGAGAGCGCGATCTTTGGCCAGCCCGAGGTCAACATCGGCGTCATCCCCGGCGCCGGCGGCACGCAGAGGCTGGTGCGCGCCGTGGGCAAGAGCTTGGCCATGGAGATGATCCTGGCCGACCGGCGCATCGACGCCGCCGAGGCGCTGGCCTGCGGGCTGGTGAGCCGCGTGACTCCCACGGCAAACCTGCGCGAGGTAGCGCTCGAAGTGGCGACCGCAATCGCTGCCAAGGCGCCGCTGGCCGTGCGCGCCGCCAAGCAGGCCATCAACCACGCCTTCGAGAGCACACTGGCCGCCGGCCTGCACCAGGAGCGGCTGCTCTTCAGCCTGCTCTTTGCCAGCGACGACCAGAAGGAGGGCATGGCCGCCTTCGCCGAAAAGCGTCCTCCCATCTGGAAGGGCAGCTGACCCGCGCCGGCCCCGGCCCACCGGTGCTCTTTGCGCACTTCCTTGCGTTCCCTTGCGCCCAGTTGCGTCCTTGCGTCAGAAGTTGCAGTTGTGGTTTGGCGCCCAGGCTTGGGCCTGATCTCCTTCGATTATGGTAAAGTAAAACGCGATGCGCGTGCTGGCGGTGTGCGACAAAGTCGAGCCGATCCTCTACAGCCCAGGTCTAATCGACCGCGTGGGCAAGGTCGACTTTGTCCTCTCCTGCGGGGACCTGCCCTTCTACTACATCGAATACCTGTCGACGATGCTGGGCAAACCCACCTACTTTGTCTATGGCAACCACGGCCGCGAGGTGCAGTACACCAGCGGGCGGGGCGACGAGTGGAACCTGGCATCAGCCCCCATGGGCGCGATCGACCTGCACATGCGCACGCGGCGCGAGGGCGGCCTGCTGCTGGCCGGGCTGGAGGGCTCGCTGCGCTACAACGACGGCGCCGGCGCCCAGTACACGCAGGCCGAGATGTGGAAGAATGTCTACCGCATGGCGCCGGCGCTGCTGCGCAACCGGGCGCGGCACGGGCGCTACCTGGACGTGCTGGCCACCCACGCTGCGCCGTGGGGCATTCACGACAAGGAAGACCTGCCGCATCAGGGTTTCACCAGCTTTCTGGCCTTTATGCGCTGGTTCAAGCCACGCTACCTGCTGCATGGGCACATTCACCTCTATCGGCAGGGCGAAGTGACGCGCACGCGTTACCAGAGCACCGACGTGATGAACGTCTATCCCTACCGCATCCTTGAACTGGAGCCGGGCGCGCCGCTGGACCCACCGGCCGCCGGCGATGGCGCGACGGGCGAGCAGCCGGAGCAGAGCTCCTCCGCTCCGACCGAGAATGCCGAAATCGACAAGGCGTCTTCGTGATGGCAGAGCAGAACAGCGGCGCGCCGCACCCGAATGTTCCCGACTGGCGCCAGCGCTGCCGCGACCTGGCGCAGGCACGCGCCGCCTACGAAGAGAGCCACCGGTGGGCTGTCGCGGGGCTTGCCGGCCCTGCGCCCTTTGCCCACCGCTGGGAGCATGTGCAGGAGGTGGTGCGGCTGGCGCACTGGCTGGCCACCGCCGAGGGCGCTACGGCCGCACAGCAGACGGTGATCGAGGCCGCCGCCTGGCTGCACGATATCTGCAAGCTGGAGCCGCACCACGCCGCCGCCGCCGCCGCCGAAGCGCCCGGCATTCTGGCCGCCACCTCCTTCCCGCCCGCGCTGGTGGCGGCGGTCGTCGATACAATCGCCCAGCACGAGGGGATGACGCGCCCGGCCGGCGCGCCGCCGCTGGAGCCGCTCGAAGCCGCTGTGCTCTGGGATGCCGATAAACTCTCGAAGCTGGGCGTGGGCGCGCTGGCGATGTCGATGGCGGCGCCCTACGACGCCGGGCGCGGGCTGGCCGAACGGCGCGCCCGCATGGAGCTCTTTGTCCACACCACCCTGGCGCGCACGGTGGAGAGCATGAACACGCCCAGCGCCCGCGCCGAAGCCCAGCGCCGCTTTGCCGACCTCACGCTCGCCCTGCGCGCGTGGGAATCCGAAGCCGCACTCGGCGCGCAGCCGCCCGCAGCCGGTGAGCCAAGCGGCGCTGCCGGCGCTTTGATCTCAACTTGATGGAGTGACCCTTGAAGTACCACCTGATTACGCTTGGCTGTCCCAAGAACAAGGTCGACAGCGACGGCATCGAGATGCTGCTGCGCGACGCCCACTATCGCCCCACCGAGGTTGCCCAGCACGCCGACGTGCTGATCGTCAACACCTGCGGCTTCCTCGAGGCGGCCAAGGAGGAGTCGATCGGCGTGCTGCAGGAGCTGGGGCGGCGCAAGCGGCGCGACCAGGTGCTGATCGCCGCCGGCTGCCTGGCGCAGCGCAACGGCGACGAGGTGCTGCGGCGCGTGCCGCGCGTCGATGGCCTGCTGGGCACGCGCCGCTGGATGGAGGTTGTGGAGCTGGTGCAGCAGATTCGCGGCGGCGGAGCGCAGGGCAACGCAGAGCAAAGCGGCAAATCCGCACGCGCGCTGCAGCGCTACAGCCTGCTGGGCGACCCCGATGTCGCTTTCGATCTGGCCACGCCGCGCCCGCCGGTGGCCGCCGGCAGCGCCTACCTCAAGATCAGCGACGGCTGCAACGCACCCTGCGCCTTCTGCACCATCCCCAGCTTCAAGGGCAAGCTGCGCAGCCGCCCACTCGAGGCGATTGTCGACGAAGCGCAGGCGCTGGCAGCCGCCGGCGCGCGCGAGCTGGTGATCGTTGCCCAGGACACGACGGATTATGGGCGCGACCGCGGCGAGCCGAACAGCCTGCCTCGCCTGCTCCACGCCCTCTGCAGCCGCAGCGATGATCGTATGCGCTGGGTGCGCCTGATGTACGCCTACCCCGGCCACGTCAGCGATGAGTTGATCGAGACCATGGCCACGCAGGAGAAGATTCTGCCCTACCTGGATATGCCGCTGCAGCACGGCGACCCGCGCACGCTGCGCCGCATGTTCCGCCCCAGCCGCATGGAGACCGTCTACGACCACCTGAGCAAGCTGCGCGCGGCGATGCCCAACATCGCCCTGCGCACGACGATGATCGTGGGCTACCCCGGCGAGACGGAGGAGGAGTTCCAGGGGCTGCTCGACTTTGTGCGCGCGGCCGAGTTCGACAAGATGGGCGCCTTCCGTTTTAGCCCCGAACCGGGCACCCCCTCCTTTACCCAGGCCGACCCCGTGCCCGATGCCCTGAAGGACGAGCGCTGGGCGCGCCTGATGGAGGTGCAGCAGCCGATCAGCCTGCGCCGCAACCAGGCGCAGGTGGGCAAGCTGCTCGACGTGCTGATCGAGGGCGAAGGTGAGGTGGCCGAGGCAAAGGGCAAGGCCGGCGCGCGCGGCAAGCAGGGGCAGAATGGCGGGCGCGCCCCGCTGCTGCTCGGCCGATCCTACCGCGACGCGCCCGAGGTCGACGGGCTGGTGCTGATTCCGGGCGCGGGGGGCGCGCAGCCGGGCGACCTGCTGCGCGTGCACATCAACGGCGCCATGGAGTATGACCTGGTGGGCGAGCCGCTGGCGGTGGAGACCTTCCGCAGCAGCAAGAGTACGATTGCGATTGAGCTAACCGCATAGGGGATCGAGAAGCGAGAAGCGAGAAGCGAGAAGCGAGAAGACTGCCATCGGCTTCTATCTCGCGTGGTTTTCGAAAAGATGCGGCGCCGGTCTTGGGACCGGCGCCGCTGGGTTTTCTGGGAGATGGGGCGAGCAGGCTACCAGATGCCGCGCTTCTTTTGCTGGGCGCGCTGGAGCTGGACGAACTGCGTCATCTGCTGCTGCAGAGCGGCCATGGTGCCTTCGAGCGCACGCATGCGCGCCTCGCTGCGCTCCTTGCGCGTCTCTTCGCGGCGCTGGTATTCGGCCAGCGCCCGCTCCAACTCGAGCATTCGCTCGCGCAGTTTGCGGTTCTCATCCTTCAGGTTAAAATTGTCCTGCACCACGACGGAGACCATCTCGCGCATGGAGGCCTGGCTGTTGAGCACGGCCTGTTGGCTGCCCGCAATCGCGCCCAGCACGTCGCCGATTGCCTGGCCCACACCCACCGTCAACGCGGCGCCCCCTTGCGCCGCCGCCAGTTCGGCGCCACTGTGCGCCGGCGCATGCACGCCCACATCCGGCGCCAGGCGCGCCGCTTCAATCCGTTTGGGCTGCAGGCTCTCGCTCACCTGGGCGTCGCTGTAGCCCTGCTCGAGCAACGCGTGGATGGTGACCAGCACCGCCACGTCGGCCTGCGAGAAGGTGGGCCACTCGGCGCCCGGCTCCAGCGGGTCCTCAGCCGCAGCGGGTACTGCGCTCAGAAAGCGCGCAAAGCGGCGCCGCCACGCGCGCAGCGTGTCGGGGCTCACCTGCAGATGTTGGGCGACTTCGAGCAGGGTGTAGCTGTCGGCCACGTGCGAAGCCTTTGCAGGAGAGGCGGGCGATACGCTCCGTGTGTCCGGCGCGGGCCCGCCGTTCTCCAAAGGGGCGGCCACAGGGATGGAAGCAGGCGATGTAACAGCTGCGCCGCTCCCATCCGCCCCGGCCACAGGAACGTTGGGCGCAGGGGCAGCGGGCGCGGGCACATCCTCTGCGAGCGGCGCCGGGCGGCGAGCAGCGGAGGCAGCGGCTTCGTTCAGTTGGAAGCGTTGTTCGATTCGTCCACGACGTGCCATGTCGTGTCCACGGTGGGCGCGGCGCCGCCGGCAGCAGGGCCGCCATCGGCAGCAGAGCCATTGATCTGGCCGGTGGCCTCGTTGCCCAGGGTCACAAAGAGGCGCATGGCCAGCAGCAGGATGGCGATGTCGTCGATGGGCAGCATGGGGATCAGGTCCACCGGCATCACCCAGTAGACGAGAGCGCCCAACGGCAGCAGCAGTTTCAGGTACATGGGCACGCGTCGGTTGAAGAGCAGCTGCCACGAACGGCGGGCATCGCTGGCGATCTCGGACGGGCGCCACATGCGGCTGGGTTTGAAGTTGTTGAAGAACGAACTCTGCATGGTCTACACTCCTTGCGCACGGGCTGCGTGCGTTCACTGCGGGGGTCAGTATACCCGCGGCCAGGGGGTCTGGCAATCATCTTTGCAGCACGCCTGGCAGGCTCAATCGTCGCGGGCCTGGTAAACAGGTCCCAATGTAATACGATCTCTGCCCGCTTCAGGTTTCAGCGCTGCAGGGCTTTACGTTGCAGGGTTCAGCGTTGCAGGGTTCAGCGCTGCAGGGTTCAGCGCTGCAGGGCATGCACCCAAAGCCGCACCTCCCCATTCGCCGGCAGGCCTCTTGTGACGAACATTATGCCAACCACTGTGCAGATGCTCACCGACTATCCCGACGAGTTGCTCGAGGTGATTGCCGAGCAGCGCAGCGCGTCGCCGGAAGGGAGCACCCACGCGCAGATGGTGGAAGCGCTGGCCGCCGAACTGACGAATCCCACCAGCGTCCACTATGCCTACGACGACGCCAACGATGAGAACCCGCTGGTGCAGGAGGCCGTGGAGGCGCTGCTGAAGGCGGGCGGCGAGATGGCCGAATCCAAGTTCAGCAAGGAGTTCGGCAGCATTCGCCAGATGGGGCCAGCCAAGATGAAGCGCGAGGGGCCGTGGCTCAACCCCGAGAGCGTGGCCGAGGTGCTCTACTATCTGGGGCTGGTGGGGCGCACCTTCCGCGGCGCCGGCGCCCACGCCCACACCGTGATCTACCTGCCCAGCGACGTTGCCCCCTGGCTGCCCCGCAAGCAGGCCGATGTGGTGGTGGATGGGCTGGCGATCCCCACCCTGCCGCCACCGCCCCGCTCGCGCACCATCAACGCCGACGACAGCTTTCTGGAGGACGCCGGCGCACTGCTCGGGTTCCTCACCAGCGACAGCCTGCGCCTCGACGCCGGCGGACCCAACAGCGAAGACATCGACCGCTTTGTGCAGCGCCTGCAGCTGCCCTTCGACGACACGATGCCCGAGCAGGCCGTGCGCCTTGCACTGCTGCTGCACCTGGCCAACCGCCTGGGCTGGCTGCGCCGCGCCGAGGGCGGCACGGTGGTGCTCACCGGCAACCGCGTGCGCGAGTTTCTGGACAAGACGCGCGCCGAACAGCGCCAGGCGCTCTTCCATGCCTGGCACTCGTCGCAGGAGTGGAACGACCTCTGCCGCACCCCCGGCCTGGAGTGCGACTTTGCCGCCTCGCCCGCACACAACGACCCCATGCAGACGCGCGCCAATGTGCTGGCGCAGCTGGGGCGGCTGCAGCCCAGCGGCTGGTATTCGATCAACGCCGTGGTGGCGCTCTTCCGCGAGTTCGAACCGAACTTTCAGCGCCCCACCGGCCGCCACGACGAATGGCAGATTCGCCAAAGCGGCACGGGCGAAGCGCTGGTGGGCATCGAGCATTGGGATGCGGTGGAGGGCGCGCTGCTGCGCTTTTTGCTGCGCGGCCCGCTGCACTGGCTGGGCGCCGTTGATTTGGCCGAACCTGCCGCCGGCGACGACTGGCTGATGTCGCTGACGGCCTGGGGCGCGCGCTGGCTGGGCATGGAGGTTGCCCAGCCACACGAAGGCGGCCACCGCCCGCTGCAGGTGCGCGAAGATTTCGCCGTGCTGCTGCCGCTGGGCGCCTCGCTCTACGACCGCTTCCGCGTCGAGCGCTTTGCGCAGTGGCAGTCCAGCTATCCCCAGTATGTCTACCAGATCAACCAGCGCAGCCTGCGCCGCGCCGTCGAAGGCGGCCTGGCGGCGGCGCAGATTCTCTCGTTCCTCGAAAGTCGCACCCCGCGCATCCCCGAGCGCGTGGCGGCCGCCCTGCAGAAGTTCCAGGCGGCGCCCCCCGCTGCCGACGGCGCAACCGCCCCAGCCGCACCCCCAACAGCCGGCGCCGCCTGATTCTGTCTCGCACCACTTTCGTACGCCCCTCCGCAAGCTTCATCGACCAGCCAATTCCACCCTCCCCGCCTGGACCTACCCGGTGGCAGAGCGGCGCGCGGTGCACGCGCATGCGCGCTCTGCCACCGGGCCGGCCACTGCACGATGGCGTTTGTTCACAAGGAGGAAGCAGATGAAGGCTGTACGCTACACTCGCTACGGGGCGCCGGAAGTCCTGCGCGTAGAGGAGGTGGAGACGCCCGCGCCAGGCGCAAACGAGCTGCTTGTGAAGGTGCAGGCTGCCACCGTCAGCGCGGGCGATTTGAGGATGCGTGCATTCAAGGTGCCGGCAGCGCAGTGGATCTTTGCCCGCCTCTTCCTGGGCATTTTTGGTCCACGCCGGCAGATTCCAGGTATGGAACTGGCCGGCATCGTCGAGTCGGTCGGGCCTGGTGTCACGCGGTTCAGCCCGGGCGATGCGGTTGTGGCGTCGACGCTGGGCGCGGGGTTTGGCGGTAACGCCGAGTACAAGGTGCTGCCTGAAAAAGCCATTGTCGCGCGCAAGCCGGCGGCAGTCTCGTTTGACGCCGCCGCGGCGCTGCCGATTGGGGCAGCGACGGCGCTTTCTGTCTTGCGCACGGCGCAGATTCAGCCTGGCCACAAGGTGCTGATCTACGGAGCGTCGGGCAGTGTTGGCACCTTTGCCGTCCAGATCGCCACGCACATGGGCGCCGAGGTCACCGGTGTTTGCAGCACGGCGAACGTGGAGCTGGTGCGCAGCCTGGGTGCTGCCCACGTGCTGGACTACACGGCGCCCGGTTTTGCGCTTGCAGACGGCGCATACGAGGTTGTCTTTGACACTGTGGCCAAACTGCCGAAGGCACAGGCGCAACAGGCGCTCAAGCCGTCGGGCGTCTATCTTGACATGTACTTTACGCGCAAGGAGACGGTGGAGGAGCTTGAGGCCGTCTGCGCGCTGGCCGAATCCGGCCAACTGCGCACGGTGATCGACCGCACCTACGCGCTGGAGCAGATTGTCGAGGCGCATCGCTACGCCGACCTTGGGCACAAGGTAGGCAACATCATTATTACGCTCGCGCCATAGCGGCAGGAGCCGAGGTCTGCTGCCGCCGCCTGATCTACACGGCCGATCTGCACGGCCGGGGCGGCGCGCAGCGGCGCGGCCACACCATCTGTGGCGCCTGTAACTGGGCGTAAATGCCCGCTGCCGGCCCTGACAAAGCGTGGTTGACACGCTCCCTGAATCTGAGTATTATCCGGCAACCTCAGCGGAAGCCCGCTACACACCACTCAATTGAGCTTGCGCCGGCAAGCTGACTGCACCTTCGCCTGTTTGCTCACACAGCCCGATTACACACATAGGGGCAAGACGAACACTGCCACTTATGACCCGCCTCTCACCTGCAGGCCTTGCAGTTCTACCCCATTTGGCCCAGCCGCGGCGCCGGGCCCAGCCATCCCAAGGGAAACCGAGGAAAAGGAGCGTACTGCCATGAGTGACCTGAGGCACCCTGGAGCTGCGCGGCTCTTCGCGCTGCTCGCCGTACTGATGTTGGTGCTGAGCGCCTGCGCCGCGCCGGCAGCCCCTGCCGACACCGGCGCCGCTGCCGCAGCGCCCGCCGAAGAGGCCGCCGGCGACCTGCCCGCCGAAGCCGGCCGCGCCACCGACGGCGAACTGAACCTGCTCTATTGGCAGGCGCCGTCGATCCTCAACCCTTACCTCTCCACCGGCACCAAGGACTTCCACGCCGCATCCGTCGTGCTCGAGCCGCTGCTCTGGATCGACCCCGAAGGCGGCTTTGTGCCTGCGTTGGCCGCCGAAGTGCCCACGCTCGAGAACGGCGGCGTCTCGGAGGACCTGACGACCATCACCTACACGCTGAAGGAAGGCGTGCTCTGGTCCGACGGCACCCCCTTCACCGCCGACGACGTGGTCTTCAGTTGGAGCTACTGCACCAGCGAGGGGATGCCCTGCGCCACCACCTCGAACTTTGAGGGTGTGAGCAGCGTCGAGGCCGTGGACGCCACCACGGTGAAGATTACCTTCGACGGCCCCAAGCCCTACCCGTACGGCCCCTTTGTTTCGCAGCTGAGCATGATTGTGCAGGCGGCTCAGTTTGCCGACTGCCTGGGCGAGCGCGCGCAGGAGTGCAGCGAGCAGAACCTGGGTCCGATCGGCACCGGCCCCTTCAAGGTCGAATCCTTTGCCCCGGGCGACACGGTGGTCTACGTTGCCAACGAGAACTTCCGCGACGCCGTCCTGCCCCACTTTGAGCGCGTGGTCATCAAGGGTGGCGGTGACGCCGCCGCCGCCGCACGCGCTGCGCTCGAAACCGCCGAAGTCGACTACGCCTGGAACCTGCAGGTGGAGCCGGCCGTGCTCAACCCCATGGCCGAAGCCGGCAACGGCACCGTCGTCAGCAGCCGCGGCGGCCTGGTCGAGCGCATCCTGATCAACTTCACCAACCCCGACCCGGCGCTGGGCGACAACCGCTCGAACTGGATGGCCGACGGCTCCACCGCGCACCCCTTCCTGAGCGACCTTGCCGTGCGCCAGGCGCTGAGCATGGCGATTGACCGCACCGTAATGGCCGAGCAGCTCTATGGCTTTGCCGGCGACCCCACCTGCAACATCCTCAGCGGCCCACCCGTGGTGGTGAGCACCGCCAACGACGCCTGCCTGACGCAGGACATCGAAGGCGCCGCAGCCCTGCTCGAAGGCGCAGGCTGGGTGGACAGTGACGGCGACGGCGTGCGCGAGAAGGATGGCGTCGAGCTGCGCGTGCTCTACCTCACCTCCACCAACGCCGTGCGCCAGAAGGCCCAGGCGCTGGTCCAGCAGTGGTGGCAGGAGATCGGCGTGGCCGTCGAGCTGAAGCATGTCGACGCCGGCGTCTACTTCGGCGCCGACCCGGCCAGCCCCGACACGCTGAACAAGTTCTTTGCCGACGTGCAGATGTTCGCCAATAACCCCGAAGCGCTCGACCCGCAGACCTATCTTGCCGGCTGGCTCTGCCGCGACGGCGCCGAAATCTCGCGGCTCGAAAACCAGTTCAACGGCCAGAACTACGAGCGCTGGTGCAGCGCCGAGTATGACGCCCTCTGGGACGAGTACGCCGCCACCTCGGACCCGGACCAGCGCGCCGAAATGGCCAAGCAGTTGAACGACATGCTGGCTCAGGAGGTCGTCAACATCCCGCTGATCTTCCGCGGCGATGTCTCGGCCCACGCCAACGACCTTGCCGGCGTCGCCATGAACTCGTGGGACAGCCAGCTGTGGAACATTGGCGAATGGAGCCGCGTGCGCTAGACGCAGCCCCATTGCGGAGCGCCGGCCCGGCGTAGAGCCGGGCCGGCGCTCCGCCTGACTGTTTGCTCGTGGCCTGTGGCGCGCCCAACCAGGCGCCGCAGGCCGTTCGCCTCTGCCACGCTGCGCAGCACTGCTCGCCACTGCCAGGCCCCGCACTCCTCAAGGATGCCCCATGGGTTCCTACATCCTGCGCCGGCTGCTCACAGCCATCCCCACCATCCTCTTCATCTCGTTCGCCATCTTCCTGCTGCTGGACCTCGCGCCTGGAGACCCGACGGCGAACCTGCCCCTCTCGATCCCCGTAGAGGTGCGCGAGAAGATTCGCGACAGCCTCGGCATCGACGACCCCATGCTGCTGCGCTACGTCAAGTGGCTGCGCCAGTTCTTCGTTGTCGAGCCCCTGCACTTTATCCAGGACGTCACCGGCATCACCATCCCCTGGCTCGAAGGGCAGGTGCGGCTCACCTCGTGGGCCACGCGCGGCATGCCCGTAGTGGACCTGATCCGCCAGCGGCTGCCGCAGACGCTCTGGGTGGTGGGCGTTGCCTACCTGCTCTCGGTGCTGATTGCCGTGCCGCTGGGTGTCTTTGCCGCCTACCGCCAAAACTCATTCTTCGACCAATTCAGCAGCGTGCTGGCCGTGATCGGTTTCTCGCTACCCACTTTCTTTACGGGATTGCTCGCCATTCTGGTCTTTGCCGTCTGGCTGAAGTGGTTCCCCACCATCTACGACACCACGCTCAAGGTTAACAGTTGGGCCACGCTGGCGGAGCAGGTGCGGCAGATGTTCCTGCCCGTGATGGTGCTTACGCTCTTCCAGTTGGCGTCGCTGAGCCGCTTTACACGCTCGGCGGCGATTGAGAACCTGCGCCAGGACTACGTGCGCACGGCGCGCAGCAAGGGGCTGAGCGAGCGGCTGGTGGTGGCGCGCCACGTGGTGCGCAACAGCCTGATCCCGGTGGTGACGCTGGTGGCGCTTGGCATTCCCGGCATCTTCGCCGGCGCCATCGTCACCGAGCAGATCTTCCGCGTCAACGGCCTAGGCGCGCTGCTGATCAACTCGATCCAGAGCAGCGATATCCCCGTGGTGCAGACCTGCCTGGTGATCTTCGCCATGCTGGTGGTGCTCTTCAACCTGGTGGCCGACGTCATCTACGGCCTGCTCGACCCGCGCATCCGTTACTCCTGACTCCGCAACGCATCGGCTCGTCGCCGCCTGCTGCGTTTGAACTCCACTTGCCAGCTGCAGGAACGCCTATGGCCGTCACAGCTACTGCCGCACCCCCCAGCGTTGAACTTGCCGCGCGCAAGCGCAAGCACCGCACCCTGTGGGGCGATGCCTGGGTGCAGTTCCGGCGCAACCGGCTGGCCATGTTCGGCCTGTTGGTGCTGCTGCTTATGGTGCTTTTTGCCTTTGTGGGGCCACTGCTCTATCGCGTCGACCCCAAGCACATCGACATTGTGGCCTCCAGCCAGAAGCCGTCGCTGGCCCACCCCTTTGGCACCGACGACCTGGGGCGCGACCTGCTGGCCCGCAACATGCGCGGCGGCGGCATCTCGCTCTCGGTGGGCTTTGTGGCCATGCTGATCTCGATGACGCTGGGCGCGCTGATCGGGCTGGTTTCGGGCTTCATCGCGCGCCTGGATGGGCTGCTCATGCGCTTTACCGACATGATGTTCGCCCTGCCGCAATTGCCGCTGCTGCTTGTGATCAGCGCGCTCTTCCAGGACCCGCTGCGGCGCAGCCTGGGGCAATCGACCGGCGCCTTCATCCTCATCGTCAGCGTGATCGGCATCCTGGGCTGGATGAGCACGGCGCGCATTGTGCGCGGTTCGGTGCTCTCGATCAAGCAGAAGGAGTTCGTTGAAGCAGCGACCGGTGTAGGCTCGCGTCGCGGCAGCATCATGTTTCGGCACATCCTGCCCAACGTCTTCGGCGCCGTCATCGTCTCGGCCACGCTGGGCATGGCGGCCGCCATCCTTACCGAATCAACGCTCTCCTTCCTGGGGCTGGGCTTCCCCTCGGACGAACCCACGTGGGGGCGGCTGCTCTTCGAGGGCAAGGACTTCCTCACCTCCAACCCGTGGATCTCGCTCTGGCCCGGCCTGCTGATCTCGCTCACCATCCTCAGCATCAACTTCATGGGCGACGGCCTGCGCGACGCCCTCGACCCGCGGCAGAGGCAGTAGCAAGCAACCCCAACGCAATAGAAACAAGAAGCGGCCGGATCGGGTGATCTGGCCGCCTCGTTTGTGCTGCCCTGTGCCCCTCAGCGGGCCACAAAGCCACGCGTGCAGAGGAGCGTCTAGCCGCGTGCTTTCTTCTCGCTTCTCGCTTCTCGCTTCTCGATCGCGTCTTCCGCCTCCTCCAGAGTCGGCTGGGCGGTTGTGCCGCCGGCGGCGCGCGTCGAGAGCGCGCCACAGGCACAGGCAAACGCCACACAGCGCGCCGGCTCCCAGCCCGCCAACAGCGCATAGACCAGCCCGGCGTCAAAACTGTCGCCGGCGCCTGTGCTGTCCACCACTTGCACGGGCAGCGTGCCGGCGGCAAACTGGCCGGCGGCGCTGCGCCACACGGCCCCCTGCGCCCCGCGCTTGAGCGCCACCACCGGCACGCGCTGCGCCAGCGTATCCAGCGCCTGCTGCCAGCTGGGCTGCCCGCTCATCGCCAGCGCCTCGGTCTCGTTGGGCAGAAAGCAGTCGACGTGGGCAAGGGCGCCGTGCAGACCGCCGTTCCACTCGCCGCGCGGGTCGAAGTTCGTGTCGAGCGAGACGGTGAGCCCCTGCGCGCGGGCGCGGGCAAAGAGCGCCGGCACGCCCGGCCGCAGCGCATCGAGCAGGAAGTAGCTGCCCAGGTGCAGGTGGCGCGCCCGCGCCGGGAAGACCGCGGCCACCTGCTCGGGCGTCAGGTCGCTGATGGTGCCCAGGTGGGTAAGCATCGCGCGGTCGCCGTCGGCGCGGTTCAGGTGCACCGTTAGGCCGGTGGGGCGGTTGGGCGCAACCAGAATGCCGCGCGTGTCGATGCCGCGTGCGCCCAGTGCATCGATCAGGTAGTGGCCAAAGACGTCATCGCCCACCACGCCGATGAAGGCGGTGCGCAGCCCAAGGCGGGCCACGCCGCAGGCAAAGATCGCCGACGAGCTCCCAATCGTCAGCACGGCGTCGTCGACGATCTTTTCGGCTTGGCCAAAGGCGGGCGTCACATCGCCGCGCAGCAGCAGGTCCACGTTGAGTTCGCCCACCACCACCACATCGATGGGGGTCTCTGCTGCATCGTCAGGGCGGACAGTCTCCACAGGGGGGCTCCGTTCTAGCGTTTCACGCCCGAGAGGGCGATACCTTCGATAAACTGGCGCTGCGCCAGGAAGAAGATCACCATCACCGGCAGCACGCTGACGAGCGAACCGGCCATCATCAGCGTCCAGCGGCCGGCGTACTGGGTTTGAAAGAGCGCCAGCCCCACGGTGATCGTCGTCAAGTCCAGGTCGGCAGGCAGGTAGATCAGGGGGCGCAGCAGGTCGTTCCACGAGGCGAGGAAGGTGAAGATGGCGAGCGCCGCCAGCGCCGGCCCGGCCAGCGGCAGGTAGACGCGCGAGAAGATGCGCACGAGCGAGGCGCCATCCACGCGGGCGGCCTCGGCCAGGTCGAAGGGGATGGTGAGGAAGTACTGGCGCAGCAGAAAGGTGCCGAACGCGCCGCCCCAAAAGGCGGGCAGCCAGAGCGGCGCCTGTGTGCCCACCAGCCCCATCCAGCCGAAGAGGATGAAGTTGGGCACCAGCGTCACATGGCCGGGGATCATCAGCGTGGCAAGCAGCAGCACAAAGAGCAACTCGCGCCCGCGAAAGCGCACAGTGGCAAAGACGAAGGCGGCCATGGCGCAGGTAAGCATCTGGCCTGCGGTGGCGAGCGCCGCGATCCAGAGGCTGTTGAAGATCAGGCGGCCAAAGGGCAGCTGCGCCCAAAGCTCGCGAAAGTTTTCGAGCGTGGGCGGGATGGGGAGCAGGCTGCGCGAAAACTGGTCGGCCGGCTCCTTGAAGGCGGTGGCCACCATCCAGGCGAAGGGCGCGACCATCACCACCGAACCGAGCACCAGCAGCGTATAGGTGATGCCATCAAGCAGCCGCTTCCGTCCCTGAATGGTTGTCATCGCACGCCTGCGTGGTGGGAAAAAGGGACAGTACACGGAAAACACGGAAACAACGGGAACTGCCAAAAACAACGCTCTTCGGAATCACGAATCTACCTAGCCCTCAGGCTATTCCCTGTAGTTTCCGTAGTTTCCGTGTACTGTCCCTTTTCGCTTTTTACTCGTAGAAGACCCAGCGCTTCTGCGCCTGGAAGTAGATCATCGTCAGCATCAGGATGATCACCGCCAGCACCAGCGCCTGCGCACTGGCAAAGCCCATGCGGAAGAAGTCGAAGCCGTTGCGATAGATCGAATAGACCAGCGTGGTGGTGGCGCCATTTGGCCCACCGCGTGTGAGCACATAGATGAACTCGAAGGCCTGGAAGGCGTTGATGGTAGCGATAATCAGCTGGAAGAAGATGCTGGGCGTGATCAGCGGCAGCGTAATGCGCCAGAACTGCGTGGATGGGCCGGCGCCGTCGACTTCGGCCGCCTCGTAGTAGGAGCGCGAGACAGCCTGCAGACCGGCCAGAAAGATGATCGCCCCCTCGCCGATGGCGCCCCATACATTCATGATCACCACCGAGCGCATCGCATTCTTGGTGCTCAGCCAGTTCACCGGCTCCAGCCCCACCGCCGTCAGGATGCTGTTGAGCACGCCCGTGTCCTTGGCGTAGATCCAGCTCCAGACCAGCCCAATCGCCACCGCCGAAGAGACGGCGGGCAGGAAGTAGATCGTGCGGAAGATGCCCACGCCCGCCACCGCCCGGTTGAGCAGCAGCGCCACGCCCAGCGAGCAGACCAGCACCGCCGGCACATACATGGCGGCAAAGAGGAAGGTGTTGCCCAGCGCCTTGCGGAAGAGGTTGTCGGTGAGCAGCCGTGCGTAGTTGTCCAGCCCGGCGAATTCGGGCGGCGTCAGCATGTCCCAGTGCAGGAAGCTGATACCCACCGTGGCCGCAATCGAGCCGAGCACGCCAAAGAGCAGCCCCACCAGCGTGGGCGCGAGCAGCACCCACACCCAGATTCGTTCGGCGCCCAGCGGCTTGAGTCCGGTTTGCATGGCAACCTGTCTTCGCTCTCAAACAACGACAACTTCCGACGCAAGGGCGGTAGGGCGCAAGGAAACGCAAGGCACGGCTACAGCTGGAGAGGCGAAAAAGGGCGCAGCGCTCGCCCAGAGATGCGGGCGGTGCGCGTGCGGTGGCTTACGTGTAGGCGGGCAGCATGGCGCCGTGGGCGTCGATCAGGTCGTCCACCAGGTGGGTGATCTGGTCCAGGTCGAGCTCGGCCGCCGTGTGCGGGTCCAGCATCGCCGCGTGGTAGATG
>WBZP01001601.1_pt1 | contig 27413 bp, 29 predicted proteins | sample 5204301 | NCBI WGS metagenome assembly WBZP01 (sample SAMN12412401, study PRJNA552823) | activated sludge metagenome | isolation source: activated sludge from nitrification reactor of wastewater treatment plant... | place: USA: Pennsylvania | collected 2017 | reverse complement strand
CCGCCGCTCCGGGCGGGCCGCCCCCCCGCGGCATACCCTCGGGCTCCCCGACGAGTTCCGTGGACAGTACGAGCGCGGGCCCCACCGGCCCAGGCCCGTCGCCCAGCGAGCCCGATGTCCCCAGCCGTGCGCAGATCGTCGCCCGGTTCGCCGGTGTGGTCCCGACCCAGTGGGGCGTGGAGGTCACCGGAGTGGTCCGCCACCTCGATCTCCAGCGCAGCACTGCCAGCGGCAGCAGGGGCTCGACTGGGGGCGGGACCGCGACGGGGGCCGGTGGACGACCGACCGCGGCTCTCACCTTCGACGCGTGTGGCGGGCCGAGCCCGACCTCCTCCGGCTGCGGTGCCGATCAGGCGTTGCTGGCGTTGCTGCGCCGGTATGCCGTGCCGGCGACCCTCTTCCTCAACGCACGCTGGATCGCCGCCAACCCGGGCCTCACCGACGAACTCGTGCACGACCCGCTCTTCGAGATCGGCAATCACGGCACCCGCCATCAGCCGCTCTCGGTGAACGGGCGCACGGCATACACCGAACAGGGCACCGCCGACGTCGGGGCGGTCTTCGACGAGATCGCCGGCAACCGGGAGCGATTGACCCAATTGCTCGGCCGGCCGCCGGCCTGGTTCCGCAGCGGCACCGCCCACTACGACGAGGTCGCGGTGCAGATCGTGGGGGCCCTCGGGGAGCGGGTGGCCGGTTTCTCGGTGAACGGCGATGCCGGCACGACGTTCTCCGCCGCCCAGGTGGCCGTCGCGGTGGGGGCCTGCCGGGACGGCGACATCGTCATCTCACATTTCAACCGACCCGAGCATCAGACGGCGGCGGGGTATGCCGCGGTGCTGCCTCGGCTCGTCGATCGTGGCTACCGCTTCGTCACCCTGTCGCGTGCCTGAGCGTCAGCCGGTCGGCGCAGGCGTCAGGCGGTGTCGACGTAGGAGGTGCGCAGGTACGTGTGCACCTCGTCCTCCGGCACCCGGAAGGAGCGCCCGACCCGGACCGCCGGCAGGTCACCGGCGTGCACGAGCCGATAGACGGTCATTTTCGACACCCGCATGATCGAGGCGACCTCGGCCACGGTCAGAAACCGGACCTCGGAGAGCTGACGCTCCTGGGACATGGTGCTCCTCGATCGGTCGCGCACGCGCGCAGCGCCGGTTACCCACCGGCGAACGTCCGCGAGCGTGCGACGCAACTCTAGGGGCTGATGTGACACGAGGGGAAGTCGCGAGACCACGTCGTGACACGGAACGCAAGCCGACACGCCGTCGGTCAGTCGAACCAGACGTCCAGGCCGTGGTGCGGGAAGACCGCTTGCCGGGTCGCCATGACGGCGCGGTCGACCTCGTTGGCCGGGTCGTAGCCAAGGTCCCAGGACCGCCACCAGATCGGCTGGCCCTCGGGCAGGTCGCCCATCCGCTCCGGGCCGGGCCGGCCGGTGAGCTCGGTGACGTACTCCCGCCACACCTGCGGCACGAGAGCGCCGGTCAGCACCGGCTGGTGGGCCGCGATGGCGGTCAGGTGGGTCCAGGCCCGCGGCACGACGTCGACGACCGAGTAGCCGCCGCCGCCCAGGGCCACCCATTTTCCGTCGCTGACGTCGTGCGCCAGTTTGTGCAGGGCGAGCATCGCGTCGCGTTGGGCGTCGACGGACAGGGCGAAGTGCGCGAGTGGGTCCTGCGCGTGGGTGTCGCAGCCGTGCTGGCTGACCAGCACCTGCGGACGGAAGGCCCGCACCACCGGCAGGGCCGTGGAGTGCAACGCCCGCAGCCAGCCGGAGTCGGACAGGCCCGGCGGCAACGACACGTTGACCGCGTGGCCGATCGCGCTCTGACCGCCGATGTCGGTGGCCCAGCCGGTGCCCGGGAAGAGCGCCCGGCCGGTCTCGTGCAGTGACACGGTGAGCACCCGGGGGTCGTCCCAGAAGATCGACTCGACGCCGTCGCCGTGGTGCACGTCGACGTCGACGTAGGCGACCCGCTCGACGCCCTGATCGAGCAGCCATTGGATGCCGACCGCGATGTCGTTGTAGACGCAGAATCCCGAGGCGTTGGCCCGCATCGCGTGGTGCAGTCCGCCACAGAAGTTGACCCCGTGCTCGGCCCGCCCGGTCCACACGTCTTCGCACAGCTGGCGAGTGCCCTCGACGATCCGGGCGCTGATCTCGTGCATGCCGGCGAAGGTGGGCACGTCGTCGGTGCCCAGGCCGAGCGCCTCGACGACCCGGCTCGGGTCGAGCGAGGCCGCCTTGACGGCATCGACGAAGAACGGCTCGTGCACGGTGTGCAGCACCGCGTCATCCGGCACCTGCGGGCTGAGCAACTCGACGCCAGGGTCGTCGAAGAGACCGAACGCGTCGCACAGTCGCGCGGTCAGGGCCAAGCGCACCGGTGACATCGGGTGGTGTGCACCGAAGTCGTACCTCGTGAAGTCCGGGTCCCAGACCACCCGCGCCTGTGTGGGCATGCTGGCAACTTACTCCCGCGGGGCCAGGCCGCCCACATCCGAGGGTCCCCCTTCGGTCACACGGCGTTCATTCCGGTAGCCGCGCTCGCGCCGAGTGTGCCGGCGGCGGTCAGCCCAGGTCCGGGAGCGTGCCGCGGTCGGCGCCGAGGGCCAGGATCATCGCAACCTCCTGCTCGTCGCCCTTGTGCGCGCCGCGCATCTCCCGGCGTGAGTCGGCGGGCCGGAACCCCAGGCCGGACGCGAAGGCCACCGCCCGGCCGTTGTCGGTGCCCACCCAGTAGACGACATGGCTGCGGCCCTGCTCCTGGGCGGCCTTCGCGGCGGCCCTTGCCAGCGCGGTCGCGACGCCCGTGCCGCGCGCCATCGGGGTGACCCACAGCCCGAAGACCTCGCCGAGGGTCTGCTCGTCCTCCCGGGCCAGGCCGTCCTCGTCGCCGGACACCTGGTGGGTGCCCAGGCTCGCCGTGCCGACCACGGTGCCGCCGCGTTCGGCGAGGAAGCGCGGGGCGCGCTCCATCCGGGCCCGCCAACTCGGCTCGTCCAGCGCGGCCTCCTCGGCCAGGGTGGCCGAGAAGGACTCCGGCGACTCGGTCAGCGCGGCCAACCGCACCTCCCGGTATGCCGCCCAGTCGTCGGCTCCCAGCGCGCGCACGACGATCTCGCCGACGGCGCTGGCCATGGTGCTGACGATCACTCCGACATCCATCTGGCCTCCCTCATCGGCCGGCACCGGCCCTGCGTCCTGGCCTCGCTGCTGGCCCTGCTCATGGTTTCACCCTGCCACGGATCGGCTCCTGACCGATCAGTAGCCGCCGATGAGAACCTCCCGATCAGAACCGGTGGACCATGGTCTGCTCGACGACCTGCGGGTCCCGGCCCAGGGCCCGGCGCTGGCCGGTGTCGCGGAAACCGAGCCGCTCGTAGAGCGCCGCGGCATACGGGTTGGTGCTCGTGACGTCGAGCCACACCTGGCGGTGCCCGCGCGCGCGCCTCGGCGAGCAGGGTGCGCAGCAGGGCGGCGCCGACCCCAGCGCCCCGGGCGGCCGGCACGACGAACATCGCGATGACGAACGGCCCGGACTCCGCCGGGTCCACCCCGTGCGGCGCGGAGAACTCCGCGACGACATCCCAGAGCCCGACGAGCCCGATGGGCCGGTCGGCGTCGTCGCGGGCCTGCCAGTAGGTGACCGCCTCGAGCCGGGCCCGCCAGGTGGCCTCGTCGTATGCCGCGTTGTCGGCATACGTGGCACCGAAAGCCTGCGGGTCGGTGCGCAGTGCCGTCAGCCGCAGGTCGCGATGGACTCGCCAGTCGTCGGGGACGAGCCGCACGATCCGGGTCGCGCCGAGGCTCACTCCAGCCCGGCGGCGAGCGCCGCGGAGCGGGCGGCCGCGGCCTCCATAGCGGTCATGAACGCGGCGCGCACCTTGTGGTCCTCGAGTTGGCGGATCGCCGCGATCGTGGTGCCCCCGGGGCTGGACACCCGCTCGCGCAGCACCGTCGGGTGATCGCCGGTCTCACGCAGCATGGTCGCCGCCCCGTAGAGCGTCTGCACGACCAATTCCGTTGCCGTGGCGCGGGGTAGCCCGAGGAGCACGCCGGCCTCGATCATCGATTCGACGACATAGAAGATGTATGCCGGGCCGCTGCCGCTGATCGCGGTCACCGCGTCCTGATACCGCTCGGGCACCTGCACGACCTTGCCGCAGGAGGCCAGCAGCGCTTCGGCCTCGGCCAGATGCGTTGCGGTGCAATGCTGCCCGGGGCTGATCGCGGCCATCCCCTGGTCGACGAGGGCGGGCGTGTTGGGCATCACCCGCACCACCGAGCTGCCCTCCGGCAGACGGCTCTCCAGGTATGCCGTGGGGATCCCCGCGGCGAGCGACACGACGAGGTTGCCGGGGGCCACGTGGTCGTGGATCTCGGCCAGCAGTCCCTCCATGTCCTGCGGCTTGACGACGAGCACGAGCACCTCGGCGCGCGCTGCCGCCACGGAGTTGTCGAGCACCTCGACGCCGTACTTCTCCCGCAGTTTCGCGGCATGGTCGGTGCGTTTCTCGGTGATGACGATCCGGTCCTTGTCGCGCCCGGCCCGCAGCAGCCCGGACAACAGCGTCTCGCCCATGACGCCCGCCCCGAAGATCGCCGTCGTGCCGGTCGTCTCCGGCGTGCCCTGCTCAGCCATGTCGGCAGCCTAGTCGTGCTCCACCACGGGGATCATCGGCTTATCACGGGGTGCATCCGGGACCGCAAGGCCCGAATTCAGTCGTGGTCCTCGACCTCGGCGTCCTCGTCCTGCTCGTCGGTCGACTCCCGTTGCAGGAACGCGACGAACAGCACCACCAGGGCGGTCGAGGCGCACCACTGGGCCAACGCGACGTTCACCCGCGACAGTGCGGCACACGCAATGAGCAACGCCACGGACACCGGAAGGGCCACCCGGAATCGGATCGTCATGATCCTCACCCCCTGGAGGCGCCCGGGTTCAGCCCTTGCTGGCCAGCCCGCGCAAGAAGAAGGCGACGTTGGCCGGGCGTTCGGCCATCCGGCGCATGAGGTAGCCGTACCACTCGTCGCCGAAGGGCAGGTAGACGCGCATCTGGTCGCCGCGGTCGGCGATCCGCTGCTGCTCCTCGGGCCGGATGCCGAAGAGCATCTGGTACTCGAACGACTTCGGGTCGCGGCCGTTCTTGCCGGCCAATGCCGCGGCGATCTCGACGATCCGGGGGTCGTGGCTGGCCACCATCGGGTAGCCCTGTCCGGCCATGAGGATCTTGAGGCAACGCACGTAGGACTTGTCGACCTCGTCGTGCGACTGGTAGGCCACCGACTCGGGCTCCTGATAGGCGCCCTTGCACAACCGGATCCGCGACCCGGCATACGCGAGGTCGCGGCAGTCGCCCGCGGTGCGGCGCAGGTAGGACTGCAGCACCGCCCCGGTCGAGGGGAAGTCCTCACGCAACTCACGCACCACCTCGAGGGTGGCGTCGGTCGTCGTGTGGTCCTCCATGTCGACGGTCACCGTGGTGCCCGCGTTCGTGGCGGCCCGGCAGATCTCCCGAGCGTGCTCGAGGGCGATCCGGCGGCCGTCGTCGAGCACCAGCCCGAGCGCGGTGAGCTTGAGCGACACCTCGGCCCGGCCGCCGTCGGTGTAGCCCTTCTCGGCGAGCGCGGCGAGCAGGCGCAGATAGGCGTCCTTGGTATGCCGCGCCTGCTCCAGCCGGGTGGTGTCCTCGCCGAGGTAGTCGATGGTCACCTGCCGCCCGACCGCGGCCAGTTGGCCGGTGGCCCGCACGGCGTCGTCGATCGCGGCGCCCGGCACGAACCGGCGCACGACGGCGCGGCTGACCGGGGCCTTCTCCACGACGTCGCGGACCATGGTCATCTTCGACAGTTGCAGGAGGCTGTTGCGCAGCAGGTCACTGGGATGCACGGGGCCAGAGTATGCCGCACCGGCACCCTCCCACCCGGGCCTTGAGTCCGTGGTGACGAGCGCCGCAACGGGGCGCCGCAGGCGAGGCGCCGCGGCATACCGGATCGATCAGCTCCACTCGACGCGCTGGTCGCGCCGCCACAGCTGCACCAGGTCGACCGAACCGCTCTGGGGCAGTGGGCCGCGGTTCCACAGGCCCAGGTAGAGCTCGAGCGCGGACGCCTCGACGACGACGTCCGGTGCGGCCGCGTCGGGGGCCGGGTCGCGCGGCCCGGTCGTGCTGACCACCGGGTCGGCGGACATCCGCATCGTCCAGGCGCGGTCGACGTCGGTGGCCCGCACGAGGGCCGTGACCGGCTCAGGGGTGCGCAGCCGGCCGCTCTTGCGGGGCACGAAACCCATGAGCAGCTCATCCACGCCGTCGGCGGCCAACTCGGCCCCGATCCAGGTCTCGGCGGGCGCTGGCAGCCGACCCAACAGGGCGGCCATCGCGTCGACGCCGTGGATGGTCATCTCGTGGCACTGCCGCCGGGCCCAGGCGTGCCGCGGCGGCGGGGCGTCCTTGAGGAAGAAGAAGGCCTGCAGGTCTTCGGGGCTGGCCGCCAGGGTCTGTAGCACGGTCACCAAGCCCTCATCGAACCAGTCGAGCAGGTCGGGGGCTGCCGCGGCCTCGGCGGTCACGCTGTCCTCAGTGGGCCACTCGCTCGGGCCTTTTCCGGCGAGGTTGGCCAGTGCCCACCGGTGCGCGAGGCCGACATGGGTGACGAGGTCGCGCATCGACCACCCGGGGCAGGTCGGCACCGGTGCATCGAGCCCGGCCGACACCGCCTGGGCGCGGATCACCGACCCCGCGTCCCCGATCCCGGTGCCGTGCTGGGCGAAGCTGAGGCTGGTCGGCATGCGCCGATGGTATGCCGCCCCGGTCGGCGGTGCCCGGACTACGTCGCCGACGGCGGTGTCTTCGGTGTGGTCTTGGCGCGAGAGCGCTTGGGCGCCAAGGGGATCGGGCGGGGTAGGTGGGTGCGGGCGAACTCCAACGACTCCAACAGGTCGGTATGCCGCTCCGCCTCGGTGCCCTTGCGGGTGCCCACCTCGACGATGACGTGCCCGTCGAAGTCGGGGCCCAGCCCGGCGAGGAACTCCGCACACGGCTGCCCACCCCGGCCGGGCACGAGATGCTCGTCCTTGACCGACCCGCTGCCGTCGGCAAGGTGCACGTGCCGCAGCCGACCACCGAGGTCGCGCGCCATCGCGAGGGCGTCGGAGCCGGCGGTCGCGGTGTGCGATAGATCGACGGTGACGTTGCGGTAGCCCATCGGCACCGGATCCCAATGCGGCAGGTAGGCCTGCAGTTCGGTGCCCTTGGCCCGCCACGGATACATGTTCTCCACGGCCAGGTATATGCCGCTCGCGGCCTCCCGCTGGGCGACCCCCTCGACGAAGCCCGCGGCATACTCCTTCTGCCAGCGGAAGGGTGGGTGCAACACGACGGTGTCGGCACCGACCTCGGCCGCCATCTCCAGCGAGCGGTCGATCTTCGTCCATGGGTCCGGGCCCCAGACCCGTTGGGTGAGCAGCAGGGTCGGGGCGTGCACGCTCAGCACCGGCACCCCGAAATGGCGGGCCAGCGCGGCCAGCGCCCCGGCCTCCTGCGACACCGCGTCGGTCCACACCATGACCTCGATGCCGTCATAGCCCAGCCGCGCGGCCAGCTCGAAGGCGGTCGCGCAGGTGCCCGGATAGACCGAGGCCGTGGACAGGCCGACGCGTGCAGGCACGAGGTAGAGGTTATGACAGGCCCGAGCGGTCGGGGACCCGCCCACCCGACTCCCGCACGGGCGCGAGGTTCTGCCCCGATATCGTCCGATCATGCCCGCGCACTCGACCTTCCATGATCTGGTGTCCTGGTTGCACGACCACCGGGCAGATCTGACCGTGCCGTGGCGGGCCGTCATCGAGAGGCTCTTTCAGGTAGCCGGGAAGACCGGCCGGTCTCCGAATCCCTGGGTTTCGCTTACCCCGGAACGTCGCCGGCTGCTTTTCACCGATCTTGAGGTTGAAGCTGCAGATCACTTGGCCGTCGTCCTTCCCGCGACAGAGTCGACCCCCGGGCGTTTCCCCCGTCCCGGAGAATTGGCCGCCGTCGCCAAGGCGCTGACTCACACCGAGTCCCTGGCCCGCGACATCGTCCCGCTGAGCTGCGAGGCATTCGTCAGACCCCTAGCCGCGTATGCCGTGGCCTGCGCCTTGGACGACCTGCTGTGGACCCACGGGGACCCGGTGCTGTGTGATCCTCTGACCTCGGCGCTCGAGGTGTCTACGGACACGGTGTACGGCATCCAGCCCGGCAACCCCCGCGGCTGGTTGGGCGAGCAACCCCTGAACACCAATCCGACAAACCTGCCGACCCACGATCTGGGGCAGAGTCCACACTGGCGAATGGGTGTCACAGCGGACTACCGCGTGGTCCTCGATTCATCCCACGCCGACGACGTGGCCCCTATCCTGCGTGACGCAATATGCAGCGTGGCGCTCCAGCCGACCCTTGATCTCTCAGCCAAGGAATACAGCATCACGCGGACTTCGACTCCTCCGACCTATGTGAATCTGGGCCCCACCGCGAACGGGACTCGAGTTCAGCGCATGCTGCGCGCCGCCACAAAGGACTCCGCAGCACTCGTCGTGCTCCACGAATACGGCCTGGCCGAGCGGCACGTCGAAAGCGTGACTGACGCGCTGCAGGATTGTCCCCGGAGCGTGTTGCTGGCGGCAGGCGTCGCGGCCGACCAGGACGATGCCGGCGTGGGTGCCTCCGGTGCTCGCATCTGGGGGCGGCACGCCGGGAGCCACGCGAGCACTCCGACCTGGACACTGCGCCTGCCGGCAAAGCGGCACGACGCCCCACTGCGTGAGCTCGCAACACAGGTGGACGGCTCCCGGCGGACGATCATCTTCGATGAGCGCATCCACCTCGGCAGCGAGCTGCGGGTCCTGCGGGCCCACGAGTTCACGGTGGCGGTTGTCGTGTGCATGGATGCGCTCGACCCGACCCTGGGCCCGTTGCTCGAGCAACTCGGGGTCAACCTCGTTGTCATCCCGGCGATGACGACCAAGACTGCCAGCATGGTGAATCTGGCGAGCCATCTCGTAGCAGCGCGCCAGGCCTTCGTCGTCCTGGCCAACGGTCCGGCGTCGATGCCCGGTCAACGCCGTGGCTCTCCAGGGCGACAGGAAGCATGCTTCCTTGGTCCGTATGCCGCGCCAACAGCCGCGCTCTACCCCAGGGCGGATGCGCTGCCCGGCCCTCGGGAACGAGGGTGGTGGAGTTTTCGGTGGAGCGAGGCCCACGGCACCTGGGAACCACTACACCGATAGTTGTGAATAGTTGTAGTGTGGCCTCATGAACCTTCCCCACGGCGTCGAGTCAGCTGGTGCTCGGCTGGTCGCGCTCGTCGCCGCCGAGGCACCGGACCCACCCGCCATCCTGGCCGCTCTGCTCGACACGGCTCTCGGGGTCACGTTCCTGAGCAACGAGCAACTCAACTCGCTCCAAGCGGTCCTCGGGCACGTCAGCCGGAGCCTGCGCGACACCAACCGGATGGGCGACGTCGATGCCGCGCGCCTGGCCGGTGCGACCTCCGTCGTGAGCGCCCTTGTCGCCGAGCGGTTCCACGAGCGCGAGCGTGAGCGGGACGCGGCAACACGGCATACCCGAACCGCGCAGGTCCGCACGGCCGTCCTTGGCGTGCTGCACCGCAGCGGCGGCCGGGCGATGACACCGGGCGAGGTGCTCGTTGCACTGGACACCCAGGCCCGCCCCGACGAACTCTCTCGCGCATTGGCCGCCCTGTGCGCGCACGGCGAGGCCGAACGGGTGGAGGGCCCGGACAACGCAGACCGACGGCGCCGCTTCTATCGCGTGTCGGTGGCCCCTGCCCGGGCGGAGGGTCGCACCCTGCGCACCGCGGCCGACGCGGCCGATGCCCCAGCGCCGTGGACCACGCCACCTCTGGTCGCGCTCGACACTCCGCTCATGCCGGTGCGCTGAGCGCCGCGGGGGGGTCGGGCGCGTCGCCGGGCAGCACCGTGAGCCCCGGCTCGCCCTGGCCGGGCACCATGACGGGCCCGTCCTCGAGGTGGTCGAGGCGCCGCAGGATGACACCCTCGCGCAGCGCCCATGGGCAGATCGCCAGCTTGTTGACCCGCAGCAGATCCATCGCCGCTTCGGCGACGAGCGCCCCGGCAAGCATCTGGTGGGCCCGGGTCGTCGACACACCCGGCAGCTGAGCGCGGCGTCGTGCCGTGAGCGGGGTGAGGCGCTCGATGATGTTGCCGAGATCCTTGCGCCGCAACGCCCTCGGCACGTAGATGCCCTCGCCGCTGGGGGCCGCGCCGGCGATCCGGGCCAGTGACCGCATCGTCTTGGACGACCCGACCGCCCGGTCCGGTGGTCCGAAGCGCAGCACCCCGCGCACGGCCACCCCGATCTCGGCCCGCACGAAGGCCCGAGCCGCCCGCACCTGAGCGGGCGTCGGCGGGTCATCGGGCAGCAGGTTGCGGGTGATCCGTCCCGCGCCCAACGGCAGGCTCACCGCGGCATCGGGCTCCTCGTCCATCCCAGAAGACAACTCCAGTGAGCCGCCGCCGATGTCGATGACGAGCAACCGCCCGCTCGACCAGCCGAACCAGCGGCGCACCGCCAGATAGGTCAACCGCGACTCGTCGGTGCCGGAGAGCACCTCGAGGGTGACGCCGGAGTCGCGGCTCACCTGCTCCAACACGGCGTCGCCATTGGCCGCCTCACGGATCGCCGACGTGGCGAAGGCCATGAGGTCCAGCACGCCCTGCTCCTCGGCGATGACGACGCATTCGGCGAGGAAACGGGTCAATTGGGCCGTGAACGCCGGCCCGATGGTGCCGTCGGCGTCGAGATTCTCGCTGAGCCGCAGCTCCATCTTGTGCGAGTAGGCCGGCAACGGATGCCCGCCGTAATGGGCATCGACGACGAGCAGGTGCACGGTGTTGGAACCGACGTCGATGACACCGAGGCGCATGATTTTCAGGCTACCTGCCGGGGTTGGCCCCCGGCATACCGAGTCCACGCCGGTCCACGCGGGCCCACGCCGGTCCCCGCCCGTTCGGCACGGGCAACGCCGCCCGGTATGCCGCGCGCGGCATACAGTGTGCGGCGTGCCCGAGTCACCCCTGGACCTGGCCCGCCATTGGGTCGAGTTCACCGATCCCGCCGACCCGAAGCAGCGCTTCCGCTGCGACCTCACCTGGCTGACCTCGCACTGGACGTGCATCTTCGGGCAGGGCTGCGAGGGCATCTACGCCGACCGCCCCGACGACGGCTGCTGCACCCTCGGGGCGCACTTCACCGAGAGGGACGACTACCGCGCGGTGCGCGCCGCCGCCGCCCGGCTCGGGCCGGACGAGTGGCAGTTCCGCGACCTGGCCCACCGCCATGGCGTCCTGGCCCGTCGGGGGTGGACCGAGCGGGAGGACGGCGCGCACAAGACCCGGGTCGTCGACGGGGCGTGCATCTTCCTCAACCGCCCCGGATTCCCGGCGGGAGCGGGGTGCGCGCTGCACCAGCGGGCGGTGCGGGAGGGCAGTATGCCGCACCGTTCAAAACCGGAGGTGTGCTGGCAGCTGCCGATCCGGCGGGCCTACCGCACCGTCGAAATGCACGACGGCAGTGACTACCTCGAAGTGACGATCACCGAATACGACCGGCGCGGTTGGGGTCCGGGCGGGCACGACCTCGACTGGTACTGCTCCGGCAACCCCGACGCACACGTCGGCCGTGACCCGGTATATCGCTCCTGCCGTGACGAATTGGTCGAGCTGATGGGCGAGCCAGCCTACGACGAGCTCTCGGTGCGCGCCGCGGCATACCTGAGATCGGTCCGGGCCGCCCGGCAGAGCCCGGCCGGGCGGGCCCTGCTGCCGTTGCTCGTGCACCCGGCGACCTTGCAGCAGCAAAACTCTCGTCGCCGGCCCGCGGTATCCGTGCCGACCGTGCCGACCGTGCCGACCGAGCCGGCCGACGAACCGAGGCCGTGACCGACGCGCCGGGGGCGATCCGCAGCCCGAACATCTGGGACTCCCCGCAGGTCTACGAAATCGAGAACCGTGCCGTCGACCGGGCCGGGCGGATCGACGCGACACTGCTGGCCCTCGCCGGACGGGTCGACTGGTCGGGCGCCACCGTGCTCGACATCGGTTGCGGCACAGGCTATTTCCTGCCGCGTTTCGCCGAGACCGCCGCGCGGGTCGTGGGGGTCGAGCCGCATGCGCCGCTGTTGCCGCTGGCGCGCGAACGCACCGCGGGGCTGCCGCACGTCGAGGTGCACCTGGCCACGGCGCAGGCGACCGGCCGGCCCGACGGGTCCGTCGACGTGGCGCACGCCCGCTGGGCCTACTTCTTCGGGCCCGGGTGCGAGCCGGGGCTGGCGGAGCTGTCCCGGGTGATCCGCCCCGGCGGCGTGGCCTTCGTCATCGACCACGACGCGACCCGATCCACCTTCGGGGCCTGGTTCCGCAGCGCGTGGCCCGACTACGACGCCGAGGCCGTCGAACGCTTCTGGCGGCGCCGCGGGTGGTCGCAGGAACGTCTCACTGTCGCGTGGGAATTCGACTCACGCGCCGACTTCGAGGCGGTGGTCGGCTTGGAGTTCTCACCTGCGTATGCCGCGCGCATCCTCGCCGAGCACCCCGACCGCACGTCGGTCGACTACGCGGTGAACATCTGGTGGCGCCGCTTCTGAGTCACTGAGCCACTGAGACACTGAGCGACCACGTTGTCGAGAGACCACGCGACCGAGCGACCGGTCACCCGGCAGCAGCGCCGCGGGCCTGCCAGGCCTGCACCAGCGCCCGGGCCTGGTCGTCGTCGAGACCGCTGCGCCACAACCGATCCGGCCCATCGGTCGCCGCGCGCTGCTGCTCCCAACCAAGGGCGTCGGCGAGGGTCTGGGCCAGCGGCCGGGTGGTCAGACCCAGGGCTCGGGCGCGCTCACCGCGGCGGGACGCGAACCCGGCATACTCCGGCATCGGCAACCACAGCGGCAGCGAGCGCTCCCCCATCCAATGTGAGATGCCCTGGGCGACAAGCCAATCCGGGTCGGCCTCGAGCACCGGCCCGGTGTGCCCGGCAACCTGGCGGGCAGTCGCCAGATGCTCAGCCAACGGCACCGACGGCCCGACCGCGTCGACCACGCCCGGGCGAGCCGCGGTGCAACAGTCCAGCAACCACGCCGCGAGATCCCGCACGTCCACCACTTGCGCCGCGAGCTGCGGCTCGGCCGGCACGACAACTGCCCCATCCTCGGTGGCCGGGTTGGCAAAACGCCACGGCCAGTAGCCGCTTCGCCCCGACCAGTCACCCGGCCCGCCGATCAGCCCGGCCCGCGCAATGAGACACCGCGCCGCGCCGAAACCGGCCAGCACCGCCTGCTCGCAGGCCACCTTGCCCGAGCCGTAATCGGCGTCGCCGGCCACCTCGCCGACGAACGGCTCCACGACCGCCGCGCTCTCGTCGGGGTGCGGGGCCGAGCTGTCGGCATACACGCTGCAGGTCGACACGAACGCCAGGTATGCCGCGCGCCCCGCCAACGCACGCACCGCGGCCCGCACCTGGCCCGGTTGCCGCGAGACGTCGAGCACCGCGTCCCACTGGCCGGGCACCGCGGCATACGGGTCAGGGCCGGCTTGCGTGTCAGGGCCGGCTTGCGGGTCGGCGGAGGCACCTGGGTCGGAGACCGAACGGTCCGCGACGACCAGGCGCACCCCCTCGGGCACCGCGGCGCTGCCGCGGGCCAGGCAGGTGACGTCATGGCCGTGGTCACGGGCGAGGGCGGCCACGGTGTGACCGAGCCAGGCGGTGCCACCGAGAATGAGCAGGCGCATGCCTGAGCCTCACCCACGAGCGCCTGATCGCACCAGCGCGTTCGCTGAGGGCCGAACCGGCTGATCCCGCGGCTTCGCTGATGCAGAAGGTGCGCCCCGGCTCCCCGTCTGCATCAGCCAGCGGCCAGGAGCGCGGCATACCGGACCGGCCAGCCACTCGACAGATCTTTGGGCCGGCCAGCGGCGGTCTTGGACGCGATCACGTCGGCCAAGCTGGCCACTTCAACGGAATGCCGGTCGATGTGCTTGGTCACGGCTCGGGGAGCGATCTGGGCGTACCCGCCGACGCCGGTGGGCTCGATCGTGAGGTCGAATTCGCCATAGGCGGTGACCAGATTCAGCATTCGGGTGCCATGGCGGCGTACCCGCCGACCACGACGTAGCGGACCTGGTGCCGGTCCAGGATCTGGATGATCCGAGCCGGATCGAAGTCGCTCACCGAGCCGCCCGAGCGAAGTCGTCGAGAGTGGCACCTCGGGCCGTCCGCTCGGCCGGGGTGAGTTGCTGTTCCCGGGCCCACAGCACGTCGTCGTGGTCGTCATAGGGTTCCAAGCGGGCTCGAACCTCCAAACCGGCTCCACTCAGGATCTTGGCCAGCAGTGGGAAGGTCGGTTGCATCGCGCCGCGCTCGATCCGCGAGAGCGTCGGTTGGGCCACTCCACTGGCGGCCGCCAACTGCCGCTGCGTCATCCCGGTGCGGGCTCGGGCAAGACGGAGCAGGCTGCCGGCCCAGGCTTGCGCGGCTTGCTCACTGGCTGGCGATTTCACCCCACGATGATAACCCATCAGTTATCACTCGGGTGGGTCGCCGGTCCCCGCGTGCACCCTCAGCCCGCGTCGAGCACGATCGAGGTCAACTCGGCCAGGGTCGTGATCCGGTGCCGAGCCAGCGAGAAGTCGTGCGTCGCGGTGAAGTCGTGGTGCACCACCGCGCAGTCGAGCCCGGCGGCGACGGCCGACGTCAGCCCACGAGCGGAGTCCTCGACCACCAGGACCTCGTCCGTGCGGGCTCCGAAGCGCCGCAGGCCGGTCAGGTAGGGCTCCGGGTGAGGCTTGGCCTGCGTGTAGTCCTCGCGGGTCAGGACGAAGTCCATGTGCGCCGTGATCCGACGGGCACGGTGGATGAACTCGAAGTCGGCGCGTTTGGACGTCGTCACGATCGCCATCCGCACGTGCGCCGACAGCTCGGCGAGCACGTCGAGCACCCCGGGGATCTCGATGTCCTCGGTCTGCAGGTATTCGTGGTAGTAGGTGTCCCGCGCGGCGCGCAGCCGGTCGATGACGCTCTCGGCGACGCCGGCCGCGCGAGCTTGAGCCCAGCTGCCCGCTCCGGCGACCATGTCACGCTGGTACTGCTCCGGGTCCAGGGTCAGTCCGAGCTGCGCGAAGGCCCGCTCCGCGGCACGGTAGTACCAGCGCTCGGTGTCGACGAGCACCCCGTCGTGGTCGAAGAGCAGGTAGTTCTTCACTCGCCCGATCCTGCCCCACGGGTCGTTCGACGGCTCCAGCACCGCTGGCCGCACGTGCCGGTTCCAGGGTGCGGTCAAGCGTCAACTCGTATGCCGCGCGGCAGCCCTGTCAGACCCCCCGCCTACCGTCCAGGGCATGGCGACGAAGGCGCGAGAGCGGGCCGGCCGGCCCGGGGCGGCATACCGGTGCTCCGAATGCGGGTGGAGCACGGTCAAGTGGGTGGGTCGGTGCGGGGAGTGCCAGGCGTGGGGCACGGTCGGCGAGCTGAGTGCCGGCCGAGCCCGAGCCAGCACCACCCCGGCGACGGTCGGGCCGCCACCGCGGATCGGCGAGGTCGACGTGACCCGGGCGGTGGCCCGGCCCACCGGGGTCGGCGAGTTCGACCGGGTGCTCGGCGGCGGCTTGGTGCCGGGGGCGGTCGTGCTCGTGGCCGGTGAGCCGGGGATCGGCAAGTCCACGCTGCTGCTCGACGTGGCCGCGCGGGCCGCCCGCGAGGGGCGCACCGTGCTCTATGTCAGCGGCGAGGAGTCGGCGGCGCAGGTGCGGCTGCGGGCCGAGCGGATCGAGGCGATGGCCGCGTCGCTGCACCTGGCCGCCGAGACCGACCTGGCCATCGTGCTCGGCCAGATCGAGGCGTGCCGACCCGATCTCGTCGTCGTCGACTCGGTGCAGACCCTCGCCAGCGCGCAGGTCGAGGGCGCCGCCGGCAATGTCGCGCAGGTGCGTGAGGTCGCCGCGAGCCTCATCGAGGTGGCCAAGTCGCGCGGGGTCGCCGTGTTGCTCGTCGGGCATGTCACCAAGGACGGCGCGATCGCCGGGCCGCGGTTGCTGGAGCACCTCGTCGACGTCGTCATCGCCTTCGAGGGCGAGCGGCACTCCCGGCTGCGCCTGGTGCGCGCGGTGAAGAACCGCTACGGCCCGACCGACGAGGTCGGCTGCTTCGACCTGTCCGATGTCGGCATCGTCGGGCTGGCCGACCCGAGCGGGCTGTTCCTGTCCAGCCGGGACGCCCCCGTGCCGGGCACCGCGGTGACGGTGGCCCTGGAGGGGCGGCGGCCGCTCGTCGCGGAGGTGCAGGCCCTCGTCGCGGCGTCTTCGCTGCCCAGCCCCCGCCGGGCCACCCATGGGCTCGACGCGTCACGGGTGGCGATGCTGCTGGCCGTGCTGGCCCGCCGGGCCCGAGCCCCGGTCGGTGCCAGTGACGTGTATGCCGCGACCGTTGGCGGAGTGCGCCTGAGCGAGCCGGCCGCCGACCTCGCGATCACCCTGGCGGTGGCCTCGGCGCTGCGCGAACTGCCCTTCCCCACCGATGCCGTCGCGATCGGCGAGGTGGGGCTGGCCGGTGACATCCGCTCCGTCTCCGGTATGCCGCGCCGGCTCGCCGAAGCGGCCCGGCTGGGTTTCCGCCGAGCCTGGGTGCCGCGGGGGGTGATCGGCTCCGGGCCGATCCCCGAGGGCCTGCGGGTGCTCGAGGTGAGTTACGTGTGGGAGGCGGTGAGCCGAGCCCTAGAGTGACCGCGCCCGGACCGGCAGACCCGGCCCGGCTAGACTCCGCCCGTGGAACGTTCCGATGACGACCAGCTGATCGCCACGCTGGCAGCGGTCGCTCCGGGCACCGAGCTGCGCGATGGGCTGGAGCGCATCCTGCGCGGCGGCACCGGCGCCCTCATCGTCATCGGCAACGACAAATCGGTCGAGGCGATCTGCTCGGGCGGATTCCGCATCGACATCGAGTTCTCGGCCACCAGGCTGCGCGAGTTGACCAAGATGGACGGCGCGGTGGTCATCGACAAGGACATCGCCAAGATCGTCCGCGCCAACGCCCAGCTCGTGCCCGACGCCCGCATCGAGACCGCCGAGTCGGGCACCCGGCACCGCACCGCCGAGCGGGTGGCGATCCAGACCGGGGTGCCGGTCATCTCGGTGAGCAAGTCGATGCAGACCATCGCCCTCTACGTCGGCGGGCGCCGGCACGTCGTCGAGGGGTCGGCCTCGATCCTGTCGCGCGCCAACCAGGCACTGCAGACCCTGGAGCGCTACAAATCCCGCCTCGACGAGGTGTCCGGTGCCCTCTCGGCGCTGGAGATCGAGGATCTCGTGACGGTCCGCGATGTCGCCGCCGTCCTGCAGCGCCTGGAGATGGTCCGGCGGATCAGCGAGGAGATCCACGGGTATGCCGTGGAACTCGGCACCGACGGCCGCCTGCTCAGCCTGCAGCTGGAGGAGCTCGTCGGTGGCCTCGGCCCCGACCGGGAGCTCGTGCTGCGCGACTACCTGCCCACCGGCAAAGGCGCCAAGAGTGTCGAGACCGCGATGGCCGACCTCGTCGACATCTCGGCGACCGAGCTGCTCGACCTGGCCGCCGGCGCCCGTGCGGTCGGCTTCGCCGGCCCCGCCGACACCCTCGACACCTCGGTCTCCCCACGCGGCTATCGCCTGCTCACCCGCATCCCGCGGCTGCCCGGCGCCATCATCGAGCGGCTCGTCGAGCACTTCGACAGCCTGCAACGCCTGCTGGCCGCCAACATCGAGGACCTCATGGCGGTCGAGGGGGTCGGCGAGAGCCGGGCCCGCGCGGTTCGCGAAGGGCTGTCCCGAATGGCCGAGTCGAGCATCCTCGAGCGTTACGTCTGAGTGCCCGACACCCCCTCCCCCGCGGTCGCTGCGGCCGATCCGACGACGGTCCCCATGGCACCGCTGCCGGCCATCCACACCGCGACCCTCACCTGGTATGCCGCGCATGCCCGCCCGCTGCCCTGGCGCGACCCCGACACCACCCCGTGGGGGGTGCTCGTCTCCGAGGTCATGGCCCAGCAGACCCCAGTGGCCCGGGTCGAACCGGTGTGGCGCGAGTGGCTGCAGCGGTGGCAGACGCCGGCCGCGCTGGCCGACGCCGCACCCGGCGAGGCGATCCGCGCCTGGGGCCGATTGGGCTACCCGCGCCGGGCCCTGCGGCTGCACGAGGCGGCCACCACGATCCGGGACCGGCACGGCGGCCAGGTGCCGGCCGACGTCGCGGCCCTGCGAGCGTTGCCCGGCGTCGGGGAGTACACCGCCGCGGCGGTCGGCTGTTTCGCGTTCGGGGTGGCCGTGCCGGTCATCGACACCAACGTCCGCCGGGTGCTCACCCGCGCCCTGCTCGGGCGTGCGTATGCCGCGCCCAGCCTCACCGCCGCCGACCGTGATCTCGCCGCTCGCGCCTTGCCCGGCACCCACGCCGACGCGGTGGTCTGGAATGTCGCCGTGATGGAGCTGGGCGCTCTCGTCTGCACCGCACGATCACCGGATTGCCGACACTGCCCGCTCGCGACGCGCTGCGCCTGGCTGGGAGCCGGCCGCCCGGCATACCAGGGCCCGGCCCACCGCACCCAGGCGTGGGCCGGCACCGACCGGCAATGCCGCGGCGCACTGCTCCAGGCGCTGCGCACCGCAGCGGCGCAAGTGGGCGATCGCGACCTGGCTGAGGCGTGGCCCCACGACGACGCGCAGCGGGCACGCTGCCTCGACGGCCTGGTCGCCGACGGCTTGGTGGAGCCGCTGTCCGACGGGAGCTTCCGGCTCCCGGGCCTTTCCTGACGTCGGGCCCGGGGAGCCGGCCGGGCGGAGCCGAGGCGACGCTCAGCGCACGACGGCGACCGGGCAGCCGCTGTCGTGGATGAGCCGGTGGCTGACCGACCCCAGCAGCAGGCCGGCGAAACCGCCGCGGCCACGGGTGCCGACGACGAGCAGGCCGGCACTTTCGGCGGCCTCGCGCAGCACGATCACCGGCGAGCCCTGCTCGACACGGCCTTCGACCGAGATCCCCGGGTGACGCTCGGAGAGCTTCGACACAGCGAGGTCGACCCACTTGCGCATCTGCGCCTCGGCCTTGCCGTGCATCTCCTGGACACCGATCCGGTGGGCGAACTCTTGGCTGAGCCCGCCCAGCGAGGAGACATCCCACACCCCGACGACGATGAGGGGAGCCCCGGCCCGCTCGGCCATTTCGGCCGCCAAGAAGCCGGCGTGCACCCCGGAACGGGAGCCGTCGATCCCGACGATGATGGGATGCTCGGCGGTGAGATCGGTGTGCCCGTCGCCCCGGATCACGACGACCGGGCAGTTGGCGTGCGAGGTCACGGCATACGCGACCGAGCCGAGCACGGCCGAGGCGGTCTCGCCGTGTCCGCGGTTGCCGACGACGACGAGTTCGGCCTCTCGGGAGGCCTCGACGATGGCCGCGGCGACGCTGCGGTAGCCCTTGATCGTGTCGACCTCGGTGACCCCGAGTTCGCGCGCGCGCGCCGCGCCGGACTGCAGCACGGCGTCGGCCGCCTCCAGGACCTCTTCGGGCAGCTCGGGCATGTCGCCCACGATGCCGCCGACCGCGATGACGTGGATGATCGTCAGCGAGTCCTGCTGGCGGACTGCCTCACGCGCTGCCCAGTCCAGCGCGTTGGCGGACTCCGGACCGTTGTGAGCGACGAGAATCATTGGTGACCTTTCGTTCGGTTATTCGCCAGAAGTCCACTGTGCTGCATCGTGGCCTCTCGGGGAAGAGCCAACCGCCCTTCCCCGCCTCACGCAAACCGAGGGGTGTGAGCGACGGCACGCCCCGACGGCGATTCAGCGGCCCGCCACCTCCCGGGCAGTGTCGAGGGTGAGCAGCATCCGGGTGTTGCCGAGGGTGTTCGGCTTGACCCGTTCGAGGTCAAGGAACTCCGCGACACCCTCGTCGTAGGAGCGCAGCAACTCGGCATACACCTCCGGAGGCACCGCCTGACCCTCGATCGGCACGAAGCCGTGCCGACCGAAGAACGCGATCTCGAAGGTGAGGCAGAAGATGCGTGACACCCCGAGCGCCCGCGCGTCCTCGACGAGGTCGGCGAGCAGCACATGCCCCGCGCCACGCCCCAGATGCTCAGCGGCGACCGCGATAGTGCGCACCTCGGCCAGGTCGTCCCAGAGCACGTGCAGCGCCCCGCAGCCCACGACCCGCCCGGCCTGCTCGACGACCCGGAACTGCTGCAGCGACTCGTAATAGGCCACCGCGTCCTTGGCCACGAGGCGTCGGGCGGCGACCAGGGGTGCGACGATGTCGCGGATGGCACGCACGTCGCTCGTGCGGGCTGGCCGGGTCTGGTAGGTCACCTCGGTCACGGACACAGAAGGGGGCACTCCTTGCTCGGGCGGGGTTCCAGCGGCGCAGCGACCGCACCGCTGCCCATCCGGTATGCCGCGGGCCATCGTCCCATGCGCGCCCGCCCCGGCCCGCGCCGCTCCGTCGTCGCCATCGGTGTGTCGCTCGTGCTCGGTGCCCTGGTGAGCGGTTGCAGCTCCGGCGCGCCGAGCCGCCCGGGCACCGACAGCACACTGAGCACCAGCACCAGCACCAGCACCAGCACTGACACCAGCACCGGCACCAGCACCAGCACCGGCAGGGCGCCCGGCTCCAGCAGCGCCACCAGTGGTGGGACCGATGCCGGCAGTGGGCCGGGCAGCGCCACCGCCAGCCCGATCGCGGAGCCGGCGCGGTGGCAGCCGATCCCGGCGAGCGGGGGCGACGCGGTATACCGGCTGGCGGTGCCCGCCCGGGCGACGCCCCGGCTCATCGCCCTCCCGATCGATCCGCTCGGGCCGGGCCGCGAGCCGATCATCCGGGAGTCGGTGGTGCGAGTGGTCGCGGTCGACGGGTCGTTGGTGACCGCGGCGGCGTTGGAGCCCCCCGGTGCCGGCGAGCTGACGATCGCGGCCGGAGGCCGGCCGGCGGTGCTGCTGGCGCCGGGCGCGGCGACGACGCTCACCGTGCGGATCGCCGATCGTTTGATCGCGTCAGCGGTGTGGCGCGATCGCGCCGGGGTGCGCTCGCTGCAGGTGACGCCGACCTGGGTGGCCCGCGGCTGGGCCGGCGGCGGGGACGCGGTGTGGGCGGCGCTGCGGGCGACGCGACCGGACGCCGACGCCCCGGGCATGCGCGACCAACTCGTCTGTCATGTGCAGTTCGCGCCGTGGAAGCCGTCGTGGTTCCTGGAGCCGGCGCGCCCGGCCGTCGGGTATGCCGCGACCGTCGCCGCCGCCTGCAATCCGGGTGATCTCCCGGATGGCGGCTAGCCCAGCCGCACGCCGCCGCCGGCTTGGCTGGCGATGAGATAGGAGGGGGTGACCGGGGGCAGTCCGCCGCCGATCTCCCAGGCCTCGCCGTCGGGGTCAGGCGACACCCGCAGCTCGCGGCCGTCGTCGAAGTCGATGATGAGGGTGCCGTCCTTGGCCGCGTGGGCGCGGATGACGACCGCGCGGTGCAGCTGCAGGACGATGGCGACCGAGTCGAGGTCCTCCGGGTCGACCCGGTGCGTGCGCCCGCCGACGAGCAGTGTGAACGGGGTGATCAACCGGACCGTGTCGGTGCCCTCGACGACGAGGGTGACGGCGTAGTCGATGCACAGCTGATCCACCTCGCGCCCAACCAACGGGAGCACGTAGTGGGTCGATTCCTCGCGGACCTGCGAGTCGACAGCGGTGTCAGCCACGCGCACAGCCTAGGTCACACGTGCGCCAGATGTGTCAGCGCCCCGCAGGAAAGCTCCAGCGGGGCGCTGTCGACGGTCGGTCAGGAGACCGCGTCCTGGGGGCCGAGACCTTCCATCGCCCCGCCCAGGGCGCCGTCCAATGCGGCGTCCAGGGGCGGCACGTCGGGGATCTCCGGCAGGGCCTCGCGGCGCAGCGACCCCTTGAAGGTGAAGGTGGAGTCCTTCTCCTCGCCGGTGGCGTCCACGAGCACGAACTCGCCGGACTTGAGCTCGCCGTAGAGGATCTTCTCGGAGAGCATGTCCTCGATCTCGCGCTGGATGGTGCGCCGCAACGGCCGCGCCCCGAGCACCGGGTCGTAGCCCTTCTTGGCGAGCAGGTTCTTGGCCGTGACGGTGAGCTCCAGGCCCATGTCCTTGTCCTTGAGCCGCTTGTCCAGCTTGGCGATCTCCAGGTCGACGATCGCGACGATCTCCTGCTGGGTCAGCTGCGGGAAGACGATGGTGTCGTCGACCCGGTTGAGGAACTCGGGACGGAAGTGGTTCTTCAGCTCGTCGGTGACCTTGGCCTTCATCCGCTCGTATTCGGAGCGGGAATCGGGCCCGGCGGAGAAGCCGAGGCTGCCCTTGGTGATGTCGCGGGTGCCGAGGTTGGTCGTCATGATGATGACGGTGTTCTTGAAGTCGACCGACCGGCCCTGGCTGTCGGTGAGGCGGCCGTCCTCGAGCACCTGCAGCAGGCTGTTGAAGATGTCCGGGTGGGCCTTCTCGACCTCGTCGAAGAGCACGACAGAGAACGGGCGTCGACGCACCTTCTCGGTGAGCTGTCCACCCTCTTCGTAACCGACGTAACCGGGCGGGGAGCCGAACAACCTCGAGACGGTGTGCTTCTCGGAGAACTCCGACATGTCCAGTTGGATGAGCGCGTCCTCGTCGCCGAAGAGGAACTCGGCCAGTGTCTTGGCCAGCTCCGTCTTGCCCACGCCGGTGGGCCCGGCGAAGATGAACGACCCGCCCGGGCGGCGCGGGTCCTTGAGCCCGGCCCGGGTGCGCCGGATCGCCTGCGACAGCGCCTTGATCGCGTCGTCCATGCCGACGATCCGCTTGTGCAGTTCGGCCTCCATGTTGAGCAGCCGACTGGACTCCTCCTCGGTGAGCTTGAAGACCGGGATGCCCGTCGAGGCGGCGAGCACCTCGGCGATGAGCTCTTCGTCGACCTCGGCGATGACGTCCATGTCACCGGACTTCCACTGGGCCTCGCGCTCGTTGCGCGCGATCGTCAGCTGCTTCTCGTCGTCGCGCAAGCGGGCGGCCTTCTCGAAGTCCTGACCGTCGATGGCCGCCTCCTTCTGCCGGCGGACGGCCGCGATCTTCTCGTCGAACTCCCGCAGGTCCGGCGGCGCGGTCATCCGGCGGATCCGCAACCGGGCCCCGGCCTCGTCGATGAGGTCGATCGCCTTGTCCGGCAGGAAGCGGTCGTTGACATAACGGTCGGCCAGGCCGGCCGCGGCGACCAGCGCCGCGTCGGTGTAGGAGACCCGGTGGTGGGCTTCGTAGCGGTCCCGCAGCCCCTTGAGGATCTCGATGGTGTGCGCCAGGGTCGGCTCGGCCACCTGGATCGGCTGGAAGCGTCGCTCCAGCGCGGAGTCCTTCTCGATGTGCTTGCGGTACTCGTCGAGGGTCGTCGCACCGATCGTCTGCAACTCACCGCGGGCCAGCATCGGCTTGAGGATCGAGGCCGCGTCGATGGCGCCCTCGGCGGCCCCGGCACCGACGAGGGTGTGGATCTCGTCGATGAAGATGATGATGTCGCCGCGGGTGCGGATCTCCTTGAGCACCTTCTTGAGCCGCTCCTCGAAGTCACCGCGGTAGCGCGAGCCGGCGACGAGGGCGCCCAGGTCGAGGGTGTAGAGCTGCTTGTCCTTGAGCGTTTCGGGCACGGTGCCCTTGACGATGTCCTGGGCCAGGCCCTCGACGACGGCGGTCTTGCCGACGCCGGGCTCGCCGATCAGCACGGGGTTGTTCTTGGTGCGCCGGGACAGCACCTGCATGACCCGCTCGATCTCCTTCTCGCGCCCGATGACCGGGTCGAGCTTGCCCTCCCGCGCGGCCTGGGTGAGGTTACGCCCGAACTGGTCGAGCACGAGCGAGCCGGCCGGGGCGCCTTCCGCCGGCCCCGTCGCCTGGCCGACGCCGGCGCCGGCCTTCTCGCCCTGGCTGGACTGATAGCCGGCCAGCAGCTGGATGACCTGCTGACGCACCTTGTTGAGGTCGGCGCCGAGCTTGACCAGCACCTGTGCGGCGACCCCTTCGCCTTCGCGGATCAGCCCGAGCAGGATGTGCTCGGTGCCGATGTAGGTGTGCCCCAGCTGCAGCCCCTCGCGCAGCGAGTACTCCAGCACCTTCTTGGCCCGCGGGGTGAAGGGGATGTGCCCGGTGGGGGCCTGCTGGCCCTGCCCGATGATCTCCTGCACCTGCTCTCGGACCGCAGCGAGGGAGATGCCGAGATTCTCCAAGGCCTTGGCGGCCAGGCCCTCACCCTCGTGGATCAGCCCGAGCAGGATGTGTTCGGTGCCGATGTAGTTATGGTTGAGCATCCGCGCCTCTTCCTGCGCGAGCACCACCACCCGCCGGGCCCGGTCGGTGAACCGTTCGAACATCGCACCACTCCTACGTCAGTCGATCTGCTGATCGTACCGAGGACCACGCCCGGCCGCCTGGCCCGATCGGACGGGCTCGCGTCGCGCGGTGGGACGGGGTCTCGGCTCCGAGGCGTTCGCCGCCCCGGGATGTCACCTGCCAACGCCCCCGTATGCCGCGCTGTTCCCTCCGCGCGGCCGGCTCGGCGCCGTTCGCTCTCAGCGGACCGGGCAGGGAGTCCTCGCTGGTCCTGACGGAGACCTCGCGAACCGTTCTGACGGAGACCCCGAACCCCAGCCCGTCAGCCGCGGCCGGGCGGCGCGCTCTTGACGCTATCGGTGACGCGACCTATGTTTGTAGCACTACAAAACAGTACAAACGGACGGAGCCGTCATGGGCGTAAACCTGTCCCCGGCCCAGCAGGTGAGCACTAGCGAGGTGCCGTCGTGGCTCTTTGCCGTGCCTTTCCTCGTCGGGGCAGTGGTGGTCGGCGGAGTCCTCTGGCGTCGCCGCGAGGGGTGGGCTGCTCAGGAAATCCGCACCTTCGGGCACGCCAAGGGCTTGCCCGATCCAGCCGAAGACCTCGACTGGGTCGTCCAGCGGGTGCGCGCTCGGCTCGGCGGCAGGCTCGCCGGCGCCGTCGTCGGATTTGTCGTCGCGGTGCCGGTGGTCGGCCTGTCCAGCGATCGGGTGGGGACGAGCGGCCGGTATCTCATGCTGGTGCCCCTCTTCGGGGTGCTGGGCACGTGCGTCGGGCACATGTGGCCGGTGGCCCGGGCCCTGACCAGCCGGCGGGTCGCCGCGCTGCGCGAGCGGCGGGTGAGTGACTACGTCACCCGGGTCGAGCTGTGGTCGGCTGGGATCTGTGGTGCCCTGCCCCTGGTCCCCTTGGTGCTCGGCGGTCTTCTGTGGGCACGCGGGAACTCGGCGTCGACCGCGGTCGTGCTCAGCTTGGTCTTCGTCATCGCCAGCATGGCCGCGATCGTCGCCATGCTGTTGCTCACTCGCCGCGCACTGGCGCAGAACGTCCAGACCCGCGGCGCCAGTGGGCTCGCGTGGGCCGAGCTGTTGCGCGCCCAGATGCTCCGCGACCTCGTCGGGGGCGTGACGGTGCTCGGTGCGGTCGGTGGCGCTCTGGTGCTGTTCTTCGGTGTCGCCGACGGATGGCGCGATTACCCGGACTGGTACATCCCGGCAATGGTCGTCACGACCGTTCTCGGCGGGGCAGCCTTGCTGGCCGGTTTGGCGGCAGCCGCAGCGGACACCGACCTGCGGTGGGCGCGCGAGCACATCCTCGGCGCCCCGGGGCCGGTGGCCACGTGATCCTCTCGATCGACCCGAGGTCTTCGACACCGGCATACGAGCAGATCCGCGATCAGGTGGTGGTCGCGGCCGCAGCCGGCGCCCTGCGACCAGGCACGCGGCTGCCCACCGTCCGCCAGCTCGCCGGTGACCTCGGGCTTTCGGCCAATACGGTGGCGCGGGCCTATCGGGAGCTCGAGGCCGAGGGTCACGTCGCGACGCGCAGGCGTAACGGCACGATCGTGCTGGGTCGCCCGGAAGACCCCGGGCACGACGAAGTGCTCGCTGCCGCAACCCTGCTCGCCCGCACTGCCCAGCGGTGCGGCCTCGACCTGGCTGCGGCGATCGGGCTGCTGCGGCATACCTGGTAGAGCGGTGGCCTCGGCTCGCCTGTCGCCGGAGCGTCGTGGTGGGCATGTGGTGGTGAGGCGCCAGGTACTGGCCGGGGGGCTTTGGGACAAGTGCACACTCACCCGCGGTTTCCCGTGACATGGGCCCTAGGTCACGGGAAACCTGCACAGTCAAGCGGTTACTCGCGGGGTGGGTGGCCTATTCGGGCCGCGGGAGCTGGGCCAGCAGCAGCACGACGAACATCATCGCCGCGGCATACAGCACCCGCCCGAGCGGGTCGTCGACGGCGCCGGTGAGCGACTGCCAGGACAGCTGGATCACCGGGGGGCGATGAAGATCGCGATGGTCGGCAGCAGCCGCGGCGGCAACGGCTGATCGTGGGTCAACACCCGTTGCAGCAGCAGCGGCAAGAGCCCCACCCAGAAGGTCACCCCCACCCCGAACGCGAACCACGCGAAGTCGACCGAGCCCACGACCGGGGCGGCCAGGGGCGTGATGACGTTACCGACGATCGGGATGAACCAGGCCGGCGTGACCTGGGCAGCGCCGATGTCGGCCCGGGCGAACCAGGCCGAGAGCACCGCGACCGTGGCAGCGAGGTGCCCGACCGCCCCGATCCACCAGAGCACCGAGGCGAGCGTGGGGGTCAGCTCGCTCAGTGCGGTGGCGAGGATGAGGATCGCGATGGTGAGGGTCGGCACGAACGCCATCCGGATCGGGTGGCCCAGCTCGGCCCGGGCGGCCGCGGGGTGGGCGAACCACTTCGCGGCATACGCCACCCCGATGACGAGGAAGGCGAGCACCGCGAGGGTCAGGAAGACCTGGAAGAGCAGCTTGCTGATCCCCCAGACCCGGGCGGCATACCGTGTCGGCATGAGCAAGGAAGAGGACCTGGTGCGGCTGGCGGACCAGGCCGGCGCCGCCTTCGCCGGCGGCCGACAGTTCTTCGTCGCCCGGTTACGCTCCGGCATCCAGTGGCGCACCGGTTCACTCGCGGAGATCGCCGAGTGGGGCGAGGCCCTGGAGGTGATCGAGCGCGCCGGCTGGGTGTTGGAGCGCTGGACCGTCTCGGGCGATGCGGGGGGCGGGCAGTTCGCCTTCCCGGTCTTCCGCCGCGGTGACGGACGCGAAACCCCCCTCCAGGATCGCCCGCATTACCGGTGATGTCGCAGCGCGTCGGGCCGGCCGGCGGGCGTCCCAGGCTCCCAGCCGCGCGCGGCAGGCCGGCCAAGGGGTATGCCGCGCGCGTCCGGGGGAGAGGACCACCGAGGCGATCACTGAGCAGAGTGGACGGGGCCTCCCCTGATACGGCGATTGGGCCGGTCCAGCGGTGATCCCG